>Ga0115002_10008686_pt1 | contig 11218 bp, 8 predicted proteins | sample ArcticOcean_MG_C_8_FD_89576 | JGI IMG/M metagenome (GOLD analysis project Ga0115002, IMG submission 89576) | Marine microbial communities from western Arctic Ocean - ArcticOcean_MG_CB11_86 | ecosystem: Environmental > Aquatic > Marine > Oceanic | place: Arctic Ocean: Canada Basin | collected... | reverse complement strand
CATTTTACACACATAATCTATCCCTAGTGGGTGTGTGCGTCAAGCGGATAGGAAAGGAACGAAGATGAGAAGAGAAGGAATTATTGCGCTGCGCGCGGCACGCTTCCTCTGTGTCCTCTGTGATCTCTGTGTTGAAAAATCTTTTTCTTTCTTCTTCTCACCGTCTCACTGTCTCTGTGGTGAAAAATCTTTTTCTGGATGGCTGTGGGAGCGACTAAATTCCCGAGGTGCCTAGATCGACGCGGGTCTGGCCGACCATGCCATCCCCCGCCCTCGGCCGGTGCTTATCGTCTCGCGCGGTGCTATTCCCGGTCCGCCTGTTCAACGCGGGAGAAGAACCGGTCAATGCCCTTGGTGACGGCGCCCGCCAGACGGCGCCGGAATTTGGCGCTGCGCAAACTGCGCTCGTCGCGGGCATTGGACAAAAAACCCATTTCGATCAACAAAGACGGCACGTCCGGCGCCTTTAAGACGGCAAAACCCGCGAACCGGTGAGTGTTGCGCAAAAGCCGGGTGACGCGCTTCAACTCGGCCACCAGAAAACCCGCCGCGCGCGCCGACTCGTTCATCGATTCCCGCTGCGCCAGATCGATCAGGATATTGGTAACCCCGGACGCCTGGCCGGAAAGATCGATGCCGGCAATCAGATCGGCCTTGTTTTCGCGCATCGCCAATTCCCCCGCTTCTTTGTCCGAGGCCCGCTCGGACAGGGTATAAACCGAAAGCCCACGCACCTTTTTGTTGCGGATGGTATCGGCGTGCAAGGAGATGAAAAGCTCGGCCCCCTTGTCGCGGGCGATGGCGACCCGGTGGCGAAGCTGGATGAACATATCCCGGCCCCGGGTCAGCAAGACCTTGTAGCGCCCGGTCCGGTCCAGCCCGGCCTTGATAGCGCGCGCCGCCGCCAGGGTGATGTTCTTCTCGGCAATGCCGCTCGGCCCGATCGCGCCGGGATCGATGCCGCCATGGCCGGGATCGATGACCACCACATGGCGCTTGGCTCGCCCAAGATAGGGTTTGCGCGCCGGCGAGGGAAAACGAAGACGCGGCTGGCGGATCGATACTTTGTCGCGGGCCGCCGGCCTTGTTTTGGGCTCCGGTTTCGGGCGCCGCGCAGCCGGGGCGCTGGCAAGGCTTTTGCCCAACGATTGGCGGCCGGCGGCGATATCGAGAACGAAGCGGTACATGGCGCCGTCGCCGGGCGGCAGCAGGAAGGCGCCATTGATATAGCCGGGCCGTTTGAGATCAAGCACCACCCGCGAGGTGCCGGGGCGCACCAGACCGAAGCGGAAGCCCTGGACAAGGCCTTCGGCGCGGCGCACCGAGCCGGGCCGCATGCGCCAATCGATTTCCGGCAGATCGATCACGATCCGGTCCGGATTGGCGAGCGCGAAGGCGCGGTAATCGACCGCTTGCGACAATTCGATCACCAGGCGGGTCTTTTTCGCGTGGATTCCGAGGCGGAAGTCCGACGCCACGGCCAACTGGGCGCGGGCCTGGCTGGCGCCCGCCAGAACGGCGAAAGCGACAATCAGGGCCAACCCGGCGAGGCGTCCGGCCAGGGGCATAATTTTGGTGCAAAGGTTTAATGTCAAAGCCATCAACCTATAGCGCGCGCCGGAGGTCTTCATCAACGAATTTCGCAGCTTTTCGGGCGAAACAGCCGGTGCGATATATTTGGATTGTGGAATGATTGTCGTGACGTTATGTTAACGGCGTTGAAATGGTCCGGACGGCTGCTCGGCGGGACCAGAAAAGTGATCGCCGATGCCGCTGTGATGATTGTCCGCTTGGAATTTTTTTATCATCACCGAATCCGTCCGCTCCGCCATCAACGGAAGGTTTAATAATTCTCATGCCGGTGACGCACGCCCATAAAATTGCAAATGCACGCCCGCCGATACTGTTGCGGTCGATGACCGCCAGCCAAGGCCGGCGCGATGCGGTGCACGTCAACGGATCTATCTCTATCTACAAATTTGGCCGCAGCGCGCCGCAAAAATCTGGCGCCGATAGCGGGCTATGGAGTTTACATAACAATGGCACAAAAACGAATGTTAATCGATGCGGCCCACCCGGAAGAGACCAGGGTCGCAATCATGGATGGGAATCATCTCGAAGAGTTTGACGTTGAATCCGCATCCCGAAGGCAACTCAAGGGCAACATCTATCTCGCCAAGGTAACCAGGGTCGAGCCGTCCCTGCAGGCCGCGTTTGTCGAATATGGCGGCAATCGCCACGGCTTTCTGGCGTTCAACGAAATCCACCCCGATTATTACCAAATTCCGGTCGCCGACCGGGAACAGCTTCTGGCCGAGGAAAATGAAGGCGACGCCGACGCCGAAGCCGAAGCGGTAACCGGCGAAAATGGCCAAACCGAAGGCGACGGCGAAGGCGACGCCGGGCTTGAGAAAAGTGTCGAGACCATCGGCGGCGATGATATCGACGAAGTCGAGGTTGCCAGACGGTCACGCCCGAACCGGCACTACAAAATCCAGGAAGTCATCAAGCGCCGGCAGATATTGCTGGTGCAGGTGGTCAAGGAGGAGCGCGGCAACAAGGGCGCCGCGCTTACCACCTATTTGTCGCTGGCCGGACGCTATTGCGTGCTGATGCCGAACACCGGCAAGGGCGGCGGCATATCGCGTAAAATCGGCAGCGGTGCGGATCGCAAGCGGCTGAAATCGATCATCTCGGACTTGAAAAACCCGCCGGGCATGGCGGTGATTGTGCGCACCGCCGGCGCCGACCGCTCGAAGGCGGAGATCAAGCGCGACTATGACTATTTGATCAAGCTGTGGACCGATATCCGCAATCTGACCCTCGAATCGAGCGCTCCGGCGGTCATTCACGAAGAGGCGAATATCATCAACCGCTCGATCCGCGATCTTTATTCGCGCGATATCGAAGAGATATTTATCGAAGGCGATCAGGGCTACCGGATGGCCAAGGACCTGATGAAAATGCTGGTCCCGAGCCATGCCAAAAAGGTTCAGCGCTACGACGACACGATTGTTCCGTTGTTCTCCCGCTACCAGATCGAAAGCCAGCTCGAAGCCATGAACAGCCCAAATGTTCAGCTCAAATCGGGCGGCTATATCGTCATCAATTCGACCGAGGCATTGGTCGCCATCGACGTCAATTCCGGGCGCGCCACCCGTGGCCGCAACATTGAAGAGACGGCGTTCAAAACCAATTCCGAGGCGGCCACCGAGATCGCGCGCCATCTGCGCCTGCGCGATCTGGCCGGGCTGGTGGTTATCGATTTCATCGATATGGAGGTTCACCGCAATCAGACATCGGTCGAACGCAGGCTCAAAGATGCCATGCGCCGCGACCGGGCGCGCATCCAGATCGGCCGTATCTCGCCGTTCGGGTTGCTGGAACTGTCGCGGCAAAGGTTGCGCCCGTCGATCATCGAAACCATCGCCGATGTCTGCCCCCATTGCGCCGGCAGCGGCATTCGCCGTTCCACCGAATCGGCGGCCTTGCATGTGCTGCGCGCCATCGAAGAAGAAGGCGTGCGCAAGCGGGCCAATGAAATCGACGTCGCCATCCATCCGGAATTGGCGCTCTATCTTCTCAACCACAAACGCGCCGCGCTTGGCGAGATCGAGAAAAAATTTGAATTCAGGATTCTCATCTCCGAAGACGAAACGCTGATCCCGCCGAACTTTGTCATCAAACGCACCATCGACAGGGAAGGCGCAGCCAGCGACGAGCGCGGGGGCGCCGATGATGGTCGCCCGGAAGAAGAAGAAAAGGGCCGCCGCCGCTCCAGGGGCCGCAAACGCAATGACGAAGATGCCGGTAACGAGGTTCGCGAAGATACCGATGCCGTTGCCGCCGAGCCCTCCGAAGATGCTCCGGCCCAGGAGGCCGCCGCCGATGCGGCTGGCGAGGATGGCGAAAAACCGGCCCCCAGGCGCCGGCGCGGACGCCGGGGCGGACGCCGCCGGGGACGCGGATCGGACGGCGAGGCCAATAAAACCGAGGCCGGCGCCGAGACCCCGGCCGAGGCGACCGAAGCGGTTGCCGGCGAAGCCACTGCCGATGCTGCGGGCGAAGCCACGGCCGATGCTGCGGGCGAAGCCACGGCCGGTGCTACGAGCGAAGCCCAAGAAGAAAAGCCCAAACGCCGCCGCCGCGTGCGCAAAAAGGCGGCCAAGCCCGAGGCCGATGATAACGCTGCCACCGAAGCGGTGAGCGACGCAGCCGCCGAGGCTGAGCCCACGCCTGAGCCCGAGGCCGCAGCGGCGGAGCCTGAAACTCCGGCGCCAGAGCCGGCGCCCGAGCCGGAAGCCGAAGAAGAGCCGGAGACTGCCACTGCGGCCACCGATACGCCGGCGGCCCCTGTTGAGCCCGAAACGCCCGCCGAGTATCCGTCCTTTCCGGGCAGCAATCCGTCGATCAACGAGCCGTCCGAAAGCGCTGGCGATGCCTCCGATGGATCGCGCCGGGGCTGGTGGCAACGGCTGATCGAATAGCGGCTTATTTCAGCCAGGCCTGCAATTTATCCGCCGCCCGTTCCATATCATGCGTAGCGCCGGCGTAGGAAAATCGGACATAACCGGCGCCGCGCCCGGGATCGAAATCGATCCCCGGCGTCGCCGCCACGCCGGTTTCGGCCAGCATTGATGCGCAAAATTCCTGGCTGTCGTTGGTCAGGTGGGCGACGTTTGCATAGATGTAAAAGGCCCCGTCCGGCGGCGCCAAGTCTTCAAACCCGGCAACCGGCAAGCGCTCCAGCAGCACCGCCCGGTTTTTGGCATAGCGGGCCACGTTGGCGTCGAGCGCGTCATAACAATCAAACACCGAGACCGCCGCGATCTGCGCCAAAGTGGGCGGTGAAATAAAAAAATTCTGGGTCAGACATTCGACCGCGCGGGCCAGGTCTTCGGGCAGGATCATCCAGCCAAGGCGCCAGCCGGTCATCGAAAAATACTTGGAGAAACTGTTGATGATGATCGCCTGTCCGTTCAACTGCAGCGCCGATACGGTTGCCGCGCCATAGGTTATGCCGTGATAAATCTCGTCCGAAATCAGGCGCACGCCCTTGGCCCGGCACCAATCGGCCAGCAACTGGAATTCGCCCGCGTCCAGCATCGAGCCGGTGGGATTGGACGGGCTGGCGACAATCAGCCCATCCAGGGGCGTATCCAGCCGATCCAGGATCGCCGCCGTCGGCTGAAAGCGCGTCGCTCCATCGACCGGAATTTCCACGACCTCGATATCGAGCGCGGCCAGAATATTTTTGTAGGCCGGGTATCCAGGCAGGGCCAGCCCAACCCGGTCGCCCTGATCGAATGCGGCAAGGAACGACAAAAGGAAGGCGCCCGACGAGCCGGTGGTGACAACGATGCGCGCCCAATCCACCTCGGCCCCGTAGAAGTCCAGATAGTGGCGGGCGATGCGCGCCCGGAGCTCTGGGATGCCTAGCGCGTCGGTGTATCCCAGCCGGTTGGCGTCGAGCGCCGATTTGGCGGCGGCCAGCACCGGCCCCGGCGCCGCCGTGTCCGGCTGGCCAACCTCGAGATGGAGCACGTCTTTGCCGGTGGCCTCGCGCCGGTTCGCGGCGCGCATGACGTCCATCACGATAAACGGCGAAATATCGGCGCGGTTGGAAACTTTTAACGCCACGTCAGGGCCCGTTGACGTTGATCGAAAGACCACTGCCGCGCCGGTCGGACGATACCTCGCAGCTATCGGGCGCGCGCGGCAGGCCTTCGGGGCAGGATGCGGCGTTGACGATGCCAAGGCGCGGTGTCGCCGCCACGGTGTGCCCACGCCGGGTCAAGGCGGCGATGGTTTCGGCCGATATTCCGGGCTCGTAATAGGTCAAATCGGGGGCGCCGCCGTGATGCACGCGGCGCCGGTCCATGGCGCTTTGCAACGGCTCATCGGCCAACACTGTGCGCGCCGCGACATTGGCGAGGGCGGTCGGCGCCGCAACACCGCCAGAGGCCGCGCCGGCGAAATGGAATTGTCGGGTAAATTCATGCACGATGATCATCGGCCCCATGGATATGGGCCCGCGGCCAAGATTGTTGGACACCGCCGCCAGCATGACGCCGGTGCCCTTGGCGATACGGCCGATGCCGAAACGATTGTTCATGGTCAAAACGCAGGCCACCGCCGATCCATTTTGGTCGACCACGACAAAACTCGTAGCCGATGGATTTTCCGGGCGCGGCGCGGGTTTAGGGTTGAAGCTATGCGGCAGGGTGTGCTTCCGGTTGCTGAATGTGGAAACCATTTTTTTGAGGCGGGCCTCGCCGAGCAGTTGTTCGGGGGCAACGCGGCTTTGATAGTCATCGGTCAGCCAGCCTTGGCGGTCGGCAAAGGCGCGCATGCCGGTCTCGGCCAGCAGGTGCAGACGCGCATCTTCAGGCGCGCCGTCAAAACTGTCTTCGGTGTCGAGCATACCGATCATCTGCCCCGATACGATGCCGCCGGCCGCCGGCGCCGGAACGAAAAAGGCGCTGCGATTGTTCACCTTGTATTTGGCCGGTTTGAGCCAACGGGGCGCGAAATTTTTCAAGTCATCCAGCGACAGCGTCCCGCCGGCACGCTTCGCGCCGGCCACCAGGGCGGCGGCCAATTTCCCGCTATAGAGGCCAACGCCGCCAAGCTCGCGAATTATGCCCAAGGTTTCGGCCAGCTCCAATTGCACGATCTTGGCGCCTTCGCGCACGATATTGCCATTTGCATCGGCGAACAAACGGCGGCTCTCGGCATCTTCGAACAGGGCCGAGGCAACCGGTTCCAAATCATTGACCAAGGTACGCGCCGCCTTGGCGCCAAAGCGGGCCAATCGCTCACCGGGCGCAACCAATTGCGCCCACGGCAGGCTCCCGAATTTCGTATGCAGGGCGAATATACCCGCCGGGCTGGCGGGGATGGCGCTCGGCCGGTCCGCGCCGCCGCCGACATTTTTGGGCGTCTGCAGTACAAAATCCAAGGCCAGGGTGGTCCGCGCCGACGCATCGTGAACCAGACAGACACCGCCGCTGCCCAAACCGGCCGAAGACGGCAGGGTCGCGCTCAATACAAAATACAAGGCGGTCGCCGCATCGGCCGCATTGCCGCCGGCCTTCAGGATATCGCGCGCCGCCAGCACCGATTGCGGCTCATCGCCGGCAATGCCGCCGGCAAAATTATGAACCTCGACATTCTCGCCGTCCTGCAGGTCGAACAGCGAACATCCCGATAATATGATCAAAGCATACAGCACTACCGATTGACGGAATCGCGATACAATTTTACGTTGGATTGAGTGATTGGAAATTAGCACAGTGGGTTTACGCCTTTTTCTTTCGGTATTGATCGGCCTTGCCGGTATCTTAAGCGCTATCGCGCCGCCGGCAAATGCGCAACGAATTTCGCTTATCCGGGACGCAGAAACCGAAAATACCATCCGCGCGTACGCGACGCCACTCCTCCTGGCGGCGCGGCTTGAGCCTAGCGCCGTCCGCATTTTAATCGTCAACAATAAATCGCTTAATGCGTTCGTTGCGGCGGGTCAAAACCTGTTCATCAATACCGGCCTGATTATGCGCGCCTCCGACGCTTCGGAAGTTATCGGCGTGCTGGCCCACGAGACCGGTCACATCGCCGGCGGCCACCTGATCCGCTCCACCCAGGCCTTGAAGGACGCATCGGCGTCAACCATCCTCGGCTACATTCTGGGCGGCGCTGCGGTAATCGCCGGGCGGCCCGATGTGGGCGCTGCGGTTATCGGCGGCTCGCAAAACGCCGCCATTCGCTCCTACCTCAAATTCTCACGCACCCAGGAATCGGCAGCTGACCGCGCCGGGGTGCGCTTTCTCGATGAAACGCGGCAAAGTTCCGGCGGCATGCTGGACTTCATGAAAACCCTTGGCGAGCAGGAATTGTTGAGCGTCAGCCGCCAGGACGCCTATGTGCGCACCCACCCGCTGACCCGGGACCGCATTGAGTTTCTCGAACATCATGTTGCCCAGTCCCGCTACACCAAAATTCCAACGCCGGAGAAATTCAAAAAGGCCCACGCGCGGATGGTCGCCAAGCTGCGCGCCTTCACACTGCGCAAGCGCAGCACCTTTCGCTATTACCCCGATAGCGACACATCCTTGCCGGCGCGCTACGCCCGCGCCATCGCCAATTTCCGAAGCGCCGCCACCGCCAAAGCGCTCAAAATCATGGCCGGGCTTATCGCCGAAAATCCCCGCGATCCCTATTTCCATGAGCTTAGAGGGCAAATATTGTTCGAAAACGGGCGCATCGACGAGGCCATACCGGCCTATGAGAAAGCCGCCGGATTGTTGCCCGGATCGGCGCTCATCATGACCGATTTGGCCCGCGCGCAAATCGAAAAAGACAGTCCCGAAATGCGCAACCGCGCCATTCGGCACTTGAGAGCAGCCATCCAGCTGGAGCCGAAACGGGCCTTCACGTGGCGGCTTTTGGCGACCGCCGCGGGCAAAAACGGCAACATGGTCGAAAGCTGGCGGGCGCTGGCGGAAGAAGCCCTGCTGCACGGCCGCTTCGACAATGCCATCAGCCTGGCGAAACGCTCCCAATCACGGACCGAGGTGGGCACGCCCGTCTGGCTGCGGGCCGAGGATATTGTAGCCGCCGCAACCGAGGCCAAGAACAACCGATGAAGCCCTGGCTGGCGATCATGTTGGCGATGGTTTTGCTTGGCTGTGCGCTGCCGAGGGCCGAGGTCAGCCCGGAAGGCACGCTGGATATATTCGGCCCGGGCGCGCTCGGCGCCAACGCCAGATTGTCCGGCCAATGGATCATCGAGGGCGGCGGCGGCGATGCCCAAGCCAAACGGCTGGTGTCTGTGCAACAAGCCGGGCTTGAGGCCAGCCTGACTTTGAAATCGGGACCCCAATCCTTCGCGCTGGTGCGCAGAACCAAGGCGCAATTGCTGGCGACGCCGTTCATGTCGTGGTCCTGGCGCATGTCCGCCGAAGCCCATGCGCCGGGCGCCATTCGCCTGATCGTCGGATTTTATGGTGGTGATCCGAATAGCCGAAGCTGGGGCGCGCAACCGTTCGTATGGCTGGGCACCCAATTGCCGCCCCATGACCGGGTGATCGCCATTCAGTGGGGCAAACGGGCGCTGGAGCGCGGCAATCTTTACACCGACGGTAAGGTGCCCCGCTATATCGCCCGGGGCGGCGCCAGACAGCTCGGCGAATGGTGGCCCGAAAATCTCGATCTTGCGGAGATTTACCGGAAAGTCTGGCCCAAAGATGATATCGAGGACGCCGAGATTATGTTTATCGGATTTGCCGTGCTAAAATCCGACGGCCCGAGTGAGGGCAGCTTTCGCAAACTCAGCCTCTATCGATAAAGGGATATGCGCGTGATTTTAAGCAAGATTGGCGGAATATGCCGGTGAAAAATGCGGTAGCTCTGATCGTCGCGGCGGTGCTGTTTACGGCCGCCGTGTGGTTTGCGGCGCCCCCCGGAAATCCTGGCCCCGATGCGCCATTGTCCGCCAGCCAAACGCAGGAAATCGAAGGCCTCATCGGCCGCTATCTTCGCGAAAACCCGGCGGTCATTGTCGAGGCTATCCAGAACCTGCAACGGCGGGAGCGGGATAATCGCAACCAGCAGGCGGCCAAAAATCTGGTGCGCTACCGCCAGCAATTGATCAACAACCCGGCCACGCCGTTTGCCGGCAATAAGGACGCCAGCGTCACGGTGGTTGAATTTTTCGATTACCGCTGCCCCTATTGCAAAAAGATGCTGCCCGCCATCGAGAAACTTTTGCGCGACGATGCCGATGTCCGCTACGTCTTCAAGGAGTTTCCGATTTTAACCGCGGAATCGCGCCTTGCCGCGCAAGTGGCCCTGGCCGCCTGGAAAATTGACCGGCAGCGGTATTTTGCCCTGCACGCCAGTCTTATGGGCGCGCGCGGCGCGCTAAGCCGCGAGCGCATCATGCGGATTGCGGAGGAATCGGGTTTGGACATGGCGCAGCTGCAGGGCGCCATGAAATCACAGGAAGTTGCCGAAGAAATTCAGGCCAACGCCCGCCTGGCTGGTCAGATGGGGATCACCGGCACGCCGGCTTTCATCGTTGGTGAGCGCATCGTCCCCGGCGCCATCGACTATTCCACATTGAAAAGAATGATCACCGAAGCCCGCGCCAAATCCGGCTGAACGGCCGGGCGCGAACGCCCAAATTCACCGGCAGGGCCGAGTAGCGTAATCCGCGGGCGCTTTTGATCAGGAGCAGGACGCTCGGCAACTTATCGGCGCGCGCATTTTCGATCTGCCGGGTCAAATGGGACGGCTTCCAGATTTCTTTCAAATTGGCCTGAACAATGACATCCCCCGGCGCCAGTCCGGTCACCACCTTGCCCTCTTTATCGACCAGCGTCACCACCAGCCCAACCGATCCCCAAGGCAAGGCAAACTGCTCAGCGATTTTGGCGTTGATGGCGGAGACGGTGAAGCCGATCAGCGGATAATTCTTGAAGCCGGCTTTTTGCACCCTCCACGATGACGGCCGCTTGCCGAGACGCATGGTGAGGGAATGCCTTTTGCCGGCCCGCATAACCACCACCGAGACTTTCTTGCCCGGCTTGGTTTTGACCACGGCGGCGATCAGGTCTTCGAATTTTTTGATTTCCCTGCGGTCAAATTTCACAATCAGATCGCCGCGCCGGAAACCGGCCAGAGCGGCGGCTTCGCCAATGGCGACGTCTTTAACCAGAACACCGGTGATCTTCCTTTTGAACGCCGCCTGGGCGCGTTCGCCGACGCCCTGCACTTGCATGCCGACGAAACCCGGCTCGGCGCGGGCGTCGGGGCCCGCGGCGATCATCGCGCTCAACAGGACCAGAAACGGCGCTAGGCGAATAATACTGATCATCTTGCCGATTGCTCCCAACCGCCGGCGGACTTCGTAAATTTGCCGATACGACAAATATTAAACAGGTTTAGCGGCAGTATTCAACTTGGCTGATAGAACCATTTCCATAAGGAACTCTTAATAAGCACCAATTCAGGCCGCAATATGGCCAAGATAGGCGCCTTGGGGCTGATTAATGGGAAGCAGAGATATGGGAACGCGATGCGTTTATTGTGATGTCTCACAGTACCCGACTCTTTTCAAAACACCAACTCTATCAACGGTTTCCGAGGATTGTTTGGTTTGAATAGAGCCATCATATAGTCGCGGAATTCCATTTCAGACATTTTGACCATGGCTTTT
>Ga0115002_10008685_pt1 | contig 11218 bp, 10 predicted proteins | sample ArcticOcean_MG_C_8_FD_89576 | JGI IMG/M metagenome (GOLD analysis project Ga0115002, IMG submission 89576) | Marine microbial communities from western Arctic Ocean - ArcticOcean_MG_CB11_86 | ecosystem: Environmental > Aquatic > Marine > Oceanic | place: Arctic Ocean: Canada Basin | collected... | reverse complement strand
TGCGGAAACTTCTACATTGTGCCCGGAAGTCATCTCAAAGAAACCTTAGAAAAACCACAAGATGGCTTGCCCGATGGGGCTATTCCCGTTTGTGCCAACCGAGGCGATGCCGTCTTCTTCGACCGTCGGCTCTTTCATGCACGCAGCCCCAACCACTCACCCATTGTGCGCAAAGGCCTCTTTTATGGCTACGGCTATCGTTGGATTCGCACCAAAGACGACACCACCATTCGCCCAGACCTGTTTGCCAAATGCGATCCCATTCGCAAACAACTCTTAGGGTATGGCACCAACTGCAACGGCTTCTTTTCTCCCAAAGATGAAGATGTACCGCTCAAAGTTTGGATAGAAGAAAATCTGGAAGCCGAACCCGCATAAAATGCGTCATCAGAAAAGTGGACAACACACGAAAAACCGCCCAGAGCGCAATCTCTGGGCGGTTTTTTGCAAAATCATAACCGAAGGCCTGCAAACATGAATCAATCACCACAGCCCTCTCAGAAGCACCATAGTTAAGGTCCTGCACGGTAAGTACCCCAAGCACAACATCCGAAGTTTTCCACTGAACGAAATTTTAAAATTTTCGAAAAACCTCGATATCTAAGCCGTCCAACTCAAAACTTCAGCCAGCGGTTTGCGCCTGGGCTCCCGCACTTCCTCTGGATATCCTGAATAAAAGAATCCAATAATATATTCTGACCTAAAATCAACCCCCAACAATTTAAACGTCGCTTCTTCCAATGTAATAGGTCCCGTGCTCCACTGCATTCCCACCCCTTCAGCCCACCCAGCCAATGCCACGTTCTGCATCGCACAACACACCGCAGCATAATCCTCCCGTTTTTTTACCTCATCACCATCTTGTAAACACACCACGGCAATAATCGTAGGCTTCGACATAAACTTGGCATATCCCGCTTTCTTCAGCGCCACCCGAGCCTCGTCACTGACCCCATCAGCCGCTTTGGCCTCCTGAATCTCGCTATAACGTTGCGCCAAGATTTCTTTGGTCTCTTCACCAATCACCACAAAGCGCCAAGGCTCCGTCAAATGGTGATTGGGTGCCCAAATAGCCGCTTCATAAATCCGCTCAATCACATCCTTCGGCACTGGCTCAGGCTTAAACTTAAAAATTGAGCGTCGCGAACGAATGGCTTCCATCACATCCATATATGTAACCTCCAATAAAGTCGGAAAGTAGACCATCAAGAGTTATAATAGGGTAGACCAAAAATAAAAGAAAGGAGAAAAAAACAAACAACAGATCGGTTTTATCTTCTCCCATCCCCATTTCTCTTCTTCCTGCATTTAAAAACCCTCACCCCGCTAGGTGAACCAGACATCCCCTCCATCAAAAGTGAAGGAAAAGATTAAAGGGGTGAGGGCGAGGCCAAATACCCAAACGGTCTCAGACCCCTAAAGTCTATGGACGGATGCCAAATCAAAGCCCCCGCATCAAAACGTGAATGCCGGATGTCGTATTCACCCACACCGCCAACACGCGACACGAAAACATCGCATAGTCACACATGCAAATAATTATTGCATAACTTTGCGTGACTTGTCATATTAAAGCATTTAGTTGCATTGTCGGAGCACCGTCATAAAATATAGAACACCACCTTTTCCTATATATCAAACCATAGACCAACTCGAGGAGGTTGTTGTGCCCAACAACTTAAATCACTTGCACCAAGCCATTCGCCACACAGGTCTTACCTCAGACATCAATGACCCGTTTGCCGTCAGTTCACGGTTGGCGCAAACCATCTATCACACCCTCCAAGAAAACCATCCTCAGGTTGCCAAACAACTCGTTCAAGATCTCCACACACGCACCGACCCTGAAGCCTATGATCTCTTACTCCAGGGCCGTGGGTTCACCTATTTTCACGTCATTCTCTATTTTTATGCATTTATTACCCACCATGCCAACCGGCCCAACACACTCACTTTTCCCGTTGAAGTAGGACGAAAAGGGGGCGGTTTGTATATCAACCCAGAAACTGATGTCTTAAGTCTCACCCAATTGCTTGTATCTGCCCTGCCCCAACATCAAAATGACCGCAACATCGGCCTCCTCTTACAAGCACTCGCCCCCATGATGCTCGACAAGATATTCCCCTGCAAACTTTTCCAAGTCACCAGCCAATTTACATCCGACCATACCCTTGATATCTCACTCCAATACAACACCCAAAATCAAAACCAAACCCTTGCCCAATTGGCCCAATTGGGCCTGACACAAGAGATTGGTCCCTTTTTCCAAACCATAGCATTGCAAATACAAGGCACCATTCAACTCGGTCTGCGCACCTTTGCACAACGCATGCGCGACGTGCGCATTACCCCATCTATCGAGCGCCAATCAAACATCATTCATCAAACCCTTCAAACCACGTGTCAACATACCTGGACTGTCACCTGGAAACCCAATGTCCACCTTCGGCGCACCGAAAACCCCGACCACATTCTTAACCAAGTACAAACCATTTACGATACCTTGCACCGACGCGACCTCGAATACTTTCAAGAACGCATCAAAACACTTGAAACCCGCTTACAGGAACTCGAAGGAGGTTATCACGACCTCATTGGCAACAGCCCACAAATGCGCCGTGTCTACGACACCGTAAAACAAATAGCCGATACCGACTTGACCGTACTCGTTCGTGGCGCCTCTGGCTCAGGCAAAGAACTCGTTGCACGCGCGTTGCACAATAGCAGTTCTCGTCGTAGCAAACCCTTTGTGGCCGTCAATTGTGCCGCCTTTTCCGAAAGCCTGCTCGAAACCGAACTTTTTGGCCACGAAAAAGGCGCATTCACCGGAGCCGACCAAACCAAACCCGGTCGCTTCGAACGCGCCAATGGCGGTACTTTGTTTTTAGACGAAGCAGGAGACATTCCGCTCGCGACACAAATCAAACTCCTGCGCGTACTCGAAAGCCGAGAATATGAACGCGTGGGTGGCACTCAAATGCTCAGTACAGATGTGCGCATTGTTGCAGCCACAAACCGCAATCTTGAAAACCTTATTGCCGAAGGTACTTTTCGAGAAGATTTCTATTATCGCCTCAACGTCTTGCCCATTTACCTCCCCCCCTTGCGTGAACGCCTCGAAGACATTCCCCTACTGGCAAACCATTTCCTGCACACCATTGCCGCACGCACCCAAGCCATACCCGCCAAAATTTCACGCGGTGCCTTAGGTCGCTTGCTGGACCATACCTATCCTGGCAATGTAAGAGAACTGCAACATATCATCGAACGCGCCGTGGCCATCTATGCACAGGGTGGCACCCTTACAGCCGACCACATAGAACAAGCCTTAAGCTTAGGCACGCAAACCTCGCACATGACAACATCATCTACACTGAGCGTGCGCCAGCAAGAACTCATTACCCTCATCCATCACTCAGCCAATACGTGTACAGTAGACGATCTCTTCGCGCAATCCAGTACGCTATCGGAGGGCATGGGCAAATCAAAACGCACCTTGCAAAATGATCTGAGCAAACTAGCCAGCATGGGGTATCTCACATGGCAAAAACGCGGAAGTGCCAGAACTTACACGCTAACACCAAGAGGTGTAGAGATTGCCAATAAATAAAAAGAGCCCTGAAGACTTCACTCTTCAGGGCTCTTTTTAAAATTTGACCAAGAAACATTACACTTCAATAACATTTAATCCTGCATGCTTTGCCGCTAAAACTTGACGATGATCACCAGACACAAACACATCAGCATACCAGACAATCGCACAAGCGACATGCAATGCATCCATACCTCGCAGTATATTTCCTTCCAAAAGTTCTGCAGCCTTTTCATTGGTGGCTGTCGTAATGCTTACAATTGAAAAATCTTCAAAATCTTCTAGCACTTCACTTTTAATGCGTTCATATTCTTGTTTGGTCAAGTTGTTTTCTCTTCTCAGACGACAAAAAGCAGAAATGACTTCGGCAAAACAAAAACTGCCCACACCAATTTCATCAGCTTGCGCAAATAAGGCAACAACCTGCTCTCTTCCGTCCTCAATCAAATATCGCTTAGCGAGTGCTGATGTATCAAAGAGATATGTCATCGGCCGTATTCATCCCTATCTTTCAAAACGGCTTGACTTAATGAAACACCTTTTAAATTCAAAGGTTTAATTTCTCGCTTCCAAGAAGGTATCTTTTTCTCTTCTACAACAGGAACAAGATCTGCCACTGGTTTCCCATGTCTCAAAATCCGAATAGACTCCCCCTCTTCGACAATATTTAAACAAGATGTTGCATTTTGGCGGAATTCTGTAAACGTCATTGTTTTCATAGTTACCCCTTTCCGTACATCAATGTACAGAATTTCATATTGAGAGTCAAATGGACATTGTCATTCTTAAATCATGGCACATAGGTTACGCGAACCTACAAAAAGTAAAAAGCACCTGATTTGTAATCAGGTGCTTTTTACTTTATCATTCTTACATTTAGATTCTACAACTTCTGCACCACGTCAATCAATGCGCGAATATAGCCAATTGCGTAGGCGCGCCCTCGATGCCCCCAAGGGGTATCATCAATCATGTGCGGCACGTGATCATCAATAATAAAGCCCGTAAAGTTCACCTCTTTAAGTGCCCGTACGACTTCAAACACATTCAAATTACCTTCATCAATAAAACACTCATTAAAACACGGCACCTGCCCCTGTACGTCACGCATGTGGATGTAAACGAGCTTGCCCCGTTCACCAAAATGGCGAATAGCTGGTATCACACCATCTGGCCCCATCTCAGACCAACATCCCATACAAAAATCCAACCCATGATTTGGGCTGTCAAACGTATCCATCGCGCGTTTGAAGCAATCAAAATTGCGAAAGATACGCGCCACACCGCCCAAGGTTTCCACCGGTGGATCATCGGGGTGCAACGCCAACGTCACGCCAGCTTCTTCAGCCACCGGTAAAACACGCTCTAAATAATAGGCATAATTGGCCCACATTTCTTCAGCATCAAATACACGTTCATGGGTCAACGGCGCTTCTTTATGTTCGTCTAAATTAAACCGTGTGCCTTTTGCCCCACCGCGCAAAGTCGCAGGCACAGGCGTGCGCCACACCTTATTGGGCATCCAGTGATAACCCAAAATTGGAATGCCCGCTTTGCCCATATTGCGAATGGTTGCGCACATGTGTTCAATCTGTTCATCGCGCCCAGGCAAACCCAACATCGCCTTCTCATAATAATGAACGGGCACATTCTCAAGCGCCATCAATCGCACACCCTGCGTGTTTGACTGGTCAACCAGTGCCTTTAAGTCTTCATATTCCCACCGATGTTCCCCGGGCAACCTCGGTGTATTCATCAAAAAATCATTTGCACCCAATTGCTTGATATAAGTCAGCATATCATCAGTCAGCTCATTAAACTGCCCCAACGCAACACGCATCTTCAATTCAGCCATTGCCTTCTCCTTTGAAAAGATAAACCGCTAAGCGCTAAGAGCAGAGCGTTAAACCTGCTATTACGCTTCGCGCTCTGCGTTCTCCGCTCTGCCCTTTACTCTTAATTTCTTCACAGCCTTCACTATCACATCTCCTGCCCGATCAATCTCCTCACACGTTGTAAACCGCCCCACCGAAAGCCGCAGTGTGCCCCGAGCCCATTCCATTGGTACCTTCATCGCTGTCAAAACGTGCGACACGTTTACCTCACCCGAGTGGCAAGCAGCACCCGCCGAAGCCGCAACGTCATCGCTCATTTCAGCCAACACATCGTCCGCATCCACATCCAAAAATGACACACTCAATGTATTGGGCAACCGATGCTCTAAATGACCATTGATTCGAACATCCGACACACCACTTAACAATGCATTTTCCAATCGGTCACGTAATCCTATTAAATGCTCGGCATGCGTTTCCAAATCACGGGAAATAATCTCACACGCTTTTCCTAATCCTACGACTTGCAACACATTTTCGGTACCTGCACGCCACCCTTTTTCATGCCCTGCCCCGTGCATAAATTTCTCCAATTCGACACCCTCTCGCACAAATAAAACCCCAACACCCTTTGGTGCATACACCTTATGCCCTGCCATTGAAAGAAGATCCACACCCAACGCCTGAACATCTACCCCAAGCTTTCCAATCGACTGTGCCGCATCTGTGTGAAACGCAATATCGTGCCGACTCGCCAATGTAGCAATGTCTTCAATCGGTTGGAGGGTACCCACTTCATTATTCGCATGCATCACACTGATCAAAATCGTTTCAGGCAACAATGCCGCTTCCAAATCACCCACATCAACGCGCCCAGTTTCATCTACTGGCAAATAAGTGACCTCAAACCCTTGTGTCTCCAACCACGCACATACTTCGGTCACCGCAGGATGTTCAACTTGCGTCGTTACAATATGATTGCCCAAATCACTGCGTGCAAATGCCAATCCCTTAATCGCAAAATTATTCGCTTCCGTGCCGCCACTGGTAAAAATCACTTCATCGGGTGAACAATTTAGCAGATTTGCGACTTGCTTTCGCGCAGCCTCAACAGCCCGATGTGTCACTTGTCCAAAGGCATGCGCACTCGATGGATTTCCAAAATGCGTTTCTAAAAACGGCCGCATCACCTCAATCACCGCCGGGTCGTGTGGTGTCGTCGCGTTATAATCCAAATAAATCGCCATAATCATCTCCTCTTTGCCCGCAAATAAACACGCACAAATGAGAAAGTCAAGCCCTGAAGAAGCAAGAATTCGAGTCCCGACATCACATTTGTGTAAAATTTGACACAAAAAAGTCCCAAGGGAAATCAGATTCCCCAGGGTTTGACCATCTCGAGCTTTAACAGTATTTCTAAACAAACATGTATATACCAAAAGCAACACAGTCACATCCCAACACGCCAAAAACAAGACCCACATGCCACAAACCTTGGCGCCCAGCGACAATGGACATTCCACTCATGGTAATGGCCATTGAAAGCAACGTCACACCCATTGCAAAAGTCGTATTGATATGATTTGATGACAGCGCCAATTACACCTTAAACAAAAAGTGAATAATATCCCCATCATCAATTACCGCATCACGGCCTTTTAGAACAAACTTGCCTGCAGCCTTCACCTTTTGTTCACTACCCAATTCGATTAAATCTTCAAATTGCATCACTTCTGCCCGAATAAAACCACGTTCAATATCTCCGTGAATCACCCCACCGGCAACAGGTGCCAGCGCACCTTGCTGAATCGTCCAAGCGCGCACCTCATCTTCACCTACCGTAAAATACGACATCAATCCCAGCGTCTCATAACACAACAACGTCAAACGATCCAATGCAGGTTTCTCAATGCCCAATTCTTCCAAAAAAGAAGTGCGCTCTTCGTCATCTAACTGCGACACCTCTTGCTCAATCTGAGCAGAAATAGCAATCCACCTAAAACCCTTCCCCGTGAATTCTTGCTCGAGTTCTTCTATCAAGTGCTCATCACCAAGCTGATCTTCTCCAACATTGAGCACAACCATCACGGCCTTTCGAGTCAAAAATGGATAGCTCGAAATCAGCTTTTCGTCTTCATCCGAGAACACAAATTGGCTCAAGGGATGGCCCTCTTCCAAATGGGTCAGCATGCGCGTCATCAACTCGGTTTCTTTGGCGGCACGCGCAATATCATTGGGCCGTTTCTCTTTGGCCAACCGTTCCAACCGTTTCTCCACAAAAATCTGATCGCTCAAAATCAATTCATCCCACAGCGCCTGAATATCGCGGCGGGCGTTTACATCACCCTCAGCATGAAAGACGGTATCATCTTCAAATACCCGTGCCAAATAACAAATCACATCGACCTTTTCCAACCCCTTCAAAGTTTCGGCATTGCGGCTTGCATCTGTATCCATATCGGGCAACAACACAAATTCCATCTGCGCGGGTGTTTCTTTTTTGGGGTGAAACATCTCCACCAACTTCTCAAATCGCGTATCGCGCACTTTTGCCAACCCGAGATTCACCTTATCACCATCTTGTCCTGTCAAAAGACTAAACAACGTTCGTTTGCCTACCTGAGGCAATCCTACAAGGCCCAATTTCATAGTTTCTAGACTCCTTCATAATCACGCACAAGAGTTGACGATTCGGCACAAGCACTGTAATATACATAAGACGCTAAAAAACCCCAACATCAGCATGATATCAAGACAAAACCCCGAGTACGATAAACCGTACTCGGGGTTTTCTATGCAATGAATATAAGTGCCTGCTCTTACAAAGATTGCTTTGTCATTTCAATCCGCTCGATTTCATCGCGAATCATACCCGCATCTTCATAGCGCTCCTCTATAACTGCTTTTTGCATCTGTTCTTTTAAAACAGTGAGCAACTCACCAGGGTCTATGTCATCACCGGGTAAAGAAAAAGCATCTTCAGTAGGGGTGATCAAATCATCAACGGCACCCTCAATGAGGTTGGGTACGTCGAGTTCCACCTCTGCTGCAATATCTTCAACAGAAGGATTTAATGGCTCAAGCTCCAAACCGTTGTGCCTTTCCTTTGTTCGGTAGCCAACCTCCTGAATAATCTTGCCATCCATAAAAATAGGTGCGCCAAATTTAAGTGCCAACGCAATACAGTCGCTGGGGCGTGCATCAAACCGGACCTGTTTTCCACCACTTGACAGAACCAACTCGGCATAAAAGATGTTTTCTTTAAAATCGACGACCTGTACTTCTTCAATTTCGGCATCAAAATGAGTTAACAGTGTACGCAACAAATCATGAGTTAAAGGACGCGGTAAACGCTCTCCTGTCACCTCTGCCCAAATCGAAAGCCATTCTGTATGCCCAATTTCGATGGGCACAAGCACCCTACCGTCTAAGCTTCGCAACCACACCACTTCTTGTCCAGAATTGGGTTCACTCAAGTTATCCACACGCATTTCGATCATAATGCCCCATCCTCCTGATTTTTTTGCGCAACGCCATCATTGCACACGCCACAGATCTCGGGGGAGACCGCTGTGGCATAATATATGACATTTTTAATACATCGGCAAATATTCAACCCTTAAAGAATAGCCAAATTTTCATCAGATGCCAAATTGAATTTTATCTTGTACAATCATTCATTGACAGAACCTTAAAAATCATACATGCATATACACCCACAAAGACAAGGAAACCTGTATGAAACTCTCTCTCTCAGTCCGTGTTGCTGAAAAATTTAGCAACAAACGTGAAATTGACATTGCTTTGCCAGACCTTGCACACATCGCCAAAACGGCAGGGTATGAGGCCCTATGTATGCGGGCCTCCATGGCAGGCACCCACAGTTCCCCGGGACATATATCAGACGCAAAACGCATCGCGGGCCAAAATCAACTGGCCATTTCTATGGTTACCGGTGACTTTGCCATTCCCGAAAACGGCTTAGAGGGCCCCCACTGTTTGCGGCACATTACCCCGCACTTAGACCTATCGGAAGCCTTAGGGTGTGACTTAATGCGCGTTTGTATCAAAAATCAAAGTGACATTCCCTTTGCCCAACGTGCTGCCGATGAAGCCGCAGAACGTAACATGCGCCTTGCACACCAAAGCCACACCCAAAGTTTATTTGAAACAGTTGAAGGCAGCCTCGAAACCCTTGCCAAAATCAACCGGAGCAACTTTGGCCTCATTTATGAACCGGCCAACCTTGCCTTGTGTGGTGAACCTTATGGCACAGAAACCCTCAAAGTCTTTGCACCCTACCTGTTTAATGTCTACCTTCAAAACCACGTGCCAGACCCCAACGGGAATTTGGCCATGACCACCTGGGTAAAGGGTGTGGTGAACTCCACCTTAAGACCGCTAGATGAACCAGGTGGCATCAATTTCCAACAGGTATTTGACGGCTTAGACGCCATTCATTACACGGGTTATGTCACACTCCATCACGCCTTTGGAGATGCCATGCTCCCAAATGAAGCCGCTAAGCGCTCAGCAGACTTTCTCAAATCATTTACCAACCCATAAACGGGTCGCAGGTCTTAGGTCGCAAAAATGCCTGTTTTTGACTTTGGCCTGAGACCTCTAACAGAATCTTTCCAAACCCGAGGTTTTCATGAACATCTCAACCCTCCAAAACACCTTTACGACACACAATATCAAAAAGGTCAAACTTGTAACCTTTGACATAGAAGGCATCTGCCGGGGCAAATACGTCTCACTTGACAAATTCTTCTCAGCCGTTGAATCTGGCATGAGTTTTTGCGACGTACTCTTTGGTTGGGATGCCAACGATGAACTCTATGACCGGGAAAGTCTCACAGGATCGCACACAGGGTATCCCGACGCATTGGCCAAAGTTGACACCGATACGTTTCGCATCGTCCCCTGGGAACCAGACACCGCGCTTTTTATTATGGACCTCTACGACAAAGAGGGTGCCCCATACCCACTCTCACCCCGTCACCTCTTGCAAAAAATGGTCGACAAAGCCCGCGACATGGGTTTCCTCTTCCACGCTTCTGCCGAGTATGAATTCTTTTTCTTTGACGAATCTAGCCACACAATAAACGACAAAAACTTCATCGATCTCAAGCCCCTATCTCCTGGTATGTTTGGATACAGTACCGTAAGAGCATCGACCTATGCCGATTTGGTGCACCACATCATCGATGCAATGGGCGATTATGACATTGAGATTGAAGGCATACACACCGAAACAGGTCCGGGTGTATATGAAGCAGCAATCCGATACGCTGAAGGCGTCACGTCCGCCGATAAAGCCGCGCTCTTCAAAACCGGCATCAAAGAACTTGCCCCCAGACACAACCTGATCGCCACCTTTATGGCCAAATGGAATGCCGATCTGCCCGGATGCAGCGGGCACGTGCATCAAAGCCTTTGGGATACCGCTGGCAAAAACAACCTCTTTGCCAGTGACTCCCAACCACTCTCAGATACAGCCAGACATTATTTGGGGGGCATGTTGCACCTCATGCCTGCATTCACATCCTTCTATTGCCCCAACATCAACTCCTACAAACGTGCCGTACCGGGTGTATGGTCACCCATCAACGTTTCTTGGGGCATCGAAAATCGCACCAGTGCCATTCGAGCCATACCGGGCAACTCAGGCAAATCTACCCGCCTCGAAAACCGCCTTTGTGGTGCCGATACCAACCCCTATCTCGTCATGGCGGCCGGATTGGGTGCTGGACTTTATGGCATTGAAAACAAGATTGAACCCGGCGAT
>Ga0115002_10008682_pt1 | contig 11219 bp, 9 predicted proteins | sample ArcticOcean_MG_C_8_FD_89576 | JGI IMG/M metagenome (GOLD analysis project Ga0115002, IMG submission 89576) | Marine microbial communities from western Arctic Ocean - ArcticOcean_MG_CB11_86 | ecosystem: Environmental > Aquatic > Marine > Oceanic | place: Arctic Ocean: Canada Basin | collected... | reverse complement strand
GCGTGGCGGAACTGGCATACGCACTTGACTTAAAATCAAGAGGTCGTAAGACCATCTGGGTTCAAATCCCAGCGCCCCCACCATATTTTTTGAGCAACCCACACTAAAAGAATAACACTGAAAGTCCAAAACAACGGATTTTACCGTGTTTTACTAGTGTTTTTGAGTATTTTAAGAGACTGACCGCATTTTAAGTCCCGTGAGTCTGCCAGTTCCGCCACCCAGGCATGTTGTTCAGTGCGTGGAACTTATCGATTCTACTGGACTGTCGAGATCTACCGATCTTGAAAGAATCTTGAAAGGTTGATCATCGTCCAGCTTGCCGACCGCATTCTTGAGGCTCGCAAGCGCCGCCAGCGGATTTTGAGCAGCAGTACTATCTAACGCAGGATGTGCCAGCCATGGCGGCTGGAATCAAGTAACCGAGCCTCCCAAGAACCCGGGGCCGTTCAAGGACGTTCGCCGAAAGCAGTTCACACGTCCCGATCGACCGCGCGGGCGACGAGTTGAGCGCGCGCGTGAGAAACGGGCACGATGAGCGGCGCCAGCAGGACCACCACCACGCCGAGCAGTCGTCGGGTCATCACAGGAATGTTTCTATGGGGTGAAGTGAAGTCGCCCATTCGGCAAGAAGTTTGAACAGGCGCCTACCGCTGCCGCCGCTCAAACGCTTCCTGCCACTCACGCGCCATTCGCCGAGCCTCAGCGACTTGTCCAGGCGTCATCCGTCGCCCAATTGTGTCTCGCCCTGCAGCAGCTCGCAATCGGAGGTTACCAGTCGCACGCGACCCCGAAAGATTGAACCACATATGGGCTTGTGTGTAGTCCTCTCGCACGCCACTTCCGCTCTCGTACATTCCACCAAGGTTGTATTGCGCCTGTGCCTCGCCCTGTTCCGCCGCCACGCGAAACCACCACACCGCTTCGGCAGAGTCCTGCGGCACGCCTTCTCCGGTGCGGTACACCAAACCGAAGTTGACTTGCGCCAACCAAAGTCCCTGTTCCGCCGCCAAGCGAAGCCACTTCACGGCTTCGGCATGGTCCTGCGGGACGCCTTGTCCAGTGGCGTACGTCACACCAAGGTCGTATTGCGCCCTCGTGTGGCCCTGTTCCGCTGCCAAGCGATACCACTTCACGGCTTCGGCATGGTCCTGCGGGACGCCGTGTCCAGTGGTGTACCTCACACCAAGGTTGAATTGCGCCCTCGTGTCGCCCTGTTCCGCTGCCAAGCGATACCACCCCACCGCCTCGGCATCGTCCTGCGGGACGCCGTGTCCGGTGGCATACATCGCACCGAGCATGGTTTGCGCCCACGCGTCGCCGCGTGCTGCGCGTTCCTGTAGCGCAGCCACCGATTGCTCTGGTTGTGCCCACGCCGTCCCGCCTATCGCCAACAGGACCACCATCACCGCCAGAAGTCCTCGGGTCATTAGATGCCTTCCTTTCACGCGCGTGAAGTCTATGCGCCTCTTCCCGGTCGGCCAAGTATGTCGTTGTCGGACAGCACATCCTGCGACTCTGCCCCTCGGCAACCGTCGTGTTTCATCGTGCCGCGATCGCGGACGGCCGAAGGAACGCGCCGCTGTCGCCGACCGACGACGTCATTGACGCAGAATGGCGACGAGAGTTCCACGCCTGTTGAGTGAGTGCTACCGTGGCCTCCTGAAGGTTAGCGGAACGACGAGTCTCGTGTCTCTGCATTACACTGGCGGCGAATCTCGGAGGGTAAGTCTTATGGTTTTTCCGATCGGACGCGTGCGAGTGATTGGTTTCATGGCAATACTTGTCGCCGCTGGCCTGGCTGCCGTTCCAGCGGATGCGCAGGATCGGTATCCCATCGACTGGCCGGCCGTTAAAACCGAGTCGCTGGCGTATTTCTCCGATCTGATTCGTACCAATACCAGCAATCCGCCAGGTAACGAGACGGAGGCGGCGAACTACCTGCAAAATGTCCTACGGGACGCGGGCATCGACTCTGAACTCTTCTCGCTCGATCCGGCGCGTGCGAACCTCGTCGCGCGCTTTCGTGGCAACGGCAGTAAACGGCCGATTCTGGTGATGGCCCACACTGATGTCGTCGGCGTGCAGCCGGACAACTGGACTGTTGACCCATTCGGAGCGGTGGCCAAGGACGGCTATCTGTATGGCCGAGGAACACTTGACGACAAGGACAATGTGACCGCGTCGCTGATGCTGATGCTGTTGTTGCACCGCGCGGAGGTTGAACTCGATCGGGACGTCATTTTTCTCGCCGAGGCGGGTGAAGAAGGAACGACGCGATTCGGCGTCGACTATATGGTCGAGAACCATTGGGACGAGATTGCGGCTGAATATTGCCTCGCGGAAGGTGGCGGTGCTGTCGCGCGTAACGGCGAAGTGCGCTACGTCGCAATCTCCACGACGGAGAAATTTCCGATGCGGATAACGCTCTTGGCCCGCGGAACCGCCGGGCATGGCTCGGTGCCGCGAGTCGACAATGCCGTATCGGCACTTGCCAGAGCGGTTGGACGGCTGGCGGACTGGCAGTCGCCTCTACGCCTGAACGAGACGACACGCGCGTACTTCGATCGGCTTGGTGAGATCAGCCCACCGGAGCAGGCGAGACGCTACAGCGGTATCGCCGACCCCGCGCAACAGGTGGGCATCGAACGTTACTTCGCGGAGTTTGAACCACAGCACTATTCCTTGCTGAGGACGTCCGTCGTGCCGACGATGCTGGACGCAGGCTTTCGCCGCAACGTGATTCCGTCCGAAGCACGGGCAGTGTTCGACATTCGCGGGCTGCCAGACGAGGACCCGGAGGCCTTCTACAGCGATTTGGCTGGGATCATTGACGACCCGAATGTGGAGTTGATCCCCGAAGGCGTATACCGACCTGCAAGTCCGCCATCCAGTCTAGACAATGAAATGTTCACCGCCTTGGAACGTGTGACGCAGCGCCTGTTTCCTGGTGCGATAACGCTTCCGACAATGCTCACTGGAGCTACGGACATGGCGCAGATTCGCGCGCAAGGAACCGAGTGCTACGGATTCGGTCCGATTCGCTCCGAGGAGGATATCGCGGGCCCGGGCGGCGCACACGGGGACGACGAGCGTATTCAAGAGGACTCGCTGTTGTCTCTGATCCAGTATCTCTGGTACACCATCATTGAAGTTGCCGCCAGCGAGGCCTAGCAGCCCCCGGTGAAAGGCCGACGCCGCGCCGAGATCGACTAGCCGCGCTCCCGTCCTGACATCGGAGGGCCAGTCTGGCAGGGCGGCGTCTCCATGTACGCCGCGCTAGTGGTATTTAACGGCAGCACTTCGGGGTCCATAACCCACGGCTCGATCAGTATCTCTGGGTCGTACACCGTCGCTTGATAGTGAAGGATGTTGCCGTCGCGCCGGAACCGCTCCTCCACACGCATGTCCGCGGAATGGAACCACCCGGGCCACCCGAGCCACGTCTCCTCGCTGAAACCCACGGCGTCGACGACGAGCGTGTCTCCCTCCCACGTGCCCACAGAATCACCAAGATACATCTGGTCGAGGGAGGCGACGGGGTCGTGGGGACGTCCATCGATTGGCACGATGCGGAAGGCGTTTCCCTGGCTGTACAACAGCACAACCTCGTCCGCTGTCTGGAGAATCTTCACCGGAGCGCCCATCCGAGGCACGCCCTGCGGCAAGCAATGAAAGGACGCATCCTCGTAGTTGCCGTGCATATCGAGATGCTCGACCCTCTCCCAGTGCTCAGGCCGGTATTGCGGCACGTTGGTAAAGAACCGCTGATACAGGCCGGCATCCCGCTCGCCGAACGTGGGGTTCCCCTTCCGGTACCCGACGATGCGGGCCAGGATTCTGACGGCTGAAGGGTCCGGAATCTCGGCGAAGTTGGCGTACCTGACCAGTTCGCCTTGTTCGTTGATGGCGGTGACAAACCCTGCTCCTCCACCACCGCCCCAGCGCCCGCTCAGGTCCGGATGCCCATCCGCGGTGCGTGGCGTGGGCACCGATTCTGGCGTTTGCGTGGCGACAGAGGCCGGCGCCGCACACAACACTATGGCCACACCAGCAGCGGCAGCTGCGTGCCGTACGACGCTACGTTTCATAGGGAGTTTCATAGGGAGTTTCATACGGAGGTTCATATGGAGCCCCTACCGGGCACCGTAGTCGTGCCAGAAATCCAGCACCGCGCCATTCGGCAGCGTCCACGTCATGATGTAGCCACCTGCCGAGCCGTCGCGGGCCAGCGCGATCAACGCGGTGTAGGTTTCCCCGACCGGGAACACACCGCGGGCGGAGATGCCGTTTCGACGATACCCTCCAGGGCCCGACCCTGAAATTTCCCACGACGTGACCGTGTAGTCGTCGTTCGTCACGTCCAGGATCCACCGCACATGCGGATTGATCCACTGGACCCGCTTCATGACGCCGGTGATCTCTTGTTGGCTGTCCTTGTCGTACTGGGCTTGAGCCGCGTGGTGCGCCATCAACGGCACCACCGACAACAGCAACGCGACAGCCACTACCACGGTCAACACTCTGAAGCGCATCACGCTACCCTCCTGACGGAACAGCCGTCGGTCTGCTCCCTCAATTCCCCTACCGTACGCTCTCGGGCACCGGCATGATGACGTACGGATTGTACGTATTCGTCAGGGTGACCGTTAGATCAAGCAAAGTTTCTCCATCACGCCGCTGAACGATGCGGCCGGGAAACAGCACGTCGCTCTTGTAATCCGCCTCGTTCCAATCTTGATAGTTGGAAAGCGTCGTTTCCGTCACGACGTCCCCCTCCTGCATCTCGATTCGGTCGATCTGGTTCGACAGTTCGAACTGGTCACCGTTGTCCAGCGTCAACACCATGACATCCGTCGTGTTCAACGCCGCCCGAGCCGTGCCTTCAAGCGGGGCGGGCAACGGGAAGCTGACGTACACGACCCCGCCCTCAAGTGTCACCGTCGCATCGTGGCCGGCCGCCACGGCTGCCTTCACGAAACCGTGGGGCAGGGACAATATCCACAGCCGCCGCTCGCCAACTGCCTCTGGCGCCGGCGTCGCGACGCCCTGGCCCGGCACAAGTCCAGCACCTGGTTCGCTTTCGTCCCACGCCACATCGCCGGCTACCACCTCGATATGTCTCTCCTGCGGCTGCCCGCCCGCCCCGGCGAGCATGAAGTCCGCGCGCATCCCAGGCACGTCGTATCTGACGGTGCCGCGATAACTCTCTACGGTGCGCATCTGTCCACCGGAGGTCATCGTGCCCGTACCCCGATAGTCGACGGTCATGATCGAATCGACGTCCTGCTGCCTGCGCAGCATACCGAGGTAGTCGGCCATCTTGTAGAGGGTGGACTCGAGGTCAGGCGCGGCTGTGGGCGGCGCGACGGTCGTTCTTTCTACGTCGGTCGCCGGAAGACTCGGCAGATACTCGTCGGGATAGACCTGGTACCCCTGCTGCGCCAGCACGCCCTGGGCGAGCAGGGCCACAAGACCCGGGACGATCAACCCCTTCATTCGCATACGCACGTGTCACTCCCGAGCAAGCTGACGGTGGGCTCGTGTCGTGGCTGCTGCCGCCTGGCCACCCATGCCCGTTCCGTCGCGGTGCCTGGACCCGGCATCACGCGACCAAATTCGCCGCTAGCGTGCTCCGGTTCGGTTGACCCTGTCAACCCTGCGGTATGGCCAGTCCGCGTGGTCAACCCGAGCACCAACGAGAAACACGAGCGGGACCTTCGTCGGCTACGTCTCGGGGGTGGATTGCCCGGTCGTCACGGGCGGTTCCGGCGCGGGCGTCTCGTGAATCACCTTCTCGGCGACGAGCGCGGCGATCGCGCTGTCGCTCAGGCCCAGATCCTGGAGCACCGTCCGATTGTGTTCCCCGAAGCGCGGCGGAGCCGTGCGAAGCGCCCCCGGCGTGTCGGAGAGCTTGATCGGAATGCCAAGAAACCTGAGCGGACCGTACTCGGGGTGCGTCAACTCCTCGACCATGTCGCGCGCATGGATCTGAGGGTCAGCCAGGATCTCGGCCACGGTATTCACGGGGCCAACCGCGATGTCGAACTCCGCCATCCGCCGCATTGCCTCATCGCGCGTCATCTTCGACACCGCCGCGTCGATGCGTGGCCTCAACTCGTCGTAGTGCGCCAGCCTGGCCGCAGGTGTCGAAAAGCGCTCATCCGATGCCAGATCAGGGAAGCCGAGCGCCGTACACAGGTTGACCCACTGCTTCTGGTTGGTCGCGCCGATGCTGACGTAGCCGTCCTTCGTCTGAAAACACTCATACGGCACGATCGACGGGTGCTTGGTCCCCATGCGCTGCGGAGAGCGCCCGGTCGAGAAATAGCTCATGGCTTGATACGTCAGGGTCGAGACCATCCCGTCGAGCAGGCTGATGTCGATGGCCTGCCCTTCACCGGTGCGGTGCCGCGCCAGCAGCGCCAGCAAGATTCCGTGAAACGCGTACATGCCGGCCACGATATCCGCCAGCGACGACCCCATCTTCGCCGGAGGCCCGTCCGGATGCCCAGTCAGATCCATCAAGCCCGACTCGCCTTGCGCGATCACGTCGTAGCCGGAACGCAGTCGATATGGCCCCGTCTGGCCGAAGCCCGACACAGAGCAATAGATGATTCGCTTGTTGCGGCGCCGTACGTCCTCGTAACCGAATCCCAGTCGGGCCAGCACACCGGGACGAAAGTTCTCGACGACGACATCGGCTCTCTCGAGAAGCTTCCAGAGGACCTCTTTTCCCTCCGGAGACTTGAGATTCAACCCGAGGCTCTCCTTGTTGCGGTTGACCGACAGGAAATAGGTGCTGATGTCGTGATGAAACGGCGGCCCCCACATGCGGCTGTCGTCCCCGTGCGGCGGCGGCTCGACCTTGACGACGCGAGCGCCCATGTCACCCATCAGCATGGTGCAGATCGGGCCCGACAAAATGCGGGACAGATCCACGACGAAGAGATCATCCAGTGGCGTCATTGAGCGCGCATCCCTTTAGCTTAGAAGAGCAGGTAACAGGTCACACCTCCGACCACGGACATCGACAATCCCCACGCCAGCAGCCGGTTGAACAGCGCCTGTGGATCTTCACTGCTCGGGATAGCGGCGATACAGAGCGCCCCGATCGTTGAGAGCGGCGACACGTCCACCAGATGGCCGCCGATGTTCATCGAGGACGCGATGGCGATCGCGTCGCCGCCACCGAGTTGCTCGATGAGCCCCGGCACCGTCGGCAGGAAGGCGGGCAACACGACGCCCGACGTGCTGCTATAAACGGAGATGATCCCGGTCACGAATGCCATGACGCCCGCGATCGTGTCGGTCGTCGCCATGCCGGCCAGTATGGAGGTGAACAGCTCGAGTCCTTGCGTCCTCTGCAACAGCGAGATCAAGACAGTCACGCCACACACCATCACGATCACGGCCCACGGCATGCGTGTGACAGCTTCCTTGTGATCGGCGAAACGTAACAAGGCCAGGAACGTGGCGCCGCCGAACGCACCCATGCCGACGTTGACATCGAACAGCAACACGCCGGTGATGAGGGACCCGATGACAGCCAGCGTCACCCAGTGCTTCCCTTCAAGATGCGTTGTGTCAGTCGGCTCATCGGACGGCGCCGAGGAAGATTTACTGAAAAGCCGCCACCCACCAAGCAACAGATACCCAGTGAACGCGACCACGACGTGCACCATGAGATTGTTGCTGTAGGTCGCGAACTCGTGACCCGGCAGGCCGATATTCGCCATGATGCCGTTGACGATGATGCCAGTCGGCGCAAACGGCGACAACGAGCCGGAACTCGCACCGTTGCCGACCATGATGGCCATGAGAAAGACTGGCACGCCGGCGCGCGCAGCAGCCGGCATGGCGAGGGGCGCGATCAGCGCCGCGGCGGCAATGTTACCGGGGCCAATGGACGCGAGCACGCAAGCGACAACGAAGAACATGATCGGCAGGAAGCCGGCGTTGCCACGACAGAGACGGACCGCACGATGGGTGACCTTGTCGAGTGTGCCGTTGATCTGGGCCTGCGTGAACAGCAGCGTGACGCCAGCCAGCGTCAGAAAGAGCTGGACGGGAAAACCACCGACCAGCTCTCCCACCGACATGCCCCCGAAATACACGCCGACGATCCACGCCAGCGTCAGCGCGAGCACACCAACGTTCAGCGTGGTCGTACAGCTCACGACGATCGCAACAGCAAGGGCAGCGAGTGAGAGCCAGTCGAGGCTCATCTGCGTGATGCACCCGTCGCGAAGCAGGCCGCGCTCAATGGGCGGAGTGCCCTAGCCATATAGCCGGAGGTACGGGGGACGACGAGTGCGCATGGTGCGTTCTTCAATTCGCGTGCGGCCACGCCGGGCAGCATACACGACCTTGGAATGAGGACATGGCCCGGCAATCCAGAAGAGTCACGGAGTGAGAGCCTAGCTCCCACCAATGCGGCGGAGATCGATCGTGACACCCGCGACTCCCGGTGCGAGCATCGGTGAAATCACGCCCCCCCGGCTCGGCTGACTGATCGCCAGACCCGCTGCGATCCCCACACCGGCGCCAAAGGCCACGTCGCTCAGGTAGTGGTTGCGATGCAACCGGCTGACGCCCACATAGCTCGCCAGCAGGTACGCCGGCAGCCCGGCGCGCCATCCGAATCGGCGCTGAATGACGGTGGCCGTCGCAAACGACGCTGACGTATGCCCGGACGGAAACGAGCCGTGCGCCGTCCTTGCTTTCTCTTGGGACGGACGCGCCCGAGGTATCAGCTTCAACGACCGCGTCACGATACCATTGGCGATCTGGGCCCGAAGCAGCATCACGCCAAAACCAGCCGCCTCCGAATGACCGGTCGCGCGCGCAACAAGATAGAGCGCGAACGGCGCGCCGAAATGTAGCCCTGCCTGACCCAGCTGATCGCCAACCTTCGGAAACACATCCGGATCCCCGTCCCTCAACGCTCTGTCGACCTCGTCGTCCAACAGCGCGCTGCCGGCCGCCATGCCGCCTCCGACTCCGAGCCAGACCAGCGACGGCCCTCGAGCCATGTTTCGAAGATCGTGAGGAATGCATGTGAACAGCGTCGAGAAGCTCTGGCGGTCACACGGGGCATCGGCATCCTCGCGCTGCTCCGGCGATGCTGCCGCCGTCTCTGGCACCTCCTTCGCCGAGACGGCGGCACCATTGAACAGCAACGCCACCGCCAGCCACGCGACCAACGCGCCACGCCGTCGCCCACACGTTGCGCGCCGCTCGGCACACTCAGCCGTCGCGTATGGACGGCTCCGACGAATGGCGAATCGCGGCCGCCGGCTTTGGCGCATGGGAAACATCAGAAACGATAGGCGAGGCCGCCGATGACATGATGGCTGCGAGTGGGTACGGTGATGGTCCCGCCATCCAGTTCGAGCTGGGGCGTGGCCCGCGTGAACTTGTATTCACCGAGGATGGCAAGCCGCTTCCACACCGTGGCTTCGAAGCCGCCCGCGACCTGCGCCCCCAGCCCCCCGCTCTCGTACTGATCACGGTTGACGTTCTCGACGGTGGTTTCGGCGTGGGGCACCGTTGGCCCGGCGCCCACACGCGCAACGAGCGCGAACCGTGGCGTGCCCGACGCATCGACGGGGCCCATTTCCCGGCGCAGGACCACGTTCGCGAAAATGAAATTCAGTCCGTGAGACATCGCGAGGCGCTGGACGACAGATGACAGTGGCAACGTGGCATCCGTGTCGACTCCATTGAGCGTGCCTCTGAACCGCACCTGGCGATCTCCCTCGGCGAACACCTTGGCGTGGATGACTTCGGCCTCAACACTTATCCACCTGTGCCCGTCGGGAATCCAGGTGACGCGGTACCCGTAGTACTGAGGAGATGTAAACGACTCAGCGCGGTACTCAACTCCGGAGATCTCAACAGCCGTCTGGCGTTCAGGCAATGCCAGTGTGACGGTACTGGAGCGAGTCCACACATCACCGAGAAACGCGCTGGCCATCCAGTCTGCATCCGCTCGCACGGGCACACACATGATGAACCCGGCCAACAGCGATGCGACCGCCGCCTGGCGCCCTCGGTCAGAACCCATAGCCGACCTTGAACGTGAGTGGAACCTTCACCCCGGCGTTCTCCAGCTGAATGTTGCCATTGGAATAGTGATTGAGATTGATCTCGGCATTGATCTGTCTCCGCGCACCCATGAACACCCCAAAGCCCATGAAATCCTGGAACGTGAAGTGGCTGCCCGTGTCCAGACCATCGATTGTCGTTCTGGAAATATAGGTGGGTCCAGCGACCGAATACAGCAGGTAGAGATCGGCCGGATTCGAGCGCACCACCGTGAACCTCATGACCGGAAACACGGAAAACGTACGAAACGACTCTCCCTTGATGTTGCTCTTCCACTCTGCGTAGCTGGCGCCAAAATCGAGCGCAAAGATTCGCTTTGTGTAAAACACATTGCGGTGGTACTGCACGTTCACGCTGCTGCGTTCCACCTCAACCTTGCCTCGCCAGAAGATCGGGAACTCCTTCGACAGCACATTGTTCGCCCCGTAGCCGAGTGCGTTGGTCGCGTATCCAACCTGAATGAGATTCTCAGGCACGATACGGCCGGCGTCCTGCGTTTCCGTGACCCGCTCCGGCGGGAGTGGACGCAAGTTGATGCGAAATCCTGCTGACGCAAACACCGTGCGCGGCTGACGAAGTTCATCACGGGCAGGAATGTACGTGGCGCTCGACACGAGGTCCCACGTTCGATTCACGTGGTATTCGAGGCCGGCCCCGACCAACGGAGACCAGAACTGCGCGTCCCCGACGACGGTATCCGCGCCGTCTGCGAATCCTCGTCTGCTCGTCACCGCCAGCCCGCCCTCTCCGACAATGGACAAACGTTCGCCGAGCGGCACGCGCGCCAGCAGCGACAGGGTGCCGAAATGCATCCAGGCGGAACGCGAATTTTCCGCTCCGTCCACGTTCCGATACTGCACGTACTCGACCGGTCGCATGTAGCTCACCTGTGCGGAGAGGTACTGGCCGAAGTGGCGACCCAGTAGAACCGCTCGCACGGCCGCGTGCGGCACCTGCACCGACTCGGCCCGATGCCCTGGTTCCAGCTGCAGGGTTGAAAGTGGATAGTCGATGTAGCCGATGTTCACGTTGACGAACGCATTGGCCAAGAATGCCGGGTATTGGGCCCGCGTCCTGTCAGACGCTGGCGCCGCTGTCACCTCGCCGTG
>Ga0115002_10008678_pt1 | contig 11224 bp, 12 predicted proteins | sample ArcticOcean_MG_C_8_FD_89576 | JGI IMG/M metagenome (GOLD analysis project Ga0115002, IMG submission 89576) | Marine microbial communities from western Arctic Ocean - ArcticOcean_MG_CB11_86 | ecosystem: Environmental > Aquatic > Marine > Oceanic | place: Arctic Ocean: Canada Basin | collected... | reverse complement strand
GCAGCGATGATTTTTTACGGTATGATCCAGTCGGCAGTAACAAGGTGGTTGTTCGACCCTTCAACGCATCCGTTAGGGGAGAACGCAGTTTCGATGTGGAAGTTGTTTAGAACTTCGCTCGAGTTCTCGGATGAAGATGAGAATCGTTATGCGAGTGAGAACGGGAGGAACTGAAATGTCTGTAATCACAATTGATGGGAATATTGGTGCTGGTGGCCCTGAACTGGGCAAGCGCGTGGCGAGGATGTTCGATTTCGACTATGTCGATCGGATCGCCATCCCACGGTCCCTTACTGATGCCAAAAGCATTGCCCCCGCTCGGCTGACAGATCGCTTCTGGGCGATTATCGAACGTGCTGTTTCTGGCTTTGCACTCGGAAACGCTGCGGGTGATCCATATTTCAATGTTCCCGAAGCGTTGATTCTTCCTTTGACATGGGACACGAGTGGTCCTTCGACTACACCTGCAGATGAGGCAGAGACGTCGAGTGTGGATAACCTGTTCGATCTTGGTAATACCGTGCTGGTTCATCGTGCCGGGTGTGTGGTGGCGGGAGAGCGTCCTGCGTTGAAGGTTGGCTTGTTCGCATCGTGGGAAGACCGCGTAGAGCGAATCATGAAGCGTGAGGGCCTGAGGACGGCTTCGGAAGCTGAGTACACGATCGAGCGACGTGAGAAGCTCCAGCGGGAGTACTTTGGGGACATTCACGGTGTAGAGCCCGATGACCGGAGCCTGTACGACATCACTGTCGATACCAGTTCTGAGAGCATCCCGGTTGCTTCCATAAAGGTTGCTCGGTTTGCTCGTCAGGCGTTGTCTCTTCAGCCTGCTTGATCCAATAGGTCAACTTTTCGACTGATTTCCATTTGTTTATTCTGGTGTTTCACGCGCCTGACGTTATAGTGATGAATACGAATTCAACTCAACTATGTGTAGTACGAGGGGCTTAATGCTCACCAAGCTGGCAAGCGAAATTATGACCTCACCGGTAGTGACGATGACTGACGATAAACCCGTTTCGGAGGCCGTAAGGCTGATGCTCGATAAACGGGTTGGCTCGATCGCGATAGTGGACACAGATGGGCAATATGTTGGGTTGCTGTCGGAGTCGAAGTACATGCCCGAGGAAACGCTTCTGCCGTACTTGCGCCAGTCGGTACTAAGGATTCTTGGTAGTGAACTGGGCGACCCTGAGAATATCGAAGAAGTAATTCACGACACTCGCAACACACTGGTTGGTGATGCGATGCAAAAAAATGCGGCTACTGTTTCACCTGAAACCCATCTGGCCGAGGTTGCGAAGTTACTTGTTGGGGATGGATCGGATCATCTTCCGGTTCTCGAAGACGGAAAGCCCGTAGTGATGATCTCGCGGCACGATCTGTTGACGCTATTCGCTGAAACTGACTAGCGCGGTGTTGTTCGCGGCTAAGTGCTGGCGAGCGACAGACGACCATCTCGAATTTGATCGGTGATGTCGCTGAGATCTTTCGGGCTTTCGATGCTGGTCCACGCCATTTCCGAGTGGTAGGCGGATAGCTTGCCCTGTTTTGCGAGTTCCTGAAACGTTGTCGTTTCGTGATCACCGATGTCTGGAAGCAGTGATTCGATCTGGCGGTCGAATAGATAAACGCCAGCGTTGATCCAGAACGGCAGCCTGCCTTTTTCGATGAACTGGGTCACTACAGACTCATCGTTCGATTCGACAACTCCGAACTGACTTGGGTACGGAACAAGCATCATGGTACCCATCGCATTAGATTTTTCGTGCAGTTCGACAATTGGGGCGATGGGTTGATTTGTAATGGTGTCGCCGTTCACTACGAGTACGTTTTCGGTATCGGCAGGCACCATAGACAGGCCTTTCTTCATCGCTCCGCCCCGACCAAGTGGTGAATCTTCGAACGAGTAGTGGGCTGAGATTCCGTGCTCCGAGCCGTCGCCGAAGTATTGCTGGATTATCTCGCCTTTGTAGCCGCACAGGAATACGACATCGGTGACTCCTTGAGATCGCATCCATTCGACCTGGTAGCCAATGATTGGCTTGCCGTTAATTTCGACCATTGGCTTTGGTCGGTTGTCTGTGAGTGGTCGTAGACGTTCTCCACGTCCACCGGCGATGCTCAGTGCAAAAACACGTTCACTCATTAATAGCCCTCGGGTTAAGCTCAGTTGGATGAGCAGCAGGTTATCAGTAGCCCGAGATCAGTTCGAGTTGTTCTGGAGAGGTGTATTTGGGTGTTTGAACTAGATAACGGAATCCACGACTCGGCTGAGGAGTCCCTGCATTGCTCTTCGGTCTTCTATCTGTTCATCGGAGTCGAATGCACCGTGCGATGGGTAGATACCGGGGGACTGGACGACGACTATATCGAGGCTGGGGCAGACCCAGATGTGCTGGTTGCCCGCGCCGCTTGCTGCGAACGAGTCGGTTGGGAGGTCTGGCCAGACCTGTGCCTGGTCGTTACACCAGAAGCCGAGACCGTACACGTGGCGATCTTGTGGTTCGTTGTTGAGTATTTCGGGTGAGACTTTGGTTGCCTTGTCGATCCAGTTGGACGGTATGACCTGTGTGCTGTTCCAGTTTCCGCGGTTTAGCCAGAGCCAGCCGAGGCGTGCCATGTCGCGCGGGATCATATGATATCCGGTCGTGTAGCCGAACACGCCCAGTTTGGCTTCGGGTGGCAAATCGAAGTTGCCGAATTCCCATGACCATGTGCCGTCGATGGCGTTTCGTATTTTCCACTCCGTAAGTGTTCCGAAGCCTGCGCCGTGTTCGGGTTTTGAGGTTTTGTAAAGGCTGTAGGCGGCTGCAACTGCGTGGGTGAGGATGTTCATTCCGAATGTTTGGTAGTTGAATACTTTTCCGGGTGCTTCGCCCGGTTTCATGTAGCCGGAGGTGTTGCCTATCAATTGTCGGAACGTGATTTCTGCGTTGTCTGGAAATGCGTGTCGGCCTTCTTTTGGCCCTTCACCGGGTGCTATGTCGAGCATCTCGGGGTAGTAGTCGGCAACTCGGTCGTTTTCACTTGGGATGACGCCTTCCTGTATGGCGATTCCGAGTACCGATGAGTAGGTCGACTTGGATGCTGATGCTTGAGGGGCTTTGACGAACGGGTCTGATCGGAAGTTCCACTCGGCGGCGATTTTGCCGTGTCGGGCGACGAGGATTCGGTACGGGTTGTTTTCGGCTATTACGGCTTGGTAGCGACCTGCTTCTGCGAGCTTCGTGCGGTCGAGTCCGAGTTCTTCGGGTTCGGCTACTTGCCATTCTTTGCCCGGCCACACCCGTTCGACCAACTTCGGGGATTCTTCGACGGTTTTGGGTTGAGGCGTTACGTTTGCTTTGGGCGCTGCAGATGCGATGAGTATTTGCCTGACAGCTTGCGACATTGCGTGGAGTCGTTGCTTGTTCGGTTTTTCGAGCTGCATGCGATTTGTGATGTAGGCAAACGTAACGTTGTTGGTGAGGCTTGCCCAACCGGTGCAGGTTGCCATGCCGCCGTGGCCGACGGTGTCGTGGTTGTTTTCTGATGCGTACTGGTTGGGTGGTTGTGAGGGTAATCGAACGCCGAGTCCGACTCGAGAGTAGTTTCCTGATGCTTCGTCGGGTCCTTCTGCGTGGAGCGAGGTCACTTCGCTTACAACTTCTTCGGGAAGCCAGGAAACGCCGTTGACCTTGCCTTTGCCCGATATTGCCGAGTAGAACTTTGCTACGTCGGTTGCCGTGGTGATCATCGAACCGGATGGCATCATTATTTGAGCTCGACCCATGGAGTTTCTGTCGTTAACAGTCGTTTCGTCGAAGCCGGGGCCAGCTTCTACGGGCATGGCCCTTCCAAACTCTGATGGATCGAGTGTGAACGAGGTGTTTTTGAGGCCGAGCGGGAACGCTACTTCTCTCTTGAATGCCTCATCGAATGGCAGGCCAGAAATACGTGAAGCGACTTCTCCCACGATCCATCCGAACGTTTGCGAGTGGTAGTGGACTGTGGTGCCGGGTTCAGTGGCGGGTGTCATGTCTTCGATATGCGATATGAGCCGTCCCCAATCGCTGTGATCGGCCGAGGGGATGCTTTCGTTCGACGCCAGACCGGCAGTGTGCGAGAGGATGTGACCGATCGTGATTGTCGACTTGCCCTGTGTTCCGAATTCGGGCCAGAAATCGGCGATCGGGGTGTCCCATTCGAATAGATTCCGGGCTTTGTATCGCCACAACACTGCCGCGGTCAGCGGCTTACCCATGGAGAACGCCCTGAAGAGCGGATTCGTGTTTCGCGCTCCTCGCACGATATCGATAATTTGCTCGCCGTTCTGGAATACCGCGAGAGCCGCACTTGAGTGGAGGCCGTCGGTTATCTGGCGATTGAACTCATGTCTGATTGCTGCTGTGTCTATGGACGAAATCTGTTGGGTCATGTTCGCGTGGGTCGGTCGTACTCGGTTCGTTATGGGTGTTAGGACAGGGTAGTCTTTGTGCTTCGAGCGTTGTGTGGGGATCGATGTGTAGCTTGGAGAATCTTATACGTGCAGTGTGTGGTTCAAAAATGGTGATTCAGGCGATGATTCGAAAAGGGATGTCGAATCGTATGCTGAGTCTTTCGCGACCCTTCCAGATCCCTCCGCTTCCCTCCGCTTCCCTCCTGCGGTCGGGAAATCGGTGTTGGCGGCTTTGGGTTTTATTGAACGCAGGATGCACTGCGGTTAGAAGGGGACTTTAGTGCGGGTTCTGCGTGGTAGAGTGGCGTTCTTAGCGCACGATTGAAAAAACGACCTTTTGGATCGTGCATTTTTCGAACGAACAACAGCTGTGGTGGGACTTTCTTTGACTACTGACATTAAGGCAAATGCCGGCGAACGGGAATTCAAACAGTTTGGCAAGCGATACCGAAAAGTTGATGGTGACGAGAAGGTCACAGGGCAGGCGGTGTTCGGTGCCGATTTCACTGCACAGGGATCGTTGTTCGCAAAGATAGTTCGAAGTCCGCATGCGCATGCTCGGATCGTGTCTATCGACACATCGGAAGCTGAGGCAATGCCTGGTGTTGAGGCTGTCTGCACGGCTGCCGATTTTCCGTCCGATGTTTCAGGTGATGTCGATACGGGTGAGGTAGAGATTGGCATTCAGTTTCTCGCCAATCTGATCATGGGTCGTCGAAAGGTGCTGTTTGAAGGTCACCCGGTGGCCGCGGTCGCTGCGACTGATATCCACATTGCCGAAGAAGCCGCGCGGCTGGTGAAAGTCGAGTGGGAAGTTCTCCCTGCGGTTACCGATCCCATTGAAGCGATGTCGCCCGACGCGCCGCTGCTTCACGAAGGGCTGATCGCTACCTCTCTTTCGGGATCTGCCGATGCTCCGAGCAACATTGCCGGGCACATGGAGGGCGGAAAAGGCGACGTCGAGAAGGGATTCGCTGAATCTGACGTTGTTGTTGAGCGCACGTACAAGACGTCGCTTGTGCACCAGGGTTATCTGGAGCCGGAAGCAGAGACGGTTCACTGGCACGTAGATGGTCGAATTGACGTTTGGGCCAACTCGCAAGGTACTTTCCCGCTTCGCCAGAACATGTCGAACCTGCTGGGAGTTGAAGTAAGCAAGATCAAGGTGATGCCACTCGAAGTTGGTGGTGCGTTTGGTGCAAAAAATACTCCACGCATCACGCCGGTGGCGGCAATTCTTTCTCGTAAGGCCGGAAAACCGGTGAAGATCGTTCTAACGCGCGAAGAAGTGTTGAAGGCCACGGGTCCGGCATCGGCCGCGGTCGTTACGGTGAAGATGGGTGCGACCAAAGATGGCGTGCTCAAAGCTGCCCAGGCAAGGCTTGTGTTTGGTGCTGGCGGATTCCCGGGATCGCCGGTTCTTCGAGGTATGCAGACTATTTTCGCCTGCTACCAGCCTGAGAACTCCAAGGTTGACGCATATGACGTTGTGACAAACGCTCCACGTGTAGCTGCGTATCGCGCTCCGGGTGCGACGGTGGCTACTTTCTGTGGCGAGTCGACTCTCGACGATCTTGCGCGTGAGATTGGGATGGACCCGATCGACTTCCGGATCAAGAACGCCTCTAAGACGGGCGATTCTAATGTGGATGACGATGTTTATACGCGTATCGGCATTGTCGAGATGCTGGAAGCGGTAAAGGTGTCTGATGAGTACACGAGGTCGGTAAAGGCCAGTGCGAACGGGTGGCCGGTTGGTCGTGGTGTTGGTATTGGCTGGTGGCCGTGCGGTATCGAAATTTCGAGTGCGCGAATCATGATCAACCATGATGGTGGTGTCGATGTTGCGATCGGTGCGGTTGATCTGCATGGTGTTCGTACCGGAACTGCACAGGTCACGGCCGAAACGCTTGGAATCGAGCCGGAAGAAGTGCATGTTCACACTGCCGATACCGAAGGTATTCCCTACACGGGCAATGCTGCGGGGTCTCGCATTACTCGTACTCTGAGTCAGGCGGTGTTCAAGGCCGGGGCTTCGATAATCGAGCAGATGAAAGAGAAGATGGCCGTTCGTTTCGGAGTCGATACAGAGTTTGTCGAGTACGAGGATGGCTATTTTTACGCTCGTGATAATCAAGATTCCAAGGTTTCTTTCAAGGATGCTGGAGCTGCGGTAACGAAGAACGGATCGAATGTGACTGCTACTGCTTCAAACGACCCCGGGATGCGCCCGGCGAACGGCTATGCGATGGCTGTTGCTGATGTCGAGGTGGATCCTGATACCGGGAAGGTTCAGTTGACTGATTTCACGCTGTTTCAGGATGTTGGTAAGTGCGTGAACCCGACACAGGTTGAGAGCCAGATGCAGGGTGGTGCCGTTCAGGGGATTGGTTGGGCTCTTTCTGAAGAATATGTGTACGACGATCAGGGCCTGATGCGCAACGCATCGTTCCTTGACTACAGGATGCCGACAGCTCTGGACCTGCCGATGATTAATACGGTGATTCTCGAGACTCCGGCTGATGATGGTGCGTTCGGAATTAGAGGTGTTGGCGAGCCCCCGATCGTTCCACCTCCGGCTGCAATTGGGAATGCTGTTCGAGATGCTGTGGATGTGCGGATGGGCACTTTGCCAATGAGTCCTGAGCGGGTGTTTGACGCGATGAGGAAGTCTTCTTCGTAAACCTGATTCATTCCGTGTGCATCGAACCCCGTTAGAGGTGACCAGTATTGGTAGAAGCTAAGAGCGCGCCGTTTCAGGCTGAGTGGACGGGTCCCGGGTTAACGCCCCGTCAGATCAAGTTGACTCTGATCGGTGTGATGCTCGCAATGTTTCTGGCGTCGCTTGATCAGACGATCGTTGCAACTGCGATTCCGAGGATCATGGCCGATCTGGACGGTTTCGATCGGGTTACGTGGGTTTCGAGTGCTTACATAGTCGCTTCGACTTCTGTTGTGTTGATCACGGGTGCTGTCTCTGACGTGTACGGACGCAAGTGGCTGTACGTTGCTGGGATTGCGATATTCCTGGTGGGCTCCGTGCTCGCTGCCATGTCGCCGTCGATGAACGCTCTGATTATTTCGAGAGGTGTTCAGGGTCTTGGTGGCGGAATGATCTTCGCGCTGTCGTTTGTGACGATAGGCGATCTGTTTCCACCTGCCGAACGGGCATAATCGCTGCGATGTTCGGGATCTCGTCTGTTCTTGGGCCGACGCTTGGTAGGTTCATCACCGATCAGTTCTCGTGGGAGTGGATTTTCCTGGTCAACATTCCGCTTGGGATTCCGATCATTTTCCTCTTCATCAAGATGTTCCTTAACACGAAGAGAGATGGACCCAAGCGCAAGATCGATGTTGGTGGGGCTGTGTTGATTGTGGCGACTATCGTGCCAGCGCTTATGGGGCTCTCTGGGTCTTGGCGGGATCATGTTGGTGGTGTTTGCGATTTATGAGACTCGTATTTCTGAGCCGATTCTTCCACTTGCTGTGTTTAAGAACCGAATTGTTGGGATTGCACTGTTTGTGACTTTGCTGACCGGGTTCGCGATGTTCGGCGCTATTTTCTTTGTTCCGTTGTTGTTCCAGGGTGTGCTAGGGGCGTCGCCAACTGCGAGCGGGAGTTTTCTTACTCCGATGATGTTGGGAATTGTTGCTGGCGCTGCGATAAGTGGGCAGGTTCTTTCGAAAACGGGTGGGCATTATCGTATTCAGGGGATGATCGGGCTTTCGATCATGGCGATCGGAACGTTCATGCTTAGTCGGGTGAGCGCTGATACGACCCATGCTTATGCGCTGACATCGGCCGTAATCATGGGATTCGGTCTTGGTACATCGTTCCCGCTGTACACAATCGCTATCCAGAACGGCGTTCCTCAGCAGTATCTGGGTGTCGCAACGTCTTCAGCGCAGTTCTTCCGTTCGATTGGTGGAGCGATCGGGCTAGCGGTGTTCGGGTCGTACATGGTCAAGCAGTTCAAGGGCGGGATGCAGACGAACTTGCCTGATGAGGTATTTGAGGCCGTTCCGCCCGAGACGCTTGCGGTGATTACGAGTAATCCGAATGCGTTGTTAAACGCTGAATCATCTAACACTCTGAGGGAAGCGTTTGCTGCTTCGGGTGATGCTGGGGTGGCACTTGGCGAGCAGGTTTTTACTGCCATTAAAGAGTCGCTTGCGGGATCGATCGGCGATGTTTTCTTCCTGTCGTTTATTTTTGTGGTCATAGCGGTAGTCGCAACAGCATTTATTCGTGAGGTCCCGCTTCGTGGTCGTGGTCGACCCGGTGGTGGGTCCGATGGCGGACCTTCGGATGGCACGGCTGCTGACTTGAAAACTGCAAGTACCGATTCTGATTAGGTCACCTCGTGGTGCGTCGATTCGGTGTCTTCCCCAATCCCAAATTTGTGGTGTGCGCGCATAGTGTCGGATAGCGCGCCATCGGGAATTTGAGTTCAAGAGTGATTGTGGTTAACTATTGGCACGACCGGCCTCACCGCGAGTTTCCCGATGGAGCGCCGTTTGACGTTTGGGTGTTTCTCCACATGGAGCGCTGCTTGAAATATGATGTAATTTGATTAATATCGCAACATGTTGCGGTTTGGTGGGTTAGTAATACTAGGGTTAGTCGGCTTAGTATTTTTGGGACTTTAGGCCTATTAGAATCGACCTCTAGGATTAGTATTCACCCGTCAAAATGTGAGTAATTCTCCAGCCCGGACACGTCACGATGCGTACTGAAGAAATGCAAATAGCAACAGAATTGATTACTGCACTTGGAGTTCTTGGGAAGGCTCAAGAACTCGGTGTCGACGACGATAAGTTGCCGGAGTTGGCGGCGCGCGTCCGTGACGCTGAAAGCGAATTCCGCCTGCTTTCGGCACAGGCCAGCTAATTTCAGGATCGTCGCTCGGCTACTTCTTACTGTTTGCTTCGGCGGACTATCACGCCAACCGCGTCAGCTTTTCTTACAGCGCCCGGCTTGCGAACAGTGATTTCAATCGACTGGGCACGCTCGTCCTCAAGGCAGATTTCAGCGACCCGAGCTGCGAGCGCTTCGACGAGCCCGTAACTGGATTCTTCAACCGCGGACGTTACTGCTTTTGAGATTGTTCGATAGTTGATGGTGTCTTCTATCGCGTCGGATGCACCGGCTGCAGAGAGATCGGCGTTGATTTCAATATCAATGGTGATTCGCTGTTTGGTTAGGCGTTCCCACGGGTTGATGCCGATAATGCAGTCGAGTTCAAGCCGTTCGATGCGGACGGTGTCGAGTTGTGGATTGTTGTTGGAAGGCGTTAGTGGCATTGCTGGGCTTGCTGATTAGTGGACATGGCGCCCGCCGTCTACGTTAATAGTTTCGCCGGTGATGAAGTCGTTTTGCACGAGCATCATCATGGTGTCTGCTACTTCGTTGAGTGATCCCATGCGGGCGGCGGGCCCGAGGTTTATTTTGATCTCGTCGCGAGGGCGATCAGCGGGAATGTCGGAGGGTGGCAGGATTGCGCCGAGTGATATCTCGTTCGCCTGGACGTTTGGCGCCATCGAGAGAGCTAGCGTTCTTGTGAGTCCTGACAGTGCTGTTTTGGAGACACCGTAGGCGAATCGTGCTGGACGAGCGGTGCGCCAATCGTTAAGGCTGATGATCTTGCCGTGAGAGTCGTCTCCCAGCTGGGCTTGCATTGCCTGAGCCAGCAGGAACGGTGCACGCAGGTTGATGGCGAGGTGACGGTCCCAGTCATCGACGGAGGTATCGTCCAGATTAATTTTGTCGAATATGGAGGCGTTGTTGATCAGGATTTCGATGGGGCCAAGCTGGTCGCGAACCGATTCGGCGAGCGATGCAACTTGTTTGGGGTCTTCGAGGTCGGCCTGGACGGTGATGGCTTCGCTTCCCATCGACTGAATTAGCGCTGCTGTTTCGTTTGCGTCTTGCTCTGATTGACCGTAGTGGAGTGCGACCCGGCATCCTGCATCGCCGAGTGCGAGTGCGAGGGCGCGACCAACTCTTCGGCCTGCACCGGTTACAAGTGCTATTTTTCCGTTTGGATCCATACTGCGGAGTGCCTTGTCTGTGGCTTGTGCTTGCGCCTGATGCTTACGATTGGCGCCTACAATTGGCGGACGTGGCTGAAGAATTCTTCTCGTGTTGAAGGGTTTTTTTTGAATGTGCCTCTGACCGCGCTGGTTGTCATGGTGGTGTTGGGCTTGCGCACACCTCTCATGGCTGTGCAGAGGTGCTGGGCTTCGACTACCACACCGATGCCGTTGGGCTGGATGAGTTCGTCCATGGCGGAGGCTATTTGCTGGGTCATTCGTTCCTGGACCTGCAGGCGTCTTGCGAACATTTCTACCAGCCGAGGAATTTTTGAGAGGCCAATGACTTTATCGTTGGGAAGATATCCGACATGGACCCTGCCGTAGAACGGCAACATATGGTGTTCGCAGAGTGAGTAGAAGTCGATGTCTTTGACGACGACCATTTCGTCGTACTCGACATCGAACATGGCGGCGTTGAGTAGTTCGACCGGGTCCATCTTGTAGCCGGAGAGCAGTTCGTCGTACATGTTTGCGACGCGCTTCGGGGTGTCGGCGGTGCCTTGAGCGTCTACGCCATCACCGATCGCCATGAGCATCGTCCTGACACCGTCGGCAATTACCTGCTTACAGGAGGCGTCGAGAAGTTCTCCGCTTTCGAATACGAATTCGCCAGTTCCAGCATCAGCATGGGATTCGGTGATAGTCATTTCAGGCCGTCTCAAATCTTTGATTAGTAATTTCGAGTAT
>Ga0115002_10008676_pt1 | contig 11226 bp, 9 predicted proteins | sample ArcticOcean_MG_C_8_FD_89576 | JGI IMG/M metagenome (GOLD analysis project Ga0115002, IMG submission 89576) | Marine microbial communities from western Arctic Ocean - ArcticOcean_MG_CB11_86 | ecosystem: Environmental > Aquatic > Marine > Oceanic | place: Arctic Ocean: Canada Basin | collected... | reverse complement strand
TGATGAAGGTCGGCTGCCTGTAGTGGTCAGCCTGGGAGCACTTTCTTATGGCACTACATCAAATCCTTCACTCTTTCTAGGGTGGCTCTCTCTTCTGTAACAGTTCTTACCGATAAGGGCATACGTATATAGAGGTTGATTCAGGAATCAGTGCCTTTAACGGTCCCTTGGCTTCCAATCCCAATAACTTTCTGCGACTCCCATTGATACCATTCACGGAGTCTGTCACATTTTCAATCTTATTAGCTGGGTATTGCTCTCCGTTATCCCTATGCCCTCCGTATGAATATCCCAAGGACCTCAATGCGTTTGAGGACAATTATTTAAAGGAGGATATGATTGTAGGACGAACGAGTCGATGCGTCCAGATTTCAGCCTGCACATGTTGTGAGCTGGAATCTACAGAAAGCTCAGTTTTTCGTTAATGAGATCGACGTTTCTTCGCAATTTGGTCTAAAATCTTTTTCTCTTCCATAGTCAGAGAACTCATTCCACTCTCTGCTATTTTATCTAGAATCACATCGACAGCATCGAGAGTGATATTTTTACTTTTCTTGTTCCTTATCGAAGGTTCCTCTACAACGAGCCTCACATTTCTACTCCTGAATAGCGCTCCAATACTGGAATTTCGGAAAACTATCCAGGCATCCTGGATTCTATTAGAAAACCCCCTGTTATCAGGAAGAAAAACAAACCCTGCAAGGAATCCCCCCAAATGTGCAAAATGCGCAACTCCATCTCCTGCTTGTAGGTTTAAAAAAGTGACCGCAAAAGTGAAGCCTACTAGCCACTTAATTTTGATGGGAAAAATCCCCCATACATACACCAGAACGTTAGGCCAAGTCATGGCAAAAGCTAACATGACACCATAAACTCCCGCCGACGCACCTACGATCGAATTAGTAACGAAAGCATAGCTAAGAACTGCGCCACCTAATCCACATCTAACAAAATATCTCAAAAATTTCCTCGATCCCCACCGTCTCTCCAAAGGAGGACCTAGAAAGAAGAGGAGGAGCATATTCCCAAAAACGTGCCAAAATCCTCCATGCACAAACATGTAAGTCAGCACACCCCAGGGACGAATCAAAATTTTGTACGGCTGAAAAGAAAACCACTCGTAAATAAACGTATTACCCACAACCAAGCCGACGATCCATACAGACATGTTCATCCAGATTAATTTTTTAACCCACGGTGTAAGTCTGCCGTCAAAGCCACCTAACCTGAATCCGTAACTTCTCATGGATTTCTTGATATATGATAAGCCTTTAGCTTTGTCACTCTATCTAAGATCTCCGTCGGGAATGCAGACGATTTTCCGCCAATAGTAGAAGTTTCTCACAAAGCTCCTGAAAAGAAAATCCTGCGGCTTTTGCAGCCTTGGGGAACAGACTGTTAGCTGTCATACCTGGAAGAGAATTGGCTTCTAGGCACCAAGCAGTGCCTTGTTCATCTAAGATGAAATCAATGCGAGACAAGTCTCTCAAACCCAACAAAGTGTGGACTTCTAATGCTATTTCGGCAACGGTAGAAGCCGTTAGTTCTTCGATCTCTGCAGGAAAAATTTCCTCGGCCATCTCTGGTCTATATTTACATTCGTAATCAAATATTTCATGCTTTGAAATGATCTCTCCAATAGGGAGAGCGCTTTCACCTACGACTCCAACAGTAAGTTCACGTCCCGGTACGAAAGTTTCGTACATTAAAGCTGGCCCACCCATTTTTTCAGATGCAAAGCACAGCTCCAGAGACGCTTGATTTGTAACTAGTGTTAAGCCTACGGATGACCCTCCATCAACAGGCTTACATATCAACGGAAATCTTAAGATATCTGCAACTTCCTCTACTTTACTGGACAACACCCAATCGGGAGTCGAGATGTTAGCAGCTCTCAATAACCTCTTTGTCAGACCTTTGTTCATTGCTAGAACACAGCCGAACATATCGCTTCCCACATATGGAATTTCTAATAAATCCAGCACAGCCTGAATAGTTCCGTTTTCTCCCATGCCACCATGAAGAACAGGAAAAACAATATCTGCTTTTTTTAACTGGTCTACGTATTCCAGTAATCCCAGAGATGAATTAAAATCCCGGACTGCAGATGATGGAACACGCGGGATGACACCCTTCAAAAGATCTTCCTCTTGGGACGAGCTTATCAATCCACAGACTGGATCCAGCGACACTACATCATGCCCTCTTTCTCTTAGCCCATTCGCAACTTGAGCTCCCGAAGCCAAGGACACATCTCTTTCATCAGAATCTCCCCCCAACAGAACGACTACTCTCATAGTTCAGGAGCTTCTTTTTCAATTGCAAAACCATTCAGGAGCATCCATTCATCATCATAAAGTTTCGACATATAATGTTCTCCCCAATCACATAGTATAGTGACAATAACTGCGTCGGAATCCAAACCTCTGGCCAATTCAACTGCAGCATGCACTAAAAGTCCTGAAGAGCCTCCAACAAAAAGCCCTTCCTCTCGAGTTAACCTCCTGGCCATCTGAAAAGCCTGGAAGTCATCGACAGTGATCCATCCGTCAATGACTTCCATATCCAAGGACCCCGGCACTTTATCACTCCCCAAACCTTCCACTTTATAAGAATGTCCTTCTGCCATTTCTCCTGTGTCATAAAAATTCTTCAATATGGACCCTTTAGGATCAACACCAAAAATTTTTACAGATGGATTTTTTTCCTTCAAGTAACGACCGACACCACTAATAGTTCCCCCCGTTCCAGCTCCTGCAAGAAAATGGGTGACCCTACCTTCGGTTTGTTCCCAAATTTCAGGCCCCGTAGTCTCGTAATGCGCCCTTGGATTTGCTTGATTATAAAATTGGTTTGCTAGAATCGCTCCAGAGGTTTGATCAGCGATAGTTTGTGCCCTTACTGTGTAGTGGTCTGGATGGTCTGGGGGAACATCTGAGGGAGTAATAACAACCTCAGCTCCAAATGATTCCAGGAGTTTCACTTTTTCTCGACTCATTTTATCTGGCATTGTAAAAATGCATCTGTATCCCCTGGTAGCGGCAACCAGAGCCAATGCTATACCTGTATTGCCGCTGGTTGCTTCGACAATTACGCCACCTTCTTTCAAACTCCCTTCCTTCTCAGCAGCCTCCACCATAGCGAGGCCAATCCGATCTTTGACGGACCCTCCTGGGTTCATGAATTCACACTTTCCGTAGACCAGCCCACCCACTCCGACTGTAACTTTATTTAGTTTAACCATGGGAGTGTTTCCGACTGTCCCTATTATATCATTATATGTCACATAACTACTCATCGACCCATCAACCTCTCTGTTTTAGCAAATGAAATGGGGATCTGAGCCCAGACAGAAATAGGCTCACCATTCATAGATGCCGGGGTGAATCTCATATCCTTAGCTGCGTGAACAGCAGAAGAATCAAAAGCTGGATACCCACTGGATTCCAGAATGGAAACACTGTCAACAGCTCCCTCGTAGGTTATACGCAACCGTAGGAGAGAACTCCCTTCTACATCTCTATCCCACAAATCCAAAGGGTACTCTACACCTAACGTGCCCTCGATCGGAGTTGGATCAATGACATCTCCTTTCTCAACACATCCTGGCAAAAACAGGGTAGCACTAATCACTACTTGGATTAAACCTCTCAATTTTCTTTTTCCATTTTTAGGTCCTGTCGAGTTTCAAATAGCCAGTTCAAAGCTTCCCTTGGAGTCATTGCATCAAGGTCCAAACCTACTAGAGCTTCGTGGAGTCGGTCATTCGCTGATTCGTCACAGTCTAAAACTGCAGTGGATGATTCAATCTCCATTCTCGTAAGATGATACGAATCAGATCCAGGTACACTCCCCTCCATTTTCTCCAAAAGCTCCATAGAACGAACAATGACCTGGTTGGGGAGGCCTGCCAAACGAGCCACGTGAACCCCATAGGATTTATCAGATTCTCCTTCTTTCAGGAGTCTCAGAAAAATTATCTTGTCTCCCACTTCTCGTATGTCCATTGTCATATTTTTAACAGCATCAAGCAGTTGATTAAGTTCCGTCAATTCGTGGTAGTGCGTAGCAAATATTGTCTTAGCACCTAAACTTTCATGAATATATTCCGTAACTGCCCAAGCTATTGAAACTCCATCGTAAGTAGATGTGCCCCTACCTATCTCATCTAGCAAGATAAGACTTCTACTAGTAGCATTGCGAATGATGGATGCTGTCTCAGTCATCTCCAGCATAAAAGTAGACTGAGCTTGAGCTAAATTGTCCGAAGCGCCTACACGAGTAAATATCCGATCTACTAGAGGTATCTTCGCATTTTCTGCTGGAACATAAGAGCCCATATGGGCCATTAGGGTTATCAATCCGACCTGCCTTAAAACAGTCGATTTTCCAGCCATATTAGGACCGGTTAGTATTATAATTCTCCCAGACTGACTCAATTCGATGTCATTGGGAATAAATGATCCTTCTGGCATTACAGCTTCGACAACTGGATGACGGCCTCCTTGGATCTCAAGAATGAAATCTTGATTTATTTGAGGCAAAACATAGCCTCTGCGGTCGGCAACCTGTGCCAAAGCATTTAGAACATCCAGTTTTGCTACCTGTTGTGCCGTTTTCTGGACTCTGTCAATTTCTAGTTCGACAACTGAACGAACAGCCTTATAGATATCCGCCTCTAGGTCCGCGATGTTCTCTTCGGCAACAAAAACTCTTTCTTCCCATTCCTTCAATTCAGGAGTGAAATATCGCTCAGCATTAGATAAGGTTTGCTTGCGAATATAATCTTCAGGGATTTTGTCTAAATTAGATTTTGTAACCTCCAAGTAATAGCCGAAAACTTTGTTGAACCCAACTTTCAAAGAATTAATGCCAGTTCTCTCTCTCTCGCTGGCCTGTAAATTTGCTATCAGTCTTTTAGCTTCATCACGAATCTGTCGCAGCTCATCTAGTTCTATGGAGTAGCCTTCTCTAATCACCTGTCCGTCGCTTAAGTTTGCTGGAGCGTCTAGATCTATCGCCTCTCCTATGAGATCGACAACATCTTCCATGAGATCAAGGCTCACTACTAGAAAACGCAGGGCCTTACCCTCTAAGGATGTTCCATTCTCTCTTATTTCTGGAAGTTTTTTTAATGAACTATTAAGAGCCAACAAATCCCTAGGGTTGATCCTCGCGGAACCCAACCTTCCAGCTAAGCGCTCCAAGTCATTTATCTGAGCTAGAGTCGTGCGGAATTCCGCCCTCACATCTCTGCGCTCATAAAGTTCTTTTATCCCAGTTTGTCGTTCAAGAATTTGTTCCAGTCGTAGGAGAGGTCTAAGCAACCATTTCCTCAAAGTCCTGGCACCCATCGGAGTGAGAGTTTCGTCTAGGATTGAGATCAAAGTGGCCTCTTCCTGACCCGGCCTCAAGCAATCTACAAGCTCGAGATTCCTCCTGGTCATCTCGTCCAGTAGCATCGTAGCTCCACTTCTTACAATTCTTGGATGCTGCAGATGGAGTATCCCTCGAGGTCGAATTTCTTCCACATACATCAACAGAGCCCCTGCAGCCACTATCATTTGATTGTCGGCATCTGCGAAGCCTAGTGCCTTGAGATCTTTCACTTTGTAATTCGATTTGAGAGTGTCATCAGCACTCCCATACTCGAACAAGCAACTGTTTCGATAAGTTCTCAAATGTATTGGAATAATCTCATCTAAATTAAGGGTCGGTTGAGATTCAGATAAGCTTTTTTCCAACGATACGGGCAGTAGGATTTCCTTAGGATCTAAGCACCCCAATTCTCCTTGAATATCTGAAACAGAAACATTCTTGACGGTGATTTCACCAGTAGACAAATCCAGACTGGCCAACCCTATGAAATCTAGTAATGGCTCAGTGATAGCAACCAAAAAATTATTCTTTTTTGAGTTAAGAAGCCCATCGGTTAAAACAGTTCCTGGTGTAACAGTCTCTGTGACCTCCCTCCTCACTATCCCTTTTGCAACGCTTGCATCCTCAACCTGATCGCAGATAGCTACTTTCAGGCCCATCTTAATCAAACGCTCCAAATACCCATCTATAGCTTTTGCTGGAACTCCAGCCAGGGGTACCCGCCTAGCGGCCCCGTTATTACGAGAAGTCAGTGTGAGCCCCAACAGCTTAGATCCCTTTTCTGCATCTTCACAGAAAAGTTCATAAAAATCACCCACTCTAAAAAACACCAGAGTATCTTGATGCTTAGATTTAACCTCTCTCCACTGCCTCATGAGAGGAGTTTCCTCTATCTGCCCGATATCATTAGTTGCTATACTCGGAATCTTCATATCACAAAGTTCAAGGTAGGCCTTACTGACATCAGTTCCTCGGAGGGAACCAGAAATACCAGATGATCAAAAGAACAAGAAAACAAGATACTACATTCACTAATAATACATCCATTACTTGCCCAAAAACCTTCTCCGAATTATTCGGATGATCCTATCCATTGATTTGCCAATTCCCGTGCAATGGAAGAATGTAAACGATTCGCATTGGTCACCACTGTCAAACTACTAAAAGCCATAGCCGCACCAGCGATCACAGGAGAAAGTAGAATCCCAAAAATCGGGTACAGAACTCCAGCTGCCACAGGAATTCCCAAAGCATTGTAAATAAACGCTCCAAAAAGGTTCTGCCTTATATTTTTTACAGCCAATCGGGAGATATCCCTTAATTCGGCAACGCCCTTAAGAGATTGTGACACTAGTACCACATCCGCAGATTCTAAGGCGACATCCGATGCATCACCCATTGCAATTCCGATGTCTGCCTGACTAAGCGCAGCTGCGTCATTTATACCATCTCCGACCATCGCCACTATCCGTCCTTCTTCCTGGAGTCTTCGAACATTTGCAACCTTATCCCCTGGAAGCATTCTGGCTCTCACATCTGTAATTCCCACTTCTTTTGCTACTGCGTTAGCTGTTCTTTTATGATCCCCCGTCAGCATGATAACCCTAACATCCATATCTCTTAATCTATCAATCACTTCCTTAGAGCCAGCCCTTACCGGATCAAAGATCATGAATGCTCCAAGATATTCATTGTTTGCAGAGACCAGCACTGGAGTCTGCTCTATTTCAGCCACCTCATCAATCTGCTGTACTTTTCGAGTAAAGCTCATGCCAGAGTCGGTCAAAAAGTCCAGGGTCCCAACACGCACCATACTACCTTCTGTCTTAGCACTGACCCCCAACCCAGGGATGGCATTAAATTCCGTTGCCTTACTCGACTGGATTCCTCTCTCCAAGGCGGCCTTAACTATAGCCTTGCCCAACAAATGCTCAGATCCGATTTCTACAGAGGAAGCCAAACGCAACAAGTCCTCTTCGGAAACATTGTCACTTGGCATTATAGCAGCGACTACCGGATACCCTTGAGTCAAAGTACCCGTTTTGTCGATGATCACCGTGTCTATTTTACAAGCTGATTCAATCACATCACCATTTCGAACCAAGAGGCCTCGCTCTGAAGCTTTCCCCAACGCAATCATAACCGAAAACGGAGTGGCCAACCCTAAAGCACAGGGACAAGCTATAACTAGGACAGAAACGGCTGCTACTACTCCATAATTCAGTGCTGCTTCTGGTCCGAAATTATACCAAGCAGTGAATGTGAGGACCGCTATAATCATCACAGTGGGAACAAAATATCCAGCGACTATATCCACTGATCTTTGAATGGAAGGTTTGGAAGCTTGAGCTTTCCTCACCAATTCTAAAATACGTGAAAGGACCATTTGTTCGCCAACGGAATCAGCACAAAATCGGATAATGCCATCTATATTAGTCGTGCCACCAATGACTTTGTCACCCACCTCTTTCATTCGGGATAACCCCTCTCCCGTGATCATGGATTCATCTACTGAAGTAAGCCCTTCTATGATATAACCATCTACTGGTATTTTTTGCCCTGGTCGAACCAAGACGCTCATCCCTTTTTCAATTTGGGAAGCCAGGACACTGGTCTCCTCTTCATCTATTATGACAGTTGCCCTTAAGGGACGAAGGTCCATTAAAAATTCAATGGTCCGGGAAGTTTTACTTCTTGCTTTAGCTTCCAGATATTGGCCTAGCAAAACTAGTGTGATCACTACTGCAGTTGCTTCAAAAAAAGGCATGGCAGTGCCTTCCGGAAAATACGACGGGAGAATCACTGCCAGAAAGGAGTAGCCCCAAGCGGCTCCAGTCCCCAGCGCCACCAGGGTATCCATGTTTGCAGTTCTCTGCTTCAATGCCTTCCCTGCTCCCACAAAAAACTGCCCTCCCACATAACCCATAATGGGAATTGTCAGTACTGCACTTAAGGCCCAGAGTCTCCTATGAATAACTGGATCAAGGTCGGACAGTCCCGGCAACCATGAAATCTTTCCGATTATCAAAACCGGTATGCTCAGCAACAATCCTACCCAAAATTTCTTCATCAATACGTCAGACCTAAGGTCCCTTTGTCGCTGTTTCTCCTGCAGAACATTTTCAATCTTATTAGAGCCCTTATCAATCTTAATACCGTACCCATTTTCAGTGACCGCATTATATATGTCCATCGAATCAAGCACCCCTTGAATCGACCCCACCAGGGCAGTTTCCGTAGCCAAGCTAACCTGGGCAGAAACAACACCTCCGACTCCTAGGAGCACTTTCTCCACCCTTCCCACACAAGCCGCACAGTGCATACCAGAGATATAAAATTCTTGGATTACCGTTTTTTCGGTGCTCATAATGGGTCCGAAACCTCCAAGGAAACATCATCCACTAATGTTGCCACTTGGCCAATCTCTATAAGGTTTTGCATGAGCCTGTCAGCATGATCTCGTTGCTGAAAATTCCCCATACGCACTCTAGTCAATGTCTTTCCTTTAATACGTACTATCCTAACTTCAAAACCTTGATGTGACAGTGTGGTCGCTAAAGCTTTAGCCCTATCACTACTCGAGAATGCACCAACTTGGATAGCGTAAATCCCTAAATTTCCCTCATTAACATCTTCTACTAAAAATTGATCTTCATAGGTGGCCACAACCCTGTTCTGCGTATCTAAAACATCAGGTGCAATTTCTAGCTCTTCAACAAGATGTGCATTACTCTCAATCCATGCTCTCGCAACTCCTCGTTTTGGACTTCTTGGATAGTCCAGCAATATAGCCTGGAAGTACTCTGAAGCTCTCAGGAAATCGCCCTTAGCGACTGACATAAGGCCCAGACGAGATAACGCATCATCAGAGTAGGGTCCACCCGGAAATGATAGTACAAGTCTTTGGAAATCCAGACTAGCCAACTGTGGATCCACCGTCAGCACTCCTCTCAACCACAAACTGTACTGGCGATCATGTCGATTTATTTCTCGTTGATCATCTTCCCACCATACTTGCAAGGTCGACCTAGCACTTTCCACGTCTCCCGTGGATGCCAATGAATCCACGATAAATAGTGTCCCCTGACCCTCTAGAGGGAAAAAACAAGACATCATCAACAGAAAATGAACTGCTACATTCTCTAGAAAATTGCGTCTTCCTGAAATCTTAAAGTAAGAAGCCATTCTTCCAAGTGGTGTTGGTCTGACAAAGTGCTAGCTTTCAATAAAAGATCCACTCTCAGTAGGTTGACCAGTGCCGAACAGACCGCTCCATGGCTCCATCCCTTAGCCTGCGAAACAATCTGTCGAGTCAACCATTTCTGATGTGGCGGAAGCAAACTCTCCAGGCTTGCCGCCCCTCCTTCTACTACTAAACCTATCCTCAAAAGATGGGTAGACAAGCCAACGGTCAAACCCACCCCATCTTCTCCCTGTGACAATAAAATAGGCAGGCTCTCGATCGCTTGCTTGAAGTTCCTTTTCCCGACCAAGTCGAACCACTTCCAACGATCTTGGCTCAACAAGGTAATGCCGGCCTCCATAACATGAGATTTCTTAATGGAAGCTTCTCCCGTTGCTAATCCTGCAAGTTTCTCTAGTTCCTGAGATAACACCCCCAAGTCGGATCCAACTGCATTGGCCATCGCCCTAGCAGCTTCAACATCTACCTCAATATCAAACCTCTGTAAGCTTTGCTCCATAAGCCAACCAGGTATGTCGTCCAGACGAATTAGATCAAACTGTATTACTCGTGATTTATTCTTAAGAGAACTGTAGAATTTATTCTTGGAACCTTTGGGGATTGTAGCAGAAAGGACTAACACCAAACCTGAAAGGTTACTTTCTATAAGATTCAAAATGATATCACGAGTTTTAGCTGTTCCTGACAAGTCCTGCACTCCCTGAATCACTACCACTCGCCACCCAGATAACATGGGTGGGGTGGACGCAGTACGGGCCAGGTGCTCAAGGTCAACCTTAGAAGCTCTGATTACATCCAGATTGAAATCTCTAACTTCCTGATCTAGATGAACATTTATTAGTTCTTTTACAGCTTCTTCCTTCCGGAATTCATCTTCTCCGTGTAATAAATAAACCCCCCCTAAACCATGGCTATCTATAAAATCGGAAATGACACTCATGGTCTTAATCTACCAGTAAAAGTGATCTTATTTATACTCAACAAGGTCCGCCTGACGCAGTACAGAAGATGCCCGATACCGTTCACCCATAGTAGAGTATTCGTACATCAAGCCATTAATATCCGACCAGAACCAATAGACAAATTTAGAACTAGAGGGTTGTTCAAAAATATCGAGTGAGGACCTTGGGATTATAAGCTGCTGTCTAAGAGGAGGGCTAGATACGACTATGGCAGGAAGATCTACATCCTGACCAGCATTGCTGAAAACAGCCGAATTTTTCAGGAGGACTATGAAGGACACCAATGCACATACAATTACACAAGATCTGGCCAATAGTGTCAGGTAGGTGCCGCCCAGTATTTTTTCATCTCTAATATGGAAAATACGATGCTCCAAACTAGCACAGAAATTTTCGGAGAGTCCTGCGGGAGGTATCTCCTGTAAGATACCAACTCCCATGGAAACAACAGCGGTGTAGTGGGTACACTTCTCACACACTAAGAGGTGCCTTTCACCTTCCTTCTTTTTCGGAGAGTCCTGCAGGGCGTCTTGAAACTCCGAAAAATTTTCTAAGAACTCCGAGCACTTCATAAAAATCGGACTCCTTTCTAGAATTTATTCTATAAAATTACCTTGTTAAGTTTGATTCTACTAGAAAAATGGCCTGGAGTTCCTCATATGGTCAATTGGGCTCTTCCTG
>Ga0115002_10008675_pt1 | contig 11226 bp, 7 predicted proteins | sample ArcticOcean_MG_C_8_FD_89576 | JGI IMG/M metagenome (GOLD analysis project Ga0115002, IMG submission 89576) | Marine microbial communities from western Arctic Ocean - ArcticOcean_MG_CB11_86 | ecosystem: Environmental > Aquatic > Marine > Oceanic | place: Arctic Ocean: Canada Basin | collected... | reverse complement strand
ATCGTCGTCGCGGTGCCGGTTGAAGAGGTCCCGGATATCGAAGTCGCACCGACTGAGGATGCGGCTCGTGAGCTACTCGTGGGTGATGTGAATGAACGGATCGCTGTTGACCCAGAGGTCGCGCCGACCCAACCGGAGGTGCTGGGCAAAGCAAGCGTGCCCGTCGAAGCGATAGAGGTGAGCGACTTTGTAGCAGCCAGTGATTCAACGCCAGCCGATACGGACGCCAACATAGTCGATGGGATAAGCAATGAAACAGGCGTGACGGTGGTCGCTGATACGCCGATTGATGCACCTGTGATCGCACTGGATCCGATCGAGGATCCGATGGAACAAACAATGGCGACCGATGAAGCGCAGGCGCTGCGTCTTGCACAGGAACACGGCATAGAAGCGCAGCTCGCAGAGCCCGCGCAAACGCTACCAATAGTGCCCTCTAGCGCATCGGGTGCAGGCGCTTCCGAGGATTCTGCTAGCGCAGATGAATTCGATATGGGTGAGCGGTTTGAGCGTGCCAAACGAGCGCAAGGATTGGAGCGCTATACACAAAGTCGCGAGCTTCTCGAGCAACTGGATAGCGAAGGTTATGCGCCCGCGGCGTTACTGCTGGCAGATATGTCGGCGCGCGGTGAGGGCATAGATGCCGAGCTAGCGCTCCGCTGGCGGAAACGTGCGGCGGATCTGGGTAGCCCAGAGGCGCAATATCAGTTGGCAGAATTACATTTGCATGGTGACGAGCTCGAAGCGGATGAAGCGATGGCGATCACGTTTTACCGTGATGCCGCGCGTGGCGGCCACGAATTGGCCAAAGAAAAGCTGGACCTAATCTACGCTGCTGCGGGATTGCCCATGCCGAATTTTGCCGCAGCGCGCGAACGCACTATTAAGCAGCCTCAAACGCAAGCGCCAGCGATCCTTAATCGGGATGTCGAAGAGACAGTGGCGGTGGCCGCGAACGATAGCGTCATTGTGCCGAGTAGCGAACACCACGCCGTGATCGAAGATGAAACGCCACGCGCGGCCGCCACCGATGCCATCGCAGATCAGGACAGCTCAGGCGAGGGGCCGAGTGTAGAAGCAATGGTGGACGAGGTCGCTGGTAGTGATGTCGTTACCGAGCAGCGCAAGAGTCACGCCACCGAGTCGGCAACGGACCTTGCAGCTGAATCGGAGAAAACATTCGCCGCGTACAGCGCTCCGGTAGTAAGTGTCCCGATCATCGTCGAAGATCCCAACCCAGTCGCGCGTGCCCCATCCGCGACGACGATCTTGCAACCCAGGACCCAGCTGTCGAAACCAGACATTGCAGTCGAGATGAACTCGCCCGGTATCGTGTTGAAGATGAGCGATGAGCCGGATGAAAGCTCGTCCCAGGAATTCAGCCCCGAGGTCGAATCGACGGCGACGCCGGCTATCACCGTAGCTGAGTCTGCCTCCGATCTGCAGCGCGCTAGTGAGTTGCGTGATACAAATGCAACGGCCGTCACCGAAGAGCGAGACCCCGTAGTTGCATCAACCTTGGTTGATATTGATCCGCAGCCGGTCGGTGTGCCAGAACCACCCGTACAAACGATCGAGCGATTGGCCGAGCCGGAAGTTGGACAATTAGCGGAGGCTGCTCCAGCTTTGGACGCAGATACTAGGGGGCCAGAAACCCCTTCTGTGTCTAACGCAGAATCAAACTTGAAGAGCCGGCTAGCGTTAAGCAGTCAGCCTATTGTGCGCGTCGGTGACGAAGTCGAAAGCAACGAAGTCGCCGTGATTGTCGCCGGCGACGAAGCTGATGCGCTACGTCTTGCACAGCAACATGGTATCGATGTGCAGCTCGCAGAAGCCGCAGATTCGACGGCGGATGCAGCTGCCGTCGTCGACAATATTGACGTCAGCGTTGAGTCAGACGCGCACGCAAGCTTAAATCCAAATTCAGATGGGTCCATCGTCGAACGCTTCAAGGGCGCGCAAAGGGCGTTGCGGTTAGAGAATTACGATCATGGTATCGATCGCCTCAAGCTATTGTCAGAAGAAGGCTACGCGCCTGCTGCATTGTTGTTAGCGGGCATGGCGGCGCGGGGTGAGGGTATAGAGGCTGATGCGGTGCAAGCACTCGAGTGGCGGGAACGAGCCGCAGTGCTAGGCAGCTCCGCGGCGCAATACCAACTTGCGGAGATGCATATGCATGGTCGTGGGGTTGAACCTGATGAGGCGATGGCGATTACTTTCTACCGCGATGCGGCGCGCAGTGGCCACGCCTCAGCCCAAGAGAAGCTGGGGTTGATTTATGCCGATGCTGGATTACCGATCCCGGATTTTTCTCGCCCGCGGAAACCGATCGCGATTCATGCATCCGCGCAAGACAACGATCATGCTAGCGAGCGTGCCGACACGGTCCGGACACCAGTCGCCGACGCAACTTTGGAGCACGATAGCCTTGCTGTCGATCGCTCAACGCCAGCGCATACCGAGTCGCTTATCGCCGACGGCCCTGATCAGCAGGTCCCCGACTCAAGCGCAAATGCGTCGCCGGCAGAGGAGCCCGCGTTGGAGGACGATGCGTCGACGATTGTGGCCGATGCCGATAGTGCGTCACAAAATCTATCCCAGCTTGCATCGGTACCTGACGCAAGCGTGTCATCGAGCGCGCCAGAACAGACCAGCCTTGCAGCGGATACAACTGGGTTGAGCATGCCGACGACGCTAGACGCATCAGACGATGTTTCGGCAGCGATGAATGGCGATGGCTCCTCGGACACTCCGTTAACTGAGCTCATTGTTCCTGAATTGGTGGGCGGTGAGACGATCGCGGTGTTCGACAGTACAGCACTAGCAGACATCGAGTCTCCGACCACAGCAGCCGTAGAATTTATGGAGGCTACGGAGCGCGCCACGGTAGTGCCCGCAACAGCTGTCGCGCCGGCGCTTGCTCCACCGGTCGCCGCGCTGTCGACAAGCGCAGTAGCGCAACCGCCTAAAGAGTTCTTTGGTCGTCTTAAAGGCTTATTTCCAGGTGACACTAGCAACGAGAATGATGCAAACGACGAAACTACTGAGCAATCTAGGGAACCGGCACTGCCCGAGCCTGCAGCTGCCACCGAAGCCGTGGTTGCAGAAGCAATATCTCAAACGATAAGCGATAGTGAGGCGATGTCGGCTACAGCCGATACTGTTGTGCCACTAGAGTCAGAATCAATGAGTGTCGCGTCACACGAAGTCGATGGCATTGATCAACCAATACCAGTGGTATCTGTTCCACCATCGCGTGACGACGATGCAATCGCGAAAGACGTCGCTAGTGACGCTGAAGCGCCAAATGTTGCAAACGCAGCGGAGTCTACACCGCTAGCATCAATCGATGACGGTAAACGCGCCCTGGCGGAGGGTCGCTTTACGAGCGCGATGGGGGTATTCACGCGTCTTGCCGACGATGGAAACGCCGAGGCGCAGGCCCATCTCGGTTACATGTATTACAAAGGGGAAGGGGTTGATGTCGATCTCAGTCGTGCCGTTGAATGGTATCGTCGCGCAGCTACGCTGGGAAATCGAATTGCGCAGTACAACCTGGCGGTTGCCTACGCATTTGGCGAGGGTGTTGACCAGGACGATGTACAAGCAGTTATGTGGTACCGGCACGCGGCTGAACAAGGCAGCGCGATTGCCCAATACAGCCTTGGTGTGTCGTATGCGCTAGGTGAGGGTGTGGGACGAGACGATGCACAAGCTGTGCATTGGTATCGAGAAGCGGCCGAGCAAGGATATGCGGCAGCTCAATACAGCCTCGGTTATATGTACCGATCTGGCCGAGGTGTCACACGGGATTTGGATGAGGCGATCAAATGGTATCGCTTGGCGGCAGCCCGAGGGCATCCAGATGCAAGAGCCGATCTCGCTTCGCTTAATACTGACGGTTCGTAGCTGGGTTGAATCTAGACATGGGATTCTATAGCGAAAATATTTTCCCTTGGTTGCTGGACCATATGGTGACGGGAGAAAAAATCGAGGCGATCCGTGATCGTGTCGCAGGGAAGGCCATAGGTCATGTGATTGAGGTTGGGTCAGGCACCGGCGCCAACTTTATGAGTTATTCAGATTCGGTCACTTCACTAACAACCGTCGATCCCAATCCCGGTATGAATAAAATAGCGCGGCGGCGCATAAAGTATCTCGAATTTCCGGTCGATACGCGCGAGGTCGGGTGCGGAGATCTACCGATGAAAGATGCCAGCTGTGACTGCGCCGTAACGACCTTGACCTTATGTAGTCTAGGGAACGTTGAAAAATCTCTAAGCGAAATCTACCGTGTACTGAAGCCGGGCGGTCGTCTATTGTTCCTAGAGCACGGGCTAAGTGACTCAGAATCGGTCGGGCAGTGGCAACGTCGGATCACGCCGCTGCAGTGCCGATTGTGCGATGGGTGTCATCTGAACCGTGGTATTGATAGCTTGATCCGGGCGTCCGGATTCATCGTCGACGAGCTATCCAACTACTATCTTGAGAAGGTGCCGCGAGCGTTTGGATATATGTATGAAGGAGTGGCGACAAAGGAGCCCCCCAGCGTAACGTCACCGGGGCACTACGATCAATAGTTACGCTTAAGACTTTACGTTAATGCGTCGCGCCTGTGCTTTGTCTCCTTTCGGGATCACGATTTCGAGAACCCCATTTTTACCTTGAGCGCTTACTTTTTTTGCGTCGGCGCTGTCCGGTAGGGAAAATCGACGATAGAAAGAACCGCTGACACGCTCGACGCGTCGGAAGCCTTCTTGCTCGACGTTTCGCTCTTCTTTCCGTTCGCCCTTGATCGTCAATATTCCATTTTCCGTAGTGATTTCGATATCTTCAGGCGCAACGCCGGGTATATCCGCGGTAATAATAAAACGAGACGTTTGTTCTTCGATATCTACCGGCGGGCTCCAGTTGCTAGTAGTGACCCTGGAACTATTTTCATGTTCGCCGCCTATTCGGCGTTGAAATGCTTTGTTCGCGTTGTGGTACAGTTTGGACAAGGTGCTCCAAGGGTCATACGCTACAAGTGCCGTGATAAACCTCCAATAAAATTTACAATGACTGTTGGAATAAAATATGGGGTCTTGTTCAGCGGAATCAAGTCGAGTGGGTGACTTTCCTACGTCACCTATAAGCACGATGAGTTAGGCAAGCGCGGCGATCATAGAACCTACCCGCGTGAGGCTTTATATCTCTACGGTACTGCCAGGTTCGTCGGGTTTGACTTTTTCCGGCGGGTTTTTAATCGCGTCTTCTAGCTGGTGGGTAAAGTTTTCTAAGCGTTTTCGCAGTTCCGGGACATGCTGCTTTATCTGATCTTCGATACGCGATAGTTCCTGTTCTATTTGGGGCAGGGTTTGCTCAAGTTCCTGCATAGACCGGTCAATACCTTGTTGTAACGCCGCGCCAAATTCGTGGACCTTGCCAATTACCGCGGCAAGTTTTCCTGCGCTAGCAACAGCACTGATCGTGCGTTGGTAGTCGACTTTCCAGTCCCCATCCTCAACGACCAAATACGTTTTGAGGGGGAAGTCTAATGGCTTGTCGCCATCGACGGTTACAGTTGTGTCGATATAGGCAGTCTCATTTTCGATGACGATACGATTCAATTTAGTATTTGATATCGGCAACACATCGTCCAGTGTTCTCAGCGAGAGGCTGTCCGCGGCCGTGACGTGTCGTTTTACTGCCCGTGCATCGCCTCGCTCGATCCCAGCCCAGAATTTTCCAGCTACTTGCTGAGGGGTTAAGTCCTTCCCGCATGACATACTCAATAGCATGAACAGTAGAAGGCATAATCGAGACGTACTGGGAGCCTGCATGATTTCCACCCTTGGGAAGGTCATTCGCGTTGGGCCATAAGAACTACGACGAGTTCCCTATGGCTGCGATGATCGCCGATCGGTGTGGCCGAGAACAGTCGCGTTAAGGTTAGGAGGCCTGCGTTGGATTCTCGACTGCGCGCGGACCACTAAATGGAGCCTGCTCTGGTGCGATGATTTTACCCATGCGGATCACGCGGCGCCATTCTTCGTCTGCCATATTGGAACGGTGATTTTGGTGTAGATCTTGTGCTAGCTTACAGAACAGTTCTACTCGTTCGGTCATGTAGAAAACTTCTACTAAGCGCAACTTAGCCGAATAGTTGCGTGGCGTGTTGGTGATCACCTGTGACAGCAACGTTTCAGCTTCGGCGTAACGTCCGTGCGCAATATTAAGATCGATCGAGGCTTCAAGCGATTCTTTCATGCCGGTTTCACCGCTCGCTACTGCCTCACGCGGCGCGGGCTCGACGGTGGTAGCGTTACTGTGACGCTCATCGAGCATGCGTTTGACTTCAGTCTCCATTTCGATCCGGTTTTTGGCTTTACGTGTGACCTCGGCTTTGCGATCTTCTTCGAGTGCGGCATACGTGGTGGCTGCCTGACGTCTACGTCGCGTAACGATGGTCCCGTGGGTGATTTTGTAGAGCACGATCAACGCGACGACGGCGAAAACGCCGGCGAAGATCAGTAAGAAAGGAATCGATGCCCATAAACTACTGAGTGATTGTGTAAATCCCGCCATGCCAAAGCTCCCACTTGTAGCAGTTAGGTCGGCGCTGGTTGCGCGTGCTGCGCTTGTGGTGGGCGTTTCGGATTCTAGTTGTTCTACGACTGGCAGCGCCGTGACACCTACAGTAGGGGAATCATCAGACGCTTGCAAATCCGTCACGCTCGGCGCTTCAAGATCCATCGTCTCAGTAGGTAAAACATCTGTGGACGCGACGTTTTCAATCGTGATAACCGGAGCTGGATTTGCTGGAACGCTGTCGCTCGTGTTCGGCAGTGAGGACTGGAGATTGTAGCGAGCTCTAATCGCGGCATACTTTTGTTTTATCGCCTCGAGATCTATTGCAAGCTCTGGATTACGTTGTTGCCATTGAACTGGACTATCCCGCACGGTCCGGACGCTTGCTTGTGTCACGGTGATCGGTGGCTGTGTTGCTGTCTCGCTCGCGAGCGTCTGATCGATTTGAGTTGCTGGCGCGTGCGTCGGTTCATTCGAGACGGATTCGACAATCGCTGGTACGGAAGCGACCGGTAGTTTGAGTTCTGCGCCGAGCATTAACCGGTCTTGGTTCCCGTTGCCGAAAGCTTGGGGGTTTGCGGCGAAGATATCCTGCAGCAACTGGGCTGGGCTAGTAGCGTCACTTGCTTGACTGAAGCGCTTGGCAGTCCCCCAAAGCGTGTCGCCGTCGGCGACCGTATAAGTGGAGGCACTGATTGGCCCGCGTGCAGTCTTGCGTTGCACGCGATTTTGAGCGGCTCGTTTTTGATCGGACGATACTTGTGGGCGCTTGGCCACCGACGTCGGTGTCAGCGCGAGTGCAAAGTTTCGCATTCGAGCATCGTCTCCAACGTACATCTTGAGTCGGAAAGCGACAATAGGCCCCACGATCGGTTCAGTGGTCGTGATGTTGACGTAAGAAGATCCATTAGGGTTTCGTACCAGACGCGCTTCCATGCCGTCTACGATCTCGTTAAGTTTGGTGTTCGAGATGTAGGAAAGATCTGGAGTAATTTTAAAGCGGATAGGCAGCAACTTATCGTTCGGGCTTAGCCACAAACCAACTGTCGCATTTAGCGGCGCTCCGATCCTTGATTGGGCGCTGGCTTCTCCTAGCTGAAAGGCTTGGACGGCACTGCCAAAAACTGAAACCCCGAGCAGAATGAGGATCTGGAAAAGCGTGATAGACAGTCGATTGTGCATTTCTGCTTACCTGTTGGTCGGTAAAAATATCTAGAGTTCTTCTTCTTAGTCAGCATCTTAGATGATTAATTAGTCTAGGAAAATGAACTAGTCCTCACCTGCAAGGTTTGTTAACAGGTGGGTTGGTAGCGATCTTATCGGCCAAAATCTCTATAACTTGTATTTGCGTGGGCTTTTACATCAACATGTATGGGATACCGCCCTGTCAGCAAAACTTATGTCCGATCCTTACTTTGACAAAGATTATTACGCACGATATTACAAGGACCGCAACACACGCGTTGCCGAGCCCAGCTACTTCGATAGTCTCGCGAGATTTCTGGCAGGCTACAGTGAACTCCTCGGGTTTAAGGTTCGCTCTATTGTCGATTTGGGTTGTGGGATCGGAACACTGAAAAAGCCGCTTCGAAAACGATTTCCGAAGGCCACATATACCGGTGTCGATATTAGCGCCTACGCGTGCGAGAAATACGGGTGGGAATTAAGTTCCGTAAGCGACTACTCGCCCGCGCAAACCTTTGACTTAGTGATCTGCCATGATGTCGTGCAGTATCTTGGTGACAAAGATGCGAAGTCGGCGATTAGGAATTTTTCAGATCTTTGCGTCGGCATGCTTTACTTTAGTGTGCTCACCGAAGAAGACTATCTTGAAAACTGCGATAAATCGCGCACCGACTCAACGGTCAGTCTTCGGGCCGCTGATTGGTATCGGCCAAAGCTCAAACGATATTTTCGAAACTTAGGTGGTGGGGCTTATGTGAGTCGGGAAGTTGATGTCGCCCTATACGCGCTCGAGCATCTCGATTGAAATCACGCGTCGGCAGGAATAAAGCGAAGCGCAACTCCGTTATTGCACCACCGAGCACCGGTTGGATCCGGGCCGTCTTTGAATATATGGCCCTGGTGCCCGCCGCATTTAACGCAGTGGTATTCGGTGCGAGGCCAAATCAATTTGAAGTCGGTTTTGGTCGCTAGATGATCTGGAATGTTAGTGAAGAAGCTTGGCCACCCGGTCCCGCTGTCATATTTCATCTCGGAACTGAACAGCGGTAAATCGCATGCGCGGCAAACAAATACCCCGTGTCTTTTCTCGTCGTTCAGATGGCTCGAAAATGGCCTTTCGGTTCCTTCTTTGAAAAGGACTTCGAATACATCTGATGGTAATTCTGTGCGCCACGCAGAAACGTCACGATTAAGTGGCTTGGGGTCGCCTGCAACGACCGCGTTCGCAGGCAGAAGCACTCGCCAACCAGCATGAATAGATTCAATGGAATTCGCGTTGACCGCGGCGTTCGCCAACTGAATCTCCGATAACCCGAATGGTAGCGTTGCTACGCCTAGGGCCCCGGTAAGGATTTTTCTTCGGTTCATTACTGCCTCCGATCGGCCGTGGATGTAGTCGCGAGGATTCATGCGCCAATTGGAACGCTTCGCGTAACCAAATATTTCTGCATGTCAAGGCCGTAAATTTAGTACATGTAGTAGCGCTAAAGTTCAATCCAATTCGCGCGCGTTGCGCAATTGTTGTCGGTGTTTATCCTGGCTGCTCATTGAAGTAACGTTTTAGGTACTCATCCAGATCGACATCATCACTTGCTTCGATGTCTGCCTGCCGTTGAACTGACTCGACCGCTTGCCGCCGCAACGACTCTGCTTTTCCTGGGTCGAGGTGTCGTTCGCGAAAGTATTGCTCATGTTGCTCAGAAAGAGATAACCCAAATTTAGCAAAGGGAAGATCTGTATCCCGCATCGCGGCGATCATTTGTGCCGAAGGGAGTAGGTCGAAGTTTTCCAAACAGGCTCGTTGGCGATCCAATGCATGCCTATACGTTGGTTCCGGTTGGCCTGCATCGAGCGCGCTACAGACCGCTTCGACGCCGTCCAGAATTTCGCTCGCCCAGGTCTTCAGTTGTTTCGGTCCGATCTTGAATTGCTGTAACTGCAGCCCGGGTTCTCGTCCGCGTAAGGCTACCGTTAATTCGTTGTATTGAATCGTTCGTTGTTCGGCCTCCGATATCGACGGGCTATTTTCTAGCAAGCAAAAGATAACGAAAGCTTCCATAAACCTTAGCTGATCTAGGTTTATCCCACTCGGCTCGAAAGCATTGACGTCCAAAGCGCGAATTTCGACATACTCGACGCCACGGTCACGTAGCGCGACGGATGGCTTCTCACCTGGTTTGGTGACCCGCTTAGGTCGAACGAAGCTGTAATATTCATTTTCGATCTGTAACGTGTTGGTATTAAGTTGGACATAGTCGTCGCCGTCCTTAATTCCGATCGCTTCGTATTCGGGATATGGGGTCTCGATCGCTGCGCGTAGAGAGCTCACGTAACCGGTAATGTGGTCGTACGATATAGCCAGCGCAGACTGATTTTTGTTTTTGTAGCCGATGTCGCTCATGCGTAGTGATGTCGCAAACGGTAAATAGTGAGTTCCGGAGTCGAACGACTTAAAGCGTGTTGTGCGGCCGGCGAGGAATGATTTGCATACGGCTGGTGAGTTACCAAATAAAAACGGTACCAGCCAACCGAGCCGGTGGAAATTTCGAATCAACCCGAAGTACTGCTCGTCGATAAAATCCCGCAGTGATCCTGCATCTTCTTCTGCTTCTTGATATTGAGGCCAAAACTCGGTCGGCAGCGAGTAATTGAAATGCACCCCTGAGATAGCTTGCATCCGACGGCCATAGCGGTAGTCGAGGCCAACCCGATAGATGTGCTTCATCCGCCCAATATTCGACGTGCCATAGTTTGCGATTGGAATGGATTGGTCATCTCCAACGGCGCACGGCATACTCGCCGCCCACATCAATTCATCGGTATTTAGGTTGGCGTACAAAAATTGGTGCAGGTCATCGAGACATTGCAGCATTTCGTCTGCCGCGTTGTAAGTGGGCGTTACGAGCTCGGTTAGCGCTTCTGAGTAATCAGTTGTGATGTAGGGGTGGGTGAGAGGGGAACCCCATGCTACGGGGTGCGGTGTCTGCGATACGGAACCATCCCGAGCGATCCGCAAACTCTCCTTCTCTAATCCTTTACTACCGCCTTGCAGCAACGTTTCATCGCCGGCAGTAGCAAGTCTGTTGATCCGCTGTGCGGCAAGACGATACATGAGGTGTCTGGGAGATTCGGAAGATAAATGATTGAACCCGGCGAGTATATCAGTCGATCGCATATGCCGATATCCTCATCAGCACAATGATGAAAGGCGGCATTGCCGGGAATGTTTTGCTGTTCGAGGAGTTCTAATGCACTTATCACTCGAGTTCCCAATGTCGCCATGATTAACGTGCTGGTTATCGAAGACGACGCCGAAGCCGGACATTATCTTAATGATCAACTCAACCGGATGGGTTATTCGGTTGATGTCGCTGGCAATCTAACAGCGGCACGCGAATTGCTCGCCGTTGCCGATTACGACGTTATCGTGCTGGATAGAATGCTTCCGGATGGGGATGGTTTATCGTTTAT
>Ga0115002_10008674_pt1 | contig 11226 bp, 4 predicted proteins | sample ArcticOcean_MG_C_8_FD_89576 | JGI IMG/M metagenome (GOLD analysis project Ga0115002, IMG submission 89576) | Marine microbial communities from western Arctic Ocean - ArcticOcean_MG_CB11_86 | ecosystem: Environmental > Aquatic > Marine > Oceanic | place: Arctic Ocean: Canada Basin | collected... | reverse complement strand
TTCCAGTCTGCCCTTCACGAGCACCATCTGGCCCGCCTGCGCCAGATGTCCGAACTTCTGGAACGGCTCAGGGAACACCACCACTTCCACGCTTCCCTGAGCATCATCAATGGTGATGACGCACATGGGGTGGCCCTTTCTGGTTTTGAGCGGTCGCAGCCCAGATATGACGCCGCCGATCGAAATGTCCTCAGACGTTCGAGATCCATTCCTCGGGCCGCGGCCCGCGGTGGCAGCCTGGTCAGTTGGAGGGGCGTCTTCGACTGCCTTGCGCTCATTGAGCTCACCGGTCGTCTTCGCGCCAAACGTGCGGAGGGCATCTGCGAAGCGATCCATCGGATGCCCTGACCAGTACAGGCCAAGTGCATCGTGTTCGTACTGGAGTTGCTCAATTTCTGTCCATGGAACAGCAGACGGCAGCGGCGCCTGGGCATCGTCTCCGGCCGTCTCGTCGCTGCCGAACAGCTGCGTCTGACCGAGGTCTCTGTCGCGCTGGTTGCGAGCGCCGTGCTCACACGCGGCGTCAATAGCTGCGAACTGCCGTGCCCGCCCTTCGCGCCCGCCGCCACCCGCAAGCGAATCGCTGGCTCCAGACTTGACCATTGCCTCGAACACCCGTTTATTGGCAATACGAAGGTCGATGATCTCGCACAGCGCGCTCAGAGACGAGATTCGTCCGCCGAGCTCTGTGCGAGCGGCAAGGATGGCTCGTACGGCCCCCTCACCCAGCCCCTTAATCGCTGACAGCCCAAATCGGACACCTTTCCCATGCTCCACCGAGAATGTCAGCTCGCTCTCGTTGACGTCTGGAGGCAGCACCGGAATGCCTCTATCCCGGGACTCGTTGAGATACACGGCGAGCTTGTCGCTGTTCTGTGATTCGATGGTGAGCAACGCGGCGGCGAAATGCCAAGGATAGTTCGCCTTGAGGTACCCGGTTTGATACGCCAACAAGGCGTAGGCCGTGGAATGCGACTTGTTGAATCCGTACCCCGCGAAGTATTCGATGAGCTCGAAGATCTTGGCAGCCTTCTTGGCGGCGATGCCCTGCTCCTGTGCACCAGCGATGAATCGCTCATGTTGGGTGGCCATCACCTGCGGGTTCTTTTTCCCCATGGCCTTACGAAGGACATCCGCCTGCCCCAGTGTGAAGCCCGCGAGCACCTGCGCGATGCGCATGACCTGCTCCTGGTACGCGATGATGCCGTAGGTTTCCGACAGAATCGGCTCAAGCTGGGGCAGCTCGTACTTGATCGGTGTCCTGCCCTGCCTCCTGGACACGAAGTCGTCTACCATGCCCGACTTGAGCGGACCTGGCCGGTACAAAGCGTTGAGGGCGATCAGGTCCTCCAGACGCTCCGGACGCGCCTTTCTGAGAAGCCCGCGCATTCCCGAACTCTCGAACTGGAACACCCCAAAAGTCTGCCCGTCGCCAAACAGCGCGAACGTCTTCGTGTCGTCCAGAGGAATGGTGTCGATGTCGAGATCGACGCCTTCGGTACGCTTAATCTCGGCCAGCGCGTCATGAATGAGCGTGAGCGTACTGAGGCCCAGAAAGTCCATCTTGAGCAGCCCGACGCGCTCGATCTCGTTCATGTTCCACTGCGTCGTAACTTCGTCGCGTGCCCCTTTATAGAGCGGGGCGTAGTCGGTGACTGGACCTGGCGCAATCACAACACCGGCGGCATGCACGGACGCATGTCGCGACATGCCCTCCAGACGTCGTCCGATGTCGAGCACCTCCTTGACCTTCTTGTCCTTGGCCGCCATGTCCTTCAGCGCCGGATTCTCCGCGAGCGCCTTGTCAAGCGTCATGTCGAGCGCAGCGGGAATCTGTTTCGCGATTCGATCGACATCGGCGTACGGCATATCAAGCGCGCGTCCGACGTCACGCACGACACCTTTCGCCTTCATCGTGCCGAATGTGATGATCTGCGCGACGTTCTCCCGACCGTACTTCCGCGTGACATAGTCGATGACCTCTCCTCGGCGGCGCTCGCAAAAGTCGACGTCGATGTCGGGCAACGACACGCGTTCCGGGTTGAGAAAGCGCTCAAACAGCAGATCGAAATCCAGAGGGTCCACGTCTGTGATGCGCATCGCCCAGGCAACAAGAGATCCCGCGGCCGAGCCCCGGCCAGGCCCGACAGGGATCTGTTCTTCCCGTGCATAACGAATAAAGTCCCAGACGATCAGGAAGTAGCCCACGTAGCCCATCTGCCTGATCACCGCGAGTTCGTACTCAAGTCGCTGCGTGTACTCGTCGACGGTGTGGCGCAGTTGACTGGACGCCGCGAGTGCTTGCAGCCGCGCCAGACGTGTCGCGAATCCGTCCCTGGCGACCTGTTCGAAGTACTCGTCGAGCGTGAAACCCTCCGGTACGCCGAACGATGGCAGGTGATTCTGTCCCTTGGGAATCGTGACGTTGCAACGCTCCGCGACGAGTAGGGTGTTGCGGAGAGCCTCAGGATGGTCGCCGAACACCGCAGCCATTTGCTCGGCGGTCTTGAGAAAGAACTGATCGCCGTGATACCGCAATCGCTGGGCGTCGTTCACGGTTTTGCCGGTTCCGATGCACAGCAGCACGTCGTGTGGCTGCGAATCGCCCTGGCGCAGGTAGTGCACGTCGTTGGTGGCGACGATCGGAAGATCGAGCTCACGTGCCAGAGGAAGGATGCCGCGGTTGACGACCAGTTGCTCCTCGATACCCTGGTACTGCATTTCGAGAAAGAAGTTCTTGGAGCCAAGGATGTCACGTAGTCGCGCAGCCGCTTCCAGCGCCGGCTTGGCTTGCTCCACCCTCAGCGCGCTTGCGACCTCGCCCTTCAGACAGCTCGACAGACCGATGAGTCCCTCCGAGTGCTCAGCGAGTAGTTCCTTGTCGATCCGCGGACGGTAGTAGAAGCCTTCGGTATACCCGGAAGAGACCAGCCTGATGAGATTCCGATATCCCTGATCCGTCTCCGCGAGCAGCACGAGGTGATTCGTCTCAGTCTGCGGACCAGATTTCGTATGTCGGCTGCCCGCTGCGACGTATACCTCGCAGCCGAGGATGGGCTTCAGACCCCGATCGCGCGCGTGATCGTGAAAGGCGACCGACGAGAAGAGGTTGCCATGCTCCGTGACCGCCAGCGATGGCATCTTCAACTTGACCGCTTCGTCGAGCAGCTCCTCAACGCGGCACGCCCCGTCGAGGAGCGAGAACTCAGTGTGCAGATGAAGGTGGACGAACTCTGCCACGTCTACTCCCACTCAATGGTGGAGGGAGGCTTCGAGGAGATGTCGTAGACCACTCGGTTGATGCCGCGGACTTCGTTGACGATGCGGGAAGAAATCGAGGCAAGCAGTTCGTGAGGGAGGCGTGCCCAGTCAGCCGTCATCCCATCGAGGCTTTCGACCGCCCGAATGGCGACGGTGTATTCGTAGGTGCGGGAGTCTCCCATGACGCCGACGCTCTGGACAGGCAAGAGCACGGCGAAACTCTGCCAGACGCGCTCGTACCACCCTGCGTTGCGGATCTCCTCCGTGACGATCTTGTCAGCAAGTCGAAGCAGTTCCAGACGTGAACGCGTGATGTCGCCGACCACTCGCACGGCCAGGCCCGGCCCTGGAAAAGGCTGGCGAACGACAAATTCGGGCTCCAGGCCTAGATCACGGCCAACGCGCCTGACCTCATCCTTAAAAAGATCCCGCAGCGGCTCAACCAGCGTGAAGCGCATCCGCTCAGGCAACCCGCCCACGTTGTGATGGCTCTTGATCACGACCGAAGGACCGAGCACGGAGGCCGATTCGATGACATCGGGATACAGCGTCCCCTGACCCAGAAAATCAAATCCGCCGAGTTCTTCGGCTCGTTTCTGAAACACGTCGATGAAGGTTCCGCCTATGACCTTGCGCTTTTCCTCCGGATCGGTGACACCAGAGAGCCGCTCAAGGAAGAGGTCGGCTGCGTCGACAAACTCCAAGGGCAGCTGCATCTTCTGCGCGAAACGAGTGCGAATCTGGCTCGCCTCCTCGTAGCGGAGCAGCCCGTTGTCCACGAAGATGCATGTCAATCGATCGCCGATCGCGCGGTGCATGAGCAGTGCGGCAACGGTCGAGTCGACCCCGCCGGACAGGCCACAGACGACCCGGCCCTCCCCGACCTTGGTGCGGATGCGAGCTATCGCCTCGTCGATGAACGACGCGGTGGTCCAGTCCCCTGCGCATCCGCACACGCCGTAGGCGAAGTTCCGCAGAATTTCTGTTCCGTATTCCGTGTGGACGACCTCGGGATGAAATAACAGCGCATACAGCGACCGGTCTGGGGCCGCCATCGCGGCAATCGGCACCGTTGCTCCCGTCGCGGTCACCGAGAATCCGGGTGGGACCGATGCCACGTCGTCTCCATGGCTCGCCCACACGCGAAATGCGCCGGGAACTTGGGGCAACAATTGCGGTCCCCCAGTCGGATCCCCCGTCACCTGAACCAGCGCATGACCGAACTCTCGGTGACCCGAGCGGCGTACCTCTCCGCCCATCACGTCGGTCATGAGTTGCATGCCGTAGCAGATACCCAGCACCGGGGCACCAAATTCAAAGATATGCGGATCGCATCTGGGCGCGCCTGTGTCCGACACGCTCAAGGGGCCACCGGACAGGATGATGCCACTGGGCTTCTTTGCGCGCAGCGTCGCAATAGGTGTGCTGAAGGGCAACACCTCGGAGTACACAGCTAACTCACGCAGGCGACGCGCGATGAGCTGCGTGTACTGCGAGCCGAAATCGAGAACGACGATCGTCTGATGGGACACTACAGGGGGTACTCGAACAACATCGCCGCGCGACGCCCTGACTCGACGTCGCAAGCTATTATACCGAGTGCGCGTTACTCGAACGGTGCGGTGTCGCACGCTCGCCGCGATGGCGACGGTCACGCTCGTTGTGGGCTGGGGCGGATGCGCTGAAGCGCGGCAGGGCGCGACGGCCAACGCGGAGCGCCGGCGAGATGCGATTGCGCGTATGTGGCGTGACGCCAAGCCCGCACCTGCACCGCTGTTGCCGGCTGAGCTCGCGTGGACACTTACCCTGCCGTTCGTGCCGTCTGCGCCGGGTGCGATGGACCAGGACCGCGTCTATATTCCGCTGCGCCAGGATCTGCTCGTTGCGCTGGGTCGTGAGACTGGCCTCGTGGAATGGACCCGGGTGATCGATACTGCTGCTCCGGTCGTCGTCGGGCACGCTACCCTCTTCACCGTCAGCCGCGGTAGAATCCGGGCGCTCGACGCGGCGACCGGTGAGGACCTGTGGTCCGTCGCCGTCGAGGGAACCATCACGGCGCCCCTCGTGTGGGACAGCGGCTGGCTGATCGCCATCGCCGAGCCAGGCGACGTGCTCGCCTTCCGCGCGGCAGACGGTCTCCTGATCTGGCGGAGTGCCCTTGGCGCGCCATCACCACACCCGGCGGTGCCTGGCGGCGACAACGCGCTCTACGTCACGTTGGCGGACGGTCGCGTCGTGGCGCTGGAACTAGAGCGTGGCGAGACGCTCTGGGAGCAGACTCTCCCTGGCACACTCAGCGAACCCGCCGCCGCGCGTGATCGCGTCTTTGTCGGCTCAACGGACAACTTCTTCTACGCGCTTGACGCCGACTCTGGTTCGCTCACGTGGAAGTGGCGAAGCGGCGGCGACGTGATCGGCGCCGCAGCCGACGGTGATGTCGTCTATCTGGCGTCACTGGACAATGTCATCCGCGCGGTGAATCGCGGGAACGGTAATCAGCGCTGGTTGAAATCGACCAGTACTCGCCCGGTCCTGCCGCCGCGTGCCTTCAGTGGTATCGTCGTCTTGCCGGGTCTGATGCCAGCCGTCACCGCATTCATCGGCGACACGGGCGCCGTCATGGGCACGCACGCCCCTGGTAACCTCATTGGCGCTCCGCTTCTTGACGCCACAGTGAAGCCCTTCCAGGTAGCCATTGTCACGATTACGCGCGAGGGGGTCGTCGAGGCCCTGCGTCCAGCCGGTATGATGTTTCGTGAGGCTGCGAATGTTTCGCTGACAGTTGTGCCGGGCCGAACGTTGAGCCGCGAGCGGATGGCGTCAGCGCCAGACGCCGATGCGCGATTGAGCGATTCGGCCTTTCGATAGATGCGCGGGGTGCGATTACGGCCCAGGCCGCACGGAGGCAGTCGTGGCGCCACGTACCGCAGCCGCGAGTCGCCTCACGCCTTCCTCGATTCGATCTTCCGTGCACGACGAGAACGAGAGCCGAATCCGATTGTGGCCGGTCCCGTCGACATAGAACGCGCTGCCGATCACGACGACGAGCCGCAGATCGAGTGCACGTGACAGCAGCGTCACATCATCAGTGCCGTCAGGTAGCGTCGCCCAGAAAAAGAAGCCGCCTTTGGGCGGCATCCACTCCAAGTCGTTTCCGATGTGGGCCTGCAGAGACCGCTCCATGACGTCGCGCTTACGTTGGTAGACTCGGCGCAGCCTCGGCGCGATGTGATCGACGGTGCCTCGGCGCAACAGCTCGTGCACGAGGTGCTGGTCCAGACTACCTGTCATCAGGTCGGACGACTGCTTGGCAGTTTCGAACCGATCGATCAGCGTCGCCGGCGCAACCATCCAACCGACGCGAAACCCAGGCGCCAGCGTCTTTGAGAAGCTGCTGAGATAGATCACTCGCCCACCGTCGTCGTACGACCGAATCGCACGCGTCTCATCTTCGCTCGTGACATCACCAAAGTACAGCGATCCGTACGGATCGTCTTCGACGATCAGCATGTCTCGACGCTTCGCCCATTCGACCAGACGCGGCCGCTTGGCCTGCGTGAGCAGCGTGCCAGTCGGGTTCTGAAAATTGGGCACCAGGTACAGGAGCGTGACACGGCGTCCGGCCCCGCGTTCCCGCTGGTAGACCTCATCCAGGTCATCGAGGTTGATGCCGTCCTCGTCCTGCGCCACACCCACAAGGTGTGCGTCGGCGTTCGCGAACGCTGAGATCGCTCCGGTGTAGGCCGGTAACTCCACGAGTACGGAGTCGCCCGGCGTGACCAGCACCCGGGCAATGAGGTCGAGGCCCTGTTGGGACCCTGACGTGATCAGCAACTCGTCGGGTGTGGTCGATATGCTGCGGCTGGTCAGCAGTTGCACGATCGACTCGATGAGTGGCCGGTGACCGCGTGTCGGTCCGTACTGCAGGACGTCGCCATCAGGCCCCGACAGTAGCTCATTGACGACGTCCCGAATGTCGCTCAGCGGAAACGAGCCAGGATCTGGGTACCCGGCCGCGAACGAGATCATGTCACGGTTGCTGGCGATGACAGTGCCCATTTGCCTGATCGCCGACTCGCGAAGCCGCCGCCCCATCGGAGAGAGAAATCTGTCGAAGTTAGTCATGACTCAAGGGACACGCGATCGTACACGGGGACAGGGCCGAACCGGCGGTCCCTGGTGCGGTCGGCGAACGCGCCGTACAGCTTCAGGTACGCACAGACGGTGGTGAGGCCTAGATACTGAAACACCAGCCCTCGCAATAGCCACGCTAGAACCTGCAGCGGTAGTGCGGCCAGCCCGACGAACGGGACGAACGTCACGAGTCCAAGTGCGGTGGTGGCGAGGACCGACGCGCCGGTGGCAACCACGACAAGGCCGAGTACGAACAGAAACACGCTACCGATATTGGCTGGTTCGCGCCGCAGGAATGTCGTCACGCGGAATGCCCCGATCACCACGCCACAGTCGTCGGCCGCGACCACAATCTGCATCAGCAGGTACAGCAGGTTGACGCTGGTGATCCACAGGACAAAGCCGGCAGCGAGCAGCGCCGTGAGACCCCAGCTCTCTGACGGGTCACGCCCTGTGACGATCAGGAGAAAGCCGAGCCCGGACACTGTGTATACACCGATCAACATCAGGCACATGCGCGCGTAGCGGGGGAAGAGCGAGCGCGCTGACTCAAGATACCCGTCAATCGTAAATCGCGATGCGCGCGCGACGACCGGGAACCGGAGCGGAGGTTCTTCCAGGGGGCCCGCATCACGATTGCTTCGAACCAGGGTCGCGACTGTGCCCGCCCTGATAAGGACAACGAACAACGACCCGCCTATGACCACCACCGCGACTGCGAGGCCGCAGGCTGCCAGCACTACGGGGTGCGACATCAGGGACAACGCGATGGTCGCCGTGATCTCACGCCACTCAAGGGACATCAGAGTGGACGGGTCACGGCCAATCGCCAGTGCGACGAGGAAGAGACTGCCGACGATCGGAGCGGCCAGCAGCAGCCTGAATAACGATCCCGCTGACGCCTGAATCAGCGTGACCTGCCAATTCGCGGCAGCAATCAGTGCTCCGCGCTTGACTGCGGCCTTCAAGGGACGGGGAGACATAGCGTGTATGTCCATGCTATCGAAAGTCTCGAATAATCGCTCCCCCAGCAGATGGCATGGGCCAGCGGACGATCGACAGCCTACAATGCCTTTCGTGCGCCTTCCGGACCCCTCCGCGCCACCGTCACCGTTGCCCTGGCGCCGGCTCGTCCGCATTGTGGTCGCCGGTGCCGTCTGCGCGCTGGTCGTTCTAGCGCTTGGCTATATGGCTGAGCGTGTCGTTCTCGGTTCAGACGAAGCGGCGGCACGTGCCCGTACGGAGACTGAAGTCCGCACGTCCTTCGGCGCGATGGCGCGCGCCCTCCAGTTCATGGCGCTGGGCATGGCCGATCCGGAGGCCGTGGTCGCTGCGGCCCAGGATGATGTGACGGCGACGAGCCGCCTGTTTACCGCGGCGAGTGTCGCGATTGCGCAAGGTAACGGTGGCGACTTCGCCGTGACGGCGTACGACGCCAACGGGGAGCCGATGGCCTGGGATGGGCGACCCTCGGAGCTGCCAACTGAGCGTCTTCAGGGTGAGGAGGCCTGGTTCTTCACCCAGGGTGCTCTTGGCCTCCGTCTGGTCTATGTCACGCCGGTGATGGCGACTGATGCCCGACGGGTTGGCGCGATCGCCGCGGAGCGGTCGCTTGGCCTCGACGTGTCCCCTCGATCCGACGGCGACCGAGACCCGTTCCGGTATGCGAGCCGCACGGCGTCGGTCGCCATCGATCTGAGGTTCGAGGCCGGCCGTACGATTCCCGACCCGACTGCCTTTGAGGTATTGGATCCGTCAGGCGCCCGTCTGTTCACGGCGTCGGTCGACGCATCGGACCTTGCCCGGACCCGCGATCGCTGGCGGCAGGCCTCCCGATCGTGGGCGCTCTTCACGCTCGTACTTGCCGTGGCGCTGCTCTGCGGCCCACTGCTGGACTGGCGCAACACAGTGTCGAGAGGTCGGCAATATGGTGTTGCGGTTGTGCTCATCTCCGGCGCGATTATCGTCACCCGACTGATGCTGTGGCTGGCACAGCCAGCGGAATGGTTGGATGCCCCGCTGTATTCCGAGGCGGAGTACGCGTCGCCACTCCTGTACCCGTTCTTGACCTCGCCCTTCGACTTTCTTGTGACCGCGCTTGCCGCCGGCAGTCTCGTGACGGTGTTGCTGTACGCATCTGAGGCGTGGCGTCTGAGTCGCCGGCATCATCGCGTGAGGGTGCGGAGCGTCAGTTCCGTGGTGTCGTTCGCGACATTGCAGCTGGCCGCCGGCATGGGTGTGGCCGCACTCATCTCGGCGCATCAGTCGCTGCTGAGAGACACCGTTGCCAACACGACGCTCGACCTTCTTCATTTCTCCCTGCACCCGTGGAGCACGTCGCGGCTGGCGTTGCAGATGGGGTTGCTGGTGTGTCACGCGTCCGCGCTGGGATTCGGTGTGTTGTTACTTCGTGCAGCGCTCGTAGGCTGGACAGTGCCCCGCCCTTCGACAGGACTTCGCGTCGCGACTCTCGGCCTATGGGTGCTCCCGCTGATTCTATGGCAGCTGGCAACTGGGGCCGTCGGGGCGGAACGGTTCCCCGCGCTTGTGGCGGTCTCGGTGATGGTGGCGCTCGTCGGCTCGGCCACCAGACTCACGGCCCGATACCGCCATGGCTCGCAAGCCTTTCGGCTCACGCTGATGGCGCTCGGGTTGGTCGTGCCGGCCGTCGCCTTCTATCCGTCGGTATTTCAGATTGGATGGCAGGCGAAATCTCAGCTGGTTGAGACGCGCTATGCCTCCCAGGCTGTCGATCAACGGCAGACGATTCAACTCGTGCTGCAGGACACGCTGGATCAGATCGATCAGGTTCCGGGATTACTTGAGTTGGCGACGATGCCAGCGGTGCCGGCCGGAGGCGAGCCCTCAACCGACCGTGCCTTTCAGGTCTGGCAACTCACCGCGCTGGCGGACTATCCCGTCACCTCGTCGGTGGAGTTACACGGGGTCGATGGTCTGCTCGTCAGTCGTTTCGCATTCAATCTACCGGATGACCTGACGGTCGTCCCGCGGTCCGATGAGCAGGCATGCGACTGGGGAGTCTATGAGGAGGTCTCGCCGTTTTTCGCAGAAGAGCGGCGGATCTTACACGCAGGCCGGGCGCTGTGCGGCGATGACGGCCGGCCTGCCGGTTCGATTATTGTTCATGCCATCCTGGACTACGCGAACCTGCCGTTTATTCAGTCGCAGAACCCGTACGTCGAGCTGATGCGACCGTTGGATCCGACGCGCGGCGAGGGGATCGCGGGACGGGATGTGGAGTTCGCGTTCTATGGGTGGAGTCGTACCCCGCTGTACACCTCCGGCCCGACTGCGTGGCCGCTGGATGACGCGGTATTCGCACAGGTCGAGCAGACCCGTACGCCGGTCTGGGACAGACTGCGGCGCGGGGCCACCAACTATGACGTGTACCTCCTCAACGATCGAGGTGGAATCTACGCTCTGGGGTTCCCGGTCGCATCACCACTCGCCCACTTCGTGAACCTGGCCGAGATCACGATGCTCGCGTGGGGGACCTACCTGCTGCTGTTGGTCGCGACTGCAGGCTTCGGGTGGCTCACTCGGCGCGGGACCACCGCGCGGGCGTTGCTGCGTGAAATTCGCGCAAGTTTCTATCGGAAGCTGCTGCTTGCGTTCATCGCCGCGACCGTCGTGCCTGTGGCGGCCCTGGCGGTGGCGACAAGAACGTACGTCGCCGATGTCATGCGCGCCAACGTCGAGCAGGAAGCAATCCGTACGGCTGCGGCGGCGCGCCGGGTGGTCGAGGACTTTGTGGCGCCACGCGCTGCGCTGCAAGGGGCCAACGTCGACGACAACCTGATGGTGTGGGTG
>Ga0115002_10008673_pt1 | contig 11228 bp, 7 predicted proteins | sample ArcticOcean_MG_C_8_FD_89576 | JGI IMG/M metagenome (GOLD analysis project Ga0115002, IMG submission 89576) | Marine microbial communities from western Arctic Ocean - ArcticOcean_MG_CB11_86 | ecosystem: Environmental > Aquatic > Marine > Oceanic | place: Arctic Ocean: Canada Basin | collected... | reverse complement strand
GTTAAGGGTTTCGTGCGTGTCCTCGTAACCCCACCCGTCGAGAAGGATCTCAGGTTCGCCATCCGGAACATCGTCGTGATCCGCGTCCGGGAAAAATAGCAGGTAGGGCGCTGCTCCCACAAAAACGCCACCAAAGCCAACTTCTAATCCGCTGGCCAGATTGATATTGTCGGCAAATACTTTGCGGGTCTCGAAACTTCCATTTCCGTCCGCATCTTCAAATATGAGGATGCGGTCAGTCCCTTCGCCTTCCGGAGCTCGACGGGGGTAGGTCGTCCCTTCAATAACCCAAATTCTGCCTTTAGCATCGAAGCACATGGCAATCGGTTGAACCAGTTCAGGTTCCGCGGTTATCAAATCAACCGCAAAACCATCTGGAACTTGGATGTTCGATAGCGACTCGTTTGGTTTAAGGTCGATTTTGTAGTTATCCTGCGGCTGTCCTCCAGCGACCTTCCAACGCTCTGCGCTTTGCATCTGTGTACCCGGATCCTGGATATGAATCGCGAGACCGTGCTTATTGGCGCTTACGATGTCGGGCCGCCCGTCGTTGTTAAGATCGTCCACCAGCACTTCAACGCCTACGCCCGAGTCGTCATGAACCAGGTGCGGGACGAAGTCGACTCCGTCCAAACCGCGTACGAGTCTGAACCAGTAAACGACCGGATCTTGTAATCCGCCCGGATCTTTTCCGTGGTGGGCATACCAACGCTTACCAGTCACGATATCTTTAATTCCATCACCATCGATATCCGTTAGCTCCAACGCGTGTAGTTGAGAAAAACTTACTCCGAAAGCATTGTCGGTTGAGCTCTCATCCATGATGAGATGTTCGACGAACTCGCCAGGTGATGTTTGTTCATACCAGGCAAGGCCGAAGCTGTGTGCGTGAAGACTTGTTATGATGTCGTTGTCGCCATCCGCATCCACGTCGTATAAAATGATCTGGGCTCCACCTTCGTAGATTTCTTCTTTCCAGGTATGCTTGGACCAATCCGTGTCGTCTCTTTTAAATTGTCGTGTGGGACGGCGACGGTTAATCGACCTTTTAGGTTTCGTATTTGTGGATTCGCCGGAGGGCTGTTTCCACCAGAATCTTTTTGAAAGGATATCTAATCGGCCATCACCATCGATGTCACCCACGCCCATCGCATGATCGAATTTCCTCGTTTCATTTTCGTCGGATACACCGGTCCAGGTCCAGGGTGCGATCGGATCGGCTCCAGCTTCATAATAACCAAATACACTCCCTCGTCCGCTCACCATCTCAGGAAGCCCTCCCGGTATCAGGTCAATCCAATGCGGGGACTCGTTACTAATATCGTCAGCAAGCACCTTCATGGGCCAGCGATTTGCCGATGTCGCCCGACCAGGATTTATATAGAGCCGAGCTTCCTTGGAAGGAAACCCATAAATGAGTATGTCGTTTAACCCGTCGCTGTTGATGTCGTGAACGTAGGCAAAGAAGTTGTCTGAGTAGGTGCGAATATTGAAAGGCTTCGGTTCATAATACGCATGCTTCTCTTCAAACGTAGGTCCCTTATACCAATACGGTCCGCTAACCAGATCGCCTTTACCGTCTCCATCGACGTCTCCGAATCCTGCGCCTTCCGCATAAAATTCGTTGTGAAGCACCTGGGTGTTCCAGCCTGGTTGAGATTCGCCGTTTAAGGTGACGAAGGGCAGGGCGGTTAGTAATAAAAGTAGAGTAGTTGAGTAAGGTTTCATAGTTTGAAAAATAGGTATTCTATTGTTGGCCTCCTAAAGGTCTTATTCCTTTTCCGGGAATCTCCGCATCCCCGAGGTCGAGACGGGCCGTTGCGGCGAATCTTTGAAGGCGCGCTACTATCTGTGGGAATTGGTCGATCACATTGGTGGTTTCACCAACATCGGTATCAAGATTGAAAAGGCTCAGCTCAATCGACTCTCGGCTTTGGCCATGACCGGGCAGCCCTCCTCCGCCTCCACTCCAAACGGTATAAGTACCGGGGAATACCAGTTTCCATTTTCCGCCGCGAACGGCACTGAGGCGGCGACTGGACCAATACAAAAAGCCGCGGCAGTAGTTTTCGGGTTCGTTACCCATAAGCAGTGGACCAATATCTTCACCATCAATGGGCCGGTTTTTTGGCAAGCTTGCGCCGGCGAGTTTTGCAAACGTGGGAAGTAAATCAATGGTGGACGCGAACTTGTCATTCACGACCCCTTGCTCGATCTTGCCTGGCCAGGTCATGACTCCGGGGACCCGGTAGCCGCCTTCAAAGAACGTGCCTTTGCCTTCGCGTAGGGGGCCAGCGCTTCCACCATGATCGCCGTAGCGCAACCAGGGCCCGTTGTCCGATGTGAAAACTACGAGGGTGTTTTCTCGGATGTCATTTTCATCAAGTGAATTAAGAATCTGGCCGACGCTCCAGTCGAGCTCCTCGACGACATCGCCATAGTTACCACGCTTCGTTTTACCTTCAAAGTTCGGCCCCATGTAAAGCGGCACATGAGGAAGCGGATGAGGTAAGTAGATAAAGAAGGGATGATTCTTGTTCTTCTCAATAAATTGTACCGCGCGGCTGGTAAGTTTTCGCGTGTGGGTCTTCTGATCCTCTTCAGTCAACTCGGTTTTTATAACCCTGGTTCCTTCATATAAAGGCAGCACCGGGAAATTGTAGCGTGTGCCGTTTTCCGGGTGAAGATTCCACATGTCGTGCGAATAAGGAACTCCGTAAAATTGATCAAACCCCTGACTCGTTGGTAAGAATTCTTTTTCATGACCTAAGTGCCATTTTCCGAAACAGGCTGTGGCGTAACCCTCTTGTTTCAGCACATCCGCGATCGTCATCTCGTCCGGGTGAAGCCCGGTCTTCGACGTTGGCCCGAAGTTACCATTCACACTAATGCGTTTTGGATAACAACCCGTCAGAATCGCCGAGCGCGAAGGACTGCACACCGCATAACCCACATGGAAGTCCGTAAAGACCATGCCTTCTTCTGCCATCCGGTTGAGATGGGGCGTTTCGTAACCTTCCGCTCCGAACGGCCCGATATCGGCATATCCCATGTCATCGCAGAAAATTATGATAAAATTCGGTTTATCCGCCGCTCTTGAAAACAGGGATAATGAACACAAGAATACCAGTGATGCTAAGAAGCGTAAGAATAGGGTCATAAGAACTTTAGGGTAGAATAGGAAGAAATTCTTGAGAAGTATTCTTCACTTGCCTAGGATTCTGGTCAAGGCGTTAGAACTTAAAATAGATAGCTTGGGAGGATCAATCACTCAAGCGCTCAGGTTTTTGGTCGGCCGATTCCTTTACCCCTTCCGAGAAGCCGGCTTTAAAAGAAATACTGGAGCTGAGATATGGTTTGGTTATTTTACCACGCGTTCAGCATTCACCAGATAGAGGTGACTAAGTAATTTGTTTTGTAAGTCTTGAGCTACGCCTGGTGCTAAAGATGCGATGTTTCTGTCTTCCTCACCCGGATTCGTATTCACATCCGAAAGTTCGAGGTTTTTGATCGAGCCATCTTTATTCCAAAAGAGCATGAGCTTGTAGGAACCATCGCGAATGGCTGAAAATCCTCTTCGTGGTCGATGAAAGAAGAGTGCTCGTTGGGGTCTGTAAAATGTATGGACCGTGGAATCGGCGAGCAGGGGAATTATACTAACTCCATCAATTTCTTTATTCAATTGTCCAGGGTTACCACCAGCCAACGCATGGAAGGTAGGAAGAAAATCATAGCCCACGACTGGCGTTCTGTTTACAGACCCTGCTGCTATTCCTGGCCCCGATACGATAAAGGGAACACGAATGCCGCCTTCATAGAGATGATGTTTTGCTCCTGTGAGCGGCGTGTTCGGAGCGGGCTTACTGTTATCCCCACCCGGTACTTTTCCTCGGCCACCGTTATCTGTGGTGAAGAAAACATAGGTGTTATCCGCTACGTTTAACTTTTCTAACGCGTCTAGTAGTTGACCGATTCCTGTATCCAATTCTTCCATCATTGCTGCCCAAGCGTGAGGATAAGCTCGGTCGGTTGGACCTTTATTCTGATATTTTTTCAGCATTTTATCGGACGTGACCACCGAGAGATGCTGCGCGTAATAACTGACCTGAACGTAGAATGGATTTTCTTCTTCAACCTGTTCTTTAATGAAGCCGATAGCACGATGAGTAATTGTCTTGGTTCTTTTCGGATCTTCGTTGTCGATGAAGTGAGGAGGGCCTTCGGTGTGACTGCCTGATGTTATTCCAAGTGACTTAGGCATTCCACCCGTTATATTACCGGTCATGCCATCGCTCAGGTCGTAGCCGCTTTCCTCTGGAGTTGAAATCATTTGCTCACCCCATTTTCCGAAGTGAGCGGTTCTGTAATTTGAATTGGCTGATTTAATCGCTTTCGGAATGGTGAGATGTTCTGAAGGTATCCAGGAAGGGCTTGCGAATTCCGTTCCGCTTCTTGCAGCCGAGGTGCCGCATAATATACTCCGCCGAGTTGGCGTGCATAGGGGCGCAGGGGAATAACCACTCGTGAATCGCCGACCTTCATTCATCAAACGATTGATTTGGGGTGTCTCAAGATAGGTGGACCTCGATGACTTCAAACTCGGATCCATGAAATCAGACATTTGGCTCCATCCATGGTCGTCTGTCAGGATAAGTACGATGTTTGGGTTTTCGGCAGTTAGTATGTGGAAGGAACCGAAATAGAGGTAGGTTAAAACGAAGGTGAATAGACTCTTACGTTTCATGAAGATTTCTTATGAGATTTTAGCTTGGTTAACAATCAACTAAATGAGTTGAGTACCGAGAAGGGTCAATCTCGAACGAGTGGAAACGTTAGATATCGTTGGGGTGTAATTATTTCGACGGGGTCAACACTCTCTTCGGTTTTGGTAAATCCGCCCTACCTAAAATCAGAAATAGATGGTAGGGACCGATCGCCGACAGTGTCGGGTCGAAGCTTTCAGCGTAGCCTGAGCGGCCCACCTGTGATGAAATTTGAAAATAGGGTCTGGGATACCCCGCACATTTAATTGCACCCATATCGTTGAGGTCGAGCATTCGGCTGCTTGTTTAATTCGATTCTTGATATTTGGTTCAATATCTACGATTTTGATGACACCTTCTCATTCGGACTCAACAACTAGCTCAATTAATAATGCAAAGTGCTCTAAATATCTCATTACCCCGGGCAATCCCGAGCTCCCCGGTGGGCACATCAGGAAAGTGTTTACCCTTTCTTAGGTTATTCCTAATGCTACTCGCACTTTCCGGTGCGTCGTTTGCAAACCTGAGTTTATCGGCAGCCAATACAAAACCCAATGTGGTGATACTTGTTTCTGACGACCAAGGCTGGATGGATGTTGGTTATCACGGGGGAGAACCCTCAACACCCAATATCGATCAGTTAGTAAAGGATGGTATGGAGCTCAACCGATTTTACGCTTATCCCATTTGTTCACCTACTCGAACTTCTCTGTTAACGGGTCACATCGCTATGCGTCACAACGTATTTTTCGCGATGCCCGGTAACATGACTCTGACGCACGATGAGCAGCTTATGAATGAAGCATTCAAGGATGCCGGTTATATGACCATGACAGCGGGCAAATGGCATTTAGGACTAACTAGTCAACGTGACCTGCCCATTAATCGAGGGTTTGATCATACTTATGGTTCTTTACGCGCCGGGCCCGACTACTGGACGCATGGTAGGGGAAATCAATTAGACTGGGGCCGTGATGGAAAGACCGTCCATGAAAGCGGTTACGCTACGGATTTATTTGGTAATGAGATCAGTCGACTCATTCGGGAACGTGATACATCCAAACCCTTCTTTTCCTACGTCGCTTTTACCGCACCCCATACACCCCTGCAGGCACCACAGTCATTTGTAGATAAATACGACCATATCGAAGACATGAACCGTCGGGTTTATTGTGCGATGGTTGAAGTGTTGGATGTGGCAATAGGTAATATCCTCAAGACTATAGACGACGAAGGTATTCGCGATAACACCGTGGTACTCTTTTTCTCAGATAATGGTGGTGGTGCCGGTGCTGATAATGGAGAGTTCCGTGGACGCAAAGGCCTGGTCTATGAAGGGGGCACAAGATTGCCTGCTGTTATTCGTTGGCCGGGAAAAATTCCTTCCAATGTTAAGAGCGAACAGCAGATGGTAGTTTACGATTTATTCCCCACCTTCGTGGATGCTCTCGGATTACCCACAAAACTGAATACGCCATTTGATGGCGAAAGCGTCTGGGATGTCCTTCAGTCAGGAAAAGCCCGGGCCCGGAAAACCGATATGGTAATCGGTAATGCACACTCCTACGCTGTGCATTCCGGTGAGTATAAATTTGTTCATTCAAATATAAACGAGAGTCAGGAAGCTGACTCGGAGCTCATTGAACTCTTCAAATTATACGACGATCCCTATGAGACAACAAATGTAGCAGATAAATACCCGAAGGTGGTTAAGACATTATTGGACAAAAGCACTTTTGCTGCGGATTGGGTTAGTAAAGCCCCTTCTCAGCCAGCTCGTGGTAACCGGGGACAAGGCGGCGGTGATCGTGTTGGTCCTGGAGGCCGTGGTCCTGGCGGTCCTGGTGGCCGTGGTCGCGGCGGTCCTCCTGGCGGCGGTGGTCGTGGTGGTCCCGGTGGAGGTGGTCGCCCTGGAGCTGCAGTTGAGGTCGACCCAAATGCCCCTATTGTCCGCATTCATGAATCGGTTCCAAGCAATTAGAAGCATTTGATCCAAGCTAGTATTTGTTGCGTTTCAGAATAGTCATAAGCTTGGCCTTGCCTTGGCATCTCAAATGTTTCTCTCTTGAAGCGTGCGATACCCTAAACCCCTAAGAACTGTTTCTCTTTCAATTAAACTGCTCAGCTTCTATCTGCTGGCGTCTTTTCCGCTATTACCATGGTTGGATGGCGCGGAGAAGAAGCCGAATATAATCCTCATCATGGCGGATGATTCGGCGGTCGATAATTACAGTTGTTATGGTAGTGACTATTTTAGCACGCCACGCCTGGATATATTGGCTGAGTCGGGTGCCAAGTTTAATTACTGCTACTCGCAACCCGTTTGCACCTCCAGTCGGGTAAAAATAATGACAGGACGGGACAATGTCCGCAATTACGTCATTTTTGGCTGCCTGGATAATAAGGAAAAAACGTTTGGCAGCATGTTAAAGGATGCTGGTTATGCCACGGCGGTTGCAGGTAAGTGGCAATTGCATGGTGCGCCTAATGGATCTGTGCCTTCCGATCATGGATTCGACACCTTTTGTCTTTGGAATTTCCCGGGTGGGGGACAATCGCGTTTTTGGAATCCAAGCTTGATTCAGGATGGCCGCTTATTGGATACCAAGGAAACTGATTATGGGCCGGATATCATTTCCGACTTTCTGATCGATTTTATTAAAGAGAATAAGGACGGACCATTTTTCGCCTACTATCCGATGATTCTGGTTCACAATCCGTTCTTGCCAACGCCGGACAGCAAGCCTGTCAAAGGAAGAAGCAAACAACAGGAGGCTTTGGAGAACTATCGCGATATGGTGAGTTACGCGGACAAGATGGTCGGTAAGATTGTAGATACGCTCGATGAGCTGGAAATTCGTGACAATACCGTTGTTATCTTTACTGCAGACAATGGCACCAATCGTTCCCTGACTTATCCTTTTCATGGTGAACAACGCCCTGGTGAAAAAGGTCTGGCCACGGAGCGAGGCTCACACGTGCCACTCATCGTAAACGGTCCGGGATTGGTTCCCGAAGGAATTGTGTCAGACGATCTGGTTGATTTTTCCGATGTGCTTCCTACTCTGGCCGAAATTGCAAATGCCAAGCTACCGGATGTTACCTTGGATGGTCGGAGTGTGTGGCCACAAATTCAGGGCAAGAAAGGCAACCCACGCGAATGGGTCTTTCAATACCATTACCCGAAGTTCACACCGGCTGCCGAACCTCATGGGCAAGGCGTTCGCAATCTGGAAATCATTTGGGCGCAAAACCAGTTTTATAAACTCTACGATGACGGATCCTTTTATGCGGTGAAGGATCATCAAGAAACAAACCACATCAAAAAGGGTAGAGGTTCGAAAGAGGAAGAACGGACCCGAAAGATGTTACAAACGGCACTCGACACCATGCCAAAGACATCCCCAAAACTGGCCCCCGTTTACGGATCCAAGGCTATTAAGAAATAGAACAGGGATTTCGATGAACGAATCAAGGAATGTGGGAGCAAATTTATTCGCGACCGGGCATACCTATGGTTTTCGGGTCGCGAATAAATTTGCTCCTACAAAAAAATCTAAATGAAACACCAAAAAAGATATTTATTATTCTCCTTAATAGGGCTGTTCCTTGTTTCGGTAACAGTACAGGCCAAGATCGAGAACGTGCTTTTTCTAATATCGGATGACCTGAAAGCCTCCACCTTGGCTCCTTATGGTGACACCATGGTGAAGACGCCGAATATCGATGCACTTGCTGCGGAAGGCATGGTCTTCAAACGTGGCTATTGCCAGGGAACAACCTGCGGGCCTTCGCGCCGGTCGTTTATGCATAGCCGTTATCGTGATGATGCGGGAATCACCATGGGTGAGAATTTTATCAATAATGGTTTTTACAGCGCTCGTGTCGGTAAGATCTTTCACATGAAGGTACCCGGCGATATTGTTGCAGGAACTAATGGGCAAGATGTCGAAGCTTGCTGGACTGAGCGATTTAACAGTCCCGGGTTGGAAGCCCATACTGCTGGAGTGTATTCAGAGTTTAATCACAATATCTTTACTACGAGCATGAAGGATCGTGCTAGCACCGCTGAGAAAGATCGTTGGTTTGTATCTGTGAACTACGAAGGTGACGGATCTGATCAACCGGATCACAAGACAGCTTCGAAGGCGATTGAGCTTATCCGCGAGCATAGGAAGAGTGATAAGCCTTTCTTTATAGCCGCTGGATTTGTTCGGCCTCATTACCCGAATGTTGCGCCTAACCAATACTTCGATCTTTACCCGTATCAGGATATCACCTTGCCCGAAACACGGGAGGGAGACATGGATGATATTCCCAAGGATGGTCATACGGCCGTTACCAGTTTGAATGATCCCATTGGGAAATATCCCGACAATCAAAAACGATTCTGGGGATCCTACTATGCGACTATCACCTATATGGATGAGCAGGTCGGGCGAGTCATTGCGGAGCTGGAAGCCCAGGGTTTACGTGAAACTACCGCTATCGTTTTCATCGGTGATCACGGCTACCATTTGGGTGAGCACTTCTTTTGGCAAAAAAGCAACGTGCATGAGGACGTGACTCGCGTTCCTTTTATTATTTCTGCACCCGGTTTCAAAAGCGGAACTTCAGAATCCTTCGCTGAACTGGTCGATATCTTTCCGACCGTTTCAGAGTTGGTCGGTATTTCTGTTCCGGATTCTGTTCAGGGCAAAAGCCTGGTTCCGGTTCTAAAGAATCCTAGAAAAGAAATACGTGAAGCTGCTTTCACAGTTGGTAATCACAATGAGTTTGCACTTCGAGGAGATCAGTGGGTTTACATGCTCTACAAAGATGATTCTGTGGAACTCTACGATATGAAGAAGGATCCCAAGCAATTTAACAATCTGGCCAATGATCCCAGATACACCAAGGTTAAGGCCGAGTGGAGAGAGAAACTTGCGGATCGTATTTCAGCGGCGGGACTTGAGAGGAAAGGCTGAAGGAGGAAGGATGAAGGCTAAAATTAAATTCTGTGCTTACTACTTAATCGCTTTGTTCGCGATTTCGAATGTTCACGCGGCTGATAAGCCGTTGAACGTCATCTTGATTCTTTGCGACGATGTAGGTTTTGAGTGCTTTAGTAGTTATGGCAGTAAAGAATATTCAACACCTCGTCTGGATAAGCTGGCAGCGGAAGGAATTCGTTTTGAGAATTGTCATTCCACTCCTTTATGCACACCGAGTCGGGTGAACCTCATGACGGGGAAATCGAATGTGTTTAATTATGTCGACTTCGGTATTTTCCCCAAAGATGAGCCTACTTTCGGGAATCATTTTAAGAAGCAGGGTTACAAGACAGCTGTAGCCGGTAAGTGGCAGTTGATGATTGAGGACGACGGGATGTCCCCTACCGAAGCGGGATTCGACACCTACTGTCTATGGAATTTACCGCAGACTGCCCGTGAGCGTTATTGGAACCCTTCACTTGAACAGGATGGAGCATTGTTGGATTTACCGGAGGGCTCCTACGGACCAACGGTGGTGAATGATTTTCTTTTGGATTTTATTCGGGACAATAAAGACGAGCCCTTCTTTGTCTATAATCCATTGATTCTTCCTCATAACCCATTTCCTCCAACTCCCCACAGTACGAATAAAGATGAAAAAAACGGAAAGAAGAACTTCATCGATATGGTGCAGTACATCGACTTTCTGGTCGGGAGAATAGTCGATACCTTAGAGGAGTTGGGATTAAGAGAGAACACGCTGATTGTATTTACAGCAGATAATGGCACCAATCATAATTTGACCTCCGAATTCATGGGTGAGAAGATTCAAGGAGGTAAAGGATTTACCAAGGATCATGGAACGCACGTTCCGTTGATTGTTAACTTGCCTGGCATGGTTCCAGCCGGTCAGTTGAACCAGGATCTTATCGCGTTCTCAGATTTTTCCCCAACCATAGTGGAAGCAGCGGGTCTTGAGCCTAAAGCGATTACGGATGGTGATGGATGGAGTTTCTGGCCTCAGTGTATCGGGGAAACTGGTACCAAACGTGATTCGATTTATGGTTATTATTTCCCGCGTCCTTACAGTAAGAAGTTCGATGACATGTATAATCACTGGGAAGTGCGATATGCCAGGGACGAACGTTACAAACTGTATGGTAATGGTGACTTGTATGATACCGCCCAGGATGTCCTGGAAAAGAATCCCTCCAGGTTTAGTAATGAAACGAAAGCCACTCATGAGGTTAGGGACAAACTCCAGCAGGTACTCGATTCGTATCCATCAGCTGGAAGGAACGTTGACTATAGTCGGGTGCAGGGTAGTTTGCCAGAAGTGGTAAATTGAATCGCCACAATATTCCCAAATATTCTATTTTAAAATGTAGAGGCTGGATTAGCTGCGAAACTCCTGGGAACGCCAAGCCCAGTTTGGCATCTTTGACATCAAATCGCACCTAAACCAGATCTATCAAAATATGTCAGAAACCAT
>Ga0115002_10008672_pt1 | contig 11230 bp, 8 predicted proteins | sample ArcticOcean_MG_C_8_FD_89576 | JGI IMG/M metagenome (GOLD analysis project Ga0115002, IMG submission 89576) | Marine microbial communities from western Arctic Ocean - ArcticOcean_MG_CB11_86 | ecosystem: Environmental > Aquatic > Marine > Oceanic | place: Arctic Ocean: Canada Basin | collected... | reverse complement strand
TGCTCGCACCGGGGAGCCGAATGAACGACTCGTCGAGTGGCACACCGAATGGGAGACTTCAATCAACGGGGGACGGGAACTTTCAGATCAACCTCGACGGGCAGGGCGTGTCCCAGTACTCGGCGCCCACGTTCGGGCAAGCCCGCTTCAGTCGGGATGCCATCGCCGAGTTCGAGTTGATCGCGAACCGGTTCGACGCCACCCAGGGGCGCTCGAGCGGCGTGCAGGTGAATGCCATCACGAAAGCGGGCACCAACGTGTTCTCGGGGTCGGCGTCAGGCTACTTCCGGCACGACAAAATGAACGCCAAGGATTTTATCCAGGACCGCGTGCTTCCCTACCAGAATCAGCAGGTGAGCGCAACCTTCGGCGGCCCGGTCAAGCTCGACCGGGTTCATTTCTTTAGCAACATCGAACTCGAGCGCGAGCCGCAGACCTTGAGCTACGCCAGCCCGTATCCGAGCTTCAACATCGACGTGGAGGCCCAAAAAGTAGTCAGGATGGGGGGCGCGCGGGTGGACGTGCAGTTTACGCCACAGAGCCGGATGTCGGTGCGCTACGCGAAGTCCACCTTTCTGCTGCCGATTAGCTCTGCGGGGTTGAGCGGGAACAGGCACCCGTCGCGGCAGATGGATACGCGTCGGTTCAGTAACGATGTCGGTGCCACGATCACGCAGGTCCTGGGTAGTGCGGCCGTGAACGAGATCAGGGTAGGGTGGAACGACTTCCACTGGACCGAAAAGAACGTGGTCAACTGGAAGGGTGGCCCTCCCGACGAACTCGGGTTTGGGGCGGTCGGGTCGCCGATCATCCAGCTCCAGGGATATACCATCGGGCAAGCCAACTCTCTCACGCCGCAAAGGCTGTCCCACGACTCGTATTCGTTTCGCGATGATTTTACGACCTCCTACAACCTGGCCGGGCGGCACGACGTGAAGATCGGCGGGGACTATAGCATGGTGATGTTTGACCATTACCTGTGCTTCCGCTGTGTCGGCCAGTACGACGCCCGGGGAGGACCGCCTCCGAGCAATCTCGAGGAGCTGTTCCCGGTCTGGAACGACGTCAATACCTGGGACATCGGGGGATTGAACTCTGTTGTGAGGTCGTACACGCAGGGCGTTGGGGATTTCACTGCGAAGCAAACCCGGCACGTGTTTGCCGGCTGGATTCAGGATGACTGGCGCGCCACCGAGAACCTGACGCTGAACCTCGGGTTTCGCTACGACTTTGCCGCCGGGCTGTTTGCAGAGGACGTGAACATTAAATCAGGTGTTCGATGTGAATGTCCGGATTTCCTGGAGTCCGGTCGTTCCAACGACAGCAACAATTGGGCGCCGCGACTGGGATTTGCTTACAGTCTGGATGACCGGACGGTGCTGCGCGGCGGGTTCGGGCGGTACTTCGGCGAGGTGACCGATCAGATGGGCTGGTCCTCACGGATCGCGTCGCAGCACATCGGGATGTTCGTCCTGAATGATGGCCGGTCCGACTTCACCGCGGATCCGTTTAAAGGGCCGGCGCCGAACTTCACGGAGGCCACCGCTCGGTGGAATGCGGGCGAAATTAATAACTCAATCTACTTCTCGGCGGGGAATCCGCTGGCGCAAGTCTCCTACAGCTACCAGTCGTCGTTCGGCGTGCAGCGGCAACTGGGGGACACGATGTCGGTCCAGGCGGACTACGTCTTCAGCGGGACTCGACATGAGCGGATCGTCCGAGACCAGAATATTTTCTACGATCCCGAGACCGGCGCCAACTTGCCTTACACGGCCGGGATCCGGCCCTTTAAGGGGTGGGGCAGTGTATCGTCAGCGCCCACGGACCAGTGGAACAATTATCACGCGTTGCAGACCGGCTTCACGAAGCGCTTCAGTAACCGCTGGCAGGCCTCGGCTACCTATACGCTGTCGAAGATGTTCAAGGGGGACCCGCTGCCGATCAACGTAATCCCCGGACCGAATGGACAATGCACGGCACCGATGCAACGCCTCGCCGACGGAAGCCGGGAGTGCAATACCCCCTTCACGTTGGCGAAGGATATGGGAGGGGATTCGTATTGGACCAGCTTCGAGAGCCGGGGAACGTTCAACGGTGTCTGGGACATCGGGGCCGGCTTCCAGGCGAGCGGGTTGTATTTCTACCGCGGCGCCGTCGATGTGCAGAGCATCTACGGCGGCGATCTCCGCAAATTGGGGAGGTCGACGAACCGCCTGCGTGCGGATGGCACTCTCGTGCCGCGCAACAACTTCAGGGAAGACGCGCTCCATCGGGTGGACGTTCGGCTTCAGCGGCGGACTGGGCTGGGCGGTGCCAGGAGTGTTGACGTCATGCTTGAGGTGTTCAACGTGCTCAACCACAAGAACTACGGGCGCTACGTCACCTCAGAAATCGCCGGGAACTTTGGGTCGGCGCTGCAGAACACGAATACGTCCTATTTGCCGCGTATCGTGCAGCTGGGTTTCCGATTCGCGTTCTGAGGTTCTGCTAGGTACGAACCGGCGGGGGTCACGGCGTGACCTCCGCCGGGCTTTCGGTTTAACGCACGCCGAAGCGGGGAGTCAGCGCTTGACGCGGTGACTTACCGGGAGTAGTTTTCACTAGGTCGTAACTTTCCGATAGCCACTTCCTATGAAGCGGCCGGGATTCCAAGATGCAAGAACCAGGGAGATCAACCATGCAGCGTCGGTTTTTGGGCTTGAGCGTCGGCGTGTCGGCGCCGAGGGCGAGTTGCAGCACACGCTTGGTGTTGGCGGTGTTGGCGGTGTTTGGGGTGCTTGTGGTGACGGCGCCCGTGTTGGCGCATCACGCCATTCAGGCGGAGTTCGATTACGAGAATCTGGAAACGATGACGGGTGTCCTCCAGGAGGTCCAGTGGATCAATCCGCATGCGGTGTTCCTCCTCGATGTGACGGATGAGAGCGGCACGGTGACGACGTGGACGATCTCGACTCTGGGGCCTGGTGGTCTGCGTCGGTCCGGACTGAGCCGGCGCGGGGTTTTCAACCCGGGGGAGACCTACACGATCACGTTGTATAAGGCCTTAGATGGATCAGACTTCGCGTGGCTCCGGGACATTACGTTTCCGGATGGCCGAACGCTGACCATCTGGTTCGGGCTTGAAAGCGGTGTTTGATCACGTCAGTGGATGTAAGGAGCCTTCCGAGATGAAGCCATATTCTTCACGTTACAGCGTTGCCACTGTCGTCGCTATTGCGGCGTTGTGGCTCGGGCCGATGAGCGTCGGTCCGCAGGGGGCACAGGCTCCGGGTGCAGCCGCGGAGTCTATACCGACACCGCGCGCACCGGACGGGAAACCGGATCTGACCGGGCTCTGGACGGGTAACCCCCCAACCACCGTGGATACCGGGCAGGGTGATTTTGTGACCGGCATCGACGCGAGGGGTGGCAACGATGGCACCGGTGCCGGAGCGGTGAATTTCGAGCGTGACTCCACGCTCAGCCGGCGCTCCGATCCGAATAAGCCGATGTACAAGCCTGAGTTCTGGGAACGGGTTAACTATCTGGATGACAATCGGAATGTGGAGGACTCGTATTTCTCGTGTGCCAATCCCGGTGTTCCACGCCAGGGTCCTCCAATCAAGATTATGCAGGCCCCCGGCGAAGTCGCCTTCTTCTATGACATCTACCCAGCCGGGAGGACCTATCGGACAATACCGACCGACGGCCGGCCGCACCACCCAGACCGATCGCTTGAGCCCACATGGATGGGAGATTCGGTGGGCCATTGGGAGGGCGACACGCTGGTCATCGAGACGATCGGTTTCAATGTCACCACTTGGCTCGAGACCCCAGGCTATTTCCATGGCTACGATTTGGTTGTTACGGAACGTTTGAGCCGGGAGGGCAACGTCCTCCACTATCAAGCGACGGCGGAGGACCCGGAGATGCTGACGGAGCCCTGGGTGATGAACCCTCGCACGCTGAATCTCAATACGTTGGCATGGGATGATCCCGCCGCGGGGCTCTGGGAAGACGTGCCGTGTATCGAGAAGGATCTTGAGCATCTGGTGACCAAGGAACATCACTGAAGGGGTCGGGGTGTAGAACCTGCGTTGCGTCGGCAGTGTTCGGGTTGCTCGTGGCGGCGGTGCCCCTCCTGGCGCATCATCACGCCGTGCAGGCAGAGTTCGATTACGACAAGGAGATGACGCTGACGGGTACCCTCGAGAGAGTCGAGTGGGTCAATCCGCACGCGTTTTTCTTCCTCGCTGTTGCGGGTGAGAACGGCGACGTCACGACGTGGAGTGTGGCGACGGTCGGCCCGAGCGGTCTGCGTCGGGTCGGGCTGAGCCGGCCGGGGTTTTTCGAGGTCGGGAAAACCTACACCCTCGGAACGTATCAGGCGTTAGATGGGACCGACTTTGCGTGGCTCCGGGATGTGACGCTGCCGGATGGCCGCGTGGTGACCGTATGGTCCGGGAAGGACGGTCGGTGATTCGCGAACGACTGTGTCCGGCTGGCATACAGATTCCGGCGCTGCGGGCCGATGGGATCGAACCCGCGCGGGAATTCGCGGAAGCAGGAAGGGTCGTCGAGCACGCTCAGGAAGGCCCCGAAGGCGAAACTCAGGAAGGAACTACGACATGAAGCTCGGATTGAGGCCAATATTTCTTGCTACCGCGGGAACAATGGTCGCGTCGCTGATCGGCATCGCGTGGGCCGTTGGCGGCCCCCAGAGTGCTTCGCCCTCATCGTTAGATGCCCTGACTCGTTCGACTGGGCAAACCGGCCTGGCTGTGGCTGTGCCCCTGTGCGGCGCTGAAGCGTACCCCGGGGCGGCGGCCCAGGCTGGTGGGCAGGCCGGACCAGCTCAGGGATCGCAGATGTCGGAGGACGTGTTCGAGAACATCCAGGTCCTCAGGGGGATTCCCGTGGACGAATTCATGGGTACGATGGGGCTCTACTCGGCGGCGCTGACCTTCTGCTGCTCGACTTGTCATATAGGGGCTGGCTTCGTCAACACAGACTGGGCCGCTGATTCTCCCAGAAAGCAGAGGGCGCGCCAGATGCAGCTGATGGTAAACACCATCAACAGCCAGAATTTCGGCGGTCGGCAGGTGGTGACCTGCTGGACCTGCCATCGTGGCGGTGAGTCCCCTGCGACCACGGTAGCGATGGCTGACATATACACGGAACCGGTATTGAAAGACCCAGACGTTCTCGGCCAAGCTGACTTCTCGCCTCCCGCCGACGAGGTTCTTGACAAGTATCTGGAGGCAGTCGGCGGGGCCGAGCGCGCGGCCGCCCTCACCAGCATCGTTGCCACGGGCACGAGTGTGGCCTTCGCGTCACACGACGAGACGCGCCAGGTCGAAATATTTGCCCAGGCGTCGGGTGAGCGCACCGTGCTCAGCCACACGATCCGCGGAGACTTCACGACGACCTACGACGGCAGCGCCGGTTGGACCGCGACGCCCTTCACTCCGGTGCCGGTGATGGAGCTGACCGGAGGCGAGCTGGACGGGGCCAGGGTGGACGCGGGGCTGGCCTTTCCGGCGCGGATCAAGGGTCTCTTCAGTGATTGGCGCGTCGGCTACGCGGATGTCATCGACGATCGCCTCGTCCAGGTTGTTCAGGGGGGATCCGGAACCGAGGGGGCGTTGGTCACACTGTACTTCGACGACGAGACGGGCCTGCTCACGCGGATGGTGCGGCAGTCCCCGTCGGCGGTCGGCCGCAATCCCTCCCAGTATGACTACTCTGACTATCGCGAGGTTGCCGGAGTCATGATGCCCTTCGACTGGGTCTTCTCGTGGGTGAGCGGGCGGGATGTCTTTGAGATGAGCGAGATCCAGCCGAATGTCCAGATTGACCCTGACCGGTTCGCCATGCCGGCGCCGACGACTGATAGCTTGATACCCGAACCACAGTGACTCGTCGCGTCTCGATCGGTGTTTTCGGACTCATCGTTCTCGGCTACGTTGCAGTCGCGGTCGGGCCCTCGTTTGCGCAGGGCGGTGCCACCACGGAGCACTGGGTCACCACCTGGGCGACCGCGACGTTCGCTCTGGCGTCGCAGGCTGAGCCAGGCACCGGTCAGGCGCCGGCCGGACAGCCGGCCCCGCCCCGGTTCAGCAACCAGACGCTTCGGCAGATCGTGCACACGAGCCTCGGTGGCGAGCAGGTCCGTGTCGTCGTGGCCAACACGTTCGGCACCGCTCCACTGGATATCGGCGCTGGCCGCGTAGCGCTGCGGCTGAAGGAGTCGGACATCGTCGCAGGGTCCAGCCGGGCGTTGACGTTTGGGGGCCGCTCGTCCGCGTCGGTGCCAGCGGGCGCGGTCATGGTCAGCGATCCGGTCACCCTCACCGTTCCCGCGTTATCCGATCTGGCCGTTGACCTGCACCTGCCGGGAGATACCGGCGCTGGCCCGTCGCCCCTCACGCGCCACCTCTTCGCGCTGCAGACGAACTACGTGTCCACCGCCGGTGATCACACGGGCGCCGCGCAGTTTCCGGTCGACTCCACGACGACGTCGTGGTTCTTCCTGGCGCGTGTCGAAGTTGTTGCGCCGGCGGAGGTCAGCGCGGTAGTCGCGCTCGGGAATTCAATCACTGACGGCGCTCAATCGACAACGGATGCCAATAGCCGGTGGCCCGATCATCTCGCGAGGACGCTTGCCGGCCGCGCGGTCCCGATGGGCGTGGCCAACATGGGCATCGCCGGCAACCGGCTCCTGAATGGCGGATTCGGTCCCAGTGCCCTCGCGCGTTTCGATCGGGATGTGCTCGCTGCGCCCGGCGTGACCCACCTGGTCGTCATGGAAGGGATCAATGACATCGGGTCGGGGGAAGTGGGCGCCGACGAACTGATCGCCGGGCACCAGCAGATCATCGGCCGCGCGCGTGCAGCGGGACTCACGGTCATCGGCGCCACGCTCACGCCGTTTGAAGACGCTGCATTCGAGGGCTACTACACGCCCGATCACGAAGCGGCGCGACAGGCGCTCAACCAGTGGATACGGACGAGTGGCGCTTACGACGCCATCATCGATTTCGATGCCGCCGTGCGCGACCCTGCCCAGCCGACGAGGCTGCAGTCGCAGTACGCCGCGCCGGACAATATTCATCCAAATGACGCCGGCTACCGGGGCATGGCGGCTGCTGTCGATCTGCAACTGTTCACGCCTCTGGAGCCAGCGGCGTCGCGGTAGGGGCTCTGAGCGGTTCAGCAGGCAGTGAGGTCTCGGCGGGGCTTGCGCGCGACGCGCGAGCTTGACGAGATGATGGTTGCGACGTGCGAATCCACCACTCCCACGAGGGATGCGTGATGACCAGCAGATTACTTGGTGCGTTGGCGCTCTGCTCGCTGGTGCTCGTGGCGGAGCCGGTCGGGGCCCATCATGCCGTGCAGGCGCAGTTCGATTTTGAGGATGAATTTATCCTGACGGGCGTGCTCGGGGAGCTCGAATGGATCAACCCTCACGTCTATCTTCATCTCGATGTCACGGATGAAGCCACCGGAGAGGTGACTCGGTGGGCGTTTGAAACGATCGGCCCCAATGCTCTCCGCAGGGCCGGGCACACCAGGGAGATCAAGGTGGGCGAGACCTATACGTTGGTGGGATATCGGGCTCGCGACGGCCACAACATGGGGTTTCTCAAGACCATGCGGGTTCCTGATGGTCGGGAGATCACGATATATTCCGGCGATCCAGTCGCAAGCTGCAACGGACACCATGATCCCGAGTGCTACGCCAGATGAACCAGGCGGGCATTGTCAAGTATGCGTATTCGGGTCATACCGTCATGGTTGAGAATTCCCTGTAGCGTTTACGTCGTCGCGACGCTGGTGGCCGGCGCGCCGGCGGTGGCCCAAGGCCCAACGGCGGAGCGTCCAGTCGCGACACCAGCCAGATCGGCGGAGCGCCGTAAAACATGGAGAGAGAGCCCAACAAACTTCGGGAGACACTGGCCAACGGTCTTTGTGCGACCGGAACCGCCGTCTTCTCCTGGAGTCCCTATGTTGTCGATGTTGTTGGACTCTCCGGGCTCGACTACCTGCGCATCGACAATGAACATGCCTGGCGTCAGGACGGCACCCTTGAGCACCTGATTCGGGCGGCTATCTTGGGAGGCGTCGTTCCCATTGTCCGGATCGACCGCGACAATCCGTATCTTGTCCGCAAGGCCCTGGAAATCGGCGCCGGCGGCATAATCGTGCCCGATGTCTGCTCTGTCGAGGAGGCCGAATCCGTGGTCCGGGCAGCGAAATTCCCACCACGCGGCACCAGGGGCTATAGCGGTAACTGTTGGTCCGCCGGATGGGGTGCCAGAGCCGGCGCCGAGTGGATAAAGTGGAGCGATAGCGAGCCCATGATCGGGATCATGATCGAAAGCGTCGAGGCGATGGAGCGGATCGATGAAATCATGGCGGTCGATGGCATCGATTTCGTGCTCTTCGGACCCGCCGACTACTCCATGTCGCTTGGTCTTGGTGCGCCCAACGCGCAGGACGAGCGCGTACAGGCCGCTCTGGCGAATACCGTGGCGGCCGCCCGCAATGCCGGGAAACACGTTTCATTGGGCGTCGGCACGGAACCGGCGCGCATAAAGCAATATATGGATCTGGGGATCGATATGCTCGAGCTGGGCAACGACCTGGGAATCGTTCGCGCGACCTGGGATCGGGCCACGTCGGCGGTTGCCAAAATCATGGCCGCGCGTCGGACTTGACGGCGGACGTCTACACGAGCCCGTCTTTTCGATCGGCTTCACGCTGGCGAGGATCCCGCTCTTCCACCGGTCCAAAGCCGCCACCTCCCGGCAGTTCCAGAACGATGACATCGCCCTTGGTGAGTTGAAACGGACGGCTCGCCTCCACTGGCTCATTGTTGAGGAGGATACGCTCCAGGCTGCCGTTCCTTCCGCCCTGCCGGCCACGTGGCGGAAAGTTCAGGCGCTGCGAAAGCACGGAGATGTGTACCGGGTGCGGACTTACGACCTCGAGAGCCAACCGTTCACCGAGCCCGCCGCGAAACTTCCCATCACCTCCGGAGCCCCGCAGCAACGATTTGTCGCCGATCCGCACCGGGAATGAGCGTTCCAGGATCTCGACCGGTGTCGTCGATACGTTGGTCGGAAAGCTCAGCGTCGAAATTCCGTCCTGATCGGGCCGAGCACCCTGACCGCCACTGAAAAAGATAATGGTGGAAAACGGGCGACCATCGTTCCAGCCGGACATGGTGAAACCATGCAGCGGGATACCGCTTTCCGCCGGCACCCGCTCGGGTATTGCCTTGGCCAGTGTATGGAAAATGGCGCTTGTACAGTAATGCCCGACCGTTGCCCGGGCCTCCACCGCCGCCGGATATCTGGGATTGAGAAAGCAGCCTTCGGGCGCGGTGATGGAAATGGGAAGAGAGTTGCCTTCGTTGTTGGGCACGTCCGGCAGCAACACACATTTCAGGGCGTAGGTCGAATAGGCCCGGGTGTAGCCGAGCACCGAGTTCAGGGGTGACGGATTTTGCGGTGAGCTCCCGGCAAAGTCGACCATCATCCTGTCGCCTCGGACGTCCATTCGGCAGTGAATTTCGAGCGGCGACTTGGTGTCGAAGGAATCGATGGGCGTGACGGTTTGGTACACGCCGTCAGGAATCCCGCCGATCGCCCGGCTCATGGCGGCATGGGTCAGATCGATGATCCTGTTAGCCAAATTCCACAGGTCAGGCATGGCATATTCGGACAACAATCCGGCGACACCGGTTCGCATCTTCTCGCATGCACCGACCATGGCGTGAATATCGCCGGTGATTTCGTCCGGAACGCGCACGTTCCGGCAAATGATCTCGAACAAGGTCTCATTGCGCCGCCCCGCCTCGTAAAGCTTGAGGATGGGTATCTGCAGGCCTTCCTCGTAAATATCCTTGTTGTCTGGCGCGCGCCGCCGTCCACCGATGTCCCCCATGTGCGCGATGGCACCGGCAAACCCGACGAGTCGGTCCTGATGGAAGATTGGCGTCGCGAGGGTCAAGTCCGAAAGATGTCCGGTGCCGGTCCACGGGTCATTGCTGATGATCACGTCCCCCGGTCGTAGTGTTTCGGCCGGGTACTTGCGAAGAAAGGCCTTTACCGACATGGGCAGGGTGCCGATGAACGACGGGATGCTACGGGTCGATTGCGCCACCGCCTGGCCGTCGGGAGCCAACACCATGCACGTGTAGTCATGCGACTCCCGTACCACGGTCGAAAACGACGTGCGATGCAGGGTCAGCGCGGCCTCGTCGATGGCCGAGATCAATCGCGTCCAAAGCACTTCGACGGTAATGGGATCCAGGACGTTCATGGCCTTATTCCTTGAAGTCGATGACGACATTGGCGGCGGAATCGAGGTGGAATCCGGCATCCGGACCGACGACGATGCTGGTCTCCCGTTCCTCGATGATGGCCGGGCCCATGATGACCTCGCCCGCGACCAAGCGGTATCGATCATAAATGGCGGTCTCCGCAAAGCCGCCGGAGGCCTCGAAATAGACCGCGCGCTTGCCCTTCAGCGGCGGCCCATCCTTTAGTCCTAGTTCATCGAGGGCCCGGGCGATCTTGAGATCGGAACGTGGCTTCAGAACGCGTGCGCGCAGGCCCACCACCTCCAACGGCACGTCGGGCGGGAGATGCCCATAGACGGTTTCGTAAATGCCGGAAAAATGGGACCGAAGGGCCGGGGCGGTCGTTTCGGCGGGTGTCTCATCCTCGGGCACGTGAACGGTCACCGAATAGCCTTGGCCCTGACAGCGCATGTCGATCGAGCGCTGCATCACGAGACCGCCATCGGCCCCGACCAGCTTGGCCAGGGCAACCTCTCCGGAAATTCTCATGTCGGCGTAGTGCTGTCCCACCTTCACCCAATCCGCGTCATCCAACAGAGAAAAATAGGCGGTTATCAGTTCAACCGCCGGGGGGGCGACCAGACATCCGATGGCCGAGGCCACGCCGGAACCGAAGGGGCATAGGACGCGGCCGATGCCGAGTTTTCTCGCCAGTGCATAGGCGTGAACGGGGCCGGCACCGCCGAAGGCGATCAGCCCGTTGCGGCGCAGGTCGATGCCTTTTTCGGCGGCGTGGGCGCGGATGGCCGCCGCCATGCTCTCGTTGACGATGTCATGCACGCCCCAGGCAACCTGTTCGACCGAGATGTTGAGCTTGCCGGAGATCTGACAATCGATGGCCGACCTGGCCTTGTCGGTATCGAGTTTCATGTCGCCGCCCAG
>Ga0115002_10008670_pt1 | contig 11231 bp, 13 predicted proteins | sample ArcticOcean_MG_C_8_FD_89576 | JGI IMG/M metagenome (GOLD analysis project Ga0115002, IMG submission 89576) | Marine microbial communities from western Arctic Ocean - ArcticOcean_MG_CB11_86 | ecosystem: Environmental > Aquatic > Marine > Oceanic | place: Arctic Ocean: Canada Basin | collected... | reverse complement strand
CGCTGATGCCACCTCCATAGGTGGTGTCGCCAATCACCGGGTGACCAATATGCGCCATATGCACACGAATTTGGTGAGTGCGCCCGGTGGCGAGCCGACATTCTACGAGGGTGGCGAAATCACCAAAGCGCTTTACCACCTTATAGCCCGTTTTGGCATGTTTGCCGCCGCTCGGTACGATGGCCATCTTCTTTCGGTTATGCCGGTTACGGCCGATATTCCCTTCGATATTCCCCGTGAGGGGGCGGGGGATTCCCCAAACCAGTGCCTGATAGGCCCGGTCTATCGTGCGCGCCGCAAACTGCTCCGATAGATCAATATGTGTGCGGTCATTCTTTGCGACGACGATTAGTCCGCTGGTTTCCTTATCGAGACGATGGACGATGCCGGGCCGTTTCACACCGCCAATGCCGGAGAGACTCTCCCCGCAATGGGCGAGGAGAGCATTCACCAGTGTACCGCCGATGTTTCCCGGTGCAGGGTGAACGACAAGCCCGGCCGGTTTATCAATAACGATTAAATCGGCGTCTTCGTGAACGACCTCGAGGTCGATCGCTTCAGGCTGAGGAATAGCCGGCTCTGCGGCGGGAATATTGAGCGTAAATTCCTCGCCAGATTTGACCCTGTATGAGGGGTCGGTTATCGTCCTGCCCGCTGAGGTGAGCTGTCCATTTTCAATGAGGCCTTTGATACGCGTGCGCGAGTGGTCAGGAAGAGCAGTAGCCAACATTCGGTCCAATCGATCGCCGACGGTGTCGGCAATGACGTGGTGTTGGCTGTTAGCGTCGGTAGGTAGATCGTTTGATGTCGTCATATAAAGAGAGTGAGCATAAACCATGCGTGGGCTCAAGGGTTTGGTTATTGGGATGGGCGTATTGATCGTCGTAGGTTTGACGGTTGTTATTGTTACCGTAGTTAAAAGACAGGGCAGTGACGGCCCATCGGTGCTGAAGTCGCCGGTCGGCATATCAGTCCCTATTGAAAATGGTTTTGGTGAAAAGCGATTTCAGATGCCCAAGGGCGCCAAAGTGGTAGAAACCATTATCAATGGCAATCGATTGGCCCTCCGGCTCGATCTGGGCGATGGCGGGCAGGCCCTCCTTCTCATTGATATTGGCACCGGTCAACGGATTGGCTTGATCAGGCTGGATGGCAGTAAATAGCGCTGATATCGTAAAACACGCTTGATCGTCGGGCATAGCTCGCCTATGAAACCAAAGTGTCCCCGCGTCCCCTTCGTCTAGCGGCCTAGGACATCGCCCTCTCACGGCGAAAACAGGGGTTCGATTCCCCTAGGGGACGCCATTTTCTTTTAAGCTATTGATTGCCCGCCTGTGTTACGCGGGGACCGCGCCGGTCATGCGGGGTGTTGGCGTGTCATTCATGAACATTTGGGCCATCCCTGCGATCACGCCAATGGCGACCCCGATTTGCCAGGCGAGGTCATAGTTGCCCATTGCATCGAAAAGAAGCCCGGCACCCCAAGCCCCGAAAAAGGATCCGGTTTGATGGCAGAAAAAGGCGATGCCAGTCAGTGTTGCCATGTTACGCAGTCCGAATATCTGCCCGACTAATCCCGTTACGAGCGGTGCAACACCGAGCCACAATAGGCCCATGACAGCAGCGAATATCAGCGTCGTCGTTGGTGTTGCCGGTAACAGGAAATAGACCACGATAAAGCCGGAGCGCAAAATATAGACCGAGCCAAGCAGAATGTGCTTGGGATACTTACCCCCCATCCATCCTAGGATATAACAACCGATGGCGTTAAAGCCGCCTATGACTCCGAGTGCCTGGGCGCTGAGCGTTGGGGACTGGCCACAAATTTCTAAATAGGCGGGCAGGTGGGCAGCTATGAAGATCAGCTGCAGGCCGCAGACAAAATAAGCGACTGCCATGGTGACATAACCTTTGTGCTGCCAGGCCTCGGTCAGGACTTGCTTTAATGACATGCCGGCATCGGAGCCGGCGGAGGCTTTTACCATTTTGTGTTGGGTTTCATCCCCGGCACCGGTGAAAAACGCCGCGGGTATCATGACCACGCAGAGGCCAGGGAACCCTACCATCGCCATGAGCCAGCCATCGCTGTCGATAAGCCCTTGTGCGAGGGGTGCGGAAATGAAGGTCCCGATAGACCCAGCCGCTGATATCGTCCCAAGCGTCACGCTACGTTTGAGAGCCGATACTGCGCGGGCCGATGCGGCTAGGGCGAGGCTAAGCCCGGTACAGGCGAGTGCCAGCCCGACCATGACACCCAGCCCGATCCAGAGAGCGATCGGACCTTCTGCCATCATGGTAACCCCGAGCCCTGCGGCGTATAGCAGGGAACCCAAAATACACATCATCCGGCAGCCGAACCGGTCGGCAAATGCGCCGATCAATGGTTGGGTGAGCCCCCAGGTGAAATTTTGAATGGCGATGGCGAGGGTAAAATCCGCGACCGAAATTCCCAGATCCTGAGTCACTGGTAAAACAAACAGCCCGAAGCTCTGGCGCATGCCCATGCTCATGGTCAGCATGAGGCTAGCACCGGTCAGAACGGAAATTGTCTGGGCACTGGTATAGCCCGGGGCGCTAGTTGTAACCGCCATCGTGAGGTTCTCGCTGAAGTTCTGAGCTTAACTTACAGAACCACAGGGAGGCGCGCCAGTTGACGTGACACGCAAAACTGTCAGAACGATTTCAGGCGGTCATTGTGCAACGGTAAAGAAGGCGGGTGGCGTCGCCGCTGTAATCTTTTACGGCCCGATGTTGTACGACACGGTTATCCCAAACCGCTAAAGCACCCTCTTGCCATTCGAAGCGACAGGTCGCTTCCGGCGATTTGATGATGTCGAACAGAATGCCAAGAATGTTTTGGCTGTGAACACGGCTGACACCCTTTATGTAGCAAACGTAAGATTCGTTGATGGCGATCCATTTGCGGCCAGTGACTGGGTGCACGCGTACCAGGGGCAGTTCAAAGGGAGGCATGCGTTGTCGGGCCTGGGCTGCTTCTTCTGGATCAAGATAGCGGTCGGTAATATGGCCGGTGGCGTCCGGAGACTGGATAACCTGCAATGAATCCAAATATTGCGCAAAAAGTGGGTCGAACGATTCATAAACATAGTTGGCGTTTGAATACATCGTGTCGCCGCCATTTTTTGGAACGGCTTTACCGAAGAGGGCAGTGAACGCAGGCGCATCGGCGCGAAAACCGCCATCTGCATGCCAGACGTGGTTCCGTAAATGGGAGTCCTTCTCAGCACTAATGACGGTCGCATCGGAATTGTCTGGCGCACGAGGTGTGTGCGGTCCGGCATAGTCGAAGAATTCACCCAGGAACCCACCAAACCTTGTAAAATTTTCTGCCGTTACAGTGCCAGGTTCAAAAACGACCAGCCCTCGATTATGCAACAAGTCGCGCATCTTCGCCCGGAAATTTTCAGAAATGGAGTCTCCATCGAACCGGTAACCGGAAATATATGAACCGACAGACTCTTTGATCGGAGAAACACTTGCGCCATCAAGGGCGGCTATGTTGTCGGCAGCCAGTTGAACGATCGAAGTAGCGGAAGCCATTTAATAAACCCTTGTAGATAAGCCTGAGAAAGTAAAGGTGACAGTGTTCTAATCCAGTATCCGCACGGTTTCAACGCCCTTGCTGACCGTTTTCTTCTTGAACCCCGATGGTAATAGGGCCGTGAGCGAGTTTGTTTACGAATTGATGGACGCACTCATTTCCCGATGCGTAAAGCTGGTCGGTGGGGCCATCCCATACGAAACACCCGTCATGAATCATCGTTACACGGTCAGAGATGCGTTCAACCGTGTTGAGGTCGCTGGATATTGAAATCGTTGTCGCTCCTAACGCTGAAACACTCTCTGAAATGAATCGGCAGATTTCGTTGCTCATGATCGGATCGAGGCCTGCGGTTGGTTCATCCAGAAATAGTATTTCGGGGTCGTTGGCGATGGCGCGTGCGAACCCGACCCGCTTCTGCATGCCGCCCGAAAGATCGCTGGGATAAAGATCGCAGACATCGGCTGCCAGGCCGACAATAGCCAGTTTCTCCACGGCAATTTCCCGAGCCTGATCGTTTGGTATGTCGCCCAAATTGGTCTGGAGAAAGCAGATATTTTCCCAAACCTTCAAACTGTCAAACAGCCCGCCATATTGAAACAAGACACTACGGCGCCGTTCATATTCGGAGCGCTCCCGCGTCGTCAGATCACGTAACTTTTGGCCGTTGATCTTGATCGTTCCGGCATCTGGCGTCACGAGATCTTGTAAGCATTTGAAAAACAAGGATTTCCCGCAACCTGACGTGCCGATGATCGTCACAGCCTCACCTTTGGCAATGTCGAACGTCATATCTTTCAGGATCTGGTTATCCGCGAATCTCTTGCGAAGTCCGGATACCTGAAGAAAGGGTGGCTGAGAGCTGGTCATGGGTTCTTATCTGTATCTCAAAGTCTTCGATATATACAAAATAGCTTATCATCGATGCGCTGTGAAAGATGATTGTCGATTTTATCATTCACAGAAATAATGCAATCATCTTTTGGTAACGCGCGATTGTTTTAACGGAGAGGCCAATCCATGTTTTTGCAGCTTCTGTTGGGCGCCCTGCATTGGCGATCTGCCACCCATTCGTAACACAATTATCGCGTTGACGGCTGTATCTTTATGGCTCCTCGTCGCCATTAGCGCCGGTGTATGGGTATAGGCGGCGGTCTTTATGGGGCTCGATCTCTTTGAGACAATTGAACCGACGCTTTATTTCGCTGCAGCAACGCTGACCAAGTTGGGGTATGGCAATCTTATTTTGCCAATATCTTGGCGTCTTCTGACAGGGATATTTGCCGCCAACGGATTGCTGCTCTTTGGTCTTTGTGCAGCATTTCTGTTTGAGGTTTTTGCGCGGCTGCACGGGCGTCAGGATGCATCTACAGACACAAAGTAAAATGAGGTCTCCGCTTTTGCGGGCGAAGAACTTTACTGTTCGGTGGGTTGATTCTCGGTGGGCAGATCGTCGACGGGTAAGTCTTCAATTGGTAGACTATCAACTGGCTCGTCTTTGCGCTCGTTGGATTTTTCCTGCTTAGCGCGCTGCCGGTCAGCCTTTTTCAGGGCGCGGGCTTTCTCACGTTCGCGGCGTTCAAAGCCATAGTTTGTTTTGCGGGCCATTGGCTTCCTGTCAGTATGGAACGGCTCATTCTTAGAGGATCGGTGCTCGGCTGTACAGCAGCTATTCGGACCGAAAACCATATTTCCATTCCACGTCGTATCCCAGTGATATGCGGCGCATAGTCAGATCGTCAAAAACGGATTCGACGATCAACACCCGTTTTAGTTTGCTTTCTCCTTTTTACGAAAACGTATCCATGTCTTGCTCTGCGAGGAATGGTCGCCTATTCCCGGATACGCTATTCGCTATCCGAACGGTTATGTTTCTCATAAGGAAAATCAATGAACAATGTTCCTGAAACGCATAGGCGTTTATTCAGCATCACTATTCTGACGATGATTTTTGCATTTTTCTTCGGACCCGCGAGCACGGCGACGATTCCTAAAAACGCCGCTGCAAAACCCTTTGGCTCTGGTTGGGAGTGTAATAGTGGATTTACCGAAGTTAATAAGGTTTGCGAAGTTATAAAGGTCCCAAAAAAACGCTTACGCGACGAAGGTGCGGTATGGACGTAGTTGGGATTTCAATTACGGGTTCGAGAATGTCAGTGAACGCTGTATTGCAATAAAATGCCCAAGAACAGATTTTTAAATGCTTCTGGTGATGGCTAGAAATGTGAACGTGGTTATACCGCAAACGGCAGTAGCTGTTCTGCTGTGAAGATACCGAAGAATGCCCATCTCATTTTCTCCGGCAACGGTTGGGAATGTAATCGACCATACAGAAAGCAAAGGTCTGGTTGCGGGCTTAGATGAAGGGCCGCTCACTCCGCAAATTGAGAACCCTGCGGTAAGCGGCTGGAATATAAAAAATTGATTTCCTTGACTTTTGGCGGTGCAGGGCCCAGTTAATCCCTGCTGATTGTCTCGCGATAGCGCGAAGCGCCTGAATTGGGTGCCACATCCCGGGACCAATAATCAAAAATATAACCCGTTCTGGCCGCGCCCGGAGCAGGGTCAAACGCCAGAAACTGTTTGCGGTGATTAAGCCGTACACACCTACTGGCATACAAGGAATCTGGTAGTGAGTATTAGTAATTTTTCGGAGTTCGGTTTAGCCGAACCTATCCAACGTGCGTTAAAAGAACGCGAACATACGATCCCGACACCCATTCAGGCTCGTTCAATACCCGACCTTCTTCAAGGCCGAGATATGCTTGGTATTGCGCAGACAGGCACTGGTAAAACAGCCGCCTTTGCGCTTCCTATCCTTCACAATTTGGCGAAGGGGGAAGTGAACAATAAATCTCGCAATCCTCGAGCCTTGGTTCTGGCCCCGACCCGCGAACTTGCGATCCAGATTGGTGAAGAGTTCCGGCTATACAGCAAATATATGCACCTCCGCCATACGGTGATTTTCGGTGGCGTTAGCCAGAAGGCACAGGCCACGGCGATGCATCGTGGTGTCGATATTCTGGTCGCAACACCGGGTCGGTTGCTCGATCTCATGCAGCAACGGATTGTAAAGTTAGGTGAGGTGAAATTTCTCGTCCTCGATGAAGCCGATCGTATGCTTGATATGGGCTTTGTCCGTGACGTTAGGAAGATCATTGCTGCTTTGCCGCAAGAACGTCAGTCACTGCTATTCTCAGCGACGATGCCTGGTGAAGTCGGAAAATTGTCGGGCGACCTTCTCTATAAACCGGTCCGCGTTGAAGTGACCCCGCAGGCAACGCCGGTGGAGCGCATTAAACAATGTGTGCATCACGTCTCAGCTGACGGTAAACGTAAGCTACTTGAGGATATTTTGTCTGACCCGGCATATGCCCGGGTTATCGTCTTTTCCCGGACGAAGCATCGTGCCAATCGGGTTGCGATGCAGCTTACCAAAGCAGGGATTGAAGCAGATGCCATTCACGGCAATAAATCCCAAGGCGCCCGTCAGCGCGCTCTAAAAAGTTTCCGGACGGGCGATATTCGGGTGCTGGTCGCCACAGATATTGCGGCGCGTGGCATTGACGTTGACGGCATCACCCATGTCATCAATTTCGAGCTCCCCAATGAACCGGAGAGCTATGTCCATCGTATTGGACGAACGGCTCGCGCTGGCGCCAGTGGCGCCGCGATTTCCTTTTGCGATAATACGGAACGGCTTTACTTGCGTGATATCGAAAAGCTTCTCGGGGCCAAAATAAAGGTAATCGGTGACGAACCAGTTGGCGAACCGGTTAAGCCGCCAACCAAATCCCGCAATAATCGCGGCGGTCGTCCAGGGCATAGCCCCAAGAAAACCCGCCATCGCAGCGGACAGGGCTCTGCTCACCGAAAAGGTGGCTCTAATCAAACTGCAAATGCAGGGCGCAAGGCAGCTTAGAGATTAGATTGTTTGATTAAGGACGGTTGGGCTTGCCGACGAAACCGGCGCCAAAACCAGCTTCGTTAGAAGCCCAGCCGCCAGCCACGCGACCACTGAAGATCGACGGTCCAAGCATCGTGCCCTCGAGGCCAGCTCTGCCGTTAATGTGGCCGCCAGCCATGCCGCAGGCTTCGCCCGCTGCATAGAGCCCATCAATCGGTTCGAAATGTTTGTTGAGAACCCGGCATTGAATATCGGTCTTGATGCCGCCAAAATTCTTGCGTGCTAGTGGGAAGAATTGAATGGCGTAGTACGGGGCGGTGTCAAATGGCTTGGATAGCTTGAGCGGTTTGCCGAAGTCCGGTTCGTTCTCCAGCCCTTGTTCGCACGCTTTGTTGTAGCGCTCGATCTCGCCAATAAGGGTCGTTGGGTCGACATCGATTTCTTTGGCCAGTCCCTCCAGCGTATCAGCGCTTTTGATATAGGGTGAATTGGCTAGCAGCTCTTCGACTTTTTCCCGAACGACTTGATCGCCATTCCGATAATAGGGATCCGCGATTTCAAGCGTCGATTTCATTTCTTTGTCGACAATCGCCCAGGCATGCGGGGGTGTTTGAGCGAGCATAGCGGGGCTTGCCGAATTGCCGCCTGAAAGTGATTCATTATGGAAACGCTTGCCTTGTTGATTAACCCAAACGTATCCAGGGATATGGCGGCAGACGAGCCCGCGCTTTTGACCTGGATCGAGGTAATCTGGCGTCGCATAAACATAGAACCAGACATTCTCCATGTGGGTGAGATAGCCGCCGACTTCGGTGATCAGTTTATGTCCGGACCCCGTTGAACCACGGCCCGACCCCTCCATGACCTTGTATTCTTTGAATTCGGGGCGAGCTTCTAGCACCATGTCGATATTGGAATTGAAGCCACCGGTGGTAACGACGACAGTCTTGCAGCTGACATCTACTTTTTCGTTAGTTTCAGAATTAACACCTTCAAAGCCAACAGCACGGTCGCCTTTCATTTTGATTTTTGTTATTTCAGTGTTGTTGACGATTTCCCCGCCCTTATCGTGGAAGGACTGGATCAGGTTTGTCATCAAGCCGAGGCCGCTACGCTCCGGACGAGTCCAGCGCATGACGGAATTACCTTCTTGCGGTTTCATGTCGACCCAATTGACGCCCTGCTTCTCGGCCCAGTGATACAGATCGTGCAGCGTGTGCTCGATGTAATACCGCGCCCATACGACATCAGCCCCTGGACCGCCCCATTTTATCCATTCCTTGAAAGCCAGGTCAGGACTGTCCTCGATGCCCATTTTTTTCTGGAGGGGGGTGTCAACCATACAGCACCCACCGCCAGAGATAATGGCTGCGCCGCCAAGTTCAGTGGCTTTTTCAAACGCGATGACACTAGCGCCGGCGTCTCGAGCCTCAATACCAGCAGCCATACCAGCGCCGCCGGAACCGATTATAGCTATGTCTGTTTTATACTTTTTTATATCTGCCATCACACAGGTCTCCGGTTAGAAATAATATCGTGTTTTCTCGTTAGCATGGGATATGTCCATAATTGTATGTGGCACGAATGAAGTCCGCTACCCCTCGGCGTTGAGCTCTTCCGGGAGGGGCGCTGCTATAAGGATAAAGGCGACCATGCAGGGCTCGACACCTGGGTTGGTCCAGTTGTGAACGGTGCCACGCTGGACGAGAACATCGCCTGCTTTCAGGTTAACAATTTCGCCGTCATCGAGTTCCATATCGATCACCCCTGACATGACGACCGCATAGTCGAGGCTGGCTGTTCGATGATTACGAGGGGCGACCCCGGGCTCAAAGCGGGAGATACGAAAGACTGTCCCGTTTGGCACTGTGGTAGCTTCGACGTCTGCAGAGATGTCCTTGAGAGAGGATAGATCTGCCGGGGTCTGATCGGTCGCCCATATTACCGTACTGTGCTGGCCGGCCCGACGAGAAATAACGTTCTCGGACATCTCATCGATGATGACTGTGGCTTTGCCATTTTCGTTATGGCCGGTAACAACCCGACGAACTTCGAGTGTCATGGAATTATCCTTCTTGCTTTAAATTTCCAATAGACGGGTAGGTCGCCGGGATAAAAGTTCAGAAGTCTTTGACGGCTTCGGCAAACTCTTCGCGAATCTTGGCGCTATGCATATAGCGGTAATCTTGAGGGTAATCTTCGCCGGTTTCACATTTTAGCGTCACGAAAGTCGGGCCTTCCTCCTGAAGAATGCTGCCGATGCTGTTTTCAAACCCTGGCAGGTCGGAAAGCTCGTGACAGTTGTTGTAACCAGCAGAGTCAGCCATTCCGGCGAAATTGACGCTATCTTGCCCGGGAATTGGATGCCCGCCATTTGCCTCATAGGTTCCGTTTTCAAAGACAAAATGGATGAGGTTTTTCGGCGCGGCATTTGCGTTCGTTACCAGAGAGCCCAGGTTCATCAGCAGGCTGCCATCACCATCAAGCAGAATTATGCGGCGACCCGGCCAGGCGAGGGCGAACCCAAGAGCGTGAGATGATGTTAACCCCATGGCACCTGAAGAAATAAAGTTAAACGGCCCCGGCCTTATCGCGTCCCATTCGAAGGCTGTTGTGTAGGCTGCAACGACAACTTCATCTTCAGCAATTTTAGTGGCCAGTGATTTAAGACATTCATCGCGTTTGATCATGAGGCTAACGGGGGTCGGCCAATAAGCATCGCGACAGGGCTGGATGTTTCATAGGCATTGTTAATGGCAGGGGAAATTTTCTCGATATCATCATCGGTTTCAATGACATGGTGAACGATACCCATTGTATCCAAAATAGGTTCGATAATTTTGACACCAAAGCGTTTGGACTCCGTGGGCAGGACGCCGGGTTCCTTGCCTAAGAGACCGACCATTAAGCAGATAGGCGTCTGGTATTCGACGGCCACTGCCCGAATAGCATTCATGGAATATAATAATCCTGTGTACTGGATCAGGATCAGGGAACGGTGTCCGCTATAAGAAAGGGCCGCACTTATCCCAATAGTTTCATCTTCCTTACAGGTCCTGACGTGGCGTAGATCTGCATCGGCTGCGATTGGTCGGAGTAATCCGTCGGCTGTTGTCTTATCTGGCACAGTTAAAACAGTTTTTACGCCGCTTTCTTTCACTGCCTGAATAATAAGGCTACCCGTAAGGTTTTCTGACATTGTCCGGCTTCTTTGATTGTATGTACAAAGTTTCCAAGGTGGAACATTGGCTAATAGTGTCGCGTAATTTCTTGTTAAAACAAGGCCCGTGGAAAAATTTTCTTGCTCCAAGGCTGCACAATAATAATGGATATTAACCTTAATCTGCTGTAAAAGTGCGACTTTTTGTCTCCAGCGGCCAAAAAATTTAATCTTTTTGTTTCACTTTTTGTAAAAACACCATACGTTGGGGTATGGCTATGACAAACAAATCTAAAAAGCCGGAACCCGAGCGGGTTTATGTGATGAAAAAGCGCGACTGTTTGAAATGTAGCGAGCGTTTCGAAAGCAGTTGGTCTGGTGAACGCGTCTGTAAACGCTGCAAATCTAGTGGTAGCTGGCGCAGTGGCTCTGATTTCGAGGCCGCCTAATCCGATTTCAGACCCGACAGGGTCGTTTCACACATAGACCGCACATAATCTTCAGTGCTAAAATCTATTTCTTGGATTTTTTGCTATGAGGACCAATGTGATGGATCAACCGGTAAGTGTTCAATATAAACCGCTTTCCCCTGCGTGCGGCGT
>Ga0115002_10008668_pt1 | contig 11233 bp, 9 predicted proteins | sample ArcticOcean_MG_C_8_FD_89576 | JGI IMG/M metagenome (GOLD analysis project Ga0115002, IMG submission 89576) | Marine microbial communities from western Arctic Ocean - ArcticOcean_MG_CB11_86 | ecosystem: Environmental > Aquatic > Marine > Oceanic | place: Arctic Ocean: Canada Basin | collected... | reverse complement strand
CGACAGTGAATGCAGCTGCACAGGCTCCGGGCATCGGCGACTTCACCATCGTCATTGGTGACCATGACGCAAGAGGTAACCCGATCAACAATATGCCCAGAGATTGAGGCGACTGTTCCAATACTGTTCCAACGGACTATTAGAAAACCGCTGGTAACGTCTGGTGCAGGTTTCAACGGTCACCAATACGGAATGAACTCAGGAAATGGTCTGTCTGGTAACGTCTGAAACAGGAGTCGTCTAATTTGCAAGTAGGAGGTAGCGAGTTCGAGTCTCGCAAGCTCCACCAAACTGAAATTGAACTAGAGAAGCCCTCGCAGAAATGCGGGGGCTTTTTTGTCAGTTACACCAGTTTTAAACCATTAGCACGATTTAATTGCTGATTGGTTGGTTATAGGTCTAGAATCGCCGAATGACTGATACCTCACTGAATAATCTCTCCACAAAGTCAACGGCGTTCTCAGCTATCACCAAAAGTACTGACGCGTTAATTAACCTTTCGAAAGACATCTGGGATCATCCGGAATCTGGATTCCGTGAACACCGCACTGCCATGCTCACCAGTGAATACATGCAATCAATAGGATTGGAACCGAGACAAAAAGTTGCAATCACTGGTGTCGTTGCAAAAGTTGAAACAGGAAGACCTGGCCCGCACATAGCCATCATGGGTGAACTCGATTCACTAATTGTCCCAGAACATCGCAACGCAGATCCTGAAACTGGTGCCGCACACGTCTGTGGTCACAATATTCAGATCGGAAACATGCTGGCGGCCGCAGTTGGTCTTTCACAGTCCGACGTATTGCAGCAACTCAGCGGCTCAATTTCATTCATGGCGGTTCCTGCAGAGGAATATATCGAGATTGAATATCGAGAGCAGCTTCGGGAAAATGGGGATCTAGAATTCCTAGGTGGTAAGCAGGAATTTGTGAGACTCGGCGAGCTAGATGAAGTCGACATTTCACTACTCACCCACGCCAGTCCTACTGAATCTCACTCGCTCAGGGCAGGCGTGAGCCACAACGGCATGATCGCAAAAACAGTTCGATTCATTGGTCGTTCCGCCCACGCCGGTGGAGCGCCGCATCTTGGAATCAACGCGCTCAACACGGCTAACCTCGCTATGCAAGGAATCTCACTTATTAGGGAGACGTTCAGGGATGAAGATCATATTCGAGTTCACCCAATAATTACACGCGGTGGAACTGCCGTATCCTCGGTACCGTCGAATGTCACAATGGAAATGTTTATTCGAGCAGCGAGCGTCGAAGCGATGTTGGACGCAGAGATGAAAGTCGACAGGGCGTTAAAAGGCGCCGCTATGGCTATCGGTGCGACGGTAGAGATAAGCACCTCGCCGGGATACATGCCTTCGAAATTCGATTCAGCGCTCGGCGAGATATACGACGAAAGTGTTGCCATGCTGATCGGCGAAGAAGGAACTGGACGAGTTGCTCATCGAACTTCTTCTACTGACATGGGTGACATCTCGATGATCATGCCGGCAATGCAGTCGTATGCGGGAGGCGCTAGCGGCCGATCCCATAGCGACGAGTTCGAGATCACAGATTGGGAACTAGACGTTATCGAAGCTGGCAAAGCACTGGCATCAATGATTATCGATCTGCTATCGAACGAAGGCAAGCGAGCCAACGAAGTCATCGAAAATTTCAAAGCTCCGCTTTCTATTGCAAGCTACCTCCGAACGCTACGTGGTTTCAGACGTACCGAGTCATTCAGATCCGACATTGATAACGATCGAACTCTAAACAGCGCTAATTTCTAACGTTGTTCGCTGTTTCCGAATCACCATCGACCGACCTAACTATGGATTTACAACTTTCTTTGGCTCATACCTAGTTCCTTGTATGGGTGGTGGCGAAAGCTGGGTCGACAGATTTGAAGGCGTTTGGTGAGGACGGCTCTGGGATTGCCGTTGAGTCAGTATGGCGTGGAGCGCCCTGCTGTGATCGTGACCGATCTCACGAGAGCACTCGAGATGCACTCCGCTATGTGGCGATGACGAGAGCTAGAAGTGTGTTAATGATGGTGGGTGAGGAGACTGGGTTGAAGCGTGCTACGAACGTTTAGAATCCGCCCGTAGCCTCCATATTGCAATTTAACTAGAGAAAGCTCCGGAGAAATCCGGGCTTTTTCGCGTTTGACAGCCACCGAAATCGGTCTGGGCGAAACCGCTGTGGTTGAATCCTTTAATATTCAACCACAGCGAGACCAAAAGATTTCTATACAACCCAGTCAGGATGTAAATCGGCGCGTACTGCGTCCATGTCGAGGTCGGTGCCAAGTCCTGGCTTGCCGTTCAACACGAGCTTGTTTCCTTGCCAGTTGAAAGGTTCGACTATGTATCGATCGTAAGCAGGCTTGAAGTCGAGGGCGTGCTCGAGTCGATAGAAGTTCGGAGTGCTCATCGAAACATGTGCTCCACCGAGAATCTGACCGGGACCTTGTGCATTGTGAGGGCTGATCGGAATGTAGTAGGTTTCAGCCATCGTAGCTATTTTCTTCAGCTCAGAAATTCCGCCGGTCCATGTCACATCGGGCATTATGAAATCTGTCAGGCCTTCGTGGAGAATTTGCGAATAATCCCAACGTGTAAAGAGTCGTTCACCAAGGCACATTGGTGCTCGCATCTGTTGCCGTACCGATCGAAGTCCCTCAATGCCTTCTGGAGGAAGCGGTTCTTCAAACCAGCCGATCTTAGATTCATCGTAAAGACGGTTGGCTAAGTGAACAGCTGTTTTGACGTTAAAGTTTCCGTGGGCGTCGATTAGTACTTCTACGTCCGAGCCAACCGACTCACGTACGGCTGCTGTGATATCGCAACCTAGATTTTCACCGGCGGCTGATATCTGTCCATCCTGATACATGGTGTGGAATGGCAGCATCTCGGCGAATGGATCCATTTTCATAGCATCATGGCCTTCGGCAACTGTGCGCTTTGCAGCAGCGGCGTACTCATCAGGAGTCGAGCAACCCCCGAACCACGCATTCGCGTACATACGAATATCATCTCGCATTTTGCCACCGAGTAGATCATAGACGGGGCGCCCGGTTGCTTTACCTTTGATGTCCCAGAGGGCGATGTCGATCCCACTAATGATTGTGGTTGGAAAGCCCCGCGAACCCATGTAGGTGTAGCGCCTGAAGAGCTTGTGCCAAAGTCGCTCGATATCGGCAGGATCTTCACCAATAAGGGCTTCACGAACCGCTCGAACGCCGGCACCGGTCAGTAGTGAACCATTTCGAGGAGTACTTGATGACTCACCCCAGCCAGTAATTCCTTCATCTGTTTCTATTGTGACGAAAGTCCATTGCCACTCGCCGTAAATATCGGATGGGCCGCCAAGATCAGGCACAACTACCCATGCTTCTACGTTTGTGATTTTCATAATTGTTCTCCATATTGTTGTGATGAAATTGGAATTTGGGCTGTCTATTAGTCGTCGATGGCGGCATTGACCAGAACTTGTAGTTCGCGTTTCAGTGGATATGTTCCGGACGGCATTAGTTGCGTCATAAATAGCACTACTATTTCTTCCACAGGGTCTATCCAGTACTCGGTACTTGCCGCACCACCCCAACTGTACTGTCCTTTTGAGCCTGTGATTTGGGTTTTATTTTGTCCGAGTGAAATTGCGAATCCGAGTCCCCATCCTTCGCCTTGCCGATAATCATCTTCTGGGGTTATGAAGGCGTGATCAAATACAGATTTACCATCTGGTAGATGGTTCTGAGTCATGAGCTCGATTGTTTTGCGGCTGAGGTAACGGCGCCCCTCGAACGTGCCATTATTGGCAAGCATCTGGAGGAATCGGTAGTAGTCGGTTGCAGTTGAAATGAGCCCCCCTCCGCCGGATTTAAACGGAGTCGGTTTGCGATAGGAACTCGTAGCGGCGGCATCCTGTAGTTTGATTCCGGCTTCAGGACTTGGCACGTAGCAGGCGGCAAATCTTTCAATCTTGTCGTCCGAAATGTCGAACGCCGTGTCTATCATGCTGAGTGGCTGAAAGATTCTTTCAGATAAAAATTCGTCAAAACTCTTGTCCGTTAAAACTTGAACCAAATATCCGCACAAATCGGTCGCCAGCGAATAATGCCAAGCGGTCCCGGGCGAAAACAAAAGCGGCATCTCAGCGAGACGTTTCGACCACTCATCGAGCGGTGTAGAGACCATCTCTTCCCACCCAAATTTCTGGTAGGCCCGGTCAACCGCGTTCGCATCGGTGAATCCGTATGAGAGCCCTGACTGGTGCGAGAGCAAATCTCGAATCGTCATCGGCCGGTCTTGCGGGCGGGTCTTGCAATTAGGGTGTTCGCCGCGCTCCCAGACTTCAGTGTTCTCCCACTCTGGAAGAAATTTGTGGACCGGGTCGTTGAGTTGGAACCGACCTTCTTCGTACAGCATCATCAATGCGACCGTGGTGATCGCTTTAGTCATCGAGTAGATGCGGTAGATGGTGTCCTCAGTAGTCGGCTTATTATTCTCTAAGTCCATGTTTCCGAGTGCCGAGAAGTGAGCGATCTCACCTCGGCGTGCGATAAGAGTAAGCACACCGGGAAGTTTTCCAGTGTCGATGTACTTTTCTTGAAAGTGGGTATCGATTCGTTTAAGTCGTTCTCTGGAAAGCCCAGTGACCATGAGTTACCTCTACCGGATGATTAATGCGATGTGAACCGTAGCGGCATGATAAGCGACCAGTCGCATTATTGACCGAGTTTCCGTGAGTGATGTGTGAACATTTTCGCCGTTAAAAATCTACGCATGTTTAATGAAAACCGAAGACAACACACTAATTAAATTCAGGTTGTAGAATCCGGCAAGATTCGGTAATTATCTAGCGGTCGGCAGATTTTGTCCTGTGGCCTACTTGGAAGTACGGGAGTCGAAGATGGAATCGAATGATTTATTGGTTGAAGCGTATTCGCACATTAATCGGATTGTTCATCAAGCTACCGACGATCTAACGCAGGAACAGCTTGCGTACCGACCTGAGTCGGGGGCGAATTCGATTGCTTGGCTGGTGTGGCATTTGACTCGAATTCAAGACAGCCATTTAAAAAACGTGGTTCAACTTGACGAGGCGTGGTTAACCGAAGAATGGTCTGAACGGTTCGGAATTCCCGGTTCAACCGGAGTTGGCTTCGGCGATGGTCCTGAAGAAGTGGCGGGGATTAGGCCACCTCGGGCGATTTTATTGGGCTATCACGACCGAGTAGCCGGTAGAGTGCTCGACTATTTACCAACGGTTAACTCTACAGAGCTAGATCGAATTGTCGACACTAATTACGACCCCCACGTCACAGCTGGAATTCGCCTGATGAGCGTCGTGCAGGACAACACGCAGCACGCAGGACAGGCTCGGTACATTAGAGGAATGATTGAACGACTGGGTGTTTAGGTGATGCGTGGCATCCCAATCAATGGCTGTACGACGACCAAGATTTTCTGTCGAACGAATTGTCCGCCGGGTCGACGTACTAAACCTGAAAACCGTGTTCACTTCGCGTCAGTTGACGAGGCCAAGCAAAACGGCTTCCGAGCCTGCAAGGTTTGCAAGCCAATCAGCCCTGCTGATGATCGATCGTGGCTGCCTAAATCAGAGCGATAGCTAAACGTTCCACTTGTTGCTGACTGTCTTCACGGTTGGCGAAATGGTCTGGGCGTTTTCCATGATTCCAGCGAAGACTTGATCGTGAATCGAACGTGCTACCCATTCGAGTCGAAGTTCTTCTGACTTCCAGTACGAAACTACTTCGATGTCTTCTGAAGAATCGTCGTTGAACGGTGTGAGCATCGAAGCCTGAACAAATCCGGGCTGCTCTGACATTGTCGAAATCCATGGATCGTTTATCGCTTGACGCAGGGCATCTTCTTTGCCATCTTTTGGAGTTAGGTAGACGTGAAGAGTAATCATTTTGAGAATCTCGATTGTGACGGTTGACTAAACATGCCGACGGCCGACGATAGGTAGCTAAGAAATACTGGGCCCGGCAACGTTCACTCGAGTGCGATAAAGCGATGTCGAGGCGGTGATGTACAAACTCTTTAGATCGTCATCACCCCAAGTGAAGTTCGCTGCAACCTCAGGAACCTGAATCACTCCCAGAGCCGTCGCGTCGGGTGCATAAATGTGAATCCCACCCGGACCTGTGCAATAGATATTGCCCTCACTATCTAGCTTCATTCCATCACAACCTCCGCTCCCAGAGCCTTCTGGAACCGCCCAGACGTCACCGCCCGAAATGCTTCCATCATCAGCTACGTCGAACACTCTGATATGTCCGAGATCGGTGTCGTTGATGAACAGTTGCTTCTCATCTAACGAAAACGTTAGGCCATTTGGCTGACCGAAATCAGATGCTAGTAGCGAAACCTCACCCGACACAGGGTCGATGCGGTAAACGCCTTGAAAATCCATATCCTGCTCGCGCAGTAAACCAAAGCCGTCCATACGACCGTACGTAGGGTCTGAAAAGTAGATCGCACCGTCCGACTTTACGATCAAGTCATTAGGGCTATTCAACTCTTTACCAGCGTAATACGAAGCAAGCACGGTGATCGATCCGTCGTGCTCTTCACGAGTCACATCGCTCGAAGCGTGAGCGCATGAAATCAACCGACCTTCTAAGTCGAAGTAGTGCCCATTCTGTTTGTTGCTCGGCTGCCTGAACGTCGTAACGCCAGTAGCTTTGGACCATTTGCGAACAATATCGCCTGGCATGTCGCTGAAAACCAACTCATTAGTACTCGCGTTCCACATGGCACCTTCGGTGAAGATGAACCCAGTGGCGACCTGCTCCAAAGGAGCATCGTCGCCAACAACCTGCCTGAACCGTTTGTCTCTGATTTCTACTGACATTTTTTCACCTAAGGTACGAGCTATTTTTGAAGCAACCAATTCACTGCGTTTATAAGTAACTTTTGTACTGGCTCTTGTTGCAGGACGCTAAGTCGGTGACCGTTCGCGAGATAAGCGACTCTACCTTCACCGTATTCGTGTGAGTAGCCTGAAGCGGACTGCCTGCCATCTTCACCCTGACTTACTGAAAAGAGATCGACTCGATCGTTGTCGAACCATATGAAGTGCTGCTCGTCATCGATTTCGTAGCTTTCAACGCCCTGAGTAATTGGGTGAGAGTTGTCTGTGATATCGACTTTGAAGTGCTGGAATGGTGGGTGGAACTGGAAGTAACCGGCAACTGTTCGTCGGTAACCACCCTCAAATGGGTAGTTCCATGCAGAGTTGTGCATAACGAGGAATGATCCGCCGCCTAGCACGAACTTCTCGATAGCTTCTTCCTGATGAGGCTGCATCCAGCGAACTGGATCGGCGTCGTGACCGTTTGGCCACTCCATGCCGTCTCGTAGGAATACCAATAGCTTCACACCTTCAAGCAGATCGGCGTCTATCGACGCAAAATCGGCGGTGTAGTGAACGTTGAGTCCTGCTTTTTCGAGAACTGGACCGATTCCAGCATGAGCCTCTTCAGCCTTGTGATATCGGTCGCCACCAAGAAATACTGCGTCTGCCATTGCGATCTCCAAAGACTGCTGTTCTGGTTCGCTCCCTTCAACAGGGCAAGTCGGGAGATCATACGCCTGTTTTAAGGTGTTGCGATCGCAGTAGGTGGTAAGGATGAGCACCAAGGGCAAACCTTTTCCGAAATATTAGTGCAAATGGGCAACCGGTCATTGGTCAGGCTTTCAGGTTGCCCGTTCATGTTTTACGAACCTCAAGTTTGGGATGACGAATAGGTTTAGAGACACGATCGTTACTACCAGATTGATCAGATCCTATGGCTAGTTGTTACGTGGCTGATCATTTATTTGATTCTGTCGATCAAATAGGGATGTGGTAGGTCACATCAGTTCGAAAAGCCGTCGTATGAAATTCAAGATCAATGGAACGAAACCTCGCCGAAACCTGCACCAAACGGTTAACGCACTTTAATGGGTTGGGGTGTTATTCTCGATGTATACCTATTTTTATGGTTTGCCCTCTATATAAGGGCTGAAACACAGAACCACAGCCGATCCGATCGAATAACCGGGTCGTTTCGCGCAGACGAATCTCGCTGCGACGAGCCTGAAAGCCCCCCTGTAAAACAATGTCGAAGACCCTCCGCAACGATCGCCGCAATGTCGCGATCATCGCCCACGTAGACCACGGTAAGACCACATTGGTTGACGCCATGCTCAAGCAGTCCGGTTCAGTTGCAACCTACAAAGAGCTCGACGAACGAGTTATGGACAACACCGATCTTGAGAAGGAGAAGGGCATAACGATCCTCGCCAAGAACACTGCTATTCGTTGGGGAGACACCAAGATCAACATTATCGACACTCCGGGTCACGCCGACTTCGGTGGCGAAGTTGAACGCGGTCTGGCAATGGTCGATGGTGTGCTTTTACTCGTAGACGCTTCAGAAGGACCTCTGCCACAGACTCGATTCGTTCTGCGTAAGGCGCTTGAGGCTAGCCTTTCTGTAATTTTGGTCATCAACAAGATCGACCGACCTGACGCTCGAATTGCCGAGGTCATTGACGAAGTTTACGAACTGTTCATCGACCTGGATGCTACTGAAGATCAGATCGACTTTCCGATCATATATTCTGTTGCACGAGACGGCCTCGCAACGATGGATTTTGAAGTGCCAGCGACTGATCTGACTCCTATGTTCGATTTGATCCTTGAGAAGATCCCACCACCTTCATTCGATGACGAGCACCCTCTTCAGGCGCACGTTACGAACCTCGATGCTTCGCCGTATCTTGGACGATTGGCGATTTGCCGAATTCATCAAGGAACGATCAAGAAGGACCAGATCATCTCGCATTGTCGTGTAGACGGATCAATCGTTCAAGCGAAAATCACCGAGCTATACATCACTGAGGGTCTTGAACGAATTACCGCATCCGAAGCAAGCGCTGGTGAAATCATAGCGATAGCTGGAATGCCTGAAATCACGATTGGCGAGACCATCGCTGATCAGGATGATGCTCGTCCGCTCCCTACCATTCGCATCGATGAGCCAAGCCTTTCAGCCACAATCGGCATCAACACATCACCTTTGACCGGACTCGATGGCAAAAAGCTTACTGCTCGTATGATCAAAGACCGCCTTGAGAGCGAACTGATTGGTAACGTTTCTATCAATATTCTGCCTTCCGATCGCCCTGACTCGTGGATATTTCAGGGTCGCGGTGAACTTCAATTGGCCGTACTGGTTGAAACCATGCGCCGTGAAGGATTTGAGATGACCGTTGGTAAGCCCGAAGTGGTTACCAAGATGATCGATGGCAAGCTGCACGAGCCGATGGAACGACTCGCAGTCGACATTAACGAAGATCACCTCGGTGCTGTTACGCAGCTTCTTGCACACCGCAAGGGCAAAATGGTGAACATGGTAAACCACGGTCAAGGACGAGTCCGAATGGACTTCATTATTCCGGCTCGTGGACTTATAGGTTTCCACAACGAGTTTGTTGTTGAGACCCGTGGAGCAGGACTTGCACACCACGTGTTCGAAGGTTACGAACGCTGGCAGGGTGAGATGCGATCACGCCCAACAGGAAGCCTTGTTGCGGACCGACGCGGTGTAACGACTACCTACTCTCTGCTAAGTGCGCAGGAACGCGGACAGTTGTTCATTCCAGTTGCGACAGAGGTTTATGAAGGCATGATTGTCGGAGAGAACCCACGTCCACAAGACATGGATTTGAATATGGTCAAAGCTAAAAAACAGACTAATATGCGATCTGCCGGTGCTGATAAAGCGGAACACCTCGATACTCATAAAGAACTGACGCTCGAACAGGCGCTAGAGTTCATGATGGATGGCGAGTGCTTGGAAGTTACTCCTAGCTTCGTACGGGTTCGCAAAATTGTTCTCGACCAGAACAAGCGTGGACGCGATAAAGGCGCAAAGAAGCTCGCATCTGTTGGTGCGTAAAGCACTAATTACAGAAAACTAAAAAACGCCCCTGCATGTAAACCATGTAGGGGCGTTTTCGTTTAAGTTCGGGATCGATTCAACGGCATCGCCTTCAAGCCCTTGATTCCTGAACTTAACGGGACTTCATCGCCAGAGTCGACGAAGACATTTTGATTGACGCCTTGCTATATGTCGTCGATTCGCCTCTCTTCAGTGCATCCTTTTTCTCACTGCCGCATCTCATTGTCTGCTTGAAACACGGCAATCACTTATCAGGGATAGTAAGAGGAAAATGATTAATGGCACTTCTACTTGGGGATACCGTCCCGAATTTCACTCAGGCGTCGACCGACGGCGATATTGATCTCTACGATTTTCTTGGTGAGGGCTGGGGCATTCTCTTTTCTCACCCTGTCGATTTCACGCCGGTTTGTACTACTGAGCTAGGTGCCGTGGCCGGACTCAAGGGTCAGTTCGATAAGCGAAACACTAGGGTTGTTGGCCTGAGTGTCGATGAACTTTCTTCACACGCTGGCTGGGTCAAAGATATTGAAGAGACGCAGAACGTAACACTCAACTTCCCGATTCTGGCTGACACAGGTAAGAAGGTTGCAAATCTCTACGGAATGATTCAGTCTGAAGACAACAAGATGACGGTTCGTTCGGTCTTCATCATCGATCCTGCAAAGAAGCTTCGACTTACGCTAACATACCCGGCTTTAACCGGACGCAACTTCGCTGAGATTCTTCGTGTTCTCGATTCACTGCAGCTGACCGATGGCTACAAGGTCGCCACCCCTGCCAACTGGCGAGATGGTGACGATGTAATCGTTTTGCCAACAGTTTCGAACGAAGATGCTGATGCCCTGTTCCCGAAGGGATGCGAGGCCGTAAAGCCGTACCTGCGTATAACCCCGCAGCCGAACAAGTAAGTTCGCTAGTAATCGCTAATAGAACCGCCCCGCTGGAATCCAGTCGGGGCGGTTTACGCGTTGAAGTCAAACTCGGCGTTCGTTCGCCTAATTAGCGCCGACCGCCCAGCGCGACATCACACTTTCATCCAATTCGATTCCAAGACCCGGTCGATCAGGTGCCACGCCAACCCCCCCGCCGATCTCCAGAGGCTCCGCAGCGATGTCGTCGACATGAATCAGCGGGCCAAGTAAATCGCAGGGGTGAATTTTGTTAGGCATCGCCGTTCCTAAGTGAAGAGCAGCAGCCATCTTTATGGAAGAATCGTGACTCGTCCCAAGCGTCCAGCCGATACCAGCGG
>Ga0115002_10008663_pt1 | contig 11235 bp, 5 predicted proteins | sample ArcticOcean_MG_C_8_FD_89576 | JGI IMG/M metagenome (GOLD analysis project Ga0115002, IMG submission 89576) | Marine microbial communities from western Arctic Ocean - ArcticOcean_MG_CB11_86 | ecosystem: Environmental > Aquatic > Marine > Oceanic | place: Arctic Ocean: Canada Basin | collected... | reverse complement strand
TTTCCTCAACTTTTGAAACAGGTAAATTACGAAACAGCATTTATCGGCAAATGGCACATGGGTGGCTCCAGCGATGCCGCTCGCCCCGGTTTCAATCACTGGGTTAGTTTTCGGGGACAAGGTACTTACGCACCAGGCAACCAAACGCTGAATGTCGACGGCAAACAAGTGCCGCGTCAAAAGTACATGACCGATGAGTTGTCAGATTACGCGACGGATTGGCTGAAAAAGCAGTCGGGCGACAAACCGTTCATGTTGTACCTTTCCCACAAAGGCGTCCACGGACTCTACGACCCAGCTCCTCGTCATCGCGATCGTTACCGCGAAGCGAAGTTCACACCGCCTCTCACAATTGCAAATACGCCTGAAAACTACGCAGGCAAACCGATGTGGGTCCAAGACCAAAGAAACAGTTGGCACGGCGTCGAGTTCCCCTACTACGGTCGTTCGAAACAAACGGTCGCCGAAATGTACAAACACTATTGCGAAATGATCCTGTCAATCGACGATAGCGTGGGACGCGTCATGGAGACACTTCGAGCCCAAGGCACTGAACGCGAGACGCTCGTTCTATTTACCAGCGACGGCGGACATTTTTGGGGCGAGCACGGCTTGATCGACAAGCGGTGTGCCTACGAGGAATCGATGCGGATTCCATTGGTCGCGTATTGTCCATCTCGAATCAAAGCCGGAACTAAATGCGATGCCCTCGTCGCCAACATCGACGTGGCACCGACCCTGCTGAAACTGGCAAACGTCGAAATACCAGAGGCAATTGACGGTCAAAGTTTTGCCAGCTTGCTCGCCGATCCATCCGCTACGGAGTCTCGCCGTAAAACGCTGCTTTACGAATACTATTGGGAGCCGAGTTTCCCGCAAACTCCGACAATTTTTGCCCTCAGGAGCAACCAATACAAATTGATTCAGTATCATGGGATCTGGGACACCGACGAGTTGTACGACATCGCAAATGACCCCCTCGAGATCCGCAACCTCATTCGAGACCCCAAATACAAGCAACTGATTTCGCAGATGAGGCAACAGTTGCACCAACGATTGAAAGAAACCGATGGCCTCGCAATTCCCCTCGGCTTCAAACGAAATCACGGGGCCAATTTGCGCCGTGAAAACGGATCGAAGAGAGCAGAGTTTCCGACCGAGTTAACTCGGGAAACATCAAAATAAACAAAAGAGTCAAATATGAAAAAGACAGCCCTTATCGCCGTTGCTTTTGCCTTACTACTTAACGTCTTCGCCTACGCGGAGGAAACAAAGATTGTTGCCCATCGAGGTGCCTCTCGAGATGCCCCGGAGAATACGCTGCCAGCCTTTAGGCTCGCGTGGGAACAGGGCGCCGATGCAATCGAAGGCGATTTCCATCTCACAAAAGACAATCAAATCGTCTGTATACACGATCGCAATACCAAGAAAGTATCGAGTGCAAATCTAGTCATTCGCGAATCGACCTTCGATGAACTTCGCAAGTTGGATGTGGGGGCGTACCGCGGAAAGACATTCAAGGGCACCGTCATGCCAACGCTTGCGGAAGTATTTGAAACGGTCCCCGATCAGAAGGAAATCTATGTTGAAATAAAATGCGGCACCGAGATTATTCCGGTATTACTTGCTGAGTTCAAGAAAGCGAAGCTGAAAAAAGAACAGATCGTTGTGATTAGTTTTGACAAGAGAGTGATTCAAGAAGTAAAAACTCAAGCCCCTCAATACAAGGCGAGTTGGCTGGCCTCCGTCAAAAAAGACAAATCCGGGAATCTCGCCCCCTCGCTCGACTCGATTCTCGCGACGCTAAAGCAGATCAAAGCAGATGGCTTCAGCTCACACATGAACAATATAGACGAGGCGTTTATCAGACGAATCGAACAAGCAGGATACGGATATCACGTGTGGACGGTTGACGACGCAAGCATTGCAAATCGTTTTAAGAAATGGGGAGCTGACTCCATTACGACAAATGTTCCCGGTCATATACGAAGCAAACTTGTCGACTGAAATGCAGCGGATCTAGCCCCGCGTTTTTAAGGTGCATCCGGAAGTCTGGCGACATCCGCTACTGCATCGCTGTGACGAATTTCTCACCGCCTATTCCTTCGGCAGATCAAAGTAGAACACTCGTTTGCTATCGGCTTTCGTTCCCACTTCCTGGCTGGAAACGAGGAGTCGATCTCCGAGGATAGTCCGCGAAGCGATGGAGCCATCGGGTGCGGTCACTAGGAACTCGGCGGGATGGACGAATACGATGTGCCGTTTCGTTTCGCGAGACCTAGCTTGTAAGATAGGATCGTTCTTCACCGATCCGAACATCCCACCCGACGGACAGATCAAAAAGTCCGCGCCGTTATCGATAAAACCGTTGACGATCTTTGGGAAACGCCGGTCCGCACAGATCATGACACCAATTTTTCCGACTGAAGTTGCGAATACCAAAGACTTGTCGCCGGGAGTATTGCGTTTGAGCTCGTGTCCGAGATGCTGCTTGCGGTACTTTCCAGCCAACTCACCATCGGGATTGATGACAACGGCGGTGTTGAATCGATCGTCACCATCGGCCTCTAGCATCCCGGCGATCAACTGAATCTTGAGTTCCTTTGCCAGCGATTGAAGCTTCCGAAAATACTCTCCATCGGGAATCGACTCGCCCAAGCTGCGATACTTCTCCAGTGGAATCGACTTATCGGCGATCGCGTAACCGTCGAGAAAACACTCGGTCGTGCAAACGATTTGAGCACCGTTCTTGGCAGCCTCGCGGATCATCGGTTCGATCCGTTTGTAATTCGCCGCTTTGTCTCCTCGAACCCATTTCGCGACGACGCCCGCGACCCGAATGCACTGATCGTCGTCGGCAAGAGAAGGTCCGTTGACGACGCTGACCATCAGGAAAACGAACGCAGTAGCCACATTCAGCAATCTTAATTTAGTGATCATTTGCCATTCGCTATGTGAGTCGTTGAGTTCTTCTTTGCGCGTTGTGCAGCAAAACATGTCAGACATTATAGAGGGCAGGAAGATGAACAGGAAAATAGTTCTCGGAAATGTAAGTGCGAATCGATATCCTCTAAAACATGTCCCCTTTATCTTCCTGCCCCCATCTTCCCGCCCCCATCTTCCCGCCCCCATCTTCCCGCCCACTCGCTCCTTGTGCGCAAGTTTGGTCTCCGCGGCCAAATTCATTGTCAAAAAATAGAGTGTCTTTGTCGATAAAACAATCTCTCGTGTTGATACAATGGAACTGTTATCGTTTTGGCTCTATCGACGACCCTCAGCACACCTAAAGCTACCTACCCAACGACTGCATCAGAGTCTGCATCAGCGCATAGCTTCTCAAGCCCACTTCCTGACTCACTCTTCTGGAATGTGGCTTTTGAAGTAAAAGGAATAGTAATGGAAAAATCGATCAGCACTTTATTGCTGCTGTTGGCAATAGCCGCACCCGCTGCGTTTGCTGAAGATGCAACGCAAGGATTTGCAATTCCCAAGGCAGTCGAGTCGGTTATCGCGAACAGCTGTGTCGAGTGCCATGGCGCCGACGAAAGCGAAGGGGACGTGCGGTTCGACAATCTGTCGTCGCTAAATATCGACGCGAGGTTGCAACTACTGAACAAAGCGCAAGAGCAAATCTTCTTCGGCACGATGCCGCCCGAGGATGCCGAGCAACCGACGACTTCACAACGGACTCAGCTGGCGGAATGGGTCTCGCTGGAACTCAATAAGCACAACGCCTCCAAACTGGAGGACAAACTCAGGAAACCGGAATTCGGCAACTACATCGATCACGAGAAGCTGTTCTCTGGTGAATACAAAGATCTGAAGGCATTCACCTACGACAGGCGATGGTTAATAAGCGAATACATTTTTGAAGCGAAATTCAATCAGCTGCTCAAACATCAACCGTTCAGAACAATCGATGGGACTCGACATTTTGTCATCGGTGACAACAACCGACGCGTCAATCTAACCAATCCTTTTCTACTGCCAACAAACTCCGGCGTTCGTTACTACGCGAACACAACACTCAATGGTGGCCATCTACTGACGATGATCACCAACGCGAAAGAATCTTCTACCTACATGATTTACCTGGTCAAACGAGACCAGCGATTTATCCCCGCGATAAATGTCATTATGAATCAGCAGTGGGAACACGAGAGGATACTCGCATCGCGCGAGAGTTTCTTAAATAGCTTTATCGATAAAGTCTTGAGTGACGTTTACGGCGAGAAAAACGATGATCTGTTGGCAAAGGTGGTTAAGAAGCCAACGAAACTGGCGACCGAAAATAAAGAGCTGGAAACGCAGCCTGAAGCACAATCTGAAACAAAGACGTTAACAAAACGTTTCATACCACCCGCGCGAGACGATTACGATGCGATCCTTGCCGCTATGCAAAAACATAAACAGGATGGCGATACCGACCAGCAACTCATCGAAAAATGCGAAAATGAGTGGCTCAACTTTGAAGTCCATGCGAGAAAAATCCAGGCGCGCGTCACCTTCATGAACAACTGGATGTCAGAACTTCATAAACGCATGCCCACAAAACAACTCAACAGACCCTATCGGGCTCTTGCTGATCCTGAGATGAAGATCGTCACGGAAGCGATTTTGAAGCACCGAAAAAAGGGAGACCGATACAAGCAAATCATTATCAAATGCATGAATGCATGGGACGAGGAATTTGAACTAGAACGTTCCAAAACCGGCCCGCCCAACAACGAAACCGTAAATGCACTGGTCGAGCAACTGTTTGTCAAAATCTTTGAGCGTTTACCAACAGAGTCCGAAGCAGAAAAATACGCCTCCTTATCCAAAGCGTATATCGAGCAAATTGGAAATCTAAAGGCGATCGAACAGTTAATCCAAACTCTAATCCTCCGAACAGAATTCGTTTACCGCTATGAATTTGGCCAAGGGGAAGCGGACGCTTTTGGCAGGAAAATGCTGTCACCGAGAGGTGCAAGTTATGCCATCGCCTACGCGCTAACAGACAGTACTCCAGATAAGCAACTAGTTGAAGCGGCCAAGACTGGCAAGCTCAACACCAAGGAGGATTACCAGCGCGAAGTATTGCGGATACTTAACAACAGAGAACAGTACTACGTTGTCGACGAGAGTCTCGTCAAATTCCGATGTGACAGCATCAGTAACACTCCGATTAGAAAACTGAGGTTCTTTCGAGAGTTCTTCGGTTACCCCAAACTGATGTCGATCTTCAAAGACAACAAACGCTTTGGTGCCAACTACGACTCAGCGAGGGCGAGATTGGTAGACGAAGCAGATTTGCTGGTCGATCACATCTTGAAAAATGACAAACGAGTATTTGAAGAGTTGCTAACGACTGAAAAGTTTTACGTTTATCATTCCGGCAATAACGAAGTCATGAAAACTTCCGCCGACCGCGTTCGCAAAATATACGACAAGTTCAAGGACGAAGACTGGAAGAACTTTAAAGCGGAAGACCTTGAAAAGCATCAAGACTTTCTCCTTGAAACGAAGATGAGAGGCATTCGAACAAATGATTTCAAAGCTTCGCTTGGCCCCTTCAAGACGGCAATGACAAGCTTCACTGTTCGTTTCGACAAAGGGCAAACGGCTGCCGCGCCCTTCAATTCCTTTCCGGCTCATGGCATGGCAAACGCACCGAGCCGCACTGGTCTACGATTCTCTGACCCTCAAGTCGCGATGTTCTTTAACATCAAACTTGATAACTGGTCCTATCCAACGACACAGCCTGCGAAGGTAGCAAACAGAAAAGGCATGCTCACTCATCCCGCTTGGCTGATCGCTCATGCACAAAACACGGAAACCGATCCGGTAATTCGCGGCAAATGGGTGCGTGAAAAACTATTGGCAGGCTCGGTTCCTGACGTGCCGATCACGGTGGACGCTGTGATTCCTGAGGATCATCACAAAACATTGCGATCTCGACTGGTGGACGTCACCGAGCAGAAAGAATGTTGGAAATGCCACGAGCGAATGAATCCGCTCGGTTACACTTTCGAGATCTTTGACGATTTCGGCCGTTATCGCACGCAAGAATCGCTCGAGCATCCCGACAATTTAATTAAGGAAGCGCCGGCAAAGGGCGATGTCTATACTGACCTGAGAGATACCTACAAAACACTCCCGGTAAACGCCACGGGTTACCTTGCGGGCACGGGAGACGAAAATCTCGATGGAGAAGTGACAGACGCCATTGAATTATCAGAACGACTGGGCAAATCGAAACGGGTCCGGCAGTCGATTATCCGTTACGCTTTCCGTTACTTTATGGGCCGCAATGAATTTTTGTCAGATTCAAAGACGCTGATCGATGCCGATCAGGCCTATATAGAAAGCGGCGGTAGCTTTGACGCCGCCATCGTTTCGCTGTTAACATCCGATTCATTCATGTATCGCAGATCAATAAAGGACTAGCCATGGCGACCAGCAGAAGAAGATTCCTAAAAACATCGGCATTGGGTGCTGGTGCTGTAGCGCTGACGCCTTCGTTGGACAGCCTTGTCGCCGCGCCCGTTAACAGCGAATTCCCGCGCCGCTTCATCTTCATCAGAAAATCAAACGGCATTCGACCTAATGAATTGACCTTGCCAAGCTTCACCGACCAAGAGAAAGCCTCCTACGACAAAAAAGAGGCGATGGAAGTCGATCTAGACAAACATGAATTACCCTCTTGGTTGGGCGCATTAGAGGGTCACAAACAACACATGACCATCTTGAACGGCCTGTCGTGCAAGATGAGTGAAAATGGTCACTGGTCTTATTCGTCGGTGATGGGAGCGTATAAGTCAGGCCGCAATTCTCTGAGCGGAATTAAGAGAGCGACCATCGACTTCGAATTGGCCAAGCTCTTTCCCTCTCCATTTGGTCATGTCGAACTTTCGCTCACTGGAAACTACTCCAGCTTTCGCACAGGAATTGTAGCCGGTTATTCCGCGCCCGCGCCACACCAAAGGAATTACTGTTACGCAGACCCGCAAACAGCCTACAACGAACTCTTTAAAACGGTTTCCAATCCGGGTGCAGTTGACTCCGACAACATGCTCTTAAAGTTCTTGCAAGAAGAAGAGATCATTAATGCCAAAGGTCTTCGAGGCCACGAAAACCTTAAGTTAAGTAATCACATCAACTCAATTGAAACGATCCGCGAGCGAAACAAAAAAGTCGAGGCGATGTCGGACGTCATCTCTAAGAATCTTCCCACGATCGACGCCCTACATGCCAATGGCGGACTCAACGCCAGCACGCCTGAGAAGCAGGAAGCAATGACGGACATTTTGATCTCCGCTCTTATTACCGGCTTGACCAATGTTGTCACCTTTACGATCGACGAACTTTCGACACCCGTCAAAGGCCTCCCGGGCAACGAAGGTGACCACATCTCGATTCACGAGCTGGGTCACAACGGTAGCTACAGTGGAGTTCCCGCCGAAAAGATCAGAGAAACAGTTCGAGTCGGTCACATCCAACAGGTTGCCACCATTGTCGACAGACTCAAGAAGGTCCCCGAAGGCAAAGGCACGATGTTTGACAACACCACGATCCTCTATTTCCCTGAAAATGGTGAAGGACATCACAGCTGGGGCACCGAATCGCCATTTGTCGTAATGGCGGGAGACAATTGCAAGCTGGACGTTGCAGGTCGCTATATCCGCCTACCCTACCACGGCACCGAAGGCCATAAAACAATTGGTAACTGGTACACCACTCTGCTTAATGCTCACGGCAATCCTATCGAGCACTACGGCGATCTGGATCTGGAAATGTCTCGTAAGAAGCTGGACCAAACCGGCTCGATTAAGCAACTGATGACCTAAACCCATTCCCAGATAAATAACTTGTGTCATGATGATAAATCTATGACAAGATGACTAACTACGATTAAATACTCACCTTGAGATTCGCACCCACCCGAGAGACCACCCCCATGTCACGTTGTATCGTTTCGATCCTGCTGCTCACATTGTCGTTTTCTATAGCAATTGGCGTCGAGAAACTCTCGCCGTTAGAAAGTAAAACCGTGAACGGGCAGGCAGCCCAAAAGCGGCAACAAAAAAAGCCGCCACGAAAGAAGAAGTCGCAGCCGAAGAAGCCGCAACAAAAAAAGCCGGGGTTACAGCAAAGCGTTGGGCCAGCCATTGGCGGCAACAAGGCAACGCCAATTGACCGCATTAAAGTAGCCAAAGGGTTTCGGGTCGAATTGCTCTACTCCGTGCCAGGTCAGGACCAGGGCTCGTGGGTCAATCTTTGCACCGACGACAAGGGACGAATTATCGTCAGCGATCAATTCGGTGGGTTGTATCGCATTTCACCTCCACCTGCTGGCAAGCCGATCGATTCCACAATGGTCGAGAAAGTTCCCGCTGAAATCCGAGCCGTCAACGGCATGGTCTGGGCATTTGGAGCGTTGTATGTCGGTGTAAACGACTACGAGCAAAAGATTCCTTCAGGCCTCTATCGAATTACCGACAGCGATGGCGACGACCAGCTCGATAAAGTCGAAATGCTTCGCGAAGTTCAATCGAAGAGCGACCACGGAGTGCACGCCTTGATGCCGACGCCCGACGGTAAAGCTCTCTACCTGGTCACCGGTAACAATACACTTCCACCGGAACTGGCAGCGAGCTCACCTGTTCGTCAGGTTTGGGGAGAAGACCATCTGCTGCCCAGTATGCCAGACGGCCGTGGACACAATCGAGGGGTACTGGCTCCCGGTGGCATCATCTATCGCGTTAGTCCAGACGGGAAACAATTCGAAGCCTATGCGTCCGGATTCCGCAACATCTTCGACGCAGCGGTCAACCGAGACGGCGAATTGTTCACGTACGATGCCGACATGGAATACGATTTCAATACGCCCTGGTATCGTCCGGCTCGGATTTGTCACGTTACTAGCGGCGCGGAGTATGGCTGGCGAAACGGTGCAGGCAAACGCCCACCTTTCTATGCCGACAACCTTCCCCCCGCACTCGACATCGGACCTGGCTCGCCGACGGGAATGACCTTTGGCTACGGCGCAAAGTTTCCAGCGAAATACCAGAACGCTCTGTATTCACTCGATTGGAGCTGGGGAAAACTCTATGCCGTTCATTTAAAACCAAATGGATCGACGTATACGGCTACGAAAGAAGAGTTCCTCACGGGAGCTCCCTTGCCGATCACCGATGCGATCATTCACCCGCAAGACGGCGCAATGTATTTTACGATTGGCGGACGGCGCGTGCAGTCGGGCCTCTACCGAGTGACTTACGTTGGCGACGAACCGACCGATCTCGTTAAGACACCCGCCAAGGACAACAAAGCGAGGAATACTCGCCACTCACTGGAGGCATTCCACGGCCAGCAAGATCCGCAAGCGATCGACTTCGCATGGCCATATTTGTCTGACAAAGATCGGTTCATTCGTTTTGCCGCTCGGACTGCCATTGAGCATCAGCCGATGGATACATGGGCCGAAAAGGCGTTAACCGAACCGGACGCCGCCAAGCAAGTCGTCGCCCTACTCGCGCTTGCTCGCGTCGCTGGCATCTGCCCTCAACATCGCAACGATCTAATTTCGGAAGCCGCTACCGCCATGCGAGACAAACTGCTGGCCGCAGTCATCTCGATCGACGCGGAAAGTCTAAAACTGCAAGATCAACTAACACTGTTGCGAACGACCCAAATCATTCTAAATCGTTTTGGTCGGCCCGATGATGCGACGAGCGAAAAACTGATCGACAGCTTCGACCCGCTTTTCCCCTCCGAGTCCACCGATCTGAACTGGCTGTCGTGCGAAACGCTCGCTTGGCTCCAGTCGCCGACGGTTGCACAAAAAGCGATGGCGCTGATCGATGCAGCACCGACTCAAGAAGAGCAGATGCAGTACGCTCGTTCGATTCGGTTGTTAAAGGCAGGTTGGACCCCTGAGTTGCGGACTGCGTATTTTGAGTGGTTCTTAAAGGCTGCCAACTACCGAGGTGGTGCAAGTTTCGAAAAGTTTATTCAGTTCATTCGCGACGACGCGGTCGCTTCACTTAGCGAAGCCGAAAAGAAATCCATGGCGGAACTCTTAGCAAAGAAGCCAGTGGAGAAGTCGGTGTTGGAGAATCTGGGACAGATATTCGCTGGACGGAGTTCGACAGAATGGACTCTGGATGAACTTTCTGCTGCTGCTCGAACAGGTCTCAATAAACGAGACTTTGTCAAAGGCCGAAAGATGTTTGCAGCGGCTGGTTGCTACGCCTGTCACCGCTTCGGAAATCAGGGTGGAATGACAGGACCCGATCTAACATCCGCTGGACGTCGCTATTCACCGCACGACCTTTTGGATCAGGTCGTCAATCCAAGCAAGGTGATCAACGAACAGTTCTCTGCGATCTCCGTCGTCACTTTAGACGGCAAGATTCACACTGGAGTCGTCGTCAACTTAAAAGGTGATTCGATGACCTTGAACACGGATTTAACCAATCCCAACCAACGCGTCAGCATCGACCGCAAAGAGATCGACGAAATCATCGTTTCAAAAACGTCACCGATGCCGCAGGGACTTTTCAATCGCATGACCAAAGACGAGATCCTCGATCTGATTGCCTACATCATCAGCGGTGGCGATTCAAAACACGAATTGTTCAAAGACTAGAACAAATCGTGAGTACCAGCACGGGATTCTGGTGGAGTGAGCGCGAGGTCTAAGCGACAGACGGTTGCGTTGTTTTGCTCCTGTTGCTCGGATCGGATAGGATCAGTTTAGATTTCAGCTCCTTTCCCGGAGCCACGTTCTAAGACCGATGCTACCCGAAAGAAAACGATGGAAGACAATCACGTCAAAAAAGTTTCCTCGATCTTTCGCTGGCTGCCGCGATTCAATCTCAAGATGTTGCTGATCGCTTTCACGATTGTGGGCATCTTGTTGGGATTCTTGGGTAGACATCTCTATAAGGCTCGGCAGCAGCAGATGGCTGTCGCGAAGCTGACTTTAGCTGGAGCAACCGTACGCTACGAATCCAAGTTCATGCGCCGTTTTGGTCCGAACATCCTAAGCGACGGAACATCGGAGACATGGAGCGAAGGCTGGGATGATTGGATGGCAGCGACGTTCGGCAAAGATGCTGCGTACAAAGTCCACTCGGTTTATATTTCGGCGCCGGGCGACGAGGTAAAAGAGATCCACAAACTTCCTTGGCTAAAGGAACTGAAAGTATCTGAGGACCGCGCTTCGATCAGTCTCCCCGATGAAGCTTG
>Ga0115002_10008661_pt1 | contig 11236 bp, 14 predicted proteins | sample ArcticOcean_MG_C_8_FD_89576 | JGI IMG/M metagenome (GOLD analysis project Ga0115002, IMG submission 89576) | Marine microbial communities from western Arctic Ocean - ArcticOcean_MG_CB11_86 | ecosystem: Environmental > Aquatic > Marine > Oceanic | place: Arctic Ocean: Canada Basin | collected... | reverse complement strand
ATGTTTGAACGGCCCAGGACCAGCGCCTTCTGCCCCTGCAGGTCGCCCAGTGTGTCCTTGAGCATCATCAGGCAGCCCAGCGGCGTGCAGGGGACGAGCGCGTCCTGGCCCGTCGCCAGCAGTCCCGTGTTGATGACGTGGAAGCCGTCGACGTCCTTTGCCGGATCGATGGCGTTGACCACGGCGTGCTCTTCGATCTGCTCGGGAAGCGGCAACTGCACCAGGATGCCGTTGACCCGAGGGTCGGTATTGAGCTCCGCCACCTTTCCCAGCAGTGCGTCTTGGGGCGTGTCCGCCGGCATGTCGAATTTGAACGACTCCATGCCGACCTCGACGGTCTGCTTGGATTTGTTGCGCGTGTAGACCTGGCTGGCCGGATTCTCGCCGACCAAGACGACCGCAAGTCCCGGAATCACATTATGGTCGGCCTTCAGCGCCGCCACCTGCCGCGCGACCTTTTCGCGAAGGCGCTCGGCGAACGCCTTGCCATCGATGATCCGGGCCGTGCCTGAATTCGCTTCGGTATCCGTCATGTCAGTCTCCTTCTGAGTGGTGCTTAACCCATCGTTGGAGGTCGCTCAACAGCGCCGGTGACTCTCCTTCGACCAGTAGTAATTTACGGCGTCTTTTCCCTCCACGGGCCACCGATATGTTCTTTTTGAGGATTTTCCACTCCCGCGACAGCAACTTGATAACGGCAGCGTTGGCCTTCCCCTTTTCGGGCGATTCGGTGATCCGCACCCGCAGCGCCGGTCCGTCGGGGCTGTCGACGATCCCCCCGACGGTTGAGGTGCGGGCCTTGGGCGTAATCGAAAGGGATACCAGGACGCCGCTTGAGATTATCGAGAAGATGCCGTCCGTCCGGAGCGGCGAGGAATCAGAGGCCACCTTGACCGATAAAGATCTCAAACAACAGATTCCGCAGGAAGACCAGACCGAGGATCAGCACGATCGGGGAAATATCGATGCCGCCGAGCAGCGGAATAAATCTGCGAATAGGCCGCAGGAGCGGCTCGGTGATGCGGTACAGGAAATCCCCGATCATGTAGACGAAGCGGTTCTGGGTGTTGATCACATTGAAGGTGACCAGCCAGCTCATCACGGCAGAGATGATGAGCGCCCAGATGTAGAGCGTGACGACCGTGCTGACGAGTTGAAGAATCGAATACATAAACAGGCTCCGGGCCGTTGCACCTCGGCAATGGGCTAATCTACAGCACCATCCGGCGTCGAGCCAAGCGACCTCGTTCACCGGCTGTCGGCTTGGTGCAGCGTGTGGAACGATGCCATGTCCACCGCCATCCCCGCGATTGCGGGACGCCTTGACACCTTTGCGGGGGGTACTCATTATCCCGCCGATTTCTGCCGCTGTGCCTGAGTCCGGACATCAATTTGGGCGGTAGCTCAGTTGGGGGCGCGCGACGTTCGCAACGTCGAGGTCAGGGGTTCGATTCCCCTCGGCTCCACCAGCCTTCGCCCTGCTAACATGAAGTATGTGTATATTCTTCAAAGCCTCGAATTTGTCGAACGCTACTATGTCGGTATCACTGACGACCTGAAATCCCGGCTGGCGAAGCACAATGCGGGTGGCGTCTCGCACACATCCAAATACAAGCCCTGGCGTGTGAAGACGTACGTTGCGTTCTCTGATGAAAAGAATGCACAGGCATTCGAGCGATACTTAAAGACCGCTTCCGGACGCGCATTTGCGAAAAAGCGGCTATAGATTTGCGCGAAGCGTTCTCCAGAAATCTTCTGACCAAATAACCTCAGAATCATCTGCCAAGGCCTTGAATTAGTTTAACGTTAAACTATATAGTTTAGCATTGAACTATATAGGATACCTGCCATGTCTCTCAATCGCCGTTCGTTTCTTGGCCTCACCGGTGCGACCGCTATCGTTCTGACAGCCGGCGGTGGCGCCTTCATCATGACGCGCAGTCCCACCGCGGCAATTACCCCATGGGCGGCGGCGGGCGGGAAGTACGCGGACCCGCGGTTGCGGGCCGTGTCTTACGCCATCCTTGCGCCAAATCCTCACAATCGTCAGCCCTGGATCGTGGATCTCCGAACCGACGGCGAAGTACAGCTGCTCTGCGACACCGGACGTCTTTTGCCGAAAACCGATCCCCGCAACCGGCAAATCGTGATTGGTCTTGGATGCTTCCTGGAATTGCTGAGGCTGGCGGCCGGGGCTGATGGATATCGCTTGGATGTTGATGAGTTTCCGGAAGGAGTTTCCGAAGCGAATATCGATGGGCGTCCAATTGCGCGCGTCCGTTTCGTGAAGTCCGATGAAATATCGGCAGACCCTCTCTTCGACCAGATCGTCAGGCGCCGGACCAATAAGGAACCCTTCGACATGGCGCTGCCGGTGCGGGACTCTGACCTGCAGGCGCTTGCTGCGGCAGGCCAGGGTTCTGTTGCCGTGGGGACGACCAGCGCTTCAAACGATGTGGCTCGTTTGCGCGATCTCACTTGGCGCGCCCACCTCACAGAGATCATGACTCCGCGCACGGCTCTCGAAAGCGTTCGCCTCATGCGGATCGGCAAGTCCGAGATCGAAGCCAATCCCGACGGCATCGACCTTGGAGGTGCCTTCCTAGAGACGATGAACCGGGTGGGTATCCTGACCAGACAGGAACTCGCCGATCCCGAGTCGTCAGCGTTTCAGCAAGGGCTCGAGATGTATCGCGAGATCACGGGTACGGCCATGGGCTATGTCTGGCTCACAACTGAGGGGAACAGCCGTCGCCAACAGCTCGCTGCCGGCAGGGCATGGGTTCGTATCAATCTTAAGTCGACGGAACTCGGTCTCGGACTCCACCCGTTGAGCCAATCCTTGCAGGAATATGCCGAGGTGAAGCCGCACCTCGATGAAGTTCACGACACGCTCGGCGCGCGCCCGGGGCAACGGATCCAGATGCTAGGACGGCTTGGCTACGGGGCAGAGGTGGCGCCCAGTCCGCGCTGGCCGCTGGAAACCAGAATCCGGGAGATGTGATGTCCCAAACGAGCTCCGATCCCCTCGTTTTTGCTTTCCTCAACGAGATTGGCATCATCGATCAATTGGCCCGCGCCCAGCTCGAGCGAACATTGCCCGACGGCCTCAGGTTCTCGCACTTTGGTGTCTTAAACCATTTCGCTCGTCTCGGAGGAGAGAGCAGCCCGGCCAAGCTCGCCCGTGCTTTCCAGGTCACCAAGGGCGCGATGACGAACACGGTGCAGCGACTGCAAGTCCGGGGCCTTGTCGAGGTGAATCCAGATCCACACGACGGTCGCGGCAAGCGCGTCCGCATCACCGAGAAGGGATTGCAGGTCCGGAACGATGCGATCCAAGCGCTTACGCCCGCGCTGGCCCGGTTGGAAGGTGAATTTTCGCGTGAGGAATTCGCTGCGGCCCTCCCCTTCCTGCAGAGTCTCAGAGTGTATCTGGATACGGCGCGGAACGGTCCCGACGACCAGAGCGTCTAGCTTTTGGTGAAGGCTTGAAATGCGACGGCCCCCGAGTCACCACGGGGGCCGTCATCGTTTTGATCCCTTTCGCGCGAACTAGCGCGCGAGGATAACCGTGACCAACAGTGGAGGGTGTCCTACCTCCGCTGCAATAGGTAGAAGATGATTGCGGCTGCAATGACACCGATCAGGCCGGCGCCAGAGAATTTATCGACCAGCGAAATAAGATTGCCGGCCACGTCCGCATTGATAAAGACGAGGGCTCCCGGGAACAGAATCTGGAGAATGACCCCCAGTGCGACGACCACAAGGGCCAGTTCTGTTACCGCTTTGAGCCACCTATTGACTGTATCGATCATGGTTATATTCCCTAATAGTTCGCTCGAACGCCCCTACGGGACAAAGTACCAATCACCACCCACATCCAACACGCTCTCGGCTTCTGGGTCTTAATAACCGCCGGACGGCGGGCCACCTGACTGACCCTGCGATGAGCCACCGTTGCGGTCACGCAGGATGAGATAACTGACGATCACCGCCGTAATCACACCGACCAGTCCGGCATTGCCGAACTTTTGAACCAGGTCGCCGATGTTGCCGATGACGTCTATCCCGAAGAACTCAGGTACCCCAGACCCGAAGAGCACCTGCAGGAGCGTCAAAACGGCGACGACCCACAGAAGCAATTCCAGAACGTGGACGAGCCACTTTTTGACGTCGGTCAGCATTCCCAACCCTCCTAGTCATGGGATGCGCATTATACCGCAATTGAGTCGTTGTAACACTAAATATTGAGGTCATGTATTTATGGCTCACTAAGTGTGGTTTATCAGACGTGTTTTCAGTGTGTCTGTATCACAACTATTGACGGCTCATGGGATACCATTGGATTACCGCGACGTTATTGTTCAAGGGTCGGAAATGACCTGCGGCGGCACCAACCAATTCGCTCCTCCCCCCTTGCAGGGTGGAGGTTGGGAGGGGGTGTGTTTTTGTTTCAATGATGCCCAGCGTCGGTGTCGTGACTCTTGATTCCAGATCCAGTTCCCACACTTGAACGGATACCATGACTTCCCACCAGCTTGATCCAGACTCGCTTCGGCGCCATCGCCGTTCCAATTTCCTGCAGGCCACTGCCCTGCTGCTGGCTCTTGGCGGCGTCCTGGCTCTTGCCGGTTGGATCGTCGCGGGCGGCAGCGGGGTTATCGGCATGCTGATCGGGGGGCGCCATTGTCGTGTCCATGACCCCGAAGATCGGTCCGCTGGTGTTGCTCCGGCTCTACGGCGCGCGAGCGCTACAGCCCTCGGAAGCCCCCCCAGCTTCACGACATCGTCTATGAACTCGCCCGCCGGGCGGGACTGTCACGACCCCCGCGACTCTACTACCTGCCGAGCCGGATGTTGAATGCCTTTTCGGTGGGTAGCCGGGATAACGCGACGGTCGTGTTCAGCCACGGCCTCGTCGCCACTCTGGATATCCGCGAACTTGCCGGCGTGCTCGCCCACGAAGTGGCGCACGTCGCCAACAACGACATGCGCATCATGGCCATCGCGGACATGGCGAGCCGGATGACGGGTCTCATGGGACAGATCGGCGTCTTCATGCTGATCTTCAATGTGTCGCTGGGACTGATGGGTATGGCCACGGTCCCGTGGCTGTTCATCTTCGTCCTGATCGCAGCGCCGACAGTCAGCGCCATGCTGCAGCTCGCGCTGTCACGCAACCGGGAATTCCAGGCCGACGCCTCGGCCGCGGCCCTCACGGAGGACCCACTCGGCCTGGCGGGCGCGTTGCAGAAGATCGAAGGGATCCAGGGCGGCCTGTGGGAACGCATATTCCTGCCCGGCCGCCGCGTGCCCGACCCGTCCCTGTTGCGCACCCATCCCGTCACCGGCAAGCGCGTCGCTCGGCTTCAGGCTCTCGCCCGCGAAGTGCCTGAAGCGCGCTACCCTGCGACGGAAGTTGAAGTGCCATTGCGCAGCGCTACAGTGCGCCGGCCCCCACGGTGGCGCATGACCGGCCTCTGGCATTAAGACCGAACGCCACTAAATCCCCCTCCCCCTTGATGGGGGAGGGTTGGGTGGGGGTGTGTTGTAATTTTCCTCTTCACCTCACCGAGGATCGAGTGCGCCGATCCCAATTCAACGAACAAGGTGTTTCACTGCAAGAGGCAGTATCGAATGAACTTTGGCCGAAAAAAGACCGGCGCGGCCGATTGGGCCGCGCCGGTGATCTCTAAGCGTGCTCCCACCCGCTCTACGTGTCGGCACTCTTGCGCCGTCGCCCACGTTTCTCGTCGGCCGTCTTCAACTCGTCCCGTTCAAAGGCGACGACCGCCAATTGAACGGACAGCTCCACGCAACGGTTCTGCGCTGTATCGCGCTGCCGTTGCAGTTCGCCAATAGCGGCATTCACGCCATCGGTCATGGGATGCTCCTTTGACTAAGATGGATTGGGCATGAGGTGTCGGACCCCACGGGGGTCCGACACCTGCCATTCGTATTTGCCGGAAAGACCCCTTACGCTGCCGTCGCGATAGGCATCAGCATCGGGGCGCGGCCCGATTTCTCCTGCATGATCTGGGCGAGCTCAACCTTCGCGCCAGGAGACCGGCGCTCCAGCATCTCGACCAGTGACATGAAGTTCTGCGCCATGTACCAGACGGCGCCCATGGTCAGCTTGATGGTCGGCTGGATCGCGAACATGTCGGGACGGCCCTTCTCCGGGTTCGTACTTCCCGCCACGCCGATTCGCTGGAGGTAATCCCAATCCTCGCCGATCACGGAGTCCCAGGCGCTCTCCATGACGCCTTTCGTGGATTGCACCCGGTCGAGCATCCGCAACGCTTTGATGTCGTTCTCGGTATCCAGCGCCGTGGCCTAGGACGTGTCGGAGGCGTAAGCCGTACCATTGCCGGTGAAGATCACACGGGTCGTGCCGGAGTTAATGAAGGCGACCATGTTCCTGGAGTCGTTGACGCCTGCATAAGTGGTTCCCGATTTCTCATAGCCGCGAAAAACAACGGCGCCACTCCCAGAGGTCGATTGGGTTGAAGACGCCACAGTTGCCGCCCCGCTGACATCCGCGCCGATAGCCCCCTCACTGAAGCCTCTGAACCTGGCGCCGCCCTCTGTGGCGCTTGCTTTGGTAATGTTGAGCCAAGTATCGGTTTCCGTCTCGGAACTCATTCCGTGCGTCACGTCGCTGGACTTGAGGGAGAGGATTTCGTTGTCGCTGGTGCCTTGGTTGATTGTCAAGCCAAGGCCCATTTTTGTGTTGAGGGTCTCGTTCAAGAACAACGCACCATCATTGCTAAAGCGCATGACTTCGGCGCCGCTTGCAGCGTATCCAATGGCTCCATTTGAGATGCGATAGAAGCCGGTATCTGTATCGTCCTTAAACGCGATACCGGGCGCTGCCGCGTTTCCGTCCGGCGCTTCCACTGGAACAGATAGTTCTAGCGCCGTGCTATCGAGTATTGCGCGTTCTGTCCCGCCTGTGTCAAAGCGGATCTTGTTCTCGTTCGCACTCTCCTCGACCTGGATCTTGGTGTCGCCGTCGGCGTCCGATAGCGACGTCAGCCCATCCACGTAGGATTTCACCGCACGTTCCGTCGGCACCGCGATGTCGCTGTTGCCGCCAAGCGCGCCGTCAGTCGAGAACTCATCGATTCGGGCTCCGTTCGGCAGCGCCAGGCCGTTCGCGGTAATCGTCGCGATCTCACTGCCGGCGGCATCGAAGCGGATGGCGTCTTCGTCGGCGAAACCCTCGTCGGTGTCGACCTTGGTGTCCCGGTCACGGTCGAAAATGCGGCTCGCCCGCAGTGCGAAGGGCGGCAAAAGGTGCACGTTTTTGGTGCCGGCGCTGAAACTCACAAGGGAGTCGTTATTGCTCGAGGCCAATACCGAATCGCGTGACAGGGTATCCGTCGCCGCGTCCGTCACCGTACCGTAGCTGACCCCGTACTCGCTATTGCTCGAGATGCAATAATAGCAGGTGTTGCCGGTGCCCAGCCCGGCCACGAACGTCTGATTGCCTCCAGTCGCGCCGTCCAGGTCGATGGTTCCTGTTCCTGTTGATGCCGTGGTCTCTTCGACGTTATCCGCCCATTTCACAGCCATGGTGTTCTCCTGTTGGTAGGTATTAGCGGCTCCCTCCGCTTATCGGCGAGCCAAAAAATCACCAATTTTTCACACTGAATCGGAGAATAATTGGATATTTATCCTTGATACGGAGAATAACTATAGAATTTTGGTGAATTATGTCAATTAATTTCACCAAAAAAGACAATTTCCTGAAATTTCAGTAACTTGAACTGAAGCCGGATTGGCGAGGGCTTTGTCTCGTTCTGAATTTTGATAATTGAGGCCGGGGTGCCGAGACCCTCCGCCCGAATTCACATTCATCGAGGGCCTGAACATGGCCCCCAGACTAAGTACGAACTGTGCGAATTGGTTCGGTTGGGGTCGGTGCGAACAGGCAGATCGCCGCTACTTTTCGTAACTTATGCGCCAGATCGATTGGTCCACGTCATCGGCGATGAGAAGGCTGCCATCCCGGGCGATGGCGAGGCCCGCCGGGCGGCCCCAGACCCGGGCCGGAGACCGGCCCTTGCTCCAGAATCCGACGGCGAAGTTCTCGTACCAGCCCTGGGGCCGGCCGTTCTCGAAGGGCACCCGGACCACCTTGTAGCCGGTCGGCTGGCTGGCGTTCCACGATCCGTGCAGGGCGACGAACGCATCGCCGCGAAAGGCCTCGGGGAACATGCTGCCGTCGTAGAACACGAACCCCAAGGGTGCCGAATGGGACTGGAACAGGACGTCGGGGACGACCGTGGAGGCGATCAGATCGGGCTCCCTGTCGCCGTAATCCGGGTCGGGGTTGGGACCGATATAGGCATACGGCCAGCCGAAGAATTCGCCTTTACGGACGCGTGTGAGGTAATCGGGTACCAGGCCATCGCCCAGGCCATCGCGTTCGTTGACCACGACGTAGAGCTCTCCGGTATCGGGATGAATGTCGATTCCGACCGGGTTGCGCAGGCCCGCGGCAACGGTCGTTTGCCCGCCGCCGCCTGCCGCCCCGCCCTCCATATTGAACCGTTGGACCGTTGCGCGCGGTTCCGCCTCGACGCCGACGTTGTCGCGGCTGCCGACCGAGACGTAAAAGCTCTTGCCGTCCGGTGCAAAGACAATGTTGCGCGTCCAATGCCCGCCGCCACTGCCGAGCGAGCCGCTTCCGCCGAACACTTCCTTCTTGCCGGTTGGTTTGAGGTCGCCGGGGCGATAGGGCACGCGGACAATCGGGGTGGGCTCGCCGATATAGAGATATCCCTGATGAATGGCGAGGCCGTGGGGCCGGTTCAGGCCGCGAAGAAAGACCTCGCGCAAGTCCGCCTGTCCATCGCCGTCACTGTCGCGCAGCAGCGTGATCTTCCCCAGCTGAGGCTCCGCAAGCAGCACGTCGCCATTGTCAGCGACCGTCATCCAGCGCACGTGATCGAGATCTCCCGCGAAGAAATTCACCCGAAATCCCTCCGGAACATGTAACGGCGCTTCGTTGGATTTGATGGTCCGGTGTGCACCGTTGCCGACACTCGGTGTCGCGTGGGGCCGGGGCAGGTCTTCCGGCTTGACGTGAAACCGCAGGCCCGGCACGTCGATGCCGGGGCCACCCCGGCTCTGCGACCAGCCGCTGTGTCCGAGCGGTGCCACGGTAAGGACCAGCGCGGCCATCGCCATCGCAATCAAGTGCCTGAACCGCATGTTTTATCCTTCGGTCGAGGTCCTGCCGCGGGAGCATCTCATCCTGCTTTGGATCATTGTTACTTTGTTGGTGCGCCGAGTCGATCAATCGATAATCGCGCGGCGCCACAATGAGAGCTTGATTCCTCTTCGGTGTGGAACGCAAATTGGCAGAAGAAGCAAATCAGAATTTTGGCAATCTCGACATGACTTCAACAGGCAGACTCGATGGCAAGGTGGCGCTGGTCACGGGGGCAGCGACCGGGCTCGGCCGTGCCGCCGCAATGCGGATGGCAGAGCAGGGGGCCCGCGTCGTCTTGACGGACGTCCTCGAGGACGCCGGACGGGACGCTGCCAAGGAGATCGGCGCTGCAGCCCGCTTTGAACTCCTCGACGTTACCCAGCCCGAAGATTGGACGACGGCAATGGAGGCGACCTTGCAGGCCTTCGGACAGCTCGACGTCCTGGTCAACAACGCCGGGATCGTGCTTCTCGGAGATATAGAGTCCTTGTCGTTTGAGGAGTGGCGGCAGGTCCACGCCGTGAACCTCGACGGCGTCTTTCTCGGCTGCCAGCACGGCGTGGATATCATCAAGCGCTCGGGGGGTGGCTCGATCGTCAACCTGTCGTCGGTGTCGGGTCTGGTCGGGGGCCACAATCTCGCGGCCTATAATTCCTCCAAGGGCGGGGTCCGGCTGCTCACCAAGTCGGTTGCGTTGCATTGTGCCCGCCAGGGATACGGGATTCGGTGCAATTCCGTTCATCCCACGTTCATCGAAACGGCCATGGTGCAGTCGATGATCGACGCGTCGCCCGAGCCCGAGCGGACCCGGGAAAAGCTTGCCCGCCAGATTCCGCTCGGCGTCATCGGCGAGCCCGATGACGTCGCCCACATGATTGTCTATCTCGCGTCGGACGAATCGAAATTCGTCACCGGCGCCGAATTCGTCGTTGACGGAGGGGTCACGGCCCAATGAATGTGCGGAGTTGCGGAATATCCGCTTCGACCTATATGGTCGCGGCGCAATGACCGAACGCGTATTACTTGTTGTTCACCAGGCACATTCCAACCCAGGCCGTGTTGGGCGACAACTCCGGGCCATGGGCTATGAACTTGATATCCGTCGCCCCAGCGGGGGCGACCTGCTGCCCGAGACGATGGACGAGCACGCTGGAGCCGTCATCTTTGGCGGACCGATGAGCGCCAACGATGAGGCCGACTTCATTCGTGCTGAGATCGAGTGGATTCCGACGATTCTGGCCTCCGGCAAGCCATTTCTGGGTATCTGTCTGGGTGGCCAGCTTCTGACGCGCGCCTTGGGTGCCGCTGTCGGGACGCATCCTGAGCAATTGTGCGAGGTCGGTTATTACCGGGTCGAACCGACCAACGCGGGCAAACCGTTATTCCGCGACATCACCCATATGTACCAGTGGCATCGCGAAGGCATGGACCTGCCGCATGGCGCGGAACGTCTCGCGGGCAGCGAACGATTCGAGAATCAGGCTTACCGTTTCGGCAATGCCTATGGCCTGCAGTTTCATCCCGAGGTGACGCAGAAGATCATGCGCCGCTGGACATCCAGCGACAGTTGGAAAAAACGTTTGGGCGCGCAGCCACCGGAAGAGCATTTCCGGGGCCGGCGGCGCCACGAAGCCAGCGTCGTTCGCTGGACGCGCAGTTTCCTCAAGACATGGATTGCAAATGGGACCGGCGGTACCGCCGCTGCGTCACTCAGCGCGTCTTCCGCGAATGTTCGACCGAGTGCACGAGGACTTTGACTTTTTCCTTTCCGAACTGCTTGTCGGTCATGCCCTGAAACTGGTCCATGATAGTGTTGAGTTTCAGGACGCCGCGCGCCGACGATGATGCGCCGTACCGATACATATAATTCAGCAGCGTATCCTTCAGTTTCGGCGTCAGCTTCCGCACATTTGCTTCAACCTCGGGATCCAGCACGTGGAACTTCAGGGTGATTGTGATCTTTCCCTTGATCTTGCCACCGTCGACGATTGGGATGGCGAGCGGATCGAGATT
>Ga0115002_10008660_pt1 | contig 11236 bp, 11 predicted proteins | sample ArcticOcean_MG_C_8_FD_89576 | JGI IMG/M metagenome (GOLD analysis project Ga0115002, IMG submission 89576) | Marine microbial communities from western Arctic Ocean - ArcticOcean_MG_CB11_86 | ecosystem: Environmental > Aquatic > Marine > Oceanic | place: Arctic Ocean: Canada Basin | collected... | reverse complement strand
GACACCCAGCGCGAGCAACCGGTTCTTCGCGGTCCACGCCTCTTGCATGGCACTGTCGTACACGGCACACGCGCGCGCGTTGGCCGCAATCAGCCTCGGTGTGATGTAGTCGGGCGCTGACGTGTCGGCAAACGTCATCAGCGGACGCGAGGCCGGCACAAGACGATGTCTCTGGTCCTGCGAATCCGCGGTGTGGCTCAACCGCTTCTCGAAGACGTAGTTGGCGTGGTGCAGCGACCGCATCAACGGTGAGTGGTACGACACGTTGAGCACGTCCAGCCTGTACGGGTTCGCGGCCGGGTTCATCACCCGTTCCAGCGCCTCGTCATCTGACATGTCGTCCGGATCCAGCCCGAACACGGCGCGTACGGACTCAGCGACGATCGCCTCGGCATCGGCAGACGTATCGCGAAGCCTCGACCATCGCCCGTTCAACCTGGCGTCAAAGGCCGCCGCATACCGATCGCCGCTCTTCTTCGGCAACGGAAACCCGGCCTCCGGCAATGCATCGGCAGCGATGGGGCCCAGCCCCACCTTCTCGAAGAACAGTGGGTCCCACTCCTTGACCAGCCGCACCATCTCGCCAATCACGACCCGCGCCTCGTGCGGCGTGTCGCTCGTGTTCACCATGCGCTGCAGACGGTGCAGCACGATACCCGACACCGTGTGCACCATGGACGTGAAGGCCCCGATCGGAATCACGTAGCGGGCGGTTTCGATCGCGCGCTTGTCGGCGTCGCGCTCTATCCTCTGCAGGCGCTCCGGATTCGAATTCGGCTGCACGTACCGAAGTTCCTTCAGAATCGCGACAGCGTCGTCCTTGAGCAGCGACGACAGCTCGGCGTATCGGTCCCACGCGCGCACGATCGCGCCCTCGTACACACCGAGCGCCTCGCCAGACAGCGGGGGCACGAACGCCCGCGGCTCCTTCAACTTGACGTACCGCTGACTGGACTGTTCCGAGTTGTAAAAGGGGTACGAATGCAGGAAGGTCCACACGAACTGACGTGACACGTTCTCGAGTCCGAACTCGAAGTGCGCGTGCTGATAGACGGTGTGGTGACCAGCGTCGAACGTCAGCCCGCCTATGGTGTCGCGCTGCTTCTCGGTGACCTCATCGGTGCCGATGACCCTTGGGGAGTAGCAGGTGCGCGCTGCGGCAATGGCGCCATCGAAAGGCACGTTCGGCGCAGTACGGAGGGTGACCAGCGGTGGTGCGGTGGCAAGCACGGAGCCCGCATTATAAATCGCCGAGCGGTTCCCGACGCCCGTTCAGTCCATCGTCTGGCCACCACAGATGTTATAGGTCTGCCCGGTGACCGCCGCGGTCGCCGGCGACGCGACGAACCGCACGAGTCCAGCGACCTCCTCAGGCTCGATGATCCGCTGGATCGGCACGACTCCAAGCGCGCCTTCACGAAACTGCTCGAACGTCTGCCCGGTGGCTGCGGCGCCCTGCCGCATGCCCTCGGCGGCCATCTCTGTATTCACCCAACCCGGGCACAGCGCGTTGACGGTGATCTGCCGTGGCGCAAGTTCCAACGCCAGCGCGCGCGTGAAGCCGATGACGGCGTGTTTCGACGCGCAGTAGGCCGTATACCCGGGCACGCCGAAGCGCCCGAGCACGGACGAGATGTTGACGATACGGCCACCGTCGCGCATCGTGCCGATCGCTTCGCGCGTGACGAGATAGGTGCCTGTCACGTTGGTATCAACGACGGATCGCCAGCGAGCGACATCAGACCCCGCCACCGGCTCGCCGCCCCCGATCCCAGCGTTGTTCACCAGCACGTCCAGGTGAGCCACCGAGCGAACCAGCTCGCCCATGCCGGCCGCCACGGATTCCTCGCTCGTGACGTCCATCTCAATAGCGACCGCCTTGCCGCCAAGTTGTTCGAGTTCCTTCGCGGTCGACTCCAACTCGGTGCGCGTGCGCCCCGCGATGGCCACGCACGTGTCTGGGCCCGCGAGCGCATGCGCGATCGCCCGCCCGATGCCGCGGCCTCCCCCCGTCACAAGCGATACTCGCATTAGTCGTCGTCCTTTGCATGGAAGCGAGAGTACTCATCCAGGTAAGTCAATGACTCCATCGACGTCATTCGGTCGAAGAACAGCACGCCGTCTAGATGGTCGGTCTCGTGCTGTGCCACGCATGCGGGAAACTTCGTCAACCGCAGCGCGATTGCCTTCCCGTGGCGGTCCAGCGCCTTGACCGTCACGTCGGTAAATCGAGGCACCCTGCCACGAATGTCCGGGATGCTGAGACAGCCCTCCCATCCGTGCTCGCGTGTGTCCGCGTTGGGAACGATCTCAGGGTTGGCAAGCACGGTCGCCGTGGCCTTGGCGTCCTCGTCATCCTCTAAAAGCGCGACGAACAGGCGCAGACTCACGTGCACCTGCGGCGCGGCCAGGCCGACGCCGCTGTACTCGTGCATCGTCTCGATCATGTCGTCGATGAGCTTCTGGAACAGCGGTTTGCCGAAATCGGCCTTCTCAAGCGGCCGCCCGCGCGCCCTCAGCACGGGATGCCCCATCTGCGCGACTTTTAATATCGACATCGACGAAGATTATAAAGCCCACAGGCTCAGCTCCTATGCACATGCATGACACACCGTTCCGCTTCTGCCCCCCATGCGGGGGACCGCTCGAGTCGCGACTGTTGAAAGACGGCGACCCACCACGCCTCGTCTGTGACACCTGCGGGTTCATCTTCTATCTCGACCCGAAGCTCGCCGTGGGCACGGTGATCGTCGACGATCGCGGGCGGATCGTGCTTGTCAAGCGGGCGATCGAACCCGGCTATGGCAAGTGGGTGTTTCCTGGCGGCTACGTTGACCGCGGCGAGGAGGTGGAGCACGCCGCCATCCGCGAGGCACTGGAGGAGACCGGTCTCGATGTGCGCCTGGATCGCTTGATGGATATCTATTCCTACACCGGCCGGACGCCGGTGATCATCGTCTACGCGGCGACACTGCTGGGTGGTGTGCTCGCCTGTGACGACGAAGGGCTTGAGGCGAAGTTCTTCGACCCTGCCGACATTCCATGGGACGCGCTGGCGTTCCGTAGCACCCACGAGGCACTGCTGAAGTTTCTGGCCTAGCGAAGCCTGGACGGAAGGCCACCGGTTCCGTCACCACGGGACCGCCACGGATGACCGGGGTCTCGTACGACGGCGTTCACCAACACTGGAGATTCGCTATGGACATCTCCAACGGCAAAGACGTTCGGCCATTCGATCCCATCGGGGGTCGTTGAAGTGTGTTCGACCCGCGCCGATCATGGCTGTGACCCGTGCGCGTGCGGCCCTCGGCACATCGAGCCGATCCCGGGCGCGCCGGCCTCAGCCACGCGTCCGACCGTGTAAGAAGCCGGCTCCGTCAGCGTCTTAGAAGATGAAAGGAACCTGACATAATCGAATGCATTGATGTCGCCTGTTGCCCCGGCGGTTGTGACTGCGGGGGTGGCGACTGCTGCTAGCCTGACACGCATGCGGGGCCGGACTGGTCTCTTCGGTTCGGTCCCGCACTACACGCGGCGGGTTCTCTGTCCCGCTCCGGAACCGCGAATGGACCGCACGTGCTCGGCACCCGCGCTAGGAACGCACCGCCCCCGCCTGACAGCATTTCTTGAACTTGCGGCCGCTCCCGCACGGACACGGCGAGTTCCGGCCGAACTTCGGTCGTACCCGCGTCAATTCGCGCCGTAGCGCGGCCGAGCGTGAGCGCAAGTCCTGATTGAACACCCGCTCGAGCGCCGCGTAGAGTTCCGGGTGCTTGCGCTGCATCACACCAGGGCGCTCGAAGAAATACTCCGACGTCACGGCAAAGAACTCCGCCTCGTTCGTGAGCGCGTAGCGGTTGATGTCCGACTCGCCGGCCTCGATCTCGCCCATCTTCCGGCGCACGAGGTCCATCCACGGTTCGACAGCCTCGCGATCGAGGCCCACGCCCGGCACGCCGTCGATGACCCCGTCGGTCTTGTCTACCAGATGCGCGAACTCATGAATGCCAACGTTCCGCTTGTCGGCCGCGTTGCGGAACCCGGCAATGAGGTCCGGCTTGGACAGGATCATCAGACGGTTCAAGCTACCCGTCCCGACCATGCCGAGAATGTTCTGTCCGTGTTTATCGCCAAATTGAAAGTCGCCGTCGAATCGGCTCGGGTACACGAGCACTTCGCCGATCTGGTCCCACTCCCATTCGGGAAATCCGAAAATCGGGATGATGGCGCTGGCCGCGACAAGTACGCGGGTCGTCGCGTCGATTTCCACCCTGATGCCGCTGATCCGCTTTTCTCCGAGAAACACCTGAAGATGACGGCGAAATCGCTGCTGCGCCGCCGGTTCGATGATCCGGAAGAACACCACGTCCCGCTGCAGCACCGCTTCCCATTCCGGCGGGAACGGCTCGCGAAGAATCGCACGGCGACGGCGAATCATCCTTGTCTGCCAGATGTAGACGCCGACCGCCGGAGCCAGTGCCAGCACCAGCGTGGGACCCATCGACTGTCCGGAGCGGATCAGCGCCATCGCGACGAGCACCGACACCGTCGACGTCAAGGCCGCGCAAACGAGCGCCCACCGACGGGTGCTCCGCTCCCACGTCGAAAACAAGCTGATCCCACCCATTGGCTCTGCCGTGTCGCCTGTGCCGTCGGATGCCGCGGTGGAAGTGGCGTCGCTAGGAGTCATCGGCAACCCTGCCTGATGCTCGTTGACGCCGCCTGAGTGAACCCATCTCTACCAGCCTACCCTGACCGACGTGCCCGAGACCGAGGCGGCTCTTTTCCCCGCCTTGACTTCGCCGGTTTGTGTAGGCTACTGATGCATAGTCGGTCGTGCAGCGATGCAACGCCGCAACATCCCTCAGACCCGTAGGACGTTCATTCAAGGAGCTCATATACATGCGTGATGTCGTCATCGTCGGTGCCGCACGGACACCGATCGGAAGCTTTCTCGGGGTGCTGTCAACGGTGGCCGCCACCGAACTCGGTGCCGTCGCGATCCGCGCCGCCCTTGAGCGTGCCGCGCTAACACCAGACGAGGTCGATGAAGTCTTCATGGGATGCGTGCTGCCTGCCGGCCTCGGTCAGGCGCCGGCTCGTCAGGCTGCGCTTGGTGCCCGACTGCCACAATCAACCCCATGCACGACGGTAAACAAGATGTGCGGCTCGGGGCTCAAGACCGTGGTGATGGCGATCCAGGCGATTCAGTCCGGCGACGTCGACATCGCCGTGGCCGGTGGCCTGGAATCGATGTCGAATGTGCCACATCTGGTTCGTGGCGCGCGCACGGGTGTGAAAATGGGCAATCTCAATACGCTCGACTCGGTGATTCACGACGGCCTGTGGGATATCTACACTGATCAGCACATGGGCAGCTGCGCCGAACTGTGCGCGAAAGAGCGGAACATCAGCCGCGAAGCTCAGGACGCATACGCGATCGAGAGCTATACCCGGGCGCAGGTCGCCCAGAAGAACGGTCTCTTCGCGGCGGAGATCGCCCCCGTCACGGTCACGTCACGCAGGGGCGAGGTCATCGTGGACACCGATGAGGAACCGGGGCGAGGCAAGCTCGACGGGATCCCATCGCTGCGCACGGCGTTTGCCAAGACCGGCACCGTGACCGCCGGCAATGCCTCGTCGCTCAGCGATGGCGCGGCCGCACTGGTGCTGATGTCGGCCGACCAGGCCGAGAAACGCGGCGCCACGGTTCTGGCGCGAATCGTCGCCAACGGTGTACACGCGCAGGCCCCTGAGTGGTTCACGACGGCACCGGCGCCGGCCATCGAGGACGCCTGCAGAAAAGCCGGCTGGCGCCCCTCCGACGTCGACCTGTGGGAGATCAACGAGGCCTTCGCCGTGGTGGCGATCGCCAACAACGACCTGCTCGGACTCGATTCGACAAAGGTCAACGTCAGTGGAGGGGCGGTCGCGCTGGGCCATCCGATCGGCGCGTCAGGGGCCCGTGTTCTGGTGACGTTGCTGTTCGCCATGGCGCGGCGGGGCGACAAACGCGGCGGCGCCGCACTGTGCATCGGCGGCGGCGAGGGCATCGCGCTGCTGGTGGAACGCGACTGAGCGGCGTCAGCACTCTGGCCGGCGTACCTCACTTCTCCATCGACCGGATGCCGACCGGTTCCCCAGGGGAAGGCGGGGCCCTCGGCTCGATATAATGCGTCCGACTCGGAGGGTTTGGGTCCCGTCGACGCGCCGACGCCTATCCGCCACGTTTCCCGCGTTGGTGCCAGCACCCGCGCACATCAGGAGGCCAGCCGTGCCCGTCACACGTCCATCCCTCGGTAAGCTCAGACCGGAGCCGGTGCAACGCCTGGTCATCGATGCGGGCAAGCGGTGGCCGAACAAGACCGCCATCGTCGACGGAGATCGGCGCACAACATTCAGCGAGCTCGACACGCACACCGATCGCCTGGCGGTTGCGCTTCAGGGCATCGGCGTCAGCAAGGGCGACTTCGTGGGCATCATGGCTCCCAACTGCCTGGAGTTCGAGATCGGTTTCTTCGGCATTCTCAAGTCGGGCGCGACTGTCACAACGATCAACTCTGGGTACAGGGAGCGCGAGATTGCCGCGCAGCTGACCACATCAGGCGCCGCTGTTTTGATCGTGCACGACAGCCTTCTGGAGATGGCGAAGGCTGCTGCGAAGGACACGCCGAGCCTGCAGCGATTGATCGCGATCAACGACAGTGCGGACGATGCTGACTCGTTCTGGGGACTGATCGGTGCGGCCTCCGGTGAGCCGACGCCAGTCGAGGTCGACCCGGTCCGCGATCTGGCGGCCCTCCCCTTCTCGAGCGGTACCACGGGCGTCAACAAGGGCGTGATGCTGTCCCACGAGAACCTGTACGTGAACGTTCGCCAACTGGTTGATCGCGACGAAACCAACCACTTCGTGCACGACGACATTGTCCTGGTTCATCTGCCCCTTTTCCATATCTACGGCATGACGGCACTGATGCAACAGGCGCTGTACGTGGGGGCGACACAGGTGATGATGGGCCGGTTTGACATGGCCGTCTTCCTGTCCCTGATTCAGGATCATCGAGTCACCGTGTTGTACACGGCGCCGCCGGTCGGCGTCGGCCTGTCGCAAACGCCGCTCGTCGATGATCACGATCTGTCGTCGTTGCGCCTCATCATGTTCGGCGCGGCACCGATGTCGGCGGAGCTGCAACTGCGCATTGCGGCTCGTCTCGGTTGCCCGGCAATCCAGGGCTACGGCCTGACCGAAACGTCGCCGCTCACCCACATGGATTTCGCCGACGAGAGGATGAAGCCGGGCTCTATCGGGCCGGTGGTACCAGACATCGAGCAGCGCGTGGTGGACATGGAAACGGGCCTGGTCGATCTGGGCCCTAACGAGTTGGGCGAGTTGCTGGTCCGTGGGGCCAACGTGATGCGTGGCTACTACAACCAGCCCGAAGCGACGGCGGCAGCGATCGACGCCGATGGCTGGCTCTTCACTGGCGACCTCGTGAAGATCGACGAGGACGGCTACGTGTTCGTGTGCGACCGCAAGAAGGAGTTGATCAAGTACAGCGGCTTCCAGGTACCGCCCGCGGAGTTAGAGGGCATTCTCCTGGAACACCCCGCTGTGGCCGATGCTGCCGTCATCGGTAAAGGGGACCTCGAACATGGCGAGATCCCCAAAGCGTTCGTCGTGCTCAAAGCGGGCTCCGCCGCCAGCGACCGCGAGCTAATGGACTACGTCGGCGAACAGGTCGCCACGTTCAAGCGCGTCCGCGAGGTTGAATTCGTGGACGCCATCCCCAAGAACCCGTCAGGAAAGCTGCTTCGCCGGGTCCTGGTCGCGCGTGAGCGGGCAAAAGCCACGGGAGCCTGACAGGACCTCCGCGCACACACAGATCTGAGCGAGAACCGTGACACCGATCACTTCGGTGGCAGTCGCACGCCTGCGTCGATACGAATCGTCTCCCCGTTCATGTAGCTGTTCGTCAGCAACTCATACACCAGGCTCGCGAGTTCGTCAGAGGTCCCGAGTCGCTTGGGAAACAGCACGCCCTCGCCCAGCGTCGCCTTCAGGTCCGTCGACGCGACGCCCCCGGCGGCCAGCTTGTCGTAGATGGGCGTATCAAAGAGCCCTGGAGCGACGGCATTGACACGCACGCCGATTGAGGAAAGATCCCGAGCGAGCGGGAGGGTCATGCCCGCGATGCCGGCCTTGCTCGCCGAGTAGGCGGCCTGTCCGATCTGTCCGTCGAACGCCGCCACCGAGGCGAAGTTCACGATCGCACCACGTTCATTGTCGGCCTGCGGTGTGGTCTTCGACATCGCCGCTGCCGCCAGGCGGGTGCAGTTGAACGTGCCGATCAGGTTAACGCGAACCACGAACTCGAACTGGCTGAGGTCGAATGGCTCTCCCTGGCGGTTGACGGTGCGCATCGCGTGGGCGATGCCAGCTGCGTTGACCGCCGCACGCAGTGGCCCCATCTCACCCGCTGCCTCGACCGCCGCCTGCATCTGTGTCGCGTCGGCCACATCAGCCTTCACGAACCTGCCCCCGAACTCCTTGGCGGCGGCGCTTCCCATGCCCTCGTCAAGATCGGCGATCAGGATCTTCGCGCCGTGTGCCGCCAGCTTCGCCGCGCACCCGTGGCCGAGACCAGAGGCGCCTCCCGTCACGAGCGCGGACGCGCCATTCAAGTCGAGCATGTCGTATTCCTCCTGGGACGGTGTGTAATCGACGTCTTCATCACGTTCATTGATTCAAGGGCTCACTACATGACGCTGACATGTGGCGGGGCCGAAGCGGAATCAAAACGTGCATCATAGCGCGACCCGCCGGATGGCCGACCATCCGGCGCAATATGTTGTATCGTTCTCCCGTTCCACCACATGCGCTTCGCCCATCCCTCTGACCTACTCGACCACATCGGCGCCAAACTCGGCGTCAGTGACTGGCTGGAGATCGACCGGGCGCGGGTCAACGCCTTCGCGACAATCGCCGGCAAACCCGAGCCACAGTGGATGCACCTGGACGCGGAACGCGCGGCGCGGGAGCTGCCCGGCGGCAAGACCATCGTTCAGGGCTATCTGCTGCTGTCGTTGTTCCCCCGTCTGACGGCCCAATGCCTTGACGTCGGCCAGGTTGGCCGTACGCTCAACTACGGCCTCAACAGGGTGCGCTTTGAGGCGCCGGTGCCTGTCGGTGCGCGGGTCCGCCTCCGCCTGACCATCAGCGCGGCGGAAAAGACCAAGAGCGATGGTATTCGTCTGACGCTCGACTGCGCGCTCGAGGTCGAGCACAGCGACGGCCCAGCCGTGGTCGGGCAGACGCTGAGGATCGTCTACCCATGACACTGACCAGGCCTGTCGACCTGCTCGACCACGTGGGTGAAGAACTCGGTGTCAGTGACTGGCGTGAGATTGAGCAGGCAGTGATAGATCATTTCGCCGACGTGACCGACGATCATCAGTGGATCCATGTCGACACCGAGCGCGCGGCTCGCGAGGTGCCTGGCGGTCGAACGATCGCCCACGGCTTGCTGCTGTTGTCGATGCTCACCGAACTCGGGGCCGACCTCTTCCACGTTGAACAACTCAGCCACATCACCAACTACGGGCTCGAGCGACTGCGCTTTACAGCACAGGTGCCTGTCGGCACGCGGATCCGCCTGCGCCGGTCAATCGCGGACGCCACCCGTCGCGATGGTGGTAGCGTCCGCGTAACATTCGATGACGTGATCGAGATCGAGGGGAGCGAGCGTCCCGCGATGGTGGCACGGACTATCTGGCTCCTCCACCCCTGACCCACGGCCGTTGATCACGCGGCCGCTTACTCTTCTGTGATGTCCGAGGTGATGTCAAGGTCGATACACCCCTTCACGCTGTTGGCCGCCGGGCACTTCTCGGCATGGGTCGCCAACGCGCGGTCGGTCTTCTCCCGATCGGCCGCCGGAATCCGCAGGCGGTAGTGCACGCGAATGCGCGTGATCCGCAGTACTTTGTCAATCGCTTCGATGTCGCCTTCGACGTCCGCCTGAAGCGTCTCTCTGGTCACGGGTACTTGACGCACTGCCAGTGCGCCGGCAAGGGTGCCCAGCAGTCAACCGCCAACGGCGCCGACCATGTGGTCGAGCGTCGCGGGGACCTCCTCTTCCGGTTCGACTCCGTAGAACTTCTTGATCCCGCCGTGTACGCCGAACCTGATCGGCTCGGTGAAACCCTCCAAGTACGCGTGCCGCAGCGGTCCTTTGATCCGTTCGATCCGCAGCCGGCTGATGTGTATGACTGCCATCACGTCCCCCTGTTCTATTGCTCTGTCTATCCCGCTGTCCACTTCCTGGCGCGAGGGTACCTCAGTGTCTCCCTGGACCAACGCCGGGTCGAGTCGGACACGCGGGTCGCTAGCTGATGCGCTCGAAGATCGTTGAGACGCCCTGACCACCGCCCACGCACATCGTCACGAGGCCGCGCTGCTGATCCCGGCGCGCCATCTCTTCCATCAGCTTCACTACCATGATGGCGCCTGTTGCGCCGACCGCATGGCCCAGCGAGATGCCGCTGCCGTTCACGTTCGTCTTCTCGATGTCCATGCCGAGCTCGCGAATGACATACAGCGCCTGCGCCGCGAACGCCTCGTTCAGCTCGACCTGGTCGATGTCGTCCAGCGTCATGCCCGTCTTCTTCAACACCTTTCGGGTCGAGGGCACGGGCCCGATGCCCATGACCGACGGATCGACACCCGACACGCCGCGGCCGACCCAGCGAAGGCGCGGGGTCAGTCCGAGTGCCCGAGCCTTCTCGGCTGACATCACCACGACCGCGGCTGCCGCGTCGTTGATGCCCGCCGAGTTTCCAGCCGTTACCGTGCCCTGCTTCTTGAACGCGGTCGGCAGCTTCGCAAGACGTTCCACGGTCGTGTTCGGACGCGGCTGCTCGTCCCGCGTCACGATCACGGGATCGCCGCGCCGCTGCGGCACGCTGACCGGCGCGATCTGCGTGTCGAAGTATCCGGCCTCCTGCGCCGCTACGGCACGCGTGTGACTCGTCACGGCAAGCTCATCCTGCGATGTGCGGCTCACACCGAACTGTTCGGCCACGTTTTCCGCGGTCACACCCATGTGGTAGTCGTGGATTGGGCACGTGAGGCCCATCACGAGGCTGTCGGTCATCGTGACGTCTCCCATTCGGGGACCGTTGAACCGATGACCATTCATCAGATACGGACACTGGCTCATACTTTCGGCACCGCCAG
>Ga0115002_10008656_pt1 | contig 11240 bp, 7 predicted proteins | sample ArcticOcean_MG_C_8_FD_89576 | JGI IMG/M metagenome (GOLD analysis project Ga0115002, IMG submission 89576) | Marine microbial communities from western Arctic Ocean - ArcticOcean_MG_CB11_86 | ecosystem: Environmental > Aquatic > Marine > Oceanic | place: Arctic Ocean: Canada Basin | collected... | reverse complement strand
CGATCGGGTCCCGACGCCAGTATACCAGGACCTGGCGTACGCCGAAGCCTCCTACGATCAGCAACAAAAAAGGGACGACCCAGACCACGTCGTAGCCGTCTGGTGGATTGGCCAGCCCCATGGCCCCAAAGCGATCCACGTAGCTGTCAACGATCTGCTGCCGGCTCTTCTGCGACTCCAGCATCTCTCCGATCAGATCTCGTTCGCTGGTGGCAAAGCCACACTGACAGGTCGACAGGGACTCCCGATTGCACGTCCCGCAAAGACAGACGAGATCGCTGGCAACTTCCTTGACCTGTTCCGGCGTTGCTGCCTGAGTCCCGGAGACGCCGGCGAGGAGGCCGATGATGAGAATATTGCGCGCGAGGCTCACGACGCAGCTCCGCTTAGCGCAGGTTCCCAGGTGTTGGCCCGAGATGACTCACGGTCCAGGCGCGCCATCCGACGGTCTCGCGCCGAAGGCCACATGGTCCAGAGCGCGCTGACTACGAACAAGGCGGCGCCCCACCAGACGCAACCAACCAGTGGATTCACGTAGATCTGGAACTTCGCCGATGCGCTATCCTCAGCAGAGCCGACGAGAATGATGTAGAAGTCCTCCATCCAACTTGAAAAAATGGAGACCTCTGTCGTGTTGACCTCTGCCTTCTTGTAGTAGTGGCGCTCGGGCACAAGCGTCGCCAAGAACGATCCGTCCCGTTCCAATAACAAAGCGGCAGCAGATACGGCTTTGCTGTCGTCTTCGCCGAAGGCGAGAGTCTGGAAGGTGAGCGAATAATTTCCAACGTCGACGGATTGGCCCTTATACAGGACCACCTCGCGATCAATGGTGAAAGCGCTGCCCGTGAAACCGATAAAGAGCATCAACATGGCTACGTGTACCAGGTAGCCCCCGTAGCGCCGCCGACTCTTGGTCAGAAGTGTGTACAGGGCTGTCAGAAAAGACTCTGCTGATGTGCGTCGTCTGGCGGCGATGCCTCGCCCGTATTCCAGAATGACCGAGCCTGCGACAAAACCGCAGAGCGTCAGGGACATGAGCGCGTAGAAGTCGCGCACGCCATATGCGAAAGTCAAAACCAGGACGACAGCTGCCCACAGAGAGGGAATGCCAAAGTTTCGACGGAAGCCTTCCTTGGATGTCCGACGCCAAGCGAAGAGAGGTCCAGCGCCGGTGAGGAACATGAGGACGAGGCCCATGGGAATGCTGACCTGATTAAAGAAGGGCGCACCCACGGTAATCTTCTCGCCAGTGAAGGCTTCCGAAACGACCGGAAAAAGTGTGCCCCACAAAACGGCGAACAGAAGGGCGAGCAGGATCCAGTTGTTGAATAGGAAAGCGCTCTCTCGGGAAGCAAAGGACTCGAGCTGATTCTCTGCCTTCAGGTCGGGCAGCCGACGGACAAGCATGAACGCCGAGCCGAAAATAATGAGCACGAGATAGACAACGAAATACGTTCCCACATTTGACTGGGCGAAGGCATGCACCGAGGAAATGATGCCGGACCGAGTGAGGAACGTGCCAAAGATCGTCATGCCAAAAGTGAAGAACAGCAGCACCATATTCCAGACTTTCAGCATCCCCTTGCGCTCCTGGATCATTACCGAGTGCAGCAGGGCAGTGGCGGCCAGCCAAGGCATAAGGGATGCGTTCTCAACGGGATCCCAACCCCAATACCCACCCCATCCCAGCTCGACGTAGGCCCACTTGCCGCCGAGCAATAGACCGGCACCAAGGAATGCCCACGGAATCAGTAGCCAACGCCGCATCGCACGAAGCCAGGTGTTATCAAGTTGCCGCGCTGCGAGTGCCGCGATCCCGAAGGCAAAGGGAACCGTCATGCCGATCATGCCGGCGTAGAGCAGCGGCGGATGAATAGCCATATAGGGATGCTGTAGAATCGGATTCAAGCCGCTGCCATCGAGCGGCGTGAAGGGCAGACGGACAAACGGGTCTGCAGAAAAAACGCTAAGCACGGCAAAGAAGAAACTGGAGGCTGCAAGCACGGCCGTGGCGTAGGGCATTAGAGATCGATAGCGATGCCGGTTCAGCAGGACTGTGGCAGCACCGTACATGGAGAGTACCCAGCCCCAAAACAGGATCGAACCGCTCTGTCCGCCCCACAGTGACGCCAGCACGTACTGGAAGGGTTGAGACCGACTGGTGTTCTCCGCGACGTACTGAACTTGGAAGTCTTTGGTGAAAATCGCGTACCACAGAGAGACGCCTGCTACAGTATAAAGGCCGAAGATGGCCAGTGTCGCGTTCTCACCGGAGCGGATCAGGCCTTCATGGTGCCGTTGTGCTCCAACCAGACAGGCAAAGACCGCATACGCCGCTGCCGCCAGTGACAGGCACAGAGCGAAATAACCGATATCGACCATATGTAGAACTCAGCTCCCTGTCGCAGATGTTGGCTCATCCACAGCTGCGCGATGATCGTCGTAGTTCTGGCCCTCATATTTGGACGGGCACTTGGCCATGACCACCTCGGCCTCAAAGCGGCTTTGGTCCGGTAGGAAGTGTCCCTCCATGACAAGCTGCGCTCGGTCTTGAAACGTATCGGGCAGCACGGCATTGCCTGTGTAACGGACTTGCATCAGCCGTTCGCCATCGGTGATCTGGAAGACGGGACGATGACGGTACTCATCCCACTCAATCGTCCCCGGCACGACGGTGCATCCCGCCAACTGGATCCGACGACCATCGATTTCACCCGGCGTCTCTTCCACCAATGCATCAAGTGTCATGTGTCGTGAAGACGACTGACCGACACCCACAAACATCAACGCGACCACTCCAAGGGCAACGACGATGGATCCGAAGATCAGTTTGTTTCTCATGAGTATATCTATCAGGTTGGGAGACCGGTTCGCACCTTCAAAGGGAAGGTCCTTAATGTCATCGAGGATCGCAAATGAAGACCATGGGACGTTCGGCGACCCGCGTGCATACCAGAGAGACCGGATGGGGATTGTCCTTGCCCACACCCCGAAGCTCTCGGGCCAGCACCGCTGGCTCAAGCGGGAATCTCCGGCGTAGGATCTCACGCGGTTTCCAACCTTCGGCGTCGAGTCGCTGGCGCAGGCGTCGGACGCCAAAAGGCACTTCTGCCAGCACGTGAAAACAGCGAGCAAGAGAGGTCGCTATCTCTGTGGCCGACGTCAGATAGGCGACTTGCTCACAAAGCAGCGTTGCCTCAAGCTGTTTGGCCAATAGCCCCACCAGATGTGAGCGAACCACGGCCGGATCGGGGTCATAGATGAAAGCTGCTGGTGGTCCGACCTCGACCACGGGAGGTGACGGTTCGTCCCACAACAGGGAATCCCCACCGATTACTGTAGCCCGGCGTCGGGCGGAAGCGACAGGGCCAAACCAGAGCACAGCTTCCCGGCACTGACCCTGCCACGATACATATTCGACTTCATCCACTGCCGATGGCATCTGCGCTTCATCGAGGGCGGGACTGACTTTTATTGCAAGGGATGTCAGCCCGGGTCTCAGTGCCATGATCTGGTCCAGGGTTGGTGCGTAGTCGCTGCCACGGCGAACGCGGCGTCCAGCTTCGCTGCGCCGTGCCGGATCTGCGAATAGAGTCCGGCATCGAATTGGCGGTGCGACGGCATCGGCACGGGCAACCAGCAGTTTGCCGTCTACGCCAGCCACTTCCGCATTGCGGCGTGTCATCCACACCCTCGCGGGGTCCAGGTCACTGGCCACCACCGGCCCACGTCGAGCCAGAGCCAGACAATCTCCCCCAATGCCGCATGCAACATCTGCTACGGGCTCTCCCACTTCCAACCGCTGGGCGCGATGCGAGGCAACTTCTGAGGCGCTGGCCATCTGCAGAGCGTCTGAATCGAAAAACATGTTTGCCGCTTGTTCACCAAACTTGCCTCGCGCAGCTTGCCGTGACTCGTGAAGAGAAACGGCGGCTCGACACAGTTCGGCCGGTGCTTCTCGGCGCAAGCGCTCCAGGACCTGCCAGGTCTCCAGGGTTTGAAACATCTCCGCGACGTGTTGCAACAGTTCTCGGCCCTCTGCGGCCTCCAATTGTTGTAGCAAGTCAACCGTGAACGGGCTTGCAGTCAGAGTGACAGATCCTTCGGGAAGCTTGTCAGATTGCGATAGCTCTCATCTTCAACGACGACAAGATCTTCGATCCGTACGCCACCGGTACCGGCGTAGTAGAGGCCCGGTTCCACGGTCACGATGTGGCCTGTTTCCAGCTTGGAACTGCGTCGTGACAGGGAGGGTCCTTCATGGATGTCGAGTCCCACGCCGTGTCCCGTACCATGGAAGAAGCCCTGCATGCGCCCGTCCTTTTCCCCCGTCTCATAACCTGCCTCGGTGAAGTGAGAGACAACGGCATCGTGCGCCGTTTGGCCGTCTACACCGGCTCGAATCTGACCCAGGGCCCGTAGCTGCGCTGCAAGTACTGTGTCGTAGAGATGTTGCACGGAATCACTGATGGTTCCACGTACGAACGTACGGGTGATATCTCCGTAGTAGCCGGACGGCGTGTGCTGGGGAAAGATGTCGATGATAATGGGCTTGTTGGCTGGGAGCGGCCCGTGTCCGGCCTGGTGCGGGTCGATGGCCTGCTCACCTCCTGCGACAATCGTGTGATGAGCGACGCAGTCGTGTTCGAGCAAGGCGTGATGGATGTGTCTGCGCACCTGCTCGGAACTCAGCGGTACCCCCTCCAGCAGCAACTGAGCCCCGTCGATTGTTGCTCTGCGTAGCACTTCTACGGCAGCGCTCATGCCCGCTTCGGCGGCAACCTGTGCGCCCGCAATCGCCTCGATTTCCCTGTCGTCTTTGAAAGCCCGGGCAGGAAATAGGGGTGCTTGGGCAACCGTCAGAACCAGGTTGGCCTGACGCAGAGCATCGGCAGTTCCAATGGGAAAATTTTCCGCTACGAGCACGTGCTGTATGTTTCGTTTCCGCAAAATCTCAACGAGAACACCGACGAGGGAGGGTCGCTCCCCAAGCCGTCGTTCGTACTCACTATGAGAAATCACCTCTGCGCCTTGTACTTGCTCGCGGGCCCGGTCGAGCTCCAAGTCCTTGACCATGACCCACGACTTCTCTGCCGTTCTGAGATAGACGAAGGGGTCGGGCGCGCGGAATCTGGTCGCCCAGAAAAGATCGGAATCGCGTTCGGAGTCTCCGACCATAAGCAGCGCATCAGCGCCTTGAAGTGCGACTTCGGACATGGAGAGCTACTCGGTTCGCTGAATGGGTAGGGAACGTACATCGACTCCCAGATCTGCACGCCAGAACCAGAATAAAGCGGACTCACCAGGTTCAAGGCGAGACAGGGAGTCGACGAACTCATCGACGGAATGCACTGCAGACTTATCGATCTCGGTGAGAATGTCATGCACCTGGAGGCCGCGATCCGCTGCAGGACTCTGTGGATCAATTTCGGTTACCACTACAGCAGTACGCGTGTCGCGTAGACTGAGTTCCTGCGCGATTTGCGAGGTAAAGCCCAACTCCTGTGCCCGTTCCGCCGTTAGCGGAGCCACGGTAAGGCCGAGTTGTTCAATCCGTCGATGGCCACGGGCGAGCATCTGATCCTGCTCTCGTTCGCCAAGGACGATGCTCACATCCTGCTCGTTGCCACTGCGCACGATAGTTAGCCCCACCGAGTCACCCGGGTCGCGACCATAAATCAGTGTCTGCACCTCGTTCGGTTCGTTGACCGGATGACCTTCTACGGACAACACAACATCTCCCCGGGCGAGTCCACCGCGGGAAGCAGGTGTGTCGGCATAGATACTGTCGAGGAAGACACCACGTGGTGGCTCCAGATTCAGCTGTTGTTCGCGAACCATGTTGGCGTCGACTTTGACCATGGAGATGCCGAGATAGCCGCGCACGACGCGTCCATGTTCGAGCAAATCGTCCATGGCCTCGCGGGCAAGGTCAATAGGAACTGCCAGGCCGTATCCCATGAAGTAGCCTGTTTTGGTCGAGATCGCTGTGTTGATACCGACAATGCGACCCCGCAGATCGAGAAGAGGGCCACCGGAGTTGCCGGGATTGATCACTGCATTAGTCTGGATAAAGCTCTCGATGTTGCCATCGCCCCGAATCACTTCCGCCTGTCGACCCAGGGCGCTGATGATGCCATGGGTCAGCGTTGAACCCATATCCAGGGGAAAACCGATGGCCAGAACCCATTGGCCGATCTGCAGGTCTTGCGAAGAACCCAATAAGGCGGTTGGCAAGCCTTCAGCATCGACCTTCAACAGTGCGATGTCGATCAGGGAGTCGACGCCGACAACCTGTGCGGTCAGTCGTCGCTGGTCATGCAGCGTGATCTCGATCGAATCCGCATTACGGATAACGTGATGATTGGACAGGATGTAACCATCCTGAGATACGATCACGCCAGATCCGACACCGCTGAACCCCTCTCCCTGATCCGGGCCGAAACGAGGAGAAAAACGCGGGGAGCGATCCGGGCTTTGCTCCGGACGTGGTTCAAGGCGCGGATGAAACCGCGGCAATCGCAGTTCCATATCACCCGAAGTGCGAATCAGAACAACGGCGGGGGCGACGCGCTCGTACACGGAACGGAAGGCGTCGCTCAGTTCCTCGAAACGCGCAACGTCACTTTCTGCTCCAGCAACAGGTGCCTGCGCCTCAGCAATCTGTGCTACGGCATTCTGGCTAACGAGGTCTAACATCGCGGCTAACGCGAGGGTGCGGAATGCAGGTCTCATCGCAATCCATACTCGTCGAGTTTGCGGTAGAGAGTTCGCTCTCCAATGCCGAGCAACTCTGCCGCCTTGCGCCGATTCTGATCGACACGTTCCAGTGCTTGCACAATCGCGGCTCGTTCCAGGTCCTTCAGTGAGGTTGCAGGCCGGATGCCTTCTTCCGCCCAACGAGGTTCCGTTGCCGGCGCCGACTCGGTTTGGTCCTCCATCGCATAGATGGGGCGCGCCTGCGGTTCGGTCGCGGTGACATCACGTTCCTCCAACAGATTGCGGATCTCGGCGACCTCCCGCTTCAGGTCGAGCAGGGCGAAGTAGATAAGCTCCCGCTCCGACTGATCTGGCGTCTTGTTCGTCGCCATCGGCAGATGCTGACCGATGCGAGGCGGTGTATCCAGGTGCGGAAGAACATGCTGCGGGGCGATGGCCCCCTTGGGCCCGAGAAACACCAGATGTTCCACCAGATTGCGCAGTTCACGGACATTGCCTGGCCAATCATACGCCTGCAGCAAGTCCATGGCTTTTGCCGAAACGCCATCAAAGCGAGTTCCTCGTTGGTCACGGCTCAGCTGATCTACGTAATGCTGGATGAGCAGGGGAATGTCCTGCCGTCGTTCCCGCAACGGTGGCAGAGGCAACTCGACTACCTTCAATCGATAGTACAGATCGCGACGGAATTCCCCTCGCGAGACAGCGGCGAGCAGATCCTTGTTGCTTGCTGCGAGTACCCGCACATCAATCGGAATGGATCGATCACCACCGATGCGGGTGACCCGTCGTTCCTCCAGCACGCGTAGCAGACGGACCTGAGCTGAGAGAGCCATCTCACCGATTTCATCCAGAAACACAGTACCACCATCGGCCTGTTCGAAAATGCCTCGCGTCTGAGAGCGGGCATCGGTAAAGGCACCTTTCTCATGCCCGAACAGTTCGTTCTCAAGTAGGCTTTCTGGAATTGCCGCACAGTTGATGGGCTTGAAGGGTGCGTGCTCATGGCCGCTGAAATGATGCAATGCCCGAGCTACGACATCCTTGCCCGTTCCGGACTCGCCAGAGAGCAACACAGTCACCGGTGCGGGGCCCACAAGCAGAATCTGTTCGCGGATCTCCTGCATCGCAATCGAATCACCGACAAGCTGCTCCCGCAAAAAACGGATTCGCTCGAGCAATTCGTCCACTACATCTGTGAGCTCTGTAGACTCAATCGGAGTGGAGACGATTTTTTCCAGGGGACTGCCACGGGAAATGCGATCCCAAGTGTCCGTGGAGCCTCCACTGAGGATGATATTAGGAAGCTCTCGACGTTGAGCCAGTTCTTCGGCGGCAGCCGTCAACGTAAGGTCTGGAAGGTTGAGATCGACGAGCACCAGATCGACACTGCGGCTAAGCAAGGCAGGCAAGGGACCAGCATCACGTACGGGAACGACTTCAGCGGTGCTCTGCAACGCCGCTGAGCAGACCTCAACGAGGCTCGGATCTTGCGTCAATAAGAGAAAGCGACTGTTACGGGAGGCCATGGGAAGGCGCGACTCAGGCGTCGCGATGCCCCTCCCGCAGGATCGTGATCGAGCGACCCTCTGTCGAGATATAGCCCTGGTTCTCAAGTCGCTTGAGGACGCGTGATACCGTCTCGCGGGTCGTGCCCGACATATTGGCCAGTTGCTGATGTGTGGGACGGGCGCTGAGGGTGACGCCGAACTCCGTCTGAGATCCTTGTTCTTCCGCTAATTGCAACAAGGTCTCAGAAATTCGACTGGTAACGTCGAGCAGCGCCAACCCTTCGATCTTGCGGTCCGTTTTGCGCAAACGGGCGGCCAACTCGGCCAACAATCCTATCGCGATCTGCGGCACCTTGTAGAGCAACTGCAGAAAATCGGCTCGACGCACCATATACAGTGCGGTATCCTGTGTGGCCACGACGTTGGCCGAGCGTGGCTTGCCATCAAGCAAGGACAACTCGCCGAAAACGGCGCCTTCACCGAGCAGCGACAGGATCATCTCTCGTCCGTTCTCGGAAACGATGCTGACCTTAACCTGGCCGCTAGCAATAATGAACAACGCGTCTCCTTCTTCTTCGGCAAGGATGATGCCCTGATCCTTGTCGTACGAGCGCGTGATGGTGACACGTGCAATGGCCTCGAGATCCTCATCCTTCAGGACTTCGAACAAAGGCACTTTGCGGAACAGCCTGATATCCATGTCTCGGCCTTTGGCTGGGGGAGTCGCTTTAGTTGCCGCGGGGGGAGGAGGGCATCAGGTCAATCTGCTGGCGCGCCAGCCGACCCCATTCGCTACCGCCACCCTCTCTCTGAATGATTCTGTTGTAGATCGACAGGGCCGTGTTCATTTCGCCGAGCTCTTCGTTACAGCGTGCTCGCTTGAAGTCCGCTGTATTGATCCACTGTGTGCTGGCGTCCGCACCGTAAAAGGCGACCTCATAGTAGAACTTTATCGCCTTACGATAGTCTCCAGAGTTCTGATAGGATTGGCCGATGTAGTAGCGTGCCTCTGCTGCATCTTCGCCTTCTGCCCACTCCAATACCCTTTGCAGGACGTTGATGGCCTGGCTGTGCTGACCCATCTCTTTAAGAATGTAGCCAATTTCCAGCTGCAGCTTGGCGCTCTTGGGGTGTTTGGGAAAATCCGACTGGATTCTCTGGGAGATACGCAGCGCCTCGTCCCATTGATACAAATTGGAGTAACATCGCATGAGCTGCCACACGGCTTCGTGCTTCTGCTTCAGCGTGCCATGGGTGCCATCAACGACGCGCCGGAAGGCACCGGCTGCGGGCAGTAAATTGTCCAGCGCCAGCTGAAACTGGGCAAGACGCATATATACATCGGAGGCGAAGGGAGAATCCGGGTACTGTCGGGCGAAATTGGATTGCGCCTGCAGTGCCTGTGCCGTCCCCTCTTCCGACGGTTGTGCCCGCATTTTCTCCCACTGAGCGGAGACCGCAAAAAAGGCACCGGCACTTACGAGGTCGCTCGCCATGCGCCTCATCATAACGGGAACGTTGTTACTAATCTCGATCTGCACTGGCCGCTTAGGGGCATCTGCTGAGACCTTCTCGAAGATCTTCTGTGCCTTGTCGTACTCGCCTTGGGCTAACAGAGATCTGCCCTCGTACAGGAGGAACAGGAGGGGCCAGATGCCCTGCTTGCCAAAACGTTTCTGATGTTGGCCTGCCAGTTTTTCGGCGCTCTTTACCTGCCTTGACTCGTACAGAGAAATGACATGATGTCCCATGCCTTCCCCGTCGGTTTCGTCAGCAGACAACTTGCCATAGGTAGCGGCAGCTTCTTTGAACTGGCTGGCGGCGAAGTGCAGGTCTGCTGAACCGCGTCGAGCGGCAGGTAGCAATGTCGTTCCACGGATCTCTTCGAAAGCTGCGATTGCTTCGCCGTTGCGGCCCAGGCCAGCAAGTACTCTCCCACGGGCAAGTTGCAGACTGTCCTCAGCTCCTGCCCCTTCGGCCAGCAAACGATCGTAAATCAGCAGTGCCTCTGATGACTTGGCCTGTTCCTGCAGGGCTTGTGCAAGCCGTCGCCGCAAGGACCCATCCAGATCGCCAAGGCGGTCAGATTCGGCCAGGTTTTTGAACAACTCAGCCGCGCGTGCTGCGTCACCGAGGGCCAGGTATGTATCCCCCAACAGTTCCTCGGAGTTGCGTCGCTCCCCATAGTCCGGAAACGCCAGCAACAGTTCGCCGAGTCTCGTTGCGGCCTCGGCGTTGCGGCCGGCCCGGGCCAGGGCACGACCCAGTACCGCTAGCGCCTCCGGCTGCAGCCTTGATCCCGAGAGTGTCCCGAGCAGTGCCGACAAGGTATCGATGGCAGCAGTGGATCTACCTCTTGCCAGTCCGACAGCAGCACGGCCAAAGCGCGCACGGTGTGCCAGAGGCGTGTTGGTCATTTCCTGTAACAGCTGGTCATAGGCTTGCTCTGCAGCGGCGAGCCTGGTGGAGTCACCGGCCGCAGCCTGTCGTCGAGCGTCGCCCAACCCCAGCAACGCGCGGCCACGGGCATCGGCAGTCTCGTCGGTGAGATCATGCTGGGCCAGGAACTCTGTGTAGCCTGTTTCGAGGACCTTGATACGCGCAGTGTCGGACAACAATGCAGCGGCGGACTCAATCTGGCGCAACAAGGCCAGTCGCGACCAGCGACCCGCGTCTGCCGTGCTGAGAATACGGTCCTCCTGAAGTGCCAAGGAATGCAGCGAATCAGCTGCCGCGTTATGCCCCTCTAGCTGGCGTTGGCGAGACAGTCGGTACAGGCAATCGGCAAGGTGGAACTGCGCCTCGGCAAAGGCCGCATCACCCGGATAGGAGGCGACAAAGGTCTCCCAGGCGCGCACAGCGTTGGCAAAGTCCTGATGATCTCGAAGCGCCCGAGCAACACTCAGTCGCGTCTGTTGCCTGGAGGTTCCGGAGAGTTCGTCGACATAGGTCTGCTGCAATGCGCGGGCGAGACGCTTCGGATCGACGATCGTGTATTCCCGCAGGTATTCG
>Ga0115002_10008651_pt1 | contig 11243 bp, 4 predicted proteins | sample ArcticOcean_MG_C_8_FD_89576 | JGI IMG/M metagenome (GOLD analysis project Ga0115002, IMG submission 89576) | Marine microbial communities from western Arctic Ocean - ArcticOcean_MG_CB11_86 | ecosystem: Environmental > Aquatic > Marine > Oceanic | place: Arctic Ocean: Canada Basin | collected... | reverse complement strand
CGTCAGCACCTTTGACGCTTGATATTTCTGTTTTGAAAGAACGTCGTTTTGGTGAAGCGCCGATGTTGGCAGAGAGGGTTCACAGAGGTGAATTGCCAGCGGTGTCTGAACGGTTGCCAGATAATCCGTTGGTGATTGTGCCGTTGGATGAGATTGGCCGTTATGGCGGCACGATAAATAGAGCGCTTACGGGGGATATTGTTCAGACCCCGGGTGTGAGTAAAACGTTGGGTGAAAATTTGATGGGTTATGAGCGTCCGTTGCCCAAAAGTATTTTGTATAATTTGGCGGAAAGTCATGAATTTCAGGATGATGGTAAAATAGCGATTTTTAAGATTCGCAAAGGCATCAAGTGGTCTGATGGGGTGCCATTTACGGTGGATGACATTTTGTTTTGGTATCACGATATGACTGTGAATGCGGATGCGCGTAGTGATCCCCTGTTTCCCAGTGCATGGCTTGTGGAGGGTGAACCCGTTGGGATGGAGAAGATGGATGATTATACGCTTCGGTTTACATCGCACAAACCTTTGGGGCGCATTCTCAATATTTTGAGTACCGATATGATTGCTTTTCCAAAACACGTTTATGCACAATATCATCCTAAGTATAACCCCGAGGCAAACTATGAAGCATTGCGGGACAGTACAACGCGGGCTCAGACGCTGTTTAAACCGGGCACGCCGAGTCTTTCGGCTTGGGTGCCGGTTGAGTGGACGCGTGGGCAACGTTTGGTTTATGAGCGAAATCCCTATTATTTTAAAGTAGACAGTGAGGGCAATCAGCTGCCGTATGCAGATCGGTTGGTTTTTAATGTGATTCAAGACCCGCAAGTGATTTTGCTTAAGTTTATGAACGGTGAGTTGGATCTGTTGGGGCGGTATGCACAGATCAATATGTTTACGATGCTCAAAACCGAAGAGCGACATGGCAAATTTAAGATTCGGTTGGGCACGCCGGTTCCAGTTTCTACATTTCGTTTAAACTGGGATGCACCTCGTGTTGCGCTTCGGCAGGCGTTTCGAGACCGGCGTGTGCGGGTGGCACTTTCGCACGCGATTAATCGGGAGGAACTCAGTGAGATTTTGTATCACGGACTTCTTGAGCCTGCGAGCCACTCCTTTGGGCCCGCGAGTCAATATTATTCTAAAGAAGCGGGGCAAACGTATGCCCAATATGACCCGGAAAAAGCGCGGCGTTTGCTTGATGAAGCGGGGTTTGTGGATTCGGATGGGGATGGGATTCGTGAACTTGGGGATGGTTCAGCTTTTGTGGTTACGATTGATGTGATTCCGGGGATGGGGGTGGATATCTGCCAGCTTGTGACCGATCATTGGCGGGCGGTGGGGGTGGATGTGCATTTAAATATCGCTCTGCGTGATATATTGTTTCCCAAGTGGTCCAGTGGCTCATTTGAGGTTTTCTGGTGGTGGGGGTGGTCGGATGACCCGGTTGTGAACCGCAAAGATTGGGGTATTATGGGGCCGAATCAACCTGCTTGGCATCGCAATGCCGATCAAGAAGGGCCTGAGTGGCTTTTTGAAGCCACACGTTTAATCGATGAATTGGGCACGACGGTGGATACTGCTTTGGTGCGAAAAAACATGGCGCGGATTCGGGATTTGCACGCGGAAAATACACCGCTTATCATTCCGGGATTTGCGTATCATGTGTGGGGCGCCAGTACGCGGTTGGGGAATGTGCCTGAAGAGAGTACGACGGCAGATGGTTATCGGGGATGGAGTCGGCCGGTTTATCATGAGCAGTTGTACATTAAGGAAGGCAATTAAATTGGATGCGTCAGCTTAGATAGCAAATGGGAAAAAAACAATGGGGTTAAACTGATATTTAGGAGGGACGATGGCTGAATTAAATGAGGTGGTAGAGAAGGAATCTGTTGTGGCGATGACGGATGAGCAGAAGTTTTTCTTTGATTTGAAGGGGTGGATCACATTGCCTGGGGTGTTGTTGGCGGATGAAATTGAGGCGATGAAGGCGGAAGTGTATGGGGGGGCAAGGAACAGTTATGAGGGGCATCTTCAAAGATTATTGGATCACCCTACTGTTGTGGGGGTTTTGTCGGAAATTTTGTCGGAAGATCCTTTTGTGCGAGAGGAATGTTATGCCTTTCGGTGTGAGGGGTCTTTTAATACGGTGAGGCCTCCTGGATGGTCGAAGGCGGAACGGAGTGACGACGGGATGCCTCATGTGGTGCGCCCGCCACAGCAGGCCAATGCGATGCGGTATCAGGTGGCGGGTGGTAAGATATTTTCGGGGCTCACACGGGTGGTATGGGAGTTGGAGCCAGTGAAAGCGGGGCAAGGGGCCACCTCTTTTTTGAGTGGTTCGCACAAGGCGCATTTTAATTATGGTGGGCCAAATAAATACAAATCCAATATTGCTGGGTCCCCGTGGGAAGACAGTATGCGGGCTGCGATGGAGGATTATAGTTGTCCGGCGGGGTCGGTGGTTATTTTTACGGAGAGTTTGGTTCATGCGGCCAATGATTGGACGAACCCCGACAATGCACGGTGTGCGGTTTTTAATTGTTACAATTCTATTTGGGCGCAGTGGCATCGGACGAACTTGAGCCATGAAATTATTGAAACGATGCCTAAGAAAAGGCAGTCGTTGTTTCGTGGGACGTGGGCATTGGGTGGCAATCAGGAATATTCATTGGAGAATCGGGCGCTTTGATGGGTTTGGCGTGGGTGTAAATTGTTCTGGCAGTGGTTTTTGTGCGCTTGACAAAGGAGATGGGGTACTTTGACAAAAGAAAAAATGGGTTATTGCTGATAAATCCTCGGTTTTATCACAACTTTTAACTTTGTTTGCCTCCGGCGACTTACTTTTTTTCAACAGCAAAAAAAAGTAAGCAAAAAATGCCGTCCCTCAAGTGCCGGGAGGGCTGATTTTCCGCAAATACCTTCACGGGATGTAAGCGCGTAAAATAGCCTGCTATTTAGAGCTTTTATGATGTTAAGAGTTGGACGGAATGGCGCGGAAAATCATTGATCGCTTTGCATGATGGGTGTATACATCGGTTAATTGGGTCATTATTTTGAAATGTGATAAAACCATCAGAGAGTTGATTTTTGGGTTGAGGGTTTATTTTTTATTTTTGGAGGGGTGATTGGTGCGTAAGGGTTTGTTGGGTTTGGTGTTGGTGCTCATTTTATTTATTCAGATCGACGCTGCGACGGTTTTGTTGACCGATGGGACGGTGCTGAAGGGGGAGGTGGTTTCTGAAAATGAGGATCAGATTGTCATTGAAACAGTTGTGGGTAGATTGACTGTTTTGCGTGACTTGATTCAGATGTTTGAGCAGGCGGGGGTTGATTCTGAACAGGTCGATGTTGAACGCTATGTTTTAAATGATGCCTTTGGTGTGTTGGAAGATCAGATTGCATACAAGTTGATATCTACTGTGTCGGTTGACACGGCGGCTTTTTATCGGGCTTTGGATCGATCTGAAAAGGGCACATTTTTGGCGCATTTTTGGCAATCGCACAATCCATTGGTCTTGCAGTATTATTATGGTTATTACTTGGGGCAGCGGCATTATACGGTGTCGGATGCGTATTTTGAACGCGGTGATGTGATTCCAAAAATTTATCGCACAGGTGCAAATGGACCAGATGAAAAAATGATCGAAGTGGCGCATCGACTTTTGGAAAAAGCAGTGATTGCAGATGCTGAAGATAAAGTGGCACTTTGTGCGTTGGCATATATCAAATTGGAGCGGGACGATGTGTCTGCTGCCGAAAATTTGTTTTTGAAAGCATTGCAGAAAGATCGAAAATTTGTAGAGGCGCGCAATGGGCGGGCATTGGCTTTTTTGAAGTTGCCGGGGCGGAAGAATAAGGCGATGAATTTGGCCAATGAGGCTGTGGCATTGGATGATGATTATATTGCCGCGCTGTATACACGCGCGATGTGTCACTTGGTGCGTATTGGAACGGATCGGGTGGACATGGATCACTATTTTGGAAAGGTGATTGATCGCGACCCAGGGCATTATGACGCGCATTTTAAATTGGGTGCGTTTTATGAGTCGTTGCGATACTTGGACAAGGCTGTTGCGGCCTATTCGCGTCAGTTAGAAGTTAACCCTGGGCACAAGACCGCACCAGAGCGTTTGGCCCGGGTGGCGATGTTGCGCCGAGCGGAAGGGAAAGCGACGTATACATTGGCCGATTTAAAGCGTTTGTCCCAAAAGGATCCGGTGCATCATTTGCCCTTGCTGGCTGAGGTATTGATCGGACAAAATGATTGGGCTGGTGCCGAGAATGCTTTTGATCGGTATCTCGATCTTTTGGATGTGAGTGAAAAAAAATATTATACCGATTTGTCATTGGTTGCAAAGCTGGATGTGATCACAGAATATGAGCAGGTATCGGGTGCCGAACGCCAGCGTCTTTTGCGCAAGTTTTGGGTGATGCAAGATCCCACGCCGACCACTGAGATAAATGAGCGGCGGGTTGAACATCTTCGACGTGTGTATCAGGCGCGTTTGAATTTTTCGGAGGGGATTAAAGCACAGCACGGGCGAGGATGGGATCGACGGGGTGATGTGTATATCCGATTTGGCGCACCCGATCATCGCAGCTGGTCTGACAACTTGGTATTTGAAACCGATGCGAAGGTTGCGAAGGTCAAGAATCGGTTGAATAATTTGGCATATGATGCATTGGAAGAGGTGCAGGCAAACAAACATATTCACGGCAGCTCCGACCTGGCATTTGGCATGGGCACTGGGCCAGAAACGGCAGAGATTCGTGGGCGACCTACCTTTCCACTTCCGCAACGGATGAGTGTGATGAATGATGGATCGGAGTTGAATTATAAGTGGGAGTCGTGGATTTATACGGGCATTGGGGAAGGGTTTGAGATTACGTTTTTAGATCAGGTGGGAGATGGTATTTACGATTTTGCCCCGGTGCCTCCTAACTCGCGGCATTGGGCTTTGTGGCAGCAGTTGGCTCCCGAAACGGTGGTGGCTCGGGTGACGAACAAAACACCATCGGTATATGCTTTTGATTATGGTGGTGAGCCGATGGGTTTGTTTTTGTATACGGCAAACTTTCGTGGACAAAATGAATCCACGGATTTAGAAGTGTATTTGGGCGTGCCTGTTTCAGAAATGGATGAGACTGCTGGACAGGTTCGTTTGCAACGCGAAGTGGTGGTCTATGATGGCAACTGGCGCCCCGTATTTCACGACAGTACTGAGGCGGTTGAAAAAGTAGTGGGTACATCTTCGGGCACACTGATGATTGATCAGGTGCGCGTTCCTATGAAGTCGGGTCCCCATTTTTTGGCTGTGCAAGTGCGTGATCCCCTGAGCGACAAAATACAAATTTTTAAAGGTGAAGTGTATATTGATAAGTATCGCGATGGGGTCTTGGGGGTGAGCGATTTGGAGTTGGCGGGTGATGTGCGCGATGCGGTGAGGGAAGGTAAGTTTGTGAAAGGTGAGGTACAGGTGGTGCCATTGCCTTCTAAGACGTTTTTGAAGGGTCAACCTGTTTATGTGTATTATGAGGTGTACAACTTAACCCGTGATGCATTTGGCCAAACAAAATATCGGGTGGATTATGTGCTCAAAGGGCAAGACGCGTCTTCTGTGGGGGCACGCATTTTTGGCGGTTTGGGTAAGTTGCTTGGGCAGGCCTCTCAGACGGATGGCGTGACCATTTCGTATGAACATTTGGGTGAGGTGGATTGGGAATCGATTTATGTGGGATTGGACGTGACATCGGTAGACAAGCCTGAAGTGGAACTGACGGTGGTTGTGACCGACTTGAATGCACCTGCAACATTGCAGGTGGAAAAGGCGATCCATTTTGTGGTGGTTGGTACAGGTACACAAACTGCTGGACAGGCCTCTGAGTAAGGGTTTTTTTAAGATGAAAACGTTTCTTTACATCGTGTTGCTTTTATTGACCGGGGTGGTTTCGGCCCGTGCTGACGGTTTGATGTTTGGGGATGGGTTTGGTACGCGTGAAGATTCGTTGGCTGCGGTGTTGATTGCCGAAACGGCGGGGGGGGACAGTGCGGCTGTCTATCGGGGATTGGGTGATCAGGAAAAAGCGGCGTATTTGCAATCGTTTTGGCAAGCGCGTAACCCGTTGTTTGGACGGTTGTATTATGGGTACCATTTGGGGTATCGGTATTTGACAGTGTCGGATGCTTTTTTTGAACGTGGCGATTTGATTCCGCTTCGGTATAAGTTTCAAGCCATTGCGCTCGATGTGGACTTGGTCAATGAAACAGTGGCCTTGTGTGTGCGCATTTTGGCAGACGCATCGGATGATTTGGTTGCGCAGTGTGCGCTGGGGTATGGGATTTTGGAACAGGGTAAGGGTGTTGAGGCCGAGCGGATATTTTTGAAAGTGATTCAAAAGGACAAGCACTTTTTGGCGGCGCGCCACGGGCGTGCATTGGCGTGTTTGATTCAACACAAGCGGGTGCGCAGGGCATTGGATTATTTTAGGGAGACGGTGTCACTCGATTCGGAATATGAAGCTGCTGTGTATAATTCGGCACTGTGTCATTTGGCGATGCGCAGTGTGGATATGGATCATCAATTTGGCATGGTTGTGAAACGGTTTCCGAGGCATTATGATGCGTATTATAAGTTGGGTGTGTTTTATGAAACGCTGCGGTATTATACCAAGGCGATAGAGGCTTATTCTAAACAAGTGGCGGTGAATCCTGCACACGGTGTTGCAAGGGGCAAGTTGGCACGGGTGGCGCTGGAGATGCGTTATTTGAATCAACAAGTTCACACCACGACTCAATTGCGTGATTTGGTAGCTAAAGATCCAAAACGATATTTGCCATTGTTGGGAGCCCAGCAGCTGGCAGAAAAAGAATATGAAGCTTCAGAAATGGCTTACAGACAGTATTTGTCTTTGTTGTCAAGAGAAGAACGCGCCTATTATGAAGACGTGTCGTTTTTAACAACACCGGATGAGCAACAAGCATTGCTGTGGTCACAAGGGATTGAAAAGCAAAATTTGTTGGCGTGGTTTTGGCGCAAAAAAGACCCCACGCCGACCACACCTGTTAATGAACGACAGTTGGAGCATATTAGGCGCGTGTATTATGCACGACAAAACTTTGCAGAAGGCAAACAACCTTGGGATCAGCGCGGTGAGGTTTACATTCGGTTTGGTCACCCCGACCATCGCAGTTGGTCTGACCATTTGGTGTTTGAGACGGATAAGCATGTGGTGAAGGTGAAAAACCGTTTGTCTAATTTGGCGTTTGATGCCATTGATGAGGTTGTGCCCACGGGTTTTTATCAGGGTGCTGAAGCGTTTGGAACCAACATGTTTCGCGCAGAAATGGCTGAAGTGAGAGGCTTCCCTATTTTCCCATTGCCCCACCAAGGGTCGGTGTTTCGAGATGGTGCCTCCTTAAACTCAAAGTGGGAATCGTGGATTTATGGCCACATTGGTGAAGGTTTTGAAGTGACTTTTCACGATGCTTTGGGAGACTATGATTATCAGTTTCCATTGCCACCTGCGACGTCACCCAATTATCGGTTGTGGCAATACTTGGCACCCGAAACTGTGGTTGGGCGTGTTGTGAAGCGTTCGCCATCGGTTTATCAATATCATTATGGGGCCGATCCATTGCCGTTGTATTTGTCTACGGCAGACTTTAAGGGGGCAGAAACCGAGACGGCATTGGATGTGTATTTGGGAGTGCCGTGGCAAGAATTGAATGTGCAAAAACAGGGTGAAATGCTCGTTGCTCGGTTAGATCGTACTTTGGTTTTATTTGACTCAACAGGTACGGAGGTGTTTCGCGATACGTTGAATGCGGAAGCGACAACCAGCGACACGGGGTTGGAGGGCTTGTTGTGGGTTGATCAGGCGCAGTTTAGTTTGGCGCCTGGAAGTTATTTTTTGGCTGCGCGTGTGACAGATCCAAGCTCTGGGAGAGTGCAGATCTTTAGGCAAGATGTGGAAGTTGAGGCTTATCTTTCACCCACGTTGATGGTGAGTGATTTGGAAGTGGCTGGCAAGATTGTGGAATTGGACAAAAATGAAGTGGGTAAATTTGTTCGTGGCGATGTGGAAGTGGTGCCATTGCCGTCGCGCACGTTTGCGCCTGAGCAGGCGGTGTATTTGTATTATGAAGTGTACAATTTGTTTCGCGACGACGTGGGGCAAACGCGCTATAAAGTGGATTATGCAGTGCGCGGTGTGTCGGAAAATGCGGGTGCTCGACTGTTGCGGGGCATTGGCAAGTTGCTGGGGGTTACACGTGATGATGAGGGTGTGAAGATCTCCTATGAGCATCAGGGAACATCGGAAAAAGAATCGGTTTATGTGGCGCTTGACTTGGGCGCAACCGGGGGACAGCGGATGGAGATTTCTGTGACGGTGACAGATTTGGTTCGGGCGGGTAAACCCAAACAGATCAAGTCGGTCACGGTGGTAATTGGCGACAAACGGTCTGCTGCGTCGCGTTGATCGTGTGGGTATAAGGTGGCAAAAGAAACGGCTTGGGTCTTTGACCTGGGCCGCTTTGTTTTATATAAAAACCATTTGGAACCACAGATAGATACGGATGAACGCAGATGGTTAGATCTTTGCGCCTTCAAAAATGCGTACAAGGTGTTAAATGCTGTGAAAAATCTTCTTTTAGTAATTATGTTTTTTGTAAACACTCAATTGAATTTTGTGTGCAAAGGGCTTGGATTCATTGGGGAGTGGGTGTATATTCTGTGTCAGCCAGAAGTAAGAGGTAAGAGGTGAAAAGCGAGAAGTCCTTTTTGCGTCTTGCGTCTTAGATCTTGCTTGTTGACGGTGAACGAAAGTGTGTCTTTTAATTGGGTAGGGTCATGAAACTGCATTTTTTGGGCGGTGCCGATGAAGTCGGTGCGTCTTGTACATTGATTGAAATGGAAGGGCACCGCATTTTGGTGGACGCGGGCATTCGTATGGGTGCGTCACAAGGTTCGCAGTTGCCCAATTTTTCGGTATTGGATGATGTGGGTTTGCCCGAAGAAGTGTTGGTGACACACGCGCACACCGATCATACGGGTGCTCTGCCGGTATTGGTAGCGGGTTTGCCGCCTGAGGTAAAGATTAGAATGACACCTGCCAGCAAAGCGATTACGCAGGTGCTGATGTCTGATGCGGTGAAGTTGATGGCGCTACGGGGCGAGAATGAGGGTGAGTTGCCGCTTTATCCTCCCGAAGCAGCAGAAGCGGCATTGGCGAGAATCGTGGACGTGCCCGGGGTGGCGACGGTGCCTATTTGTGACGGCGCGTTGTCGGCCACGTGGATTCCGGCGGGGCATATTTTGGGTGCGGCGTCGATTTTCATTGAGGGCAAAAGCGAGAGTTTGCTCATGACGGGCGATGTGTCGTTGGCCAATCAGTTGACCATTCCGGGCATGGCGATACCTCAGTGTCGGCCCGATGTGATGGTGATGGAATCGACGTACGGCAACCGTCAGCACGCCGACAGGTCTCAGCAAGAAGCGGCGTTGGTAATGCGTGTGACGGAGGTGATCGAGGCAGGTGGCAAGGTGTTGATTCCGGCCTTTGCGGTGGGGCGTGCGCAAGAGGTGATTTTGATTTTGGCACAAGCGATGCGACGGGGCGATATTCCAACATTTCCCGTTTTTGTAGACGGAATGGTGCGTTCAGTCAACGCCGTTTATGCCTCTTTTATTGATGATTTGGCACCGCCATTGCGCCGGAAAGTGGGCAAAGGCGAAGCGGTTTTTTATGCCGAGCACGTAACTTCTGTTGATAAACCTTCTGATCGAACGCGTATTTTGTCAGGCCCACCGTGTTGCATTGTGGCCAGTTCGGGAATGCTCATTGGTGGTGCATCGAGTTATTATGCCGAACGGTTGGCGCGCGATGCCAATAACTTGATTGCGATTACGGGGTATCAAGATGAAGAATCACCCGGGCGGGCGTTGTTGGATTTGATGCAGAACAAAGAAGGGCAAGAACGGATGTTGATGTTAAATGGGGAACGCGTATCGGTGGCGTGCAGGGTGGAGCCCTATTCGTTATCTGCACACGCAGACAGTGGTGAGCTGACGGGGTTGGTTCAAAGGTTAAAACCGCGAACGTGTTTTTTGGTTCACGGTGACGATGATGCGCGAAAAGCATTGGCGGTGGGTTTAGATGCACATTTGCCGGATGGGGTGCAGTTGCCCGAAAATGGGGGTTCATATACGGTCGAGGTGGATTCGGCGCGTGGGCGCAAGGGCTACGGGCGGCGCGTGTCTCGTTCGGGCATTGCAGGTGGGCGTGCGCTGAGTGACGTGACGCTTGATGAAGTAAGATCTTATATCCTGGAGACGGAGATCAAAGGGCCTTTTCGCGTACAAGAATTGGCCGAGATGTGGTTTGGGTCTGAGGTGACCACGCTTTCTGAAGTCGAAGCGTTTCGTTTGCTCTTGCGTGAGGGACGGCGCTATTTTGAACCCGATCGGCGGCGTCCGTTTTTATATCACGTGGCAGAAGCGTTGGCGGCAGATGATGGACTCATGGAAATGAATGAAGCGCGCACCCGCATTCAAAGTACGTTTCCGACGAAAGCGGGATTGTTTAAATGCAGCGCATTTGTAGATGAAGGTGTGTATGAGTTGGCGTTTCATTTCCCCGATGTGATTACAGATCAATATGGCGACTTGCTCCAGCAGTTAGAGGAGCAGACAGGGTGGACATTGCGCTTGCGTGAGACACCGCACCAAGGCCGTTTGTTTGAAGTGGCACAAGCTGCGGTTCCTGAAGGGGCAACGGCACTCAAAGCACCCGCATTGCGTTTGGATCAACGGGAGGTGGTGGTGGCTGTGGCGGTTGGCAAAGGGATTGATGATTGGGTGCAGTTGAAGAAGACGGCCGAGGACGCTTTTAAACACCAAACGGGATTTCATTTGATATTGGAACGCCCCGATGAAAAAATGGCTGATGCACCGGTACAAAAAAATAAAGGGGCTTGGGAAATTAACAGGTCGTATCAAGAGATTCGCAAGGCATTTCAAAGCGAAAAACATATGCCATCAAAGATTGGGTTAAAGGGCGGTGCCTATATTGAGTTGGCGTTTATTTCGCCCCAGGTGGGTGCGCGATACCAGGATTTGATGCATACTTTGGGAGAACGCATTGGCTGGGGTGTTCAGGTGCGTCCCTCATCGAATCAAGAGTTGATTTCGCAACGCGCCCGAGAAGTGACACCCGAAGATTGGGTGGTGCGCG
>Ga0115002_10008650_pt1 | contig 11243 bp, 11 predicted proteins | sample ArcticOcean_MG_C_8_FD_89576 | JGI IMG/M metagenome (GOLD analysis project Ga0115002, IMG submission 89576) | Marine microbial communities from western Arctic Ocean - ArcticOcean_MG_CB11_86 | ecosystem: Environmental > Aquatic > Marine > Oceanic | place: Arctic Ocean: Canada Basin | collected... | reverse complement strand
GGGCGGCGGCGACGGACTCACCCGGATAGGCCTCCACCGCCATGCCGTCGAAAGTGAAAGTGAAGGCCTCGCCCCGGTCCAGCCCGGCGGCGATGCGGCGGTCGAAATCGAATTTTCTCATTGCGGGAACCGTGCGGGATCGAAACGGGAGATGTCGAGCGCCGTTTCGCCTTCCAGGATTAGTTGCGAGAGGACGAGCCCTTGACCTGGGCCCATGTGGAAGCCGCCGCGCGCGCCGGCGGCGACATAGACATTCTCGAGGCCGGGCAGGCGACCCAGTAAGGGCAGGGCGTCGATGGTCACGGCCTCGTAGCCGGCCCAGGCTCGGTTGACGCGCAGGTTCTTCAGGGCCGGGGCGATGCGGGCGCCGAGCCCGACATTCTGCACCCAGGCCAGCGGGTCGATCTCGCGGGTCTGGCGGCTGAACTTGCCGCGCCCCTGCCAGCCGCCGCCGATCAGTACCGTGCCGTTGACATGCTGCTTGAGCGACATGATGCCGCCGATATGGGTCACGACCTTGTCGATGATGCGCGGCGCCGGCTCGGTGACGGTCAGCATGTTGCAATCGACCCAGAGGGGCAGGCGCACCCCCAGGCTGGCGGCGAGGCGCGTCGAATGGCCGCCCGCCGCGATCGCCAGATATTTGCAATCCAGGCTGCGGCGGCCGATGTTCAGCCGATAGCCGCCCTTGGCGGTGCGCGCGCCGGTCACCTCGGCATTGGAGATCACGCGCACGCCGGCCGCCCGGGCGGCGGCGATCAGGGAGGGGCCCGCGATCAGCGGACTGGCATAGCCGTCGGCCGCGCAAAAGGTCGCTGCGCGCACCTCCGGGCCGAGCCAGGGGGCGAGGTCGTGCAGCTCATTGTCTTCGAGCCAGTCGAACTCGAAGCCCACGGCCTCCTGCTCGGCGCCGTATTCGCGCAGGAAGGCGATCTGCTCGTCGCTCTCGGCGACGCGCAAGCCACCGGGCTGATGGAAGCCGACATCGATGCCCATCTCCGTCCCAAAAGCGGCCCAGAGATCGATGCTGGTCGAGCCCAGTTCGAACATCTCCGTGCGCTTGACCTGGAGCGACAGGGTGCCGGCATTGGCGCCCGAGGAATCACCCCAGGGCGTGCCCTTGTCGAGCAGCACGACATCGCGCCCGGCGCGGGCCAGGAAGAGGGCGGTCGAGAGGCCGGCGATACCGCCCCCCACGACCGCGATTTCGCATCTGTCCGGCGGCTCCGCCGGCGCTTCACTCATCGCCATGATGTCGTCAAATCCTGTTCGTCCGGCCGCGCGTCAGGACCGAAGCGGGCCGGGCGGGGTGGGGCCGCTCGCCGGGATCATGCCCTCTTCGTCGTGCTGCTCGTCGCCGGCGAGGGCGGGGCAGAAGACGCTCAGGAGATGCAGGTCCGTCTCGGCATGCATGCTGTGCCTGTCCTCGGGGCCTACATTGTAGGCCGTCCCGTCCTCGAGCGGCCAGACCTCGCCGCTGGACAGATCGGTCACTGTGCCCTTGCCCGAAAGGATGTGGTTGGTTTCCCAGTGATGCTTGTACCAGAGGACGTTCCGATTGCCGGCCGCGAGGCTGACATCGGACAGGGTGAAGCCGGTCTCGTCGGCCTGCAGCAGCATGCGCAGGGTGCGGGCGGTGCCGCCCGCGACGACCTTTTCCAGGCCGTCCTCGCGCATGCCTTCGACGGTCTTCACGGACATCGTCCGCTTCGTCTGCGGCACGGGGCCGGTCGCCGGATAGGCGCCGTCGGCATCATGGGACTCCATGCCGGTTAGGGCCGGGCAGAAGACGCTAATATGGTGCTCGTCGGTGAGGCACTCGAAGATATGCCGGTCGTTTGGGCCGACATTGTAGAGCCTGCCGAGGCCGAACTCCCAGACCTGGCCGCTCGTCTTGTCGGTCACACGGCCCTGGTCGGCGATGATGTAATTGGCCTCGTTATGGTGCTTGAACCAGAGATGCGCGGCCGAGCCGCCATCGACCCAGTTGATGTTGTAGGAAAAGCCCATGCCGTCGACCGCGGTCAGGAAGCGGGCCGAGCGGATGGTATCGCCGACCAGGCTCAGGACCCGCCCCGCGGCCTTCACCTCGTCGAAGGTACGAACGAACATCGCGTTTCCGTCGCGCGCCTCAGTAACCCGGCGGGCCGGGCGGAACCGGGCCGGTGGCCTCGAGCGCGCCGTCCGCGTCGTGCTGCTCGTCGCCGTTGAGCGGCGGGCAGAACACGCTCAGGAGGTGGATATCGGTCTTGGCGGTCACGCGATGGCGGTCCTTGGGGCCGACGCAATAGACCATGCCGGGCTCAAGGGGCCACGATTCGCCGGTCGTGAGATCCTCGACCGTGCCGCTGCCGGAGAGGATGTGGTTGCTCTCCCAGTGATTCTTGTACCAGAGGTTGGCGACCGCGCACTTGGCAAAATGCACGTCAGAGAAGCTGAAGCCCATCTTGTCGGCGGCGGTCAGCATCCGGATCGTCTTGGCCTGGCCATTGGCCGCGCTGATCTCCCGGCCGGCCTTGCGCATCTCGTCGGCGCGCAGGACGAACATCCGCCGGTCGGTCTTGGGGGTCTCGCCGCTGGGCGAATAGGCGCCGTCCGAATCGTGGACTTCCTTGCCGGTCAGCGCGGGGTAGAAGACGCTGCAATGGTGCTCGTCGGAGGTGCATTCGAAGACGTGCGAATCGTTGGGGCCGACGTTGTAGAGGGTGCCGGGCCCGAACTCCCAGGTCTCGCCGGTCGTCTTGTCGGTCAGCTTGCCCGTGCCGGAAATGATGTAATTGGCCTCCCAATGGTGCTTGTACCAGAGGTTGGCGACCGAGCCCGCGCTGACCCAGTTCATGTGATAGGAAAAGCCCATCCCGTCCGCCGCGGTCAGGAAACGGGCCGAGCGCGTGGTGTCGTTGACCAGGCTCAGGACCCGGCCCGCGGATTTCACGTCGTCCAGATTGCGTGCGAACATCGCGCTTCTCCTCAGTTCTTGGGCGGGCCGGGCGGGATCGGCCCGCTCGGCGACAGCGCCCCGTCCTCGTCATGTTGTTCGTCTCCCGCCAGGGCCGGGCAAAAGACGCTGATGACATGTAAATCCGTCTTGGCCTCGACCGTGTGGCGGTCCTCGGGGCCGACAATATGCATGGTGCCGAGGCGCATGGGCCAGCTTTCGCCGCTCGACCGGTCGGTCACGATGCCCTCGCCGCCGATCGTCACGTTGGCTTCCCAGTGATTCTTGTACCAGAGGTCGCTTTTCGCGCCTGCCGCCACGGTCACGTCGGAAAAGGAGAAGCCGACCCCGTCGGCCTTGGTCAGCATGCGCAGGGAGCGCGCGGTGCCGCCGGCGATGACCAATTCCTCGCCGGCCGTGCGCATCGCCTCGACGGTGCGGACGAACATGGCGTCGCGCCCGGGCGGAATTTCGCCGGTCGGCGGATAGGCGCCGTCATCGTCATGGGTCTCGGTGCCCTGAATGGCCGGACAGAAGACACTGATCATGCGGATTTCTGATTCGGCGGTGAAGCTGTGCCTGTCCCGGGGGCCGACGGTGTAGAGGGTGCCGGGCCGTAGGGGCCAATCCTCGCCGGTCTCCAGGTTCTCCAGGAAGCCCGTGCCGGAAATGATGTAATTGGCTTCCCAGTGGTTCTTGTACCAGAGGTCGCGGCCGCGACCCGGCGCGCGTTGGTTCATATGGAAGGAAAGTCCGATTCGGTCCGCCGCGGTGATGAATCGGACCGAGCGGGACAGGCCCTTGTTCAGGACCTTTTCCCAACCCGCCGCGCGGCGTTCCTCGACCGTTCTGACCAGCATGCGCCCCTCCCCCAAACCCCTCCCCCGATGCATGCGGGGAGAGAGGGTCTCGCACGGTTGTGCGGCCGGCGGTTACTCCGCTGCCGCGCGCGCGGTCTGCTGGCCCTTCAGGTCGATCTTGGCGAGGCCGGCGCGGATCTTCTCGCGGGCGGCGTCGTTGACCGGCCGGTAGGGCAGGCGGGCGAAGCCGCCGGGCCGCCCGAGGATGGCCATCGCCTCTTTCACGAAGACGTAGTTGGGCGCGCCCACCGCGGCGAGCAGGTGATAGCACTCGTCGATCGTGCGCTGGCTGCGTTCGATCTGGTCGTAGCGCTTGGCCAGGAGATGCTCGCAATACTCCACGACATCGGCCGCGCAGACATTGGAGATGGTCGAGACGATGCCGACCGCACCCCGGCTGAACTTGGCCAGGCCATACGGCTCCAGCCCGGCGAAGCAGGCCAGGCGGTCGTCGACCGCGTAGATCGCCTCGCTCATCTGATAGAGGTCCTTGGTGCTGTCCTTGAAGGCCACGACCTCGGGCAGCTTGGCCAGTTCGCTGGCCATCGCCGCGTCGACATTGATGCCGGTGCGCGGCGGGTTGTTGTAGATCATGATCGGCAGGCCGACCTTGGCGACCTCGGCGTAATGGCCGAGAACGTCGTCGCGGCTCGGCATGGCATAGGGCGGCGGCAGGACCATGCAGCCGTCGAGGCCCAGATCCTTGGCGGCCTGGGTCAGGGCGACGGTCTCGCGCGTGCCGATCGCCGAGGTGCCGGCGATCACGGGCACGCGGCCCTTGACCTGCTCCTTGTAGATTTCGAAAACGCGCACCCGCTCCTGGTCGCTCAGCGAGAACCACTCGCCCGTGCTGCCCACGGAAATGAAGCCGTGGACGCCCTCGGCCAGGAAGACCTCGATCAGGTCGCGGGTCGCCTGCTCGTCGAGCGCGCCGTCCTTGGTGAAGGGGGTGACGGCCGCCGGATAGACGCCCTGCCAGTCGCAGCGTTGATGTGCCATTTGGGTTCTCTCCCTCAAGAGGTTGGCGCACGAAACCGACGCCGATGGAAATTCATGAAACCTGTGTTTCTTGATTAGCAGATAGGCGAGGGTGAATCGAGAGGCTGAGCGGGTCCACCGTAACCGTCGGGCGTGGCCGGGCCATGCCCTGCGCCTGGGCAAGGGAGAGGTTCTTGGTCGAACCTCGCCTGTTTCCGAATGCGGACGATCCGCAGGGGCGTGCAGCGCCAATTCCGAGGAGGGCGGGTGGCCGGCGAGGCGCGCGTTACGCGCTGTCCCACGACAGCCGGTCGAGGGTGGCCTTTAGCCGTGGGGCGGCAAAGTCGATGAAGGCGCGGATCTTGGGCGCGACGAGCCGGGCGTGAGGATAGACCAGATGTACCGGCTGGGGCGGCAGGGTGAAGGCATCGAGGACCGTCACCAGGTTCCCCGCGCGAATCTTGTCGATCACCATGTAGGACGACGAGATCGTGATGCCGCATCCCATTTCGGCGGCCTGGGCCTGGGCGAGCTTTTCGTCTCCCGCAACGCGGGCAATCTCGTGGACACGGTGACCCTCGGCACGGTCGAGTGCGGCTCCGCTGTCCTCGGGGTGCCGCTTCGTCGTGCTCGCCCATACCAGCTGCGGCGCGGTTGCGGCGGCCTGCGATGTCGTCACCAAGAATGCGGCCTATCCCGGCGCGATCGACCCAATGATCGAGCCGATCCTGCCCGCCGCCATCGCCACCCAGGACGAGGCGGGGAATTTCACGAACAATGCCGCCAAGGAGAGCGTGCGGCGGACCGCGGCGCGCTCTCCTTGGCGTCGAGCACTCTGCTCGCGGATCTCGTGGCGGGTGGAAAGCTCAGAATTGTCCCGGCGATTCATGCGCTCGATACGGGCGAGGTCAGCTACCTCTGATCGGGCGCGGTTTTCGACCCCCGGCGGGGCCGGCCTCCTGATAGCGTCTGCCTCTTTCCGGAGGCGTGGGTCCGGCGCTATTGTCGCCCAGCGCCAGTGTCACAAGGCGCCGGGGGCGGCGAGACCCGGGCGATGTTCCGGGGAGGGGGGATTTATGGTGGACAGGCTGGGTACGCGGTTTCGCGCCGACCTCACCGATCCGGCGATCTACAGCCATTGGCACAGGGACGTGCTGCGCTTCGGCGATCTCGATCCGCAGGAGCATGTCGGCCATGTCAATTACGGCTTCATCTTCCAGAATGCGCGGCTGGCCTATTGGTCCACGGTCGGGCTCGAGGGCGCCGATCCCGCCGAGGGTCTGATCGTCGTCCGCCTCTGCATGGACTATCTCGCCGATCTGCGCTTTCCGGGCGCGGTACGCACGGGTACCCGAGTCCTGCATGTGGGCACGACCTCGATCACGGTCGGGGCTGCCATGTATGACGAGGACTGGACCTGTGTCGCGATTGCCGAGGCGGTCAGCGTGCGCTCAGACCCCACCAGCGGCAAGCCGCGCGCCTGGTCCCAGCGCCAGCGCGCTGCGCTGGAAGCGGCCTGTTTTGATCCTGAACTGATTCGTTAGGCCCCGCCATGCCCGAACAATTGGGCGCCGCTTTCGGCGTCGACCTGTCCGCTGCCGCCAGTTTCGCAGACTGGCAGGACGACGTGATCCGCTACGACGATATCGACATGCTCAATCACGTCACCCATCCGGCCTATGTCTATCTGTTCCAGAACGGGCGGCTGCAATTCTGGCAGCGCCGGGGCGCGGTGCCCGACCTGGTCGCCGCGCGCATCACGGTGGACTATCTGCATTCGTTGACTTATCCGGGCACGGCGCGCACGGGCACGCGCATCCTGGGCTTCGGGCGCAGTTCGATAACCCTGGGCCAGGGCATGTTCGACAAGGACGGCCGCTGCGCCGCCACCCTGCTCGCTATCTCCGTGCTGACCGACCGGGCGACCGGCAAGTCCCGGCCTTGGCCGGAGGAATTGAAGCAGCGGATGCTGAATCCCCAAATGCCGGAAAGCGAAACAAAAGGTCCTTAGAGTCCGTCGAGGGGACATCGACCGAGGACCGGTCGCTCTAGTTTGCGATGGCCGCCTTCATGGCCGCGCTCTCGGCGGCAGCGCCGCCGACACCGCGGCCAAGAGCGTCTCCAGGTCGCCGCTCTCCTTGCGCCGCAGGGCCGCCTCGGCCCCTGTCATGCCGATTCCCGTGTCCGCGGCCGAGACCGTCAGCTAGTTCAGCCCGACGTCGCCGACCTCCCTGTCGACGCTGACGATGACTTCTCCCTGTTCCGTGAATTTCACGGCGTTGCTGACAAGATTGATGGGAACCTGGCCGATGCGCAGAGGGTCGCCCCTGAGCGGCTCGGGGTTGCCCGGGGCAACGGAGATCAGAGGCTCGATGTCATTTTCCTCGGCCTTGGCCCCGACCACGCGCGTCATGTTTGTCAGTACGGCGTCGATTTCGAAATCGACGGTCTCGATCCGAGTCTTGCCGGCCTCGATCTTCGAGAAATCGAGAATGTCGTTGATGAGGGAGAGCAGGTTCCGGCCGGCCAAGGTCACACGGGACAAGTGCCCGCGCTGCTGCTCGGTCAGTTCGGTCATCAGCACGAGTTCGGTCAGCCCGATGACCGCGTTCAGTGGGGTCCGTATCTCATGGCTCATCGAGGCCAGGAACTGGGCCTTGGATTGTTCGGCGAGCTGGGCCGCCTCTCGCAGACGCTCCTGTTTCTGCGCGTCTTCAACCGCATTTCGGAGCGCGTCGCGCAGTTCCATTTCGTCGATGACGAGATGGGCGAGGTCCTCCAGCAACCGCCGGTCGTCCGCACCGAGTTCGCGGGGCTCGCTGTCGATCGCGCAGAGGCTGCCTATCTTGTAGCCGTCGGAGGTGATCAGAGGCGCCCCCCGCGTAGAAACGGATATTCGGGGCGCCCGTGACGAGGGGGTTGTCGTTGAAGCGCTCGTCCTTGCGCGCGTCCTCGACGACCAAGACGTTGCCTTCGAGGATCGTGTGCGCGCAGAAGGCGGTCTCGCGCGAGGTCGGCGTGACGGCCAGACTGTAGCGCGACTTAAACCACTGGCGGTCGGTGTCGATCAGGGACACCAACGCGATCGGGACCCCGACCGTCTCGGCGACAATACGCGTGATCCTGTCGAACGACTCCTCGGGAGGCGTGTCGAGAATCGCGAAGCGCCTCAGGCGTTCGATACGCCGGGGCTCGTCGCCGGGAAGGCGGGCGAGGATCATTCGGGAATATTCGATTATGTAGAGGTAAAACTCAACCGATGGCGCGGATGAGCCTCCTCGGCCGGCAGGGTCGAGCGATGGCTATCGATGACCCTGCGGCCTCCAATTGACGTCGAAACCGTTCCCGGAACAATTGCGGCGGCGCACCCCTAGTCCAGCAGCGAGGCTTCGACCTGGTCGGCCAGATGGCCCAGGCTCAGGGCCAGGAAATCGGGGCTGGTGAACTGGGGTAGAGCCTGGGTGCCGCCATAATAGGTGCCGAGCGGTCCCGGAAAGGACACCTCGCCTTCCTTGCCGTGGCGGCGATAGATCCAGCAGGTCGCCAGGCCGAATTCCTTGGCCGCGCCGATATCGTGATACTGGCTCTGCGCGACATGGAGGATGCGCTTCTTCTCGATGCCCAGCTCGCCGACCTTGCCGACAAAATATTCGAAGGCGCCGCGGTTCGGCTTGTAGGTGCCCATGTCCTCTTCGGTGATGACCCGGGTGAAGGGCGAGCCCAGGGTCGCCGCATGACAGCGCGCCGAGACCCGGTCGCCGTTGGTTGCGACGACGAGAACCGGGAAAATTCGCTTGAGGCGCTGCAGCGCCTCAAGCGAATCGGCGAAGGGCGGCCAGTTGCGGCCGCTCAGCATGAAGCTGCGCCCGTCCTCGGGCTGCACCTCGACGTCGTATCGGGCGGCGATGAGGTCCCACATCTTGGGAAAACGACCGCTGAACAGCAGTTTGGGATCGGCCTCGCGCACATCGGCCTGGGCCTGGGCATAGGCGGCGAGAAGCTCGCTGTCGCTCGCTTTGGGATGGGTCGGCAGGATGCGCGGCCTGAGCCAGTTCAGGATCCCGGTCTCGGAATCGATGATCGTGCCGATCATATCGAAAGTCAGGGCGTCGAAATCGGTCAGGCGCATGGGGGAATTCTCAGTCTGGTGTCCAATGGGGACATGGCGTTGAGCTTGCGTCGAATTGAACGCTACTCGTGTTTCGAAGTACAGGTTGGCCTCAGCCGCGCTGGTTGAAGCGGCGGCCGACTAGGGCGGCGGCGATATTGATCTTCTGGATGTCGATGGCGCCACCCGCGATACCCCAGGCCCAGGAATCGCGCAGCCGCTGCTCCATCCCGAAACCCTTGTGATAGCCGTAGCCGCCCATCAGCTGGACGGCCGCGCCGCAGACCTCGCGGGTCATCTCGTTGGCGAAGCATTTGGCGATGCTGGAATCGAGGATCGAGGGCATGCCCTCGGCATTCGAGGCGGCCCGGTGGATCAGCAGGCGCGCGGCTTCGACCTTGGTCGCCATCTCGGCGAGGCGAAGCTGGACGGCCTGGAATTCGACGATTTCGCGGCCGAACTGCTTGCGCTCCTGGACATAGGCCAGGACCTCCTCCAGGGCGCCGGCGGCGACCCCCAGGGACATGGTGGCGTTGCCGCAGCGCTCCAGGTCGAAAGCTTCCATCAGCTTGCCGAAGCCGCCCGCCGGCACGATCAGATTCTCCCTGGGCACGGCGACCGAATCGAAATGGATGTCACGGGTCGGAATGCCGCGAAAGCCCATCAGGTTCTCACGTAGTCCGAAGCCAACCCCGTCCGCGTCCTTGTCGACATAGAGGGCGCCGATGCCCTTGGCGCCCTTCTGCTCGCTCATCCGACAATAGACGACATAGCCTTCGGCATGGCCCGAGCCGCTGGTCCAGCGCTTGTGGCCGTCTAGCACCCAGCCGTCGGCCGTTTCGGCGGCCTTGGTCGATAGATCGGTCAGGCCTGAGCCGGCATCCGGCTCGGACATGGCGACCGAGACCTGCATCTCGCCGGCCGCCACCTTGGGCAGGATGCGGCCCTTCAGGTCGTCGCCGCCGAAGCGCTGGATCGCCTTGACCGGGCCGACCAGGGCCTCGAAGACGGGGAAGGCGACGGCGCCCGAGATGCGCGCGAATTCCTCCAGCACGATCAGGGCTTCGAGATTGCCCAGGCCCAGTCCGCCGTATTTGACCGGATGGTTGACCCCCAGGAAGCCCATCTTGGCATAGCGCCGGCGCATCTCGTCCGAGACCGGTTCGTCCTTTTCCTCAAGCTCGCGGGCGAGGTCGGGCAGTTCGGCCCGGGCGAAGCGCCGCGCCGTGTCCTGCAACGCCCTCTGGTCCTCGGTAAGCTGGAAATTCATGGACTAAGCTCCTGGCAGGATGTCGAACAAGGCCGGCGCACCCTTCGAGACGGCCCTGCGGGCCTCCTCAGGGTGAGGTTCATCTGGTTTTCCCTTATCCTGAGGAGCTCGCGCAAGCGAGTGTCTCGAAGGATGTTTGGCACAACGCCCCTTCTGAATCGTCAATCCGCGATGGCGATGTCGAGCCAGCGCTGGGGCGTGGTGGTGGCTGTGTCGCCGGGGCGGAGGAGAACCGTGGTGGTCGCCGATTCGATGACCGCCGGTCCCTTGATCACCTGGCCCGAGGCGAGCTCGCCGAAGGGATAGGCTTTCGCGTCCATCCATTTGCCCAGATAGACCTTGCGCGAGCCGGTCGATTTGGCCGGCTTGCCCTTGGACGCCTTGGGCTCGTCCGGCGGGGCGGGCAGGGTGCCGATGGTCGTGACCCGAGCGTTGATCAGCACCGGGTCCTGATCGTCGAGGTAATAGGTGTAGAGCTCCTCGTGCCGGGCCTCGAAGGCGCGCTTGAGCTTTTCGGCTAGATTGGGTCCGGAAAGGTCGATGCCGTCGAGCGGCACGTCGATCTCGTAGACCTGCTCGCCGTAGCGCATCTCGGCCGAAAGCTTGCTTTCGATCGGCCCGTCGGTCCAGCCGGCCATGCGCTCGCGCCCCTTGGTCTCGAGGTCGCCGTAGAGCGCGCGCAGGGCCGCGACGTCCAGAGTCGCCATCTCGTCGATGTGGGAGCGGATGGCCTCGAAGCGCAGTTCGGTCGCCAGCATGCCCCAGGCCGAGAGGACCGAGGCGACGCGCGGCACGATGACCCGCTTGATGTTGATCAGCCGGGCCAGTTCGGTGACCTGCAACCCGGCCGCGCCGCCGAAGCCGAGCAGGGCGAAGCGGCGGGGATCGACGCCCCGGCGGACGGTGGCCAGGCGGATGCCTTCGGCCATCTGGGTGTTGACCACCCGGTGCACGCCTTCCGCCGCGCGGATGGCGTCGATGCCGAGTTCGTCGCCCAGGCGGCTCAGCACGACCTCCGCCGACTTGCGGTCGAGAGCCGCCTTGCCGCCCATGAAGGCGTCCGGATCGAGATAGCCGAGCACGATGCTG
>Ga0115002_10008648_pt1 | contig 11244 bp, 6 predicted proteins | sample ArcticOcean_MG_C_8_FD_89576 | JGI IMG/M metagenome (GOLD analysis project Ga0115002, IMG submission 89576) | Marine microbial communities from western Arctic Ocean - ArcticOcean_MG_CB11_86 | ecosystem: Environmental > Aquatic > Marine > Oceanic | place: Arctic Ocean: Canada Basin | collected... | reverse complement strand
CACTTCCACTCCCCTGCCCCGCTCCGCATCGAAGTGGAAGAATTCATTGCTATTCTTTCCTTCGGTGGCAAACAGGTCGTTGACTTCGTATTGCTCCACGGCTTGGCGATCGCCGCTGCGGCTGACTACAACGTTACCATTCTCGTCGACCGTCTCGATAGCACCGCCTCCTTGAGCTCCACTTCCACGGTCGCCGTTCACGGCATCGGTATCGCCGTCGACGGTTTGTCCCCACAGTCCATGCGCGCCGACTTCGTCTTGGAAAGGATCCTTGGCGACATATTCGCCGTCGAAGTAGTTAACGAGTCCACTGCGTTGAATGAACTTCAACTCGTATTCTTCGGTCTCGACAGTGAATTGATTGCCGACCCATTGGACGGTCACATCGCCAGATTGGAAACTGTCGCCCGGCTGCAAGGCAACTCCATCGAACGTTGGCGATTGGCCAACTTCCCAACCAACTTGATGGTCGTTGGTTGTGATACCAACAGCATCTACAATCGTCGCGCCATTTGCATAGTGGCCAAATCGAGCGTTGTACTGCAGGCCATTGTCGCTGAGCATGTTGTAGGAATTTCCTGCCACGCCTTGGACATCGTAGTTTCCTCCGTCATCACCGACGAAGTGGGGGTCGCCCCAGTGTTTGCCGCCTTTGTCGCTTCCGTCGGTATATACCGTGTCGTAATTAACTTCCGGCTCGGGCTCTGGAACGGGATCTGGAACCGGTTCCTCCTCGCATTCTTCTTCGGGCTCTGGATCGACCGCAATCGGTGGCTCGGGATCCGCAGTTGGTTCCGGCACCGGATCTGGAACGGGTGCGGGCTCTGGCGCCGGTTCTGGCTCTGGAGCTTCAGGCACAACTTCCATGGGTTCACAGGCTTCCAAGCCAGTGCCACGTTCGGCGCCGTAATAGAAGAACGTATTGTCGTTGGCGCCTTCGGTTGCGAATAGATCGTTCACTCGATAAAGTTCGACAGCCTGGGTGTCACCAGCTTGAGAGAGTACGACGTTGCCATCGGCATCGACGGTTTCTATCGCACCGCCCCCTTGCGCGCCCGCGCCAATGTCGCCACTGACCGCTTCCGTACCTGCATCGACGGTTTGTCCCCAGAGTCCGTGAGCTCCTACTTCGTCGCCGAATGGATTCTTGGCAACATAATCGCCGTTGATGTGATTGCCGTTGTTCTTGAACGTCAGACTATATTCCTCGGTTTCGACGACGACGTCATTGCCTTGCCAAGAAACCGAACCGCCCTCGAACTGTGTCGTTTCGCCTTCCGCTATCGCCACGCCATTAAGAGTTGGACCGGTGCCTACTTCCCAACCGACTTGGGAATTCCAAACCGTCACACCAATTGCATCGACAACGGTGGCGCCGCCGTTACCCCACGCAGCAAACCGCGCGTTGTACTGGATATCCGCGTCACTGAGCATGTTGTAGACACCACCATCCACGCCTTGTATATCGTACTTTCCACCATCGTCACCCACGAAGTGTGGGTCACCCCAGTGCAATCCGCCCGTCTCGCCTCCGTCTTCGTAATCCGTCTTGTATTCAACTTGCGGAACTATCGGTGGTGGCTCAACAGGTGGTGGCTCAACAGGTGGCGGCTCAACAGGTGGCGGCTCAACGGGTGGCGGAACCTCTTCGTCATTGCATTCGGTTACCGTTACGTGATGCACATAGGTGGTCAACGATCCGTTGTCGCATTCCAACGTATAACTAAAACAATCTTCGCCCACAAAACCCGTGTCCGGGGTGTAAGTAAATGTGCCGTCGGTATTGCAGATTAACCGGCCGTTTTCTGGTTGGGTAAACGTTACTAATTCGCCCAAGTCTTGCTCAGTAATACTCTCCGTCGTAACAGGAGTATCGACCGTCGTCGTCAACTCTCCGTCCTCGTCCGCAATTTCCGGTTCACCCGGCACACCATCTACGTCGTCATCGCAGTCCTCATCATCGGGCGGATCGTCGACAGGTGGATCTTGAACCGGTGGTGGATCTTCAACCGGAGGCGGGTCTTCAACCGGAGGCGGGTCTTCGACCGGAGGTGGGTCTTCAACCGGAGGTGGGTCCTCAATCGGCGGATCTTCGACGGGAGGTGGATCCTCGACAGGTGGCTCCTCTACTGGAGGCGGGGCCTCGACAGGTGGATCTTCTGCGGGCGGGTCAACTGGCGGCAAAGGATCGTCGGCCGCTGGCAGTGGATCGAAAGGATCGCCGTTGGGGTCGATCTCAATTTCCGGGTCGCCTTCGGGAAACGGGTCGATTTCCCCGTCGGGTTCGAGTCCAAAGTTCATGCAAGTTGCTGACAACTCGAGCCTCGAGGGCTTCCACTCCAAAACTCAATTCATCGGCAACGGCCGTGTCGTCAGTTTTGTCGGTATCAATTGCAAAAAGATCTTCGGCTGTCATGAACTCGTCCAATCGTCGATTTAGATCGCGAAATAACTCCAGAATCTCACGGCGTCACTGAACAGATCGCCTAAGTGCGGATTCCATCTACGAATGTGTATGGCGAAAACGCCTTTGAGGAGGACGACCGACCGCGTTGGCATTGAAGCTGTCGAGAGAAGGCAGCTCAACTTCGATTCGTTATCGGCAACAAGTCACCACGAACCGGTAACCGGGCAAAGTCTCTGAAGTGTAGGTCACGAGTAACAACTCGCTAGTCTCCTACTAGAATTCCAGCTAGAAATGAATTCAAGATCGTCAAAATCAGCACATTGAGTACGGCCCGAGTGTAACAAGACATTCGCAGTCCCAACGAAAAACATCCAAACGGCCGGGAGGAATCGGGCCGACCGTGATTTTCGCAGCTGTTTTTTCATCGGTCGCTTTGTTCTGCCCAACCGACTCTGCAGTACTTGTCAAACCGAATAGAACTGCCCGCACGGTCAACACGACGGAGCAAAGCTTAGAGGACATTCAATTGGGCTTTCAAACACAGTTTTACAGGCAATGTGAGCTACTTGATTAGCGGTGCGGTATTGCTTTTGTCGGCGAGTCCAGCGGGCAGTTCCATGATGCGAATGGTGCGAAAGTGAATCTCTTTCCCTTCGGACTCCAAACACAAATAGCCTTTCTTGTAAGACGCGTCGCGGATACCGTTGACGAATTTACCATTGACCGAAAGTTTCACATTTCCGTCGACAGCCACGACGACGTACTTATTCCACTCCCCTTTGCCCTTGCAACGATTCTCAAGAGACTTGCTCCGGCTGCCTCGAGGATTCTCGGGGGTAGCAGTCATGCCACCGGCTCCAAATAGCTCTCCGTGCACATAGGCGATCGGGGGCAACGTACCGTCGGCTTTTTTGTGTTGGTTCACCCAATCTAGTTCGAGCATCTGCACTTCCATCCCTTTAGGAAGCCGATTTCCAAACGGAATTGCGTCACACCATAAGAACACTCCCGAATTACCTCCGGCCTCCATGTGACGCCACTCGATTTCCAGGATAAAGTTTTCGTATTGCCGATCGGAACGCATTACGCCAATCGGCTTTCCAGTACAAACCAACAGGCCATCTTTCACCGACCATGTCTCGGGCGACGTGTTCACATCAACCCATCCCGACAAATCCTTCCCGTTAAACAGATCTCGAAATCCGAGTTCCTCAGCCGCTAGATCGCCCACCACGGCGAAACTGCCAATGACAAAGGAGCAACCAACAACAAACGACGTCAATATTTTGTTCACGTTCTTCACGACACAATCCTCAATAAGCAGTAAGTCACAGGTCAATTTCGCATTCAGTAGTTTTGGTTGTAGACAGAATGACAGCTGTATTCGTTCGACTCTATATCTCAATCCAAAAGATCTTTCAAACGAACAGCGTTCGGGTCCTTTTTCTTCGGTGGGACTTTGAGTTTGCGGACGACTCGCTTCCCTTGGAATTCTCCCGTCCAGGCGGGGCGCGACGGCAACTGGTTCGCGACAATTCGCTTTTGCCATTGCTGATCCGTTAACCGGTTGCCTGCTGGCTCGTGGAATTCGTAATACGAATAAGCGGGCCCCACGTAGATCATCTTATCGTCTTCGCTGTCGACGGCGACGACCAGGAAATTGCAATTGCCGACACCTGCTTCGAGGACTTCCTTCGAATTGGGGTCGGTATGAATATCCACAATCGTTGGATCCCACGCTTCGGCGCGAATGCCACCGCGATAGAACAGATCGGAATACCACCCATCGTACTGTGGCGGGCCACTTCCCCCGCCCCGTTTGTCGATGGTCTTTTTCAGCCACGCGACTTCCGCTTCGTTGAAAGGTTCCGCAGCAAGCTCCTTATTAGCCAACAATTCCAACTGCCCCAATGTCTCGCCCATCTTGGTGAAGAACTTCACATGTGCTTGTTGCACTGCCTTCAATCTCTTCGCAACATCTTTGTCGCCAAAGGTGTAGTCTGTTGCCGCAATTCGCCTTGCTGCTTCTTCGGCGTAGAGTCGAATTTGAGCGTACAGTTGCGGATAAGGTTCGACGTATCCGGTTGGATATTCACACAACACGCCAGCCGTATACGATTGCTTGGCATAGAGCACAGTGTTGTGTCGGAGTTCTGACCAAGATGCGAGTTGAGTCTGGAGTTGCTTCATTTGCCAGGCGTGAGTCTTCATCGCCGACGGCAGATGTTTCTCCGCACTCAAATCGTCATCCAAGGTTCGCAGACTACTCAACCAAATATTGTACAAATTGTCTTTCCAGAACACCGGCTTGTGAAGTTCGACAAAGTCCTGCGACGCCTTTAGCTGCGCACTGTAGCGAAACTCCTTCAAGTCCTTCGACAACAACGAAATGGCTTCGTTATTTCCCAGTGCACACATGACATCTAAACCCTGCGGCATCATGCGGCGCATTTTCTGATCGCGGTAGATAATCGAGTCGTAAACAACTTTGGAAAGCACAAACGAATCTAAAACGTAACGTTGACCAAACATTTGAAAGATCGACGGCGGTGGAACCTGATAGCTGTCGTAAGGATTGGAAAAGACTAGCTGAGAACGGATCATTTGTTTACCAAAGCCACCTTCTACTAGTTCTCGCTGCATACCATCTACGATCGCTTTCGAATTGCGGTCTCCCGCGTACGGCACAACTCGTTGTTGAAGAAAACGAGTCATCTCGGCGGGATTCAGACTGTCGCTTTGCCCCACAAAGAACTCGATAATTGAATCCATTTGCCGCAATCGCTTGGCGGCGCCGGAATCATTTAACACAGTCGTCAACAACGCCGCACTAGCCAACTCGCGGCGGCTATCTGCTTGGATTCCAGAAACCGGATCGGGCGGCAAAACATTGAACCCAGTGTCGGCTCGACCTAGCCACATCATCGTTCGAAAATAGCGTTTCAGCACGGCCGACTTGGAATAGTGTCCCCGCGGTTTAAATTGCGAATAGTCCACCGGACGTCGTCCACCGTAGATTTCGGTGAGCCGATCGCCCGCCTGAGGATTTTGCAGCTTTAACGACTGAACCAATTTCAGCAACTCCATCACTTTCTGGTCCTGACCAAAGCGTGAATGCACGAGAATTTCCTCGTTCCACACGTCGTTGCGAATGCCCACAGGACCACCTTGTTTGGCCCCCGCACCCTTTAGCAGGTTGCGGGCAACCGATAAGTACACATCAACATCCATTATATTTTGACCTGCCCAGCCAATGGCTGTTTTTCCATTATTCGCCTTCGCTCGCTCGGCGACTTCGTCGTGACAACGACTGAGTACTTCATCTAAGGCGAGCAAGAAGAACTCCGATTCGATTTGCATCATGACATCGTCATAGGACCGATGCATCGCGTGCAAGATGGAGTCGGATGTAATGAAGACCGGAAGATCGCGAGTATAGATCGCGTAGTACATCGAACCAAAGCTATATCGTTGACCATGGTCCAGCGAAACGAATCCGCGGCGAGAGAGCAGAGCGCGCTCTTTAGGGGTAATCCCCAGCTCCTTAACCGCCCGTTGGTAATACTTGGCCTTGCTCACGTCGAACGGAAACTTGTCAATGTATGCGCGCTGCGTAACCGAAGCGGCAAAACGATCGTATGACATGTCTTGATACTTCGCGACTAACTCGCCATACATTTGATCTGGCACCGTCTTGGTCGGCTCAGCAGCGTCAACCTTCGGAGTGAGAAGGAGCGAACACGCCAACACCGCAGCAAAACTAGTCAATAAACGCATAGTATTCTCGGATACGACATGAAACTCTTTCACCGCAATTGACTGTATTCTCAACAGATAGCAAGAGTTTGTCAAAACAACTTGCAAATCGGGGGGAGCACGGGCATTCCTGCCCGTAATTGGCTAAGGATACGAGAAGTCGCTATTGTTGGCTGAAACGCCGTACTACAGTCTTCCAAAGACCATATCTCTTTTCAAAAAACTACATAGATCCCAAAATTCCGTTCAACAAACCACGAAGAAGTGACATATTACATGTTGAGGCTCGATACCAAACCGAGCCGATTTCTCATTTTTTTGGATTCGAGAGATTTCCGCCACCCTCCGCATCGTCTACTAAATCGTTCATTCCCTGAGGAATTCATGTTCAAGTTGGCCTTTCAACGAGTATCGATTTGGATAGCATTGGCAATCTTTATGCTGGCAGCGGCCTCGGCGTGCGAGTGGGACTACGACACCTTACAAATGGAACGCCAACGTTTCCCCGGTACGCTCGAATTAGTTACGGGGAAATTTCTCCGGCATAGCAAAGAGTTTTATCAATGGCGAATCGAGGACCGCAAAGGTCGAATCGCAGAAGATCCAACCAATTTGGCGTTATATGACGACCTTGCAGTTGCCTATGACAAGACTGACCAGCAGTCACTCGCGATCGAAACGATCCTGAAGAAGGAAGAGCTCAGCCCCGGACTTTACGAAACGTATGCGAATCTCGGCACGTTTCATATTCACGCTGGCAACCTCGAAGAAGGTGTTAAGCATTTGAAGCGAGCAATTGAAATTAACCCCGAAGCTCACTTCGGCCGCGAGATCTATCAGCAACTACTCGTAGAATATGTGATTAGCAAGCAAGTGGACGGAGCTGCAACATTGCCACTTGTCGGAAAAGAGTTTAGCTCCTTCCAATCGGGGTTTGCCGATTTTGTTTTCAAAGCCCGCCAGACTCCCGACAATCCGGAGGCGAAGGCAGAAGAAGCCAAAGCTGCTTTGAAAGGTGTATTAGGTATGCTGCGGTTTGGCAATTTCCAACATCCGATTTTGCTGGAAGCGGCGGGCGACCTACTGCGCGCAGATTGGAACAAAGACGGGAAACGGCCGCACGCGCTTATCTGAAGGCTTCCCAGGAATCAAAAGACAAAGACGTAGCGACGGCCTACCTCGAGATGGCGAAGAGCACTTTGGAAATGCAAACGACCGCCGCCAATACAAGCAAGCAACTTTCCTTTGGAGAACTCGAGTCAACTTTTTCGAAGGAAGTGAAGGACGCGAATGACTGGTATGCTAAAGTCCGCGCCGACGAATTGAAATGGATCGCGGCAGAAGTCGACGTCGATGCGGAATTCACGAACAAATATTACGAAAACGGATCGCCAAGCGTCGACGTCTCTGGCGACAACAAACACAATCAACTCTGGCTCTTTGCCGCCGTGGCCGCCGTCGTTCTCGGTCTATTGCTCCTCTACTTCCGCACCTCTCAGAAGCGAGCTTTGGAATCCCAGTAATACCCAAAAGGGCGCAGCCCGCAGTGTAGTCTACCTCGAGGAGGAAGAGGTTGCTTCCGTAGCTATCGTCGCCAGACGGTGGAAAGCACTTGTTTTCAACAACGTAAACCACGCTCTGGCGAGCGTAGCTACATTCTTTTACAAGCCTCACCGAGACAGAGGTCCAAGTGTGAGTAAGGTCTTTTGGTAACCCGACGCGTGAACGAGGGACATACCTTGAGCGGCGGGGTCCCTCGCTCACGCTTCGGGTTACCATTTTCCCCAAACACCATGCGAGTTCTAAAACATCACGGCCTCTCCGAGGAAGTACTTCTTCTCCATCCACGACGAAGGCCAACCACGCTCACACAGCAAAAAACTCTTTCTCGGAGAGGAAGGCCACTATCTCGGTCTCCAAGAAACGTGAATTGCGGATAAGATACGCCAAGGTAACTGGACACTACTCAAACGGAGTCAGGGTAATGCCAAAACAATTCATCAAACGACTGCTTCTCTGCATCACCATTTTGACAACCGCGGTCGTCGCGGCTCCTGCATGTTTGTGGGACGAAGACACTGAGAAAATGGAACAACAGAGACCTCCCAGAGTTCTCGATTTGATCACTGGACGATTTGTCCGTCACAGCGTCGAGTACTACCGTTGGCGAGCTGAAGACCGAATTTTTCGTCTCAGAAAAGACCCCGAAAACCTGAAACTGCTCGACGACCTCGCAGTCTCTTACGACAAGATGGGCCAACACGAACTGGCAATTGAGACTATCCTCAAGAAGGACGCTATTGAGAGTGGACTCTACGAAACCTATGCGAATCTCGGCACTTTCCATATTCATAATGGCAACTTCGCCGAAGGTGCCAAACATATTCGACGGGCCATCGAGATCAACGCCAACGCCCATTTCGGCCGCGAGATCTACCAACTTTTGGTCGTCGAATACGTATTGAGCAAACAGGTCGACGGCAAAACAGTCCTGCCGCTGCGCGGTCGTGACACCGAAGCTCAAACCTCAGGATTCGCCGAATTCGTTCACGCGAATCGCAAGACGCCAAACAACCGGGAAGCAAGAGCCAAAGAGACGCAGGCAGCGCTGAAAGGTGTTCTCGGCATGATGCGTTTCGGCAATTTCCGCTCTCCAGTCTTGCTTGAGGTGGTTGGCGATCTACTACAACTGGTCGAAGATCACGGATACGCCAAATGGGTCGCCGCCCGCGCCTACCTCAAGGCGTCCTACGAGACATCCGGTACAGATGCATCCGAAATATTTAGCCGGATGCACGACTCTCTGGCTGCTAGCGATCGCTCAAAGGGTTTTCGCGTCATTTTGGAAATTGAACTCGATGATGCCAAAACATGGTACGACAAAATTCGAGACGACGAATTGAAGTGGATCGCCAGCGGGGTAAATGTCGAAGCCGCCTTCGCTCAGAAGTACTACGTCAACAAAACACTCCAGACGGAATCTCCCACCCTCAGCGAAACTGAATCGGATTCTAACCTGATCCCAGTATTTGATGCCCAACCGCAATCAAGCGTCAGGCAAATGCCAAGCAATCTGGACACGCAACGAACCAGTCGTCCAGTTCCAAGTTCGCCATTTAGAAGATCCGCAGAACAAAAGATGATCTGGCTGTACGCCCTAATTGGAATTACGGCCTTCTTTCTACTGTTTATCGTATTCATAGCGTCGCGTCGCGTTCTACGGAGAAATAGCCCAATTGCAGAATAGAATCATTCAGGTCGACGACCCCTAAACGAGGATAGTCATCTAGCACTCGGCCACCAGTGATTTTGCTATTTCCGCAGTTCGCTTGCTTTGATTAGATCCGGTTGTTTTATCGCTTTCCACTTTTTGATATCGCCAGCTAAAACTTGTACGGCTTTATTCAGCTGAACATCAGTGCCTGCAGGTAACTGGCCTGGTTTTGGCCAGAGGACATGGTGAGGCACTGCGCCGTTCAATTCCATGTCTTTGCCGTCGAGCAAGAACCAACCTCGAAACGGCATCCGCAAAAATCCAACATCCATGACTCGCATTCCGCCCGTACTAATCACACCGCCCGCAGTAGTCACGCCTACCAGCTGGCCACGTCCCAATTGCTTAATTGCGTGGCTGAAGATCTCGGCGTTGCTAAAGCTGTTCTGATTGCACAGCACGACAATCGGCTTATTCCACGCGGCGTAGATTTTGCGATCCTGAGGATACCCTGGGCCACCCCCACGCGGGACAGTTATGGCGTGGACTGGCTGAGTCAACACGGTTAACAAATGGTCGGTAGTAAACCCACCGCCGTTTTCTCGCACATCGATCACTAATCCATCTTTGCCTGCTGCGGCCGAATAGAGTTCTCTTTCAAAGCGATAAAAACTCGGCATGTTCATGCCTTGGATATGAACGTAACCCATTCGACCTTTCGATAGTTTCTTGACGGCTCGCTGGTTATCGTCAATCCATTTTTCGTAAAGCTGCTTTCGAATTGACGAAAAGCTTGTGGGGCGAATCGTCACGCTACGCATTTCGCCTTTCGCGTTCTTCACTTCCAAATGAACATCGCGTTTCTCCACTCCGTTCAACACTTCGGTCAAATCCATAGCGGCGTCAACTGCCTTACCGTCGATGGTCATGATCACTTCGCCCGCATTGAGTTTACTCTCAACCTTCCAAGCTGGGCTGTTCTTCAAAACATCTTTGATCTTTAATCCAGGCCCGCGAAAGGCCATGTCAAAACGAGCGCCCAGGTGAGCGGTTGTCTTTTTCCACGCTACCGAAGAACTCGAACGACTCATGGAGAAGCCGAGGTGCGAGCCGTTCAATTCTCCCAACATCATATTGACGATTGTCGAGAGAGTGGTCGCATCAACGGCCTCGCGCGCTGCTGGCAGGTACTTGCGACGAACGGCAGACCAATTTCGATTATTCAATTTTCCGTCGTACCAGTTGTCTCGCATCGCTCGCCAACAGATATCGAATAGAGCCTCGTTTTTGGCCGCGACATCGACACTCTGATTGGCCGAGAACGAGTAACTGGTCGAAGCAGCTTGAGAGTTTAGCGTCGCGGGTTTGCCGCTCACGAGCCACACAATTTGATTGCCAGCCGAGATCCACTTCGCGTGACTACCGGTGGTGGTAGTCAACAACTTCGCTGACAAACTTGCGGGCGGAGAGACCGTGTAAGTTCCATGCTTGCCAGCTATCGAAGCAGTAAACGCAAGCTTCTTAGAATCGTGAGACCAGAAGAGCCCACCTTCAGAAGTATCGCCAATCGAGATTCGTTGAATCCGCTCCTCGAGGCCATCGAAGTCAATCTCTGTGAGTTTCTTCTTCGGTGTGGGTTTCGCAGCGGGTTTCTCTTTTTCGTCACTGGCTTTTTCAGGTTTATCGGCCTCCACTTTCGTGGTAGGTTCTTTCGCCTTGGTTTCCTCCGGTTTTTCTTTCGCTTTCGCCTCCGCAGCTTTGCTGGCCGCCGCCTTTTCTGCCGCTGCTTTTGCCTTCCGCGCTTTTTGGATCTTTTCAATGGCTTCTTTGATCTTGCGATCGCGGCTATCCGTTTCGTGATCCGATT
>Ga0115002_10008645_pt1 | contig 11247 bp, 10 predicted proteins | sample ArcticOcean_MG_C_8_FD_89576 | JGI IMG/M metagenome (GOLD analysis project Ga0115002, IMG submission 89576) | Marine microbial communities from western Arctic Ocean - ArcticOcean_MG_CB11_86 | ecosystem: Environmental > Aquatic > Marine > Oceanic | place: Arctic Ocean: Canada Basin | collected... | reverse complement strand
GAACTACGAAACGGGGGGATTCTGTCGAACCGATTTTGCAACGATACGCTCGACCGACAACGGGAAAACCTGGTCGGAACTCCAACCCGTAAAAATGCCGGTGGACTGGCATAACTTTGAAACATGCGCCCCTCCCATGCATATCGGTGAAGGAAAACTGATTACCTTAACCTCGGCCTCGCCCAATTGGGAAGGTGAGATTGGGAAATGGGGTCCGGATGGCTTTGCCTTTTTCTCTCCGGATAATGGAAACAGCTGGACAAATTTAATCACCGTCTTCACCGGCTGTGAACATAAGCTTACCGGATACGAGCAGGACATGACACACCTCAGTGATGGACGGTGGATGGCGATGTGCTGGACCTGGGACTTTAATGTTAATGCCAGCGTCCGCAACCGGATGGCATTTTCCCACGATCCGGAGCAGGGATTTGATCCACCCCTGGAGACTCCCTTGAACGGTGAAACGCCTCGCCTGATCAGTTTAGGTGACGATCTTATCTTTGTTGCCTACCGCCGCACAGATAAGCGTGGCCTCTGGGCGGCATTGGCCCGGATTAATGGCACAAGCTGGGACACGATTGATGAGGAACTCTTGTGGGGAGGTGAAGTGGTATCGCATCGGACTGATCTGGAAAGCCATTGGGCCCAGATGGGAACGCTTAAGTTCGGGTGTCCTGCAATTACTCAACTCGCAGGCGGTGATCTGCTCATTATTTTCTGGGGTGTGGAAGACGGTAATTATAATATCCCCTGGGTCCGCGTGAGTGTGGACTTGTGAACAGTAAACAGTGAACAGTGAACAGTAAATACTGATCATTGAATCCTGTATGAAGAACTCTTCCTTTTGCATAATTCTAGTATCGTTTGTTCTTCTTGTTTCTAAGGTTGAGGGAAATCCGAAATTTAAAATCGGTGGGGGTGCCTTTAACGTGGAAGCATCCGACTTACCGATTTTTGCGTCGCTCCAGGAAGACAGTGAATGGACTCCCTACTTTTCAATCGGTGTCGAATTCCCACTAGCGACCTGGTTGGCATTTGAAATCAATGGAGCGCTGGTCGCAGGATGTCGATTTGCGGACCGATCCATCGACAGCCGTTACCCTGCCTAACGTTCGCTATGCTGAACCGAATACACGCTATGACACATCGCTGTATTTTATTTCAAGCAATATAAAATTCACTCACACGATCACGAGCGAATTTCTTATCTCCGTATTCGCGGGTGCCACCTACTTGGATGCCGAATTGACAGGGAGCGGCGGCGCTTTTCCAGAGTCCTTTTCTGACGGATCACTCACCTATAATGTAGGTGTAAACCTGATCTATAATCTAAACGAAAAACATTCTCTCAGCCTTTCCTCTGAATTCATTGGAGAAACGGAAATCGAACAAGGTGTAGAAGTAGAAGGCCTCGGTGTTAAGGTGGAGTATATTTATAGTTGGTGAGTGGGGAGGGAGAGCCGCCGTCGCTACGCTATGGCGTGCCAAGGTGAACAGTGAGTATTAAATCTTCGTCTGCGCTTGCCACGGCGTAGTCCGCAATCGTGGGCGAAGACGGGTCAGTGTCTGCGCCCGCGCTCCCCCCTTTTTGACTACTCAACAATCGCCTGATAGATGAGCGCGCGTAGTTTACCGTGATCGTCCAAATTATTAGTGGGTCGCAATTGGGTAAAATAAGTCACGACGAGCTGCTCCGCGGGATCAACCCAGTAGGTGGTGTGATAGGCTCCCCCCCAGCCAAACTCGCCAACTGAACCCGGCACGCATCTCTCTCCTAAATCTTCCACTATAGAAAAGCCAAGGCCAAAACCCATTCCGTCTCGACGAAAGATATCACCCACGTGATCTAAGGTCATTAACTCGACGGTTTTGCGGGAGAGGATATGTTTGCCATTAAACGAACCTCCATTGAGCATCATCTGCAGGAAGCTGGTATAATCCATCGCGGTCGAGAGTATACCGGCACCGCCCGAGAAGCTTTTTCGAGGACCCTCGACATAGGCTCCCTGTCCAATCATGCCACCCGGGTCCGGAGCTCGCTCGAGCGCGCTTGTATCGCTCGCCGAATATACGACCGCCAATCGATTTTTCTTTTTCGGAGGCAAATAGAAATGAGTGTCACGCATACCCAGTGGTTTGAATAGTCGGGCATGGAGGAAATCACTGAGAGTTTTTCCAGAGGCACGCTCGATGACAACACCGAGGATATCGGTATTATATCCATATACAAAGCGCTCACCGGGTTGAGCTACAAAAGGGAGTGCAGCCAGGCGGGTAATTGTATCACTGATCGGCTCATCGCGATCGGCAAAGTACCAACCCTGAATACCGGCTTCTTCCCAGCGGTCACTGGCCACTCCGCCACCATAGTTGATGCCCGCGGTATGCGTGAGCAGGTCACGGATCGTTATAGGACGATTTGCTTTTACCACATCATAGCCGCCGCCTTCCTTGGAAACAGCAACGGTTGTCTCCTGGAATTCCGGAATATACTTTCCCACGGGATCGGAGATGAGTAACTTCCCTTCCTCCTGAAGGATCATCACTCCGACACTGACCAGCGCTTTCGTCTGAGAGGCGATACGGAAGATGCTATCAGTCTTCATTGACGATTTTGATTCTCGATCGCGTTGACCCAGTGCATCCAGATAGGCCACTTTCCCCTGCCGGGCGATCATTATCACTGATCCGGAGAGTTTATCCTCGTCTACATATTCCTGAAAGACAGCACTCAATCGCTGAAGCCGCTCTGACGACAGCCCGACCTCCTCTGGTTTAGCTCTCGATAATTCCTGTGCCGCAACCGATAATGAGGTAAGCAATAGAACCAACGATGCTATTAAAATACGGGGATTAAATTTTCTTAGTGATGACATCATTTTAGAAATTCATTCTTTTTCAAGAAACACAAGAGATGATTTTACAGGAAGAGCGGGGAGAACGGGAAGAAAAGAAGAGATAGCCACAAAAGGCACAAGAGACACAAAAAGAAAGGATGACTAATTTTCCGACCTTTGACCTTAGCCTAGCTATTCAGGTTATAGAGTGTACTCAAAGAGAGGGATAAATCGGCCTTTGGGAATAGATTCATATTCTCCGATACGTTTTGCCCCCATGCGCTCATAAAATCCCGCGGCGTTTGGATCGGTATTGAATTTTAATGTATTGATATCATTTTCTTTCAGGATGCGCTTAATGTAATCGAAGGCTTCCCTTCCATAGCCTTTGCCAATCCATTTACGGCGGATAAAGAAATCTTCTAATTGTTTTTCTTCTAATTGGATCGCTAAATAGTCAATCTCCACATCATTTACTGAAAAAACAACGACCTTATTATTTTTAAAATATTCCTCATTAATCGACATATCATCACGCCACAGCTTAATTAATTCATCGTCATAACCCCAATGCCTTTTCGAGTCACAAAATATCTCGATGAGATACTCTGCTTCATCGCGATTAGCGTTTCTAAATTTCATGGTTTTTAAAATGAATATACAATGACAGACCTTCGATGAACCTTTTGACTTCTTGACCTTTGACTTTTTGACTAGTTACCCATGAAGATCAAATCCATCCACGCCGTCAATGTGAGTTTCCCTGAAACCAGTACCGGAGGGAGATCTTCGAGCGTCAAGTACAAGACTGCGCGCCGACCCTCGTGGAGAGAAAGCGGTCCCGTCGCCAACCCCATGACACGCTACCCGCGCTACGCGGCGTTTCGACCTTCATGGTATCCGACTTGGAAGAATTTTGGCTGTGTGGTCGAAGCAGAAGATGGAACCTGGGGATTTTCCGTCGCCAATCACGGCCGTCCCGTAGCCGCGATCATCGATGACTACATAGGGCCGCGTCTTGTGGGTGAAAACTGCACAGCTACTGAAAAATGCTACGATATGATGGTGCGCATGGGTGCGCCTTATGGTGCGACGGGGCTCCACTCCTACGCCGTGAGCGCTATCGATCTGGCCTTGTGGGATCTGAATGGATCGACCGGTTTACGAATTGCTGGGTGGTCCGGCGCGAGATGAGTTGTTCTGCTACTCCACTGGCGGGGACACTGACTGGTACATGGAACTCGGTTTCAAGGCGACTAAACTGCCCTGCCCCTACGGCCCCGCCGATGGCTTGGACGGTCTCAAGAAGAATGTAGACATGGTAGCGAGGAATCGGGAACTGGTCAGCGATGATGTAGAGTTGATGTTAGACTGCTAGATGGCATTCGACGTGGAATACGCCGTGCGCCTGGCAGAGGCGTTGCGGCCATACAAACTTAAGTGGATGGAAGAAACACTGCGCTCTGAAGATTTCGATGCCCATGCCGCACTGCGTCAGCGTGTGCCCTGGCAGACACTGGCCACAGGCGAGCACTGGTATACTACGGTCCCCTTCCAACACGCGGCCAGCCGCCACCTGGTGGACATATTCCAGCCGGACATTCACTGGGTAGGTGGGTTGACGGCGATCACGAAGATCTGTGCCATCGCTGAAGCGGCGGGAATCTCGGTCATCCCCCACGGTGGTGGCAAGACACCTTATGGGCAGCACGCCTGTTATGCCTTGCCCGCTATCCCATGGGCGGAATGCTCGGTGGTGGCACCACCCGGTGAATCTCTCGAGAAAGCAGCGCTGCTGCCTGGAATGGCTACACCCAAAGATAGTAAAATGATACCCTCTGACGGACCTGGCTTTGGTGTGCAAATATCAGAAGAACAGCTGTCGCCCTATAATTATCAGGTTGATTAAGGGTGTCAGTACGGAAGATATACTCATTTTGACTTTTTGACCTATTGACTTTTTGAATCAAAAATCGCTTCTGCGATTTTTGTACCGAGTTGTGAGGTGCTCATATCACCTCCGAGATCGGGTGTTCCATTAGTCGGATCAGCTAAAACGCTTTTGACTGCTTGCTCGATGCGTTCGCCAGCACGGGTGGCGACATCATCACTGTAGCGGCTGCCCAACCAATTCATCATCATACCTGCGGAGAGAATCGTGGCAACGGGATTAGCGATCCCCTTACCGGCGATATCGGGTGCGGTACCGTGGGATGGCTGAAAGACGGCGGCATCCTTACCAATATCTCCCGATGGGGCCATTCCCAGTCCGCCGATTATACCTGCAGCGAGATCCGAAAGAATATCACCGTACATGTTCTCCATGACCATGACGTCGTATTCTTCGGGGCGCTGAACCAGATATTGTGCCATGGCGTCGACATAGGCGTACTCTCGGCTGACATCATTATAGTTCTCACCCACTGTATCGTAAACTCGACGAAAGAATGCCATCGATCGAAAAATATTTGCCTTGTCGACACAGGTAACTTTAGGGACAAATTCAGCAATGCCACTTGATACCCTTGCCGCCTGACGCTCTCGTGCAAGTTGGAATGCATAGTCGACAATGCGTTCGGTGCCATCCTTCGTAATAACCATCGTATCAGTCGCCACTTCACCCCGCAGCTCGATGCCGGAGTCCATCGACGCAAACAACCCTTCAACATTTTCTCGCATAAGGACAAAATCGATTTCCCCGGCTTCGTAACCTTTGAGCGGTGTATGGTGTGAAGCGTATAGATAGATTGGACGCACCCCGGCATAGAGATCGAGATTGAAGCGCAGATCCACCTGGGGACGCATCTCCGTGCCGTCGGGCCAACGGATCTCCGGGTTTCCCATCGCGCCGAGCAGCACCGCATCCGCTTGTCGACAGGCGACCAGGGTATCGTCCGGCAACGGTGTACCCTGTGCCAGGTAGCAGTCAGCGCCCGAGGGATAGTCCTTAAAGTTAAAACTGATCCCCTCCGTCTCCGCTATCACCTCCAGCACCCGCAAGGCTTCATCGACAACTTCGAGGCCGATACCGTCTCCTTTCAGGACTGCAATTTCGTATGTTTTAGGATCTACCATAATAAGTCTAAAGTCTAAAGTCTAAGGTCGAAGGTCGAAGGTCAAAGGAAACAAGAAATAAGTTAAGTTAGGAGTGAATATACTTTTCTCTAAACCACCATCACTTCGAGTTCATCAATGATAATGTCATCGGTGGCTTGAGAATCACCCTCGATTAATGTCACGTCCAACCAGTTATCACCATTGATTGCGGGTGGGGTTGTCAGTTCGAACCAGCAAGTAGTGAAAGGGCGATCAATCTCACCTTGAATTATGGGGTGTCCTTTCGCCGTGGATTGAGGGTCATGTTTAAAAGTATCCTCATTCGAGGGTTCGCATTTTACAGCTTCTTTTATTTTTCCTTCCCTATACATACGTATCGACCTATCGGTTGCCGTTTCAATCGGTGCCGCTTTTATACGTCTTTCACTTTGCGTCTGCCTGATCAAATGGTGAGGGATCTCTTCATTATTGATAAGTACTTTTATTAGGTCGTCCAATGTCATGTTCCCGGCACGAAATATTAAATAAGCTTTACGCACTTTGTTTAGATCTTCACAGAGTCGAAAACGGTAATTGTCGCTGACAATTTTACCCGTTCGTTTGAGCAATATTTTATCTGCTTTAATTGCACCCGTGGGGGCGCCATCCTGGATAAAAACATCACAACCGCTCCAGATAGGTTCATACACATAATGTTTTCTTCCCTCCCTAACGCGAACGGGATCTCTCAATTCGTCCATATCGAAAAGCTGCATCGGATAAAATGGCGCCCAATCATTAGAGACAAAATGATTATAAAACGAGATTCCGTCTGCACCTGCGCCGTAATAGTTTTGAGCAATGGCTCGTTGCTGTTCCATATTTATAGGCATGCGGTTTAATCGGCGTTCCGATCGGCAACTCAACCAGGGAAGGATGGCAGGGTAGAGGTAACAGTTGGAGTCGCGGGTCAGTTCAGCGAACTCTTCATAGGCCGCATTAATGTCCGAATACATAACGTCACTGGGTGAGACATAATCGAGGTATCCTTTTTCGATCCAGATGGGGATATCCAATCCTATGTCATGACATTCTTTCAATGTCTGGAATACTCTAGCTCCGAGCTTGAGTTCCCTTTTTTTATTCTGGCTCTCGGTAACCAGAATTTCATGAACCTGTCGTATTAAATCTGTCATTATCGATTGGCTCTCTCGACCTTTGCCATGAGGAAAATAGACAGATTCCCGGAAACATAATTCCAAACCATCCAGATCAAAGCTGCGCACACATTCTCTCGCTACTTCACAAATATAGTCCCTGACTTCTTGAAAAGTAAAATCAAGCATCGAATTAATTTCAAAATCATCCCCTGGCGGATACTCTTTTATCATCCACTGAGGATCTTGAGTGAGATAACTGGCCCCCCCGCCCACACCCTGTTGTGTAGAAACGTGAACATGGTTAAGGTTCATGCGAAACCCGGCCATAAACTCCATCCCGCGTTTATGACTTTGGTCGAGAAGTACCTCAAGCGGTTGAACACCGGCATCCAGCAGGGGTAGAAAGCAACGGTGTTGCGGACGCTGGTCATAATCGAATTTTTCACAACGCCAATAGACTGTCCAACCCTGGGAGTAAGCTTCCTGGATGAAAGTATCGACTTTGGCTTCTGCCAGTTCGTCGACCCAGTTTCTCAAATCATCTTCGGTGGGAACTTCCGGCAAATAACTGCGAATAATACTGGAAGGATCGCTGACATAGCTGATGCGACGATCTCCACGTGGCGTGTATGCTCCAAGTTTGCTCATAAGATAAAAATTTGATAGTTAATATGGAACTATAAGCGCCGAATCCTTATTCGATCATTTTTTGTATGCATTCGATGCCAGATCTACACGCACAATTTCTTTGTCGTTGCGGGCGAACATACTTTTCTCTGCAAACGCAGGATGGCTCCAGACAACAGATCGACCTCCCGTATTATTAGTTGGCTCTAATACCCGTTGTCGTCCAATTTCGCGATATTCACTCGCCGTCATCTCAGCCAAAATCAAGTCTCCCGTTTCGCTGAAGAGGAAGTATCGGTTGGAATCACGATGCCGCACAATAAATGCGGTACCGTGACGCGCTTTTTTGAGATCGCCGACCGTAGGTGATGTCGTTTGCCACATGCGCTCACCATCTGTGACACGCACGCCAATAAGCGCGCTTGATTCGACATCACAGCCAAAGATCATTGTTTTGGTCATGACGGGAGTACTGTTATTGCAGTGAACTGAACTGGTAATTGTGCCTTTCCACAGGGTCTCGAATCCTGGTTTTTCATCGTTGAGTTTAAGCAGCGCGCTGGTGCTGCTCATACCGGTAACAAAGAGCAGTGAACCTTGAATCCTGGGTGCTGCCACGGTCAGACCGAAACTGGGTTTAATCGCGTTAGTCCAATAGACCTCACCGCTTATAGGATTAAGGCTGTTTAAGGATTCACCGTGCCAGATCAGCAACTGTTGTTTTCCTCCAGACTCGATCATTGAGGGGGGACAATATCCCCTGTCGGCCGCGGACAATGCGCGCCATTGCTCTTCACCCGTGTCCTTATTAAAAGCAACGACGACGCTCCCCTCCCCACCAACAATGCAGAAGACTTGATTGCCAACCACCAGTGGATGTGCCGCGTAACCCCAAAGAGGTGTTGTTGTGCCGTAGGATTCGTTAAAGGATTTAGACCAGTATTTCTCACCGGTTTCAGCATCGAGGCATAGTAAATCGCCCTCTGTCCCCAGGGTGTACACTTTTCCCTCAGCTACAGTTGGCGTACAACGTGGCCCCGCGGGATAAGATAAATAATAGGCCCGCTCGTATTCGTGTTTCCAAATGAGCTCTCCCGTTTCCACGGATAAACAAAGGATGCGTTCCATCCCGTGCAATTCGTCTTTCCAACTGGCTTGATTCCTGATTTCGCCCGATGTTTTGACATAATCCATGACATACACTTTGCCCTTCGCTACCGCCGGGCCCGCGTAACCCAGTCCGACAGGATGCCGCCAATTATTTTTCAATCCGGCCTCAGGAATCTCCTTCAGGATACCCGATTCACGCCAAATCGAATCTCCCTGGGGTCCCAGCCAACGTGGCCAATCATCGGCGTGGCAGAGTGAGAACACGCACACTAAGGCTAGTGTTAAATATATAGGATAAAACAAGGAAGGCTTTATTGTTCTTTGCATAAGTAGCAGTGTAATATGCCGAATAGATGATGCGAGATAAAATAAGTAACAATCGATTACACCCACTTGCTTAGAGCACAATTTTTTGTCTTTATACCGAGCGAATTACAGACTAGAGAAAAAGAAGATGATAAAAGAACGCATAAAGATAGTGGTACCGGGGGATGACCCTCCGCAGATTCAGGATTCACCTCACCTCGAACGATTGAAGGACTATGGGGATTTAACCCTCTACCATGACCGCCCAAAAGACAGGGCTGAGAAAATTGCTCGCGTCGCCGGTGCTGAGGTCATCATGAACACAAGGAGTGCTGTCACTTGGGGACATGAGGAGTTTGCTCAGCTGCCCGATTTGAAGATGATTACAGCCTGTTCAATCGGGACAGACAATTTCGACCTCGCCGCCGCGAAGGAACACAGGATCGTGATCAGCAATCAACCCGGTAGAACGGCGCCCGTTGTGGCCGAACACATATTTGGTATGATGTTTGCCGTTGCGAAGCGCATGGCATTCTTTACAGCGGACATGAAACAAGGTCGATGGACACGCATGGATAACGTTATGTTGCGCGGTAAAAAATTGGGGATAATCGGAACAGGCGCGATCGGAGCGGAGATGGCGCGACTGGGTAAAGCGATTGGGATGAAAGTGATCGCCTGGACCTATAATCCATCCGCAGAGCGGGCGCGGATACTGGGTGTTACTTTTAAAGCGCTGGATGAAGTTCTCACCGAATCAGATGTTATCAGTGTCCATGTTAAACTGACCAAAGACAGTCATCACATGATCGGTACTGAACAGTTTAGTAGAATGAAGGAGAACTCAATTTTCCTGAATGGGTCGCGTGCCGCTGTCGTCGACACCGATGCCCTCGTTAAGGCACTCCATTCAGGTAAATTAATGGGCGCCGGTGTCGATGTCTACGATGAAGAACCCGCGCCGGCTGATCATCCTCTCTTCACTTGTGATCATGTAGTGCTGACACCCCACAGCGCAGATTCCACGCCCGAGGGAATGGATCTTCTGAATAGCGGGGCGGTCGACAACGTGATCGCCTACCTCAAAGGCCACCCCCGAAACAGAGTCTGCTAATTGTGGATGTCACCCCACCATGGTGAGGTTCGGTAGCGGAATGCGGATTTACGATTGCGGATTAAATAATGATGTAATTTGATCATATCGTTTTCCACTTATATTCAGCATTATCTTTTTCTTATACCTTTCAACCTTTGACTTTCGGCTCCACGCAATCCGAAATCCAAAATCAGAAATCCACAATTGAATGATTTTTTGACTAGTTACCCATGAAGATTAAATCCATCCGCGCCGTCAATGTGAGTTTCCCAGAGACCAGTGCCAGTGGGAAAATATCGAGCGTCAAGTACAAGACTGCGCGACGACCTTCGTGGATCGATAGCGGTCCAGTCGCTAATCCCATGACGCGCTATCCTCGTTACGCAGCGTACCGCCCATCCTGGTACCCGCCTTGGGAGAATTTCGGCTGTGTAGTCGAAGCCGAAGACGGAACCTGGGGGTTTTCCATCGCCAATTACGGCCGCCCCGTAGCTGCGATCATCGATGACTACCTCGGGCCGCGTCTCGTGGGTGAAAACTGCACAGCAACTGAAAAATGTTACGATATGATGGTGCGCATGGGCTCGCCTTATGGTGCGACAGGGCTCCACTCCTACGCCGTCAGCGCTATCGATCTGGCCTTGTGGGATCTGAAGGGGAAATTAATGGATCGACCGGTTTACGAATTGCTGGGTGGCCCCGCGCGAGAGGAATTGTGCTGCTACTCCACCGGCGGGGACACCGACTGGTACATGGAACTTGGTTTCAAGGCGACTAAACTGCCCTGCCCCTACGGGCCCGCCGATGGCTTGGACGGTCTCAAGAAGAACGTAGATATGGTAGCGAGTAATCGGGAACTGGTCGGCGATGATGTAGAGTTGATGTTAGACTGCTGGATGGCATTCGACGTGGAATACGCTGTGCGCCTGGCAGAGGCGCTGCGGCCATACAAACTTAAGTGGATGGAAGAAACACTGCGCTCTGAGGATTTTGATGCCCATGCAGAACTGCGTCAGCGTGTGCCCTGGCAGACACTGGCCACAGGCGAGCACTGGTATACTACGGTCCCCTT
>Ga0115002_10008644_pt1 | contig 11248 bp, 10 predicted proteins | sample ArcticOcean_MG_C_8_FD_89576 | JGI IMG/M metagenome (GOLD analysis project Ga0115002, IMG submission 89576) | Marine microbial communities from western Arctic Ocean - ArcticOcean_MG_CB11_86 | ecosystem: Environmental > Aquatic > Marine > Oceanic | place: Arctic Ocean: Canada Basin | collected... | reverse complement strand
TGGACGAATGCCAGCATAGCAGCAAACAGGCGCTTAGTCGGATCCTCTTGTGTTCAGCGAGCGTTCATCGCGCGTGTGCAGGATAGTTAGTGTGCGTCCCAATGCGCAGCATTTGGTGGCGTGCGCTTGAGGGCATGATCGCGACAGGAACTAGTGATATTAACTTCCGAGGAAAATACATGCGTACAACAATAGTACTTTGCGCCCTTGTGAGCGCCGCTGTCAGTCATGCGCTCCGCGTCCGGTGGGAGCGGTTTCGACTGAATTATTGATCAAACACGAGATAGTTTAAGATGAATTCTTTGGTCGCCTAGGGTGTCGGATTGCAAATTTGGATAGACGCAGATGCGTGCCCTAACATGATCAAGGATGTGCTGTTCAAGGCTGCCGAACGCTTGCACGTCCAATTGACGCTCGTCGCCAATCAATACATCCGCACGCCACCCTCCAAGGTAATACGTTCGATTCAAGTTGAGCAGGGTTTTGACGTAGCTGACAACGCCATAGTCGAACTTCTGCAGCCGGGCGATTTAGTGATCACGGCTGATGTGCCGTTGGCGGATGAAGTCATCACCAAAGGTGCGCATGCCCTCAACCCGCGTGGCACGCTCTATACGAAGGAAAACGTAAAGAGTCACTTGTCGCGGCGTGATCTGATGGCTGAATTGCGTGATGGTGGTTTGGTGTCGGGAGGTCCACCGCCCTTGGATCAGAAGGATGTACAGCAGTTCGCAAACGCGCTAGATCGACTATTAGCAAGGAGCAAAGGATGACTCGGACGATATTTTGCATGTTTATGTTAGGTAGTTTGCTCCTGCCGACGGTCGCCGTTTTGCAGGAGCACCCCGGCTACGAATCGCGCGCGGCGAGTCGCGACGGCATCGGCAAGTACTACCTCGACCGAGAAATCTCGCACGTAATGGGTCATTTGGGCGCTAGTTGGCTAGAACGCTCAGGGCGTGAAAGCGAAGAGCGAACAGACCTATTGATAGATATGTTGCTTGCGACCGTGGCCAACAAAGCTTCTGTGGTTGCGGATATCGGCGCCGGTACTGGCTATTTTTCGCTACCAATCGCGCAACGTCTCGCTTCCCGTAAAGTGGCTTCTGGGCAGGTATTGGCCGTGGATATTCAACCGGAAATGTTAGCCATCATCGAACGACGAAAAACTGATTTGGAGGTGAACAATGTAGAGACAATATTGGGCACCATCACGGACCCGGGGTTGCCGGCGGGGACCTTGGATCTAATATTCATCGTTGATGCCTATCACGAGTTTTCCCATCCATACGAGATGGGTTTGGCGATGCAGCAAGCGCTAAAACCAGATGGGGTGCTGGTGTTGATTGAGTATCGAGCCGAGGATTTGAGCGTCCCGATCAAACCGCTGCATAAGATGAGCCAGCAACAGACAATCAAGGAGATGGCTGCGATTGGCCTTGTTTGGCGTGAAACCCTGAGTGCTCTACCCCAACAACATTTTATGGTCTTTGCGAAGCTGTAAGACAGAGAACGAGCCGACGAGCGCTTGTGTTTTTCGACACGGATGGCAATCTAGCTATATGTCGTAGGCAAATAATTTTGAGAATCGAGATCGTTCATGTTGTCGGAGTTGTCGGAGCCGTGGTTGGCAGGCGCTTTGTCTGTTTGTGTTTGCTGCTGTGTTTTGCGGGGTGTGCTGGAACCGGTTCGTCTTGGTCCGCGCATTGGCCGCAGCAGGGTGGCTTTGGACGAGCGGCATCGAGCGCAATAAAGGATCCACACACCTGGGCGCCACTAGTCGGAGCAGCAGTGTTTGCTGCGACCAATCTCGATGAAGAAGTTTCTCGGAAGGCGATAGAGAACTCAGGCGTATTCGACGATCCGCAAGGTTCTAGCAACGACTTGCGCGACCTGGCAGGCGCGGCTTACCTTCTGTCCCTCATTGTCGTTCCGAGCGATTCAATCCGCGATAAGGCATCTGGCTTGGTCTTGGGCTTGAGTGCGACGGCCGCGACTGTCGGTGTTGCCGATGGACTCAAGCAGCTAGCTGGTCGACAACGGCCCGTGAACGACAATGATCAGAGCTTTCCGTCTGGTCATGCTTCCTATACATCGGTAGTCACCCGGCTTACGCAGAACAACCTTTCCTACATTGATATGCCCGCTTGGCAGCGTACGACGTTGAATGCTGGTCTATATGGCATCGCAATTGGCGGCGCATGGGCACGGGTCGAAGCCGGCAAGCATTTCCCGAGCGATGTCCTCGCAGGTTACGCGTTGGGTAGCTTCTTTGCCGCGTTCTTTCAAGAAGCCTTCATGTCGGGTCACGCCGGTGCAAGCGTGTCATTCGTGCCACTCGACCAAGGCGGCGCGTTCACCGTCGTCTTGCCCACGCGGTAATTGTCTGTCGGTTTGGTAACGATGTGACCGATTTGAGGAAGCAAGAGAGCTAACTCGAGGAGCAACAATATGCTGCGGAAACTGATTGCGTTCACGCTACTGGTCGGGGCGACGTACGCACCAGCCGAAAGCTACGTATTTACCAACGGTAATCTCGTAACGATGAATAGCCCGGCCGCCACCGCGGGTGAGCTAGTCGCAGTCGATGGCAAAATTGCTGCCGTTGGTCAGAATCTACCGCGCCCAGACGGGGCAGTCGTTGTGGATATGGACGGTGGTTACTTGATGCCAGGTCTTGCCGAGATGCATGCGCACGTGCCCAGCCCGAGTCTCGGTTTGGCATATCGGGATGAGGTATTGTTTCTTTGGGTGGCTTGGGGAATCACAACTGCCAGGGGCATGCTGGGCCATCCGGACCATCTAGCGCTGCGTGACGATCTGCTCGCACACAAAGTGCTTGGCCCCCGGCTGTTTACATCGGGTCCTTCGTTCAATTCGAACTCGGTGCGTAGTGCTGCACGCGCGGTCCAGATGGTGGAAGAGCAGCACCGATTGGGCTACGACTTTCTCAAAATCCATCCCGGCATGAACCGGGCACAGTTCGACGCGATGGCAGCCACCGCACATCGCTTGCGGATTGCATTTGCGGGACATGTACCAGCGGATGTAGGTCTCACTCAGGCATTATCCGAAGGCCAACTTACGATCGACCATCTCGATGGTTTTGTGCAAGAACTCGTACCGAACCTGAAAGCAAATGATCCAGCATTGAATTCCTTTTTTGCGGCAGCGCTCGTGGACCAAGCAGATGAAACGATGGCTGACCCGATCATTAGAAAGATGTTGGAAGCTAGGGCTTGGGTTGTGCCGACCGAAACACTATTTGAGAACTTTGCCGCTGCCGACGATATCGATGAGCTCTCCGCGAGGCCTGAGATCATTTATCTGCCGCAATCGTTGCGGGACAACTACACGCGAGCGTTGTCGGGCGCTGCGTCGTCGGCCGCGGCCACCCAACGGTATGTCGAATTGCGCAAGCGCATGCTGAAAGCGATGCATGACCACGGGGTTGGCATACTGCTTGGCTCCGATTCGCCGCAGATATTCAATGTGCCGGGGTTCTCCATTCATCGCGAGTTAAGGGCGATGGTGAGCGCTGGACTATCTCCCTACGAGGCATTGCAGACCGGGACGGTCAACCCCGCAAAATTCTTCGAACGAGACAACGAGGTTGGGCGTCTCGCGGCAGGGTTAGTTGCAGACTTGGTTTTGGTCGCAGGCAATCCTTTGCAGGACATTAGTAATGCGGCAAACGTGAAGGGCGTCATGGTGCGAGGCCGCTGGCTCGACAGCAACGAGCGCAGTCGCAAGCTTGCTGAGATTGCCAAGCGGTACGCGAACTAGGGTTAACGCCGAAGGTGTTCTTCGATCCGCTTGAGGGTGGCTAAGGTTTCATCCTGCACATTCGATGTCTGGGTGTCGGGCGTGAGTGCTTCATTGCCCTGTGCCTGGACCGTTTTTCGCAATTTGTCCCTTTGTTGCAGGACCTGATCACGAAACGCTTCGACCTCCTCGATACCGACCAGCTATACGAGGGGACCCTGTGAGGATTGACCGGCCGTCTCGACGGACAGTTGTTTGATTCCCAGCCATCGCATGATTGGTCCTTCAACGATGCCAAGGTCGGTGATTTGTTCGAGAGGAACGTTCTTTTCCGTTTTGACGATGACGCCCTTACATACTTTGAGAAATTTCTCCGTCATTTCACAAGACAGCGCGTTGAAGCGCTTGTTGATGAATGGCATGAGCAGGGGCGTTAGCAAAACAAGAGGGATACCCACCACAGTGACGACAAGAATCGCCACTATTTGCAGCAACCAATATGTTTTGACTCGAGGGTTAAACGACCCTTGTCAACAACACTGCATCGGCATCATTACTCATCGACTAGATACTCATCACTCATTGGCTAGATACTCGAGGCGCATCCGTCACCCACATCAGGGCTTGCACGCTACCGCCATTTGGTGAGCCGCCGGCAACGTAGAGCTTGCCGTTGACAATGGTCGCGGCAGGCGATGATAACGGCATTGGTAGTTTGCCGAGCAACTGCCACTGCGCGCCGGGATCAAGCATGAGGATGTCAGGGTCGATTGATTTCGTTCCGCCCGCGGGAGTGGTATGCCCACCGACCATATAGATATGGCCTTGGTGGACGAATGTGCTGCCTTCGGCATGCGAGTGCCCCTTGGGCAAGTCCGGCCCGCGACGCCACGTCTTGGTGCTCGTGTCGAAGATGTCGACTCTTGATTGATCCAACTGCATGCTGTCGTGATGGAATTGGCCGCCGATCGCATAGATATTGCTGCCTATTACAACTGTAGAGAACTGATTGCGTGGCACTGGCATAGGCGTTGCGGATTGCCATTGAGAACCACCCTCGCGCCAAGCGGTCACGTCCAAAACCCAATGATCAGCAGAGTCTGTGTCGCGGTCGTCTTGTAAGCCGCCGAAGAAGTGCAGCTGGTTGCCGACCAGTGCAAGGCCACCGCCGCCGCGGGTCTGCGGCAGCAGTGGCGCCGCGGTGTAACGGTCGTTGTCGATGTCGTAGTTCCAGACTTCGGCGATCGTGTGACCCTTGTAGCCGTCTTTGAATCCGCCGGCGAACCATACTGTACGGCCGTCGAGCACCGCGTTGATGTGAGACACGGCGCTTGGCATGTCTTGAATCTGGCGCCAACTGCCGTCTTTCGGATTGAATATTTCAGAGCGTTTGCTCGATTTGACCCCGGCGGTATATCCCGCAAAGAGATAGAACTCATCATCGAGGACGACGGTTGCGGCTTCCCATTTACCGACGGGCATTTCCGGAATCGAATGCCAATCGAGCTCATCAGCCGTGATGGTCGTAGTGACTAGCAATGATCCGAATGCTGCCGCTCGGGCGGCCGACATTATGCTCCTTGCAGCTTTACTCGGGAGACTCATTGGCGGTTGGCAACGCATAGGTAAAGTACTCAGATCCGCTAGGTGGCCCTAACCGGCTGCCGCCAGCGGCGATCGATATGTATTGTTTTCCGTCCACGCTATAGATTGCCGGGGTCGAAAAGCCCGCCGCGCTAAGTTCCGTTTCCCACAGTAGGATTCCGTCTTGCGAATCATAAGCGCGAAATAGCTTGTCCGGCGTTGCCGCGATGAAGATGAGCCCCGATGCCGTGACTACGGGTCCGCCATAACTGATGGACCCATAGTCCAAATCCGGGTGGGACAGGAAGTTGCCGAAATTGATTTTCCAGGCGATTTCACCGGTTGCAAGGTCAATTGAATTGAGCGTTCCCCATGGCGGTGAGTTGCCCGGCAAGTCTTCATGATCGCGCAGGTAGACATAGCCGCTACTCAACACGAATCTAACTTCGGTGCTTGGCTCGTCCTCTTCTAGCTCGGGCGATGCGATGTATCTAAAAACGCCACGCCGCTCGGTGTCATCGAGATGACTGAAGCTAGGCATACGCCCGATGCCTGCATCCATCAGCTCGCCCAATTCAGCAAAATCCATTCGATCTAGAACGCCGACGAGGGACGGTGCTAGATCGGTGCCCTCGAGCTTCATGCCGTGGCACGCACCACAGTTGCTGGCGTAGGCCCCGAAATTGCTGAAGCCAACTGGGATTTCGCTGAGGGTTAGGATGCCGGCTTCATCATTCGAGTTGACGATTAGTCGGTTGTTGGCTGGATCGAATGCCGACCCACCCCATTCACCACCGCCGTCGTACCACGGGTAGAGCAGGACGGTCCCAAGTCTTGGTGGAGCCCATGGCCGTAGGTCCCAATCCTTGATCTTGTCTTCAACGAATTTGGTCGCTTCCGGAGTGCGATTGGTTACCTCGAAGGTCTGGCGGCTAATCACCACCGGTGAAACATGTTGAACCGGCGCGGGTACTTCGCCAGGTATGGTGCTCGGCAGCGTTTCGACGGCAATGAGATCGTACATCGACTCGCCAGTATCTCGGTCGAAGGCGAAAAGTTGTCCAGATTTGGTTGTGATTGCAACCGCGTCGATGGTCTTGCCGTCGCGCTGGAGTTGCACCAGTGTAGGGGGTGATGGATTGTCGCGATCCCACAGGTCGTGTTTGAACACTTGGTGGTGCCATTGCAACTCTCCGGTACGAACATCGATGGCGAGTAGACAGTTTGCATAGAGATTGTCGCCGAGTCTGTTGGCACCGTAAAAGTCGGGCGTTGCAGAACCGGTGGGCGCGAACAAAATTCCCCGGTCTTCGTCCAATGCCATTCCGCTCCAGACGTTAGCCCCGCCAGCTCTACCCAGTGAACCTTCCGCCCATGTTTCCGAGCCTGGGTCGCCGCGGGCTGGAATTGTATTGAACGCCCAAACGATTTCTCCAGTCAGCGCGCTAAACGCGCGAATCGATCCTGGATAGGCGTCTTCGTCCTCGGTCGTGGAAAATCCCATAATCAAATTGTCTTCGAAGACCACGCCGGGGACGGTGACGCCCATATAGGCGCGTTCGATGTCTTTGGGCGTCATATCTACCTTGCCATTGTCACCGAAGCCAGCGATGAGCTCGCCGTTATGAGCGCTAATTGCAATAAGGGTTTTGCCTTGGCTAAAGAACAGCCGTTTATCGTCGCCGTTGGCCCACCACATGAGGCCGCGTTGCGCACCGCCGTCAATATCAAGGTCGTTACGCCAGATTTCTTCGCCCGTTGCCGCGTTGAGCGCGAAGGGTACGAGCGATGGCGACAGACCATAGAACACGCCGTCGATGACGAGGGGGCTTGTGTACATTGAGCCGCTAGGGTCGCCCGAGTTGTAGGACCACGCTAGCTCCAGACGACTTACGTTGTCGCGCGTAACTTGGTCGAGACTGGAGTAGTGCTGGCGACCGTTGTCACCTAAGTAAGTTGGCCAATCAATGTCTTTGGCAGCTTCTTGTTGTGGCGCGCCGCACGCGGCCAACGTGATGACAGCACAAATCAGGGAGGTGAGTCGCATAGTAGGGCCCGTCTAATTATTCTCGTGCGTAGAGCGGCGATTATACCTTGCTCCGCCGAACGACGGCGAGTCCGCTAGCTTTGGATATCGGTTACTGTTGGCTTCGGTTGTTGAGCCAGCATTGGCGAGCTTGTCTCATGTATTGCGACTCTGGGGGGACCTGAAGCGTCGCCATCAGAGAGCGCACGAATTGTGCGGAGTCAACACTAATGGGTGCATTTCTTGGCGTGGTTGATCTTATCTTCACCAGTTTGTCTTGATCCAGATAGAGATAAGTCGACGTGTCGTATGGTTGAAAATCGGCGTTGGCGATTTCGCCTTCAAAACGCAGGAGATCGATAGATCCGAAAACGCCGCTCCAGTGCAGCATCTCATCGTCATTGAGGCGCACGAGCTGATGCACGCCTTGGTCCTTCAACCTGGTTAGGTCGCGGCGGACACTCTTGCTTTCTTGGGTCAAGACGGTGGGAACATCTTGCCACTCGATGGCGCGAACCGGGTAAACAAACACATCGATGTGTCCGCTTTCCGGACTTAGGTGGCGATAGCGCACGGCAGCACCAAGCAGCGGGTCGACAAACTTGTGGACGCTGTATTTGGTAAACGACTCGATTTCATTTGGGGCGATCAAGGCGTTAGCGTAGTCGCTCGCATATAATCTCTGATGCACGTGTTCTGGCGTCAACATCGCTTGGCGGATCACGTCCTGCATAATGTGCGAGGTTATGCTCCGGGCGATAGGCGAAGCTTCATCGGCATTTCGTTTGCTCATCAGTTTTGTATACGGCAATTGATACTTCAATTCGTCGAGCTGCTGGCCGCGCCAGAGCAACAGGCTGGTGACGCTGAGGAAAGAAGGGTCGGCTGCGGTCGATGTTCCGATTGCGATGCCAAAATCCTGCTCTACGCCGCCAATCTCGACGACATCGAAGGTCCTTCGCAGCCCGAGGGCAAGGTCGTCGATCCCGATGGTGTTGACCTGGCAATCGGTTTCTTGCGAACCAGCGGCGCAGTCCCGCTCAAGGTCAGCATCTGGCTTGAGTCTAAAAACCGCGACGCCATTGAACTTTTGGGTCACCTGAACATTCGGGATTAGCGGTGTGATCTCTTGGCTGGCGCATGCTGTAAGCAACCCAAACAAAAGGGATAAACCAAGCCAAGTGGTTGCGCGTTGGGAACTATGCATTCGCATGTCTGACAACGTCTCGACGCAATCGAACTAGTGCCATGTTATTGCAGCCAACCTTCGGCTTGTGTGTTCGCAAAGTCTTCTTCGGAAACGCCGAGCCAGTCCCGCAAAACGGATTCATTGTCTTCGCCGAGCGCACGCACTCGCGAGTATTGGTCACACGGAGTGTTAGCAAAGTGAATAGGCAACCTGTCTGCAAACGTTGGGCCTATCTCCGGGTGCACGTCTTCGAACTCGAACAAGAAATTGGATGCGCGCAACTGGGGATCCCGTTCTACCAAGTCGACACCGTTTTGTACCACGCCTGCCGGAATGCCTGCATTCTGGCACCGCGTCATTAGTTCATAAGCGTCTTGGTTTTGGGTCCACTGTGCAATCTTTGAATCGATCAGGGCGCGGTGTTCATAGCGTCCTGTGGCATGGGAGTATTGAGCGGTGGATGTCCATTCCGGATCTCCCATTAAGCGAGCGAGACTGTGCCATTGTTCGTCGCTCATGCATGCGATGGCAATCCACCGTTCGGCCGCTACGGCGTCGTATATTTGCGCAGTAGCCGCCGTCGAATTGGGCGCGCAGGGATAGCACCCATGCGGCGCCAGCTTGTCGTAAGGCAGGTCGTTACCGGTCGGACGGGCTGCATGCCCATTGATCATGAAATCCATCAGGCTCGGTCCGACAAAATTTGCCCCGACCTCGAATTGTGATATGTCGATGCGTTGCCCACATCCGGTCCGGTGTCTGGCTTCCAAGGCGGCGAGAATCGCAACGGCACCGTGGAGTCCGGCTTGGTGATCGTTATACGAAAAACCAATGCCAATGTCCTCTCGTCCTTCGACGCCGGTGAGTTGAGTCAAACCCGCCAAGGCGTGTATGGTGGGGGCATAAGTAACGAAATCAGACCAGGGCCCGCCATCGCCCATTCCAGACATTTGGACATAGATGACGCCTTTGTTGACCTGGCTTACGTCGTCGAAGCCAACTCCCCAACGGTCGAGCACGCCTACTGAAAAATTATCGATCACGATATCGGCTTGTTCTGCCAACTCACGGCACGTTTGCCGCGCTTGCGCATGGCTCATGTCTAGCGCGAGCGCACGTTTGTTGCGGTTCCACATGATGTAGTAGGGGTTCTGCGGGTCGTTTGCACCAATGGCCCTTGCTTGGGAATTGATCTTTACAACATCGGCGCCCAAGTCGCCCAGGACACGGGTTGCAAACGGGCCGGCGAGTACATGGGTAAAGTCCAAGACCTTCAATCCCTCGAGCGGTCTTGTCATGAGTTTGCCCAGCCGATTGTCTCGAAAACTGCGGTTGTATCAGGGTCGACTGGGTCGTAATCGGTTAGGTGCCAAGGTGTGCGCGAAAAGTGGTAAGGGGCGCCCGTGCTTTTTGCTTCGGCGTCATCAATTTTGTATGGCACATACCACTCGCGCGCGCGCAATTGTGGATTCTCGGCGACTCTCTCCACGGGCAATACCCAACCGTAGGGTGCGTGCCGCTTTTGCGCCTCGTAAAAAAGCGACTCAACATCTTTGTTGGAAACCCAACGTTGCAAAATGTCCATGGTTCGCGACACGCGTAAGCGTGCATTTTCCGGTTCCAGGTACATCGGGTCGATAAGGTCTTCGTGCACGTTTTCTTCGATTAACCACATCAGTTGATTGTCGAAATCGGGCGCGGGCGTAACCATAATGCTGCCGCCTTGCGCCTTAAGGACGGCGTACGCATTGGACCAATGCAGTGAGCCACGCCGCGGCAATACTCGACCCTCAGGACGAGCTAGCGTTTCGTCATACCAATAGAACATGAATACCTGCTCCAGACAGGAAGCAATGCATTCGTGTACCGAAACATCAACGCGTTGGCCCATCTCGGTTTCGCGTGCATGACTTAGAGCCGCCAAAGCAGCAATCGCGATGTAAGCACCTGCAACCATGAAATTGAGTTCGCCGAAGGTCTTCAGCGGCGGTGTGTCGACGTCACCCGTTGTGGCCACGGCACCCCCAAGCGCACCGGCAACGAGGTCGGGCGCAAGGTAGCTGGCCCACTCTCCATCTTGTCCAAATGAGGTTGTGTCAATGACGATTAGCTTGGATTGGATTCTAAGCGCGTTTTCGAGGTCTGCTTCATTGACGCCAAAGGCACGATCGCATGTGAGGACAATGTCTGCCTGTGCTACTAGCTCCTGTAGCATCGCGACGCCATCCGGCACGGTTAGATCAAGACTAATAAAGCGCCTGCTCGAAGCGAAAAAGGCATGCCATAACGAGGCGCCATCCTGGTCAACTGAATCGGATGCGACAAAAGGTCCACGCTTGCGCAGCGGGTCGCCCTCGGGCGGTTCCGGACGAACGACATCCGCGCCCAGATCGGCTAGCAACTTTGCGCCGTAGATCCCCCTTTCATCGGTCAAATCAATCACCCGTACATTCGCCAGGGAGCCGATGTGCTGGTCTGTTGCTTTCGTCATATGCGCTTCTTAGGTAGACAATGACGAGAATAGGGGACTCGACGTCCTGATGCGAGAGTAGATTTGCATCGATGGCAGAGGGCTATGAAAGCAGGATCGGACGAGCATTGCACTCGTATGGCCGCTGACGCAGACTGACAAATTGCAAGCGAGGGCAGCAAATGTTAACTGTACAAGAAAATGCGACGCTCAC
>Ga0115002_10008642_pt1 | contig 11249 bp, 10 predicted proteins | sample ArcticOcean_MG_C_8_FD_89576 | JGI IMG/M metagenome (GOLD analysis project Ga0115002, IMG submission 89576) | Marine microbial communities from western Arctic Ocean - ArcticOcean_MG_CB11_86 | ecosystem: Environmental > Aquatic > Marine > Oceanic | place: Arctic Ocean: Canada Basin | collected... | reverse complement strand
GTAAATGCGCATAAATCCTTGCAAGGTGCCCGTTCCGCATCAACGCCATCACGTCGGTTTCGCTTAAGCTTCGTGAGCGTCGTTCATTGACCCGAAGGAAACCCGCAACCCTGATCTGGGGTTTCCCTCGAGGGTGGAAATCGGCTTCGAAAGGTTCCAGCAAATCTAGTTGTTCAATGCTGCTGCATAGTGCCGCCGTGTTCTGTTGCTCACTATCCATCTCGGTGACGAGCAGTTCGACATCGCGCCACCTGCCGGTTGGTTCTCCGGCCGCATTGACCAGCGCCGGCGCGTCCCTAGATAGCGCTTTTTCATCGACACATATCAGAGCTTGATCTTCGGTAGCGCCGGCCATCGTCACCGTAAAAAATGGGTAGCGGCGCACAAACGCTGGGCAATAAGTATCACTTGCCCAGACACCTTGTTCATCGATATACAGATTTGTGCCGTCAGCTAGGCCCGTGACAATTATCGGCACTACGTTGCCGGTGCCGTCGCGGACAAAAGCGATAGAGTAGTCGTGACAGGCTCTAGGGAATTCGGCCGTCGTGATGTAGATAACGTTTAAAGCGCTGGCGAATTTAGCCGCGTCAGGAGGGATGCCGAGCCGCTTATGTTTTGCTCGGTCGAACGGTGTTGCCGACGCATACCCGGCTGGCAGCGGGATTTTCATAGAGGGAAACCGCGGGGCTTATTCGCACACCGCGGGCGGCAACGGATCATCCGTCAGTGGATCGGCGTCTGCTTCCGGGATCGAAACCGGACTCATTGTCGGGTCGCTCACGTATCCGAAATCGCCGGTCTGAAATTCACTCTCCCCAGCTTGGTTAGTAACGGAAATAACGCCTTTGTGGACGGTGTCATAGTCGCCATTCGGATTGTTACCACAATCCCCGTTGCACGTTCTCATCTCATAGTCCGTTCCCCGAATACCGAGAGTGGCGACGGCAGTTCTAACCCGGTAGCCGCGCCGGTTACGCTTACCAATAACCCCGGTTACGGCACGAAACCCGCCCTTGACCAAATTGAAAAAGCTCCGGCTTTCTTCTTCCTTTTCGGCGACCTTATAGTCCTCTATATGAAAGCGTGAGTTAGGCCGAAGGATAACCGACGCGCCGTCTATGAAGCGCATCCTGACATAGCTGTTGGAACTTGTTACCACCGTGTCACCGGAATTTACGCCACCACCACGGCCAAGATTACGAATGTCGCCGTCTTGGGTAGCCGCCGCTGCGCGACCTGCTACCGTTAAAACCTTACCCGCTTCAGTTGCCGCAAGGGTTTGCGTCGAGGTGAGGCGTCGGATCAGCGACAAATAAGGCATTAGGTGTCCAAATCCCGGGCCTAGTTCCCAACAAAACGCTATACGTGCCATTGTTTATCGGTCTAATCGCGAGCGGTACAGATACGGCGTCAGTGGCGGCGCCACCCCATCCGAGATTGCTTCATGATTGACACAGGATATGCGATCATCACTCCCTACCTATGCAAAACTTAAGCATCGCACTCGCGGCGATTGCATTGTACCTATTAGCGTCCGTTCGCATCGCCAACCCGAGCGTGGGCCAAACGATCACTGGCACCGGCGCTAAGGTCCAAGCAATCACGTTATTAGTCGCCGCCGCGTCGGCCCACGGTGCTGTCCTATATTTTACCGTAGTCGCCAGCGAAGGATTCGATTTAGGCATCTTCAATACAGCATCATTAGTCGGTTGGTGCATCGGCACCTTCTTATTATTGATCATGAGTTGGCGCCCAGTGGATAGTCTCGCGGTCGTGATCTACCCAACGATCGCGGTAATGGTCGCGTTAGCTTATTTGTTTCCAACGAGCCGGATGTTAGCGCCCGGTACAGCGATCGGAATCCAAGTGCATATCGTACTGTCGATATTCGCCTATGGCTTATTCGCAATCGCCGCTGTGCAGGCGATTTATCTTGGGATAGCCGACTACAAGCTCAGACACCATCGGCCAAGCATGGAATTTTTACCGCCCTTGCCAACAATGGAAACCGTACTATTTCAGCTTACTGGTTTCGCGTTTGCCATACTCACCGTGAGTTTAGTTCTAGGTTCAATGTACATTGCTGACATTCGCGCTCAACATCTGACTCACAAAATCGTTTTTTCACTCATTGCCTGGAGCGTATTTGCAACGCTGATCTGCGGCCGCTGGCGTTTCGGCTGGCGCGGACGGCGCGCGATAAAGTTTGTGATCTCTGGCTTCGTATTATTAGCGCTCGGATTTTTCGGCTCCAAAGCCGTCTTGGAACTCGTACTGCACCGAGTGTAGACCATGACAAGCCTTTCGATTTCAGTCCTCATTAGCGCACTCGTGCTTCTGATCTCCATGTCCGCATACTTCTCCAGTAGCGAAACTGCGATGATGGCGTTGAACCGCTATCGACTACGCCACCTGGTAGAAAAAGATCACGCCGGTGCCAAACGAGCTAACGACCTGCTGGCACGGCCGGATCGTCTGATCGGCCTTATCTTGCTCGGCAATAATTTCGTTAACATCCTTGCAACCCAAATCGCAACCATCCTCACCCTACACTTCTTGGGTCAAGACGGGTTAATTCTAACCACGGTTCTACTCACGCTGGTTATCTTGATATTTGCCGAGGTGTTACCGAAAACCGTCGCTGCAATTAACCCCGAACGCGTCGCATTCCCGTCCACCCTATTGTTAAAACCATTGTTGTGGTTGTTCTACCCCTTCGTGTGGGTGGTCAACGGAATCACTAATCGCATTTTGAACTGGTTTAACATCAACCCTCAGAAAGCTGGTGCGGACCCGCTCGATCGAGAGGAACTCCGCACCGTCGTCAAAGAAGCCGGCGCGATGATTCCCCGAAAACATCGCCAGATGCTGTTCGGGATCCTTGATCTAGAGAAGGCAACAGTCGAAGACATTATGGTTCCGCGAGCGGAGATAGACGCTATTGACTTAGACGACGAATGGGTTGATGTCGTGAATCAATTAATGGCGAGTCGACACACTCGAATTCCATGCTATCGCGGAAGCTTAGATAAACTCGTTGGCGTTCTTCATGTTCGTGCACTCACCCGCTTGTTACGCAGTGTAGAAGACTTTGGCCTCGAGGAATTCGAAGCGATGTTGCGCGAGCCCTACTTCGTGCCAACGAAGACCAACTTGCATATGCAGTTGATCAATTTTCAACGAAAGCGCGAGCGTCTCGCGCTGGCGGTTGATGAGTATGGTGATATCGAAGGGCTGGTTACGATCGACGATCTACTGGAAGAGGTCGTCGGAGAATTCACGACAGATCTGCAAAATTACACGCGTGATGTTTACCCTCAGGACGACGGCACATATTTGGTTGATGGCACCGCCAATATCCGTGAATTGAATCGCGCGTACAACTGGACCTTGCCCGAAGGCGGTCCGAAAACGCTTAACGGTTTACTCCTCAATGCGCTGGAAGATATTCCAGAGACTGGCACCAGCTTGCGCATTGATGATTACACAATCGAAGTAGTTCATAGCACTGAACACGTCGTGAAAAATGCACGCGTAACGCCGCCAACTGGATTGAATGCCGTACCGTTCGCTCAAGCCGAGGGTGAAGCAGACCTTGCATCTAATGAATCAGAAGAAGATCCTACGAGCTGATCTCAAAGTGCGTCCAACGCGTCGACTAAGCGCGCGACTGGCACGATTTGTAAACCACCGACCGCTACCTTCGGCGCATTTGCGGCTGGAATTATGACGCGCTTAAAACCCTGCTTCTCTGCCTCGCGTAAACGTTCCGGCCCGTTTTGCACTGGCCTAATTTCACCAGCAAGGCCTATCTCTCCGAATATCGCGAGGTCACGCGATAACGGCTGATTCTTTAGGCTCGATATCACTGCGCACACTACCGCCAGATCCGCACCGGTCTCCGAGATGCGCACGCCACCAACAATGTTCGCAAAAACGTCGCAACCCGCGGTCGAAATCCCGCCGTGGCGGTGCAGAACGGCTAACAGCATTGACAGTCGGTTGTGATCCAAACCGACCGTCACGCGTCGAGGATTACCCAACGCACTGTCATCGACCAAGGCCTGCACTTCTACTAACAGCGGTCGCGTCCCTTCACGGCTAACCAACACCACGCTGCCCGGTACCGCTTCGTCGTGGCGCGACAATAGAATTGCCGATGGGTTCGAGACTTCACGCAAGCCTTGGTCAGACATCGCGAACACGCCCAGTTCATTAACCGCACCGAAGCGATTCTTGAACGCTCGAATCAAGCGATAGCGTCCTGCCTGGTCCCCTTCAAAATAGAGCACGGCGTCGACCATGTGCTCAAGGACACGGGGCCCTGCAAGCGCCCCGTCTTTGGTTACATGGCCGACGAGATACACTGCGGTATTGCTCGATTTCGCGAAGCGAACGAGACGCGCAGCCGCTTCGCGTACCTGCGAGACGCTACCTGGCGCCGATTGTGATTCAGCGCAGTACATGGTTTGAATAGAATCCACGACGAGCAGGCGCGATCGTTGCTGGGTCGCCACATCGATGATGCGATCGACGTCGGTTTCAGTGAGTAGACGAAGTCCTCCTGCGTCTAGCTTGAGTCGTTTCGCCCGTAGCGCAATCTGCGACGCAGACTCTTCCCCACTCACGTATAGCGGCGTGACGTCCGGCTGATTCGTAATCTTGCCGAGGCTTTGCAGCAGTAATGTCGATTTCCCGATCCCAGGGTCGCCGCCGATCAGTACCACCGAGCCCGGCACAATCCCGCCGCCCAGTACCCGATCCAGTTCCTTAATGCCCGACGTCATGCGCGTTTGTTTTTCCTGCACGACATCGGCCAATGTCGTGACTTCAGAACGCTCTCCGCTATACGCCCTAAATCGCGGGCTTGGGGCCTGGTTTGAGGCCACAACCGTTTCCTCTAATGTATTCCAACTCTCGCAAGCGGCGCATTGTCCAGCCCATTTTGATTGAGTGGCACCGCAATTCTGACAGCTGTATTCGCGCTTGGATTTCATCCAGCAATCTGGTGCCACATGGGTTCGATTTCTATGGCAAACGGCACAGCGGTGGAGATAAGCCTAAGGGGCTTAGTTTGATCCCGTGGCCGCGGAGTAATCTTCAAAGGCCAGATTTTCGAAGGTGGTGTATTCTCCGAAAAAACGTAGTTTGCGGATCCCGATTGGTCCGTTACGTTGCTTACCAATAATTATCTCTGCGATTCCCTTATCCGGGCTGTCTTCGTCGTAGACTTCGTCGCGGTAGATAAATATGATCACGTCTGCGTCTTGCTCGATAGCTCCGGATTCTCTCAAATCAGACATAACCGGGCGTTTGTCGGTTCGAGATTCGAGGCTTCTGTTGAGCTGCGATAATGCCAGAACGGGAACATTAAGCTCTTTCGCCAAGGCTTTAAGAGAGCGTGATATCTCAGAGATCTCGGTCGCGCGGTTTTCCTTTGAACCGTGAACCTGCATCAACTGCAAATAATCAACGACGATAAGCCCAAGCCCATGCTCACGCGCCAACCGCCGGCAGCGGGAGCGCAGTTCACCCGGGGATAGCGCCGGTGTATCGTCGATGTACATGTCAACTTCTGACAACACACCAACCGCATGCGTTAACCGTGGCCAGTCGTCGTCACCAAGCTTGCCGGTCCGAACCTTATGCTGGTCGATCCGCCCTAGCGAAGACAACATACGCATCGCAAGTTGCTCGCTCGGCATTTCCATACTAAAAATGGCCACCGGTAAAGATTCTTTTACCGCCGCATGCTGTGCGATGTTGACAGCAAACGCGGTTTTTCCCATCGACGGCCGACCGGCGACAATGACTAAATCAGAAGGCTGCAGGCCCGAGGTCATCATATCGACCTCGTAGAAGCCCGTTGCAACACCCGTGATCGGGTTGTCGCGTTGAAACAATAGATCGATCCGATCGAGCGCACCGACGAGTAGCTCTTTTATCCGTTTGAAACCTCGATTACTGCGCGTTTCTCTATCGGCAATATCAAACACCAAGCGCTCGGCGGCGTCCAACAATTCGTCGGCCGAACGACCCTCCGTTCGATAACCACTCTCAGCGATGTCTGTACCAGCACGCACCAGCGATCTGAGAACAGAGCGCTCACGAACAATGTCCGCATATGCCGCAATGTTAGCCGCCGACGGCGTATTTTCCGATAGTTCGGCGAGGTACTGAAGTCCACCAACAGCCTCAAGCAGTTCGTTATTTTGCAACCACTCGGCGAGGGTTACGACGTCGTAGGGTTTGCCTTGGTTAGCAAGTGCTTCAACCGCGCGAAAAATCTCGTTATGATCACGGCGATAAAAATCGCCTTCGGTTAGACGTTCACTGACCTGGAGCCACGCCTCGTTGTCGAGCATGAGGCCACCGAGCACGGACTGCTCGGCTTCAATGGAATGGGGCGGGACCTTGAGCGCATCAGTCGCCGCGTCGCGTCGCCCGCTCACAATAGCCGCGTTATCAATAACCATGGGCAGCGTGTTCTACGGTGTTCTCGCTATAGGCTAATGTTCGGAATCGGCGGTCGACTCTTCCTCTGCGACAACGTGCACAGTGATCGAAGTTTCAGCATCTGCTTGCAGATGTACCGTAACCTGATAATCGCCGACCTCGCGTAATGGTCCATCCGGCAGTCGCACTTCGCGTTTCTCTAGTTCATTCCCGGTCGCGCGAATCGCATCCGCAATTTCCGCCGTACCGATCGAACCGTACAATTTCCCCTCGGTACCGGCCTTCGCTGAGATCTCAACTTCTAGTCCACCGAGTGTGTCGATTCTTAACGTTGCCGCTGATAGGGCCGACGATTGCACCCGTTCCAAATCTGCGCGCTGAGATTCGAATTTTTCTATGTTTTCTGGCGTCGCCGGTACCGCACGTTTTTGTGGAATTAGAAAATTCCGTCCATATCCAGCACGGACTCTCACCTTTTCGCCGAGGTCTCCCAGCTTGTGAATTTTTTCCAGCAAAATTATTTCCATAACAGCGTTCCTCTAATCGAATTCAGTGTCTCGTCGCCCCGCACAAACAAGGGTTCATGGCAGGTATCTCGTTGTTGACGCCAACTCATTGAGTTGGTGGTTTTCGTTTGCGCAATCGGCGGGCATCTATAAACGTGTCGGCAATGCCAATAAATCCAAGTATCAGGCCAATTCGATGGGGCATGAACATCAGTAATATGTAAAAACCGACCAGCCACCCTCGCGCCATACCGATCTGATGAACGCGATGATGGAGTAGAGCGAGCCCCTGAAAGGCGAACAATACCACCAGCACAACGAGCAAGTCACGGGGCAACCCATGCAGGCCATCCCCCGCTAGCTGGATTAACGCGAACACCGCGATAATTGCCGCTAAGGGAGACACGAGCCTTGGGATCACAAGTTGTCGGAATTCGACACCAAAGCCACCCGGATTGAACAATTCAGCTTGCCACCATCTCGCCAGCAGCACGGCGCACATCCAATACAAACAGACCACGACAATTGTTGCTTCGTGTATTAATCCGGCCACCATCGAAATTTCTTCCAATTCGAAGAAGGTGCCACCTTGCTCGCGCACCGCGTCGCCCAACGCCTGCAGTCTAGCCAACCAATGTCCATTGACATCGGGAACCGCTAAACGCACAACCGAGGCATACAGCGCAGCGAAGCTAGCACCCACTGCGAGTGCCGAGCCCTGGTGTTCTGTGGTGCGTAAAACCTGCCCGACAATTAACACCGGCACCCAGGCCGCGATCAAGATTAACAGCGCGCGGAATTCCTGTGACAACAAGAGATACGCTATCCCGGCGACTCCAGTTGCAACGCCAAGCACGCGCCAGCCCGGTCCCGCGCCAAAACGTAGCGTAGACAACCCAACGATGGCGCCGCTAACAATCATGAACGGGGCGAAGAACAACGCGAAAACTGCGTAAGCAGCCGCGCTTATTGATGCTAGTGCCGGACTGCGCAGCGCAAATTTTGCGATCGCGCGCATACTACGCAGCCAACCGACCGCCGTTATGTGCTAATGCGCGTCGCAGTACGGAATTAGTGCTAGATACCGTGACCGTTTAATCGCGGTGGCCAATTGTCTTTGGTAACGCGCCTTGGTACCCGAAATACGGCTTGGGACGATCTTGCCGCTTTCCGTCACATACGCCTTTAGTGTGGTGAGATCCTTGTAGTCGATCTCAACTACGCCCTCAGCCGTAAATTTACAAAATCGGCGTCGCCGAAAAAATCTAGCCATAATATTTCTCCGAATTCTTAGTCGTCTTTGGCGACGGCTTCTACGTCATCACCGGTGGATTCTGGTGATACTACTGACGCTTCTGGTGCACTAGCAACAGCATCCGAATCTTCAGATGCTTTCGGTTCTTCGTCCGTTGCGCCGGTCTCACTCGTTACATCATCGTCTACGTTCGCAACTTCGACCGCAGGTTCTTCGTCCGCTGCGCCTGCCTCACTCGTTACGTCATCGTCTACGTTCGCAACTTCGACCGGAGGTTCTGCAGCCGCTGCGTCTGTTTCGCTCGTTACGTCATCGTCTTCGTTCGCACCTTCGACCGCAGGTGCTTCAGCTTCAGCTGCTTTAGCGGCTTCAGCTGCAGCTTCTGCGGCCGCTTGAGCCTCACTTTCAGCTCGAATCGCGGCTTGTTGTTCGCGACGCTCACTGTTTTCCAACTCGCGTGCATCCTGCTCTTCCTTAGCCTTCGCCATCGGCGACGGCTCGAGGTCGGCCTGATCGCGCTTCATCACCAAATTACGGATCACCGCGTCGTTAAAGCGAAACGCGCTGGTAAGCTCGTTCAACGTCGGTGCATCGCATTCGACGTTCATGAGAACGTAATGCGCTTTGTGGATTTTATTGATGGGATAGGCAAGCTGTCGTCGCCCCCAATCTTCCAAGCGGTGGATCGCACCACCACTAGTTTCGATCATCGAGCGGTAGCGCTCAATCATCGCATTGACTTGCTCGCTCTGATCAGGATGGACCAGGAATACAATTTCATAATGCCGCAATGGAGTTCCCCTTATGGGTAAGAGCTTCCCGTTAATGGCGGTGAAGCAAGGAGTTAGTGATTGTAATGAGCGCGCGCTATATATAGAGCGTCGATCAGGGCAGGTATTCTAGGCAAACCCCGCTAGCATTGCAAAAGCACGGCCGAAAACCCGGTCGTGGCCGGTTATTTTGGGTCTAGCATCAACTACTCGGTCCCCGCCGTTGTCGGTTTACTTCGAATAGCGTGATGGCCGTCGCCGTTGAAACATTCAAACTTGGCAATCGGCCGAGCATAGGGATCCGTCTGAGATGATCGCATTTTGCCCGCGTTAGCTGGCGCAAACCGGTCGCCTCGCTGCCAAAGATGAGGCCCAATGGTAGCTTGAAATCGCCCTCATAAATGGTTGCAGGGGCGTCGTGCGCGGCACCCACTAGCCATACACCCGCAGCGCGTAGCTGATCAAGTGCGCGTGCTAAATTTGCAACCGAAATGATTGGTACGCTATCAAGCGCTCCGCTCGCTGCTTTGGCGACCGTTCCCGTCAACCGCGCACTACGGTCACGCGGTATGAGTACTGCATCGGCGCCAGCGCCGTCGGCGACCCGCAAACAAGCCCCGAAATTTTGCGGGTCCTGAATTTGATCAAGGATCAACAATAGCGGATACGCCGTAGCACTCGGCATGCGACTGAGATAATCGTCTAAGGCTAACCCTGCCGGTACGCGGCGACGTAGGACGACACCTTGGTGTACCGCGCCTTCGGTTAAACGCTCCAGCGTCTTCCCGGGAACACGCTGCGCTGTTATCCCGGCGGCCTCAGCCATCCGTCCAATCCTAGCCGCCTCAGCTGGGAGCTCCCCGTCCTTCAGCCAAAGCTCAAGTACGCCTTCTGCGGCATGTGTTAGCGCAGCTTCTACCGAATGTAGCCCCCAAGCAATAAAGTGCCGCTCAGCCATAACTATTTTCTCCGCTTGGGACGCGACGGTTTTTCGCCCAGCGTAAAGTCAATCTTGCGATCATCCAGGCTGACTCGAGCGACAATGATATCTAAGGCTTGACCCATACTGAATTGCTGTCCGCCGGTGCGTCCTCGCAAACAATGACGTACGGGGTCAAATTCATAATAGTCCTGGGGCAAACTGGTTACATGGACTAGACCCTCAACAAAAATGTCGTTGATCTGGACAAACACGCCGAACGAAGTTACGCCGCTTACAACGCCGCTAAACGTCTGTCCGATCTTATCTTCCATGTACTCGCATTTAAGCCATGCGACCACATCGCGGGTGGCTTCATCCGCGCGGCGCTCGGTCATTGAACAGTGTGTGCCTAGCGCAGAAACTGCGTCGATGGTTTCTGCTGATTGTTTACGTCGCGCGATGCGCGCCTTTAGCGCTCGATGAACCACTAAATCAGGATATCGGCGAATCGGCGAAGTGAAATGTGCGTAGGCCTCTAGGGCGAGGCCAAAATGGCCGGTATTCTCAGCGCTGTACTGCGCGAGTTTTTGACCTCGGAGCAATATGGCCTCAATTAAATGCTTATCGGCTCTGCCTTGTGCGCTTACGAGAGTGTGCGCGAAATCGAGTGCCGAAGGTTCCTCCCCACCACCAAGCTGCAAGCCGAGTCCATTTAAAAATTCACGTAATGACGCGAGTTTCTCCGGATCCGGCCGATCGTGGTCTCTAAATAACCCGGCGTATTGATGGTCGATGAGCTCCTTTGCCGCTGCAACGTTCGCGGAGATCATCGACTCCTCGATCATACGATGCGCGTCATTTCGTCGTCGTGCTTCAATCCGCTCTATCTTGCGCTGCTCGTCAAAGACAAAGTAGGGTTCCTGTGATTCGAAATCGAGCGCCCCCCGCTCTTCGCGACGCGCCTTCAAGTGTTGGTATAGCGCATAGAGTGTGGCTACATGGACTGCTGGCGTACCTTTTTTTTGTGATTCGGTTGTAGTCAATAACGACGCTGCTTCTTCATAAGTTAGGCGTGCGTGAGACTTAATCACAGCGTTATAGAACCGATGTTTCTTCATTTCGCCACGATTGTCGAAACGCATTTCGCACACCACAACGAGCCGATCGACGTTGGGATTGAGAGAGCATATTCCGTTAGACAGCGCTTCGGGCAACATTGGTATAACGTTACTGGGAAAATAAACAGAGGTCCCGCGCTCGCGCGCTTCCAGGTCGAGTGCGCTATCCTCACCGACATAATGTGCGACATCGGCGATGGCGACATACAAAACGAAACC
>Ga0115002_10008640_pt1 | contig 11250 bp, 8 predicted proteins | sample ArcticOcean_MG_C_8_FD_89576 | JGI IMG/M metagenome (GOLD analysis project Ga0115002, IMG submission 89576) | Marine microbial communities from western Arctic Ocean - ArcticOcean_MG_CB11_86 | ecosystem: Environmental > Aquatic > Marine > Oceanic | place: Arctic Ocean: Canada Basin | collected... | reverse complement strand
TTTAGTTCATGCGAGACGTTGGCAATAAATTGTTGCCGTATACTTTCTAGATGCTTGATATCAGAGATGTTGTCGAGAACCAGAATCACCCCAGGGCAAGGATCACGAGGCAAGGGAGTCGCATGAACCTCGAGCGTCAGCAGAGACTCGGCCTGTATCTCGATTTCTCCGTGTACAAATTTTTTGGTGAAAAAGGCACGTTGCACGATTTCTCGCAAGTCATTGCTCCGACCTACTTCCATGAGACCTCGTTCTTCGATTCGGCCTGGGACGGAGCCCAACATTTCGCCCGCCGCGCGGTTGGCAAATAGAACCCAAGGTCAGCGGCTTGGACGTCATTCCGCAACAACGCTGCCGAGTCATGTAGGCGACGGCGCACTTGGTCGATGAGCTGCTCTTCTTGCCAGCCAGAAACAATGGCCACGCAAGCGCATACTACCAACAGCACAAGTCCGGCAAAGGAAAGAAATAATTTCCAGGACAAGCGCGAAGACCACATGCAAAATCACTTCACCCCTGCCAGCGACTCTGCGACATTCAGTGTGTGATCGGTCACACGGCGGTACGAATTTAGCGTCGAAGTAAACGCGACGTTGACGTGCGGATCAACTTTTTCTTCGGTAAGACCCTGCAAATGCTCGTCGCGGAGCATGCGGACGCGGTGTTCGATTTCGGAACTAACCGAATTGGCTTTTGTGATGATTGGCCGAGCACGCTGCGCATAACCTTCGGTGACCATATGCAGGTAGTCGCGCACCATCGCGTGCAACTCGCCTAGTTGCTGCTGCATGTCGGAGCTAAACCTGTGGCCTTGATTGCGTAACTTGAGATCGAACTTCAATATCGTCGTGACATAGTCGCTGATCGACTCGTACTCATCGGCCATACGAAGTTGTCGGCGAGCTTCGTCGATCACTTCGTGTGGCAAATTGGCGGCCAGCATATCCGACAGAAAAGCAACGACTTCATCTTGAATCACGTCGAGTACTTCTTCGCGGTGAAATAATTTCCTCACCAGTTTTGGGTCCGGCTCCTCTTGCGGTGAGAGCTCCGCCAACCAGCCCATCATTTTGTCGCAGCCGTCGGCCATCCGCAACAATTCGACGCGCGATTGCTCGATCGCAATGACAGGAGTTTCCAACATGCGAATATCGAGGCTTGACAGGTGCGGTGTTTCTGTGTGGTCTGTCTGCGGTATCACACGTTCAAGAAACGAACCGAGCACGCCAGCAAATGGCAAAAAAAGTAGCGTGTTGATTACGTTGAAGCAGGTGTGGACGGTGGCAATTTTCACCGTCACGCTGACGGCTTCTCCAACACCTGGGTCTGCGCCTGCTAGAGACCGAAAGAAGTCCACATCCAACAGGCTGTTAATAAGCTCAATGTAATAGGGGAAAAGAGCCGTAATCCAAGCTACCCCTATCAAGTTGAACAACACGTGGGAATAAGCCGCGCGTCGGGCGTTGGTCGTCGCTCCGATCGATGCCAACCAGGCAGTGATCGTCGTGCCGACGTTTTCACCGAGAACCAAGGCGGCAGCCGTCTGGAAAGGGATCACACCGATCGATGCTAGGCCGATAGTGATTCCGAGCGTTGCCGAAGAAGATTGAACGATAAAGGTTAGCACACACCCGACCGCTGCACACTTCAACACGCCGAAATAGCTACTCGCATCAAACCGTGCAAACCAGGCTTCAAAAGCGGGGAGTTCTTTAATGACCGAAAAGCCGTTTTTCATCAACTCCAACCCGAAGAAAACCATTCCAAGACCCATCAACGCCATTGCCAAATAGCGTAACCGATCCTTACGAACGAACAGATAGCCAAACGCACCAAATCCCAACAGGGGGAGTCCGTATTTCCCGATCTTGAGCGCCAGAATCCAGCCGGTGATCGTCGTACCAATATTAGCGCCCATGATGACGCCAATCGCTTGCGAAAGAGTCATGAATCCGCTGTTAACGAAACCGACGACCATCACGGTCGTGATTGAACTCGATTGCACAAGTATGGTGACAAGGGTGCCTACCATCGCTGCCATCAGACGATTGTCTGTCACTGCACGAATCAAACGCCGGAGTCCAGCGCCGGCAATTGCCTGCAGACCCTCAGACATGTTTTTCATCCCGAGCAGAAAGATCCCGAGACCGCCAATGACGGTCGTGACCAGCTTCCAGTAATCGGGCTGCCAGACCTCGACATTAAATCGGGTATCGACAAAATTGCCCGTTTTGGAGTTACGCGCGCGGACGGTGATTTCAGTCTTGCCAACCTTGCCCCAATCGAGTGTCAGCTTACTGTTTTCAATCGAAGCAGCTGCGACCTTCTCTTTCTTGTTGTGGACTACCGACAGCTCTAAGGGATTGTCTGAACCAACAGTCGTGTCAGAAAAAACGTTGATCAGATCAATCTTCGTTGTCGGCGAGTCCGCCAAAGCTTTGTAGTCGGGGATTAGCTTGGCGATGGTCCGCTCAGCTTCGCCAGAAAAATCAGCCTCAGCCGCGTTTGCCGTATTCGCGAAGAATGTGACAGCCGCCAATGCCCAGACAAACGCCAACGCACAGACAAACCCCCACTTACAGGCAAACCACAGTATCCAGCTGGGGCACTTCCGAGAGCCTGCACGCATTTGTGATTCCTTCATCTACTGTCCCATGGTCTAGCCGAGCTTAACAATTCCCTAGCAGGCTCTTCACGGAAACATCATAAACAGCAGGGTGAGCCTCGCCTAGGGGTTTGCAAGAGATTGACATAGGCCTTGAAATGATGGCTACAGATCAATTTCGTCAAGCGAATCCATCAGGCGGTCGAGATCGTCGAGGGGCTGAAGATCGTCCACCGATTGGTGTCGCCGAGCAGTGCCGACTTCCATGCCAACTACCTCTCGACCGGCCAAGAGCAATTGTTCGTCTCGCTCGCGCGCAGCCACTTCAACCGCTTTTTCAGCTCCCGGCGCACCCGGATCAGGAGCCCCGAAAAGTAGGGACAAGTCAATCTTAACGGGGCCGCCCACCTCGGGGCTGCCAGCGATGATAGGGGTCTTATGCTGCGGAAAGATGATCGCATTTTCTGGGCACACACGGCTGCAAGCCGGACAGCCTTGGCGGCAATTGTCAGGCTGCTCAACCAGAATCGTTTCCTGCCCATCAATGCCATAGACCCCGAATAGACAGAAGTCGATGCACTCCAAACAGTTCGTGCAGCGGCTGAAATCAATCACGGGATACCAACGACGCGCGGGATCTTCGTCGATGAGGCTGGGGCTTTCGGCTGTCGGCTGTCGGTTGTCGGCGACTAGGTTTCCGTTTTCCGTTTTCCGCGCTCCGCCTTCCGCTGTTCCTAAATACCGCTCCATCTGCTCAGGCTTCGGGGTACCGTTGATCCACTGCGTTAGTTCTACCGTCGGCGTTTGCAATTCGCTGGCGATGCGCTCGACTTCCTCGATGTAAGTTGTAGCGGCGGGATAGACGCGGAGATCAAGGCAGTAAATCCGCCGCGGAGGCAGTTTGATGTTGTCCAGCACTCTTTGCTTTTCTTCTTCGAATTCCTCCTCCGTTTCATCTTCGAAGTCGTCGTCGTCACTTTCTCCGAGCGATTGGAGCAGCGTAGTGCCTTCTTGGCCTAGGATCTTGTTGCGGTGGAGCACCCAGCGTGCGGCACGCGGGAAGAGCCAGCTACACACTACCAGGTCGCCGGCGATTCCCGACAGGCAGAGCATGCCGGTGCCGTCGGCTTTCAGATCGTAGAGGTTGGGTACGACAGTCACGTCAAGGCCCCGTTTACCGAGCAGTTCGGCAACGATCTCTTCTTCCAGAGCGCGCTTTTTGGGATTCGCGCTGCGGCTCTGCGAAACGACAACGGTGAGACGATGGGCCATAGTAGCCTTATTGTCTAACTTTCGTTTGTGAATTGCAATGCTCTCTGGACCACGTAGTAGGGTGCAGGAACGCACTTTTGAGGTCTTAATCTTAATCGCAATCTTAATCCCAGTCAGATTAAGATTATGATTAAGATTACGATTAAGAATTGGGCGTAATTCCGGTACTTTTGAAAAAGGTGCGTTCCTGCAACACACGCAGGAGGAAGCCCGCGGGCTACCTTACTTGTTCATTTGCCCTTTAATCGTGCGCTGAGTGACTTCCCAGACAGCGCCGAGATGCTCTAAGTACTCCGTGGGTGAAAGCAATTCGTTGCCGTTTCCAGAAATCTCGAAGAGCCAACCCGAGTCATATTTGTCGACATTGATCGCAGAAGGGTCTTTTAGTAGCGTTTCGTTGAGCCGAGCTAACTCCCCTGGCATTGGAGCATAAAGCGACGCCTCGGCCTTTTGGCTCTCGATTTGCCCCATTTCCTGCCGTTCAGTCAGGGTCGCACCGGCGGCCACATCCCAGTCGAGAAAATACACGTCCTGCAGTAGCCGCACCGCATAGGCGGCAAAACCAAAACGAACCGATCCTTCTCCCTGATGTTGCGCCCACATGTGATTGCGCGCGTATTGCCGATCCGTGGGAAACACAGCTTCGAACTCGCCCATCATGAATGTGAGGCTATCGGCCATCGGCTACCGCTTGGTATTGAGACTAGCCACGGATGAAACACAGAGTCGTGGCTGAAAACCGTCCGTGTTTAATCTGTGTTCAATCCGTGGCCAATTTTTCTGGTCAAGTGTATCGCACGTCTCGGTGCTCGGGCTCGAAAAAAGCCGGCAGTAATCCGTCGACCCGTAACAGGCCATCGCGAGTAAGCTCCGCGCGACCTTCGCTCAATGTTGCCCAGCCCTCGCGCTCGTATCCAGTCCATACCGCACGCCAGTGGTCAAAAATATCGACGCTAAACTTGGACTGAAAATAATCTCCGTCAAGATAACCGCGTTTGAGCTGCAAGATTAATTCGCGGACCAAGCGCTGGTGAGGCGTGGTTTTCATTCCCCGACCTAACGGTAAGTGGCCGTTTTCCAGTTCGCCGCAGTAGTCTTCCCACTCAGGTTTGTTTTGATAATGCATGCCCGACACATGGCCGAAGCTGGCGATGCCGGTGGCAATGAGATCGCTTCCGCGCCACAGGTTGTCGCGGTAACTAAAGTTCACTTGCTCAGGATGTTTGACCATCGTGTAAGCGCTAGACACCGTGTAGCCGGCCTCGGCGAACTGGTCGAATGCATAGTCGACCCAGCGGCGCTTGGTGGGCCAATCGGCCACTGGTGTTTCCATCTTGGTGCCGAGGATGTCTTGCGAGTAGACCGTATTGAACGGCAGTTCCATTTGGTAGATCGTGACGCTGTCGGGCTCGAGTTCCCTAGCACGCTGTACCGCGTCTTGCCACTTGGCATCGTCATCGCCCACCATGCCAGCAATCAAGTCGATGTTCGTATTCAAGAATCCAGCTGCTTGAATCCAGGGCCAGGCCTTATAGATTTCGCCCGACTCATGCGCGCGGCCATTGCTGCTGAGGATCTCATCGTCGAAATGCTCTACTCCCAGACTCAAACGAGTCACGCCGAGTTCTCGAAGCGTGTGAACCTTTGCTTCGCTCAGCGTGCCCGGCTCACATTCGAAGGTTACCTCTTCTGCCTGATCCCAACTAATACTGGCCTGCAACCGATCGACAAGACGCTTCAGCTGTTTGGGGCTGAGAAACGAAGGAGTACCACCGCCAAAGTAAACAAAGCGAAACGGTCGATCTCCCATCAGTGGCAATTGGCTGACCAATTCGATCTCGCGAGAGAGCGCTGCCAGATAACGCTCGACTTCGGGAGCGTTTTTATCTGTAAAGACTTTGAAATAGCAAAACTTGCACCGCTTTCGGCAGAACGGGATATGCAGATAGAGCCCTAACGGCACGTCCGCCGGCGGTGAATCTAGCGCAGTGCGAACTTCGCTCAACTGGTCTGGCGACCACAGCGAGAAGGGTGGGTAATTACTGACAAAGTAACTACCGACTTCGGTCTTCGTGGATTCTGTGGTCATGATATTGCCCGCGGATCACGCGGATTGACGCAGATAGAAAACAGTTTATCCGCGCTTATCCGCGTGATCCGCGGGCTCCTTCTTTCGATTTCCAAAACAATACAAGGTCCCGTCCATATTGCCCAGGACCAACTTGCCATCGACGACCGCAGGCGAAGCTTGAAAATTGCCGCCTGCCTCGTATTGCCATTGCTCCCTGCCACTAGCGATATCGACGGCAACCACTCTACCACGTACCGTGGCAAAAAAAACCAAGTCTCCGGCGATCACCGGAGAACTCTCGGTGCGACTGCGGACGGGAAATTCCCAAAGTGGCTTACCCGTGGTGGGGTCCAGAGCAACGACCCGCTTGCCTTGGCTACCGTAAATGACAGCGCGCGAGTCAACCGCTGCGGCAACGCGTATCGGTTGGGCCCGCTTCGGATCGTGATGTTCCCACACAATTTCCATCGGACCGGCAGCAATCGCATAAAAGGTACCCGCTTCCGTGCCAAAATACATGTTCTTTTCGAAGGTGCCCGGCGTGCAACCGGTGGGCCCGTCGATATCGAGGCCTTCGACCTCCTTGCCAGTCTGGAAATCGACGGCGTGCAATCTTTCGTCGCAGCCTGCCAAAAAAATCCGCCCCTCGATTACCGCAGGCCAACAGCGCAATGGGGCTTCAATTTGGAATTTCCATTGTTGGTCACCCGTCTGCGCCTCGATCGCCAACAATTTGCCCGACTCCGTCGTCAACAGCACACTCCCTGCGTGGACGTTGGGAGCAGCGTACAACTCCGCTTCCGTTTCGCAGGCCCAGGCATCCTCACCCGAAGCTGCGTGTAAACAGCGTACTACGCCATCGATGTCACTAACGTAAATGAACCCGTCCACGACCGCCGCCGCAGTGGCAAAACCTGAATTTTCGAAACTTCTCTTCCAAACCGGCTCACCGTCGGCAAGATGGAGCGCATAGAAGGTGCCGTCCATATCACCGACGTAGACCATTCCGTCGGCGATGACGGCGGTTGCCTCGAATCCGCTGGCTGGTACTGAATAATCCCAAAGCAAGTCAAGGTCGCTCGACAGCTTCGAGGCCGCTACCCCTGTGGCATGCGCATTGCCTCGTACCAACGGCCAATCGGCAAATCCTCGGGTGGGCAGCATGAGCCCGCACCCTGAGAGCAGCAACCCAACCAACTTGAACCTGAGGTTAGTAAGCAGATTCATACAATCGCAAGAGTTCGGCACTCGTAACGGGAATGGGATTGAACGACGCAGTCCATTGCTGAGCAGCTTCGCCCGCCAGTCTGGGAAGACGCGCGTGCTCGACGCCGCACTCGTTCAGTGTACTCGCCAGACCTGCCGCATATGAGATTCTTTCGAGAAACTCGGCCAGAGCGTCGGTACCACCCGTGGGACAGTTGGGTTCGTCTGCGGTCGCTGACAGAAGTTCCCGATACCAGGAGCCACACTCCGCGCCATTAAAACGCACCACATGCGGCAACATCAGCGCAACCGCTTCCCCGTGGGCAATTCCGTACACGGCCGTGAGTGGGTTGGCGAGCGCGTGGGCGGCTCCCAACATCGAATTCTCGATTGCCAGCCCGGCCAAACAAGCTCCCAATTGCATTTGGCCACGAGCGATGATGTCTCGTGGCTCTTCGAGAACGCTCAAAACGTTCGGCGCTAGGCGCTGCCAAGCCTCGAGACTATAACGGCAGGAATCCTCGTTGCGTTTGACAGTAACGTACGTCTCGACTGCATGTGACAAAGCGTCAAACCCTGAAAACGCCGCCACCCGCGGTGGCTGTGTCACGGTTAGCAGCGGATCAAGTATCGCAATTCGAAACGCGGCATGCGAGTCTCCGCAGGCCATCTTAACATGTGTATCGGCGTGGGAGATCAACGCAAACGACTGTGCCTCGCTCCCGGTCCCGGCAGTCGTTGGAACAGCAATCATTGGGAGCAGCGGCCCGGTTGCCTTACCGACACCCCAGTAGTCTTGCATCCGACCACCGCACGAATACAAAAAGTTGATCCCTTTGGCGCAATCCATCGAACTGCCGCCACCAATCGCGACGATGAGCTCAGGCTTAAAGTCCGAGGCGACCGCAAGACCTGCGTCAATGTGGTCGGTCGTCGGATTTTCTTCTAAGCCATCGAAGATGCGCGTCGTCAAACCAGCATTTTGCAGGGATTCGATGCCGCGCTGCGTGTGCCCAACTTTTTCGATTCCTGGGTCAGAGACGACCAAAGCTCTCTCGACACCGAGCCCAGCGCTAAGAGCCCCCAACTCCGCCACGGAGCCAGCGCCGAAGACTATGCGTGTTTGAAACTGAATGTCGGTGGGGAGCATGCTGAAATGGGCGGGCGGTGAGGGGGCGTAGCTGCGGAGGGAAGTCATTCTATTTGCAGCGCTCGGCTACGATAGAGAAAATCTATCAAATTGCCTTCATGGGGCTGTAGCCAGTCCAGCTGCGGAGTGGGAATAGGTCCCAGATTCAGCCGGTCGATTTCTGGGGAAGCGATCAAGTCGCTGCGCAGCGCTTCGTCGGTTGTAATCGCCGTACAGACCAAGCTGTTTTCGATCGCCGATAGCATCTTCGCTTGAGGGCATTCCACCACATTGACGAGCGGAAACATGTATTCTTTGTTGCGCGACTGCGAATCCATCGACGCATGATGCAATACTACGGGGCGAAGGTAAGCAACTGGCGGTTTCCCGACCAAGCGCTGGCCGTAGCTGGCGGTCATATCGGTTACTTGAGGCGAGAGGATGTCGTGCTCGATGCCTTGCCAACTCGCCTCGGCTGCTCCTTCGATGGTAAACGCAGCCAATCCGGCACGAGGATCGTCTGGAGGCAAAATTTCGACGGGTCCGAGCCGCGCAGCCAGCGCGGCAGCGATCTGGCGGGTATGCCGCGAGGCGTAGATGCTCGAGCAGTTGATGCAACTTCGGCCACCATTTCGGTAGACGCTATCAACCATCATGTCGAGGTGTTGCTCCCATTGATCGACGCAGTCATCTCCAAAAATGATTTTGCTATAGCCGGGACCATGCACTTGCACTTGTGGGTTGCCTGCATATTGCTCGATGGTCTGTGGCCCGCCAAATATCATGCTCCGCCGGCAACTGGCAAGAATCGCTCCACCAATGTCGGCGCCCGCGCCTGGATAAAGGCAAAAAGCTTCGCGAGGAATGCCCGCTTTGACCATGGCCGCAAACACACGATACGGCGTCCAGGGCTCACTGCTACCAGGCTTCAACACCAGGCCCATTTGCAATGCAATAACTGGCAGCCATAGCGTGTGGACGCCAGGAGAATTACTGGGGAGCACCGCTCCTAACGCATCGCATTGTGCTTGATAGCTCAGCGTCACCCCACGGCCTTCGTCGCCGTAGCCTCGGGCGAGAATATTGAGGTCTAATCCTCGCGTGAGACTATCGAGAATCTGATCGATGTGCTTCAGCACAAATGCGTTCTTCGTGACATTCGCCCGGCACATGGAGATTGGCATGCCGGTCGTGGCCGATTGCTGCGCTACAAAATCTGCGGGCGACTGTTGAGCACTGCCCACAGCAAGCGTACCACTCTCAAAAAACTCGCCGGCCGCTTTGCATTTCTCAATTAAATCCGCAGGCGATATCTCTTGCAGCATTTGCCTGGCACGACGTGCCTGCTTAGCATCCCGACGAATGACCCCCGCGCCAACTGTGTGCACACGGGCAACCGGCTCGCCGGTGTAAAAGTGCTTCACCTCATCGACTTCGAGCGACTCGTACGGTTCGCCCCAACGAATAGCAGGTAATTCAATCACTGTCCTAGTAAACCCCCACTGTCGTTGCGTCGGCTAAACGATGAAACGGCCTGACGCCGCTCATGCCGTCCCAGGGATATTTTTCGTACGGCATTTCTCTCTCGCCTTCGTCGCGTTCCAGGAAGCCTGGGACAAAAAACTCCTTAGTTAATGTAGTCAACTTCGCTCGTCCCATTTCGCCATAGCCGACGATTTGATTCGTATCGTCAAAATCGACCACTTCGACGACCGCTCGCGGCTGGGGGGCGTAGTAGGCGATCTTGTAATCGTTGTCAGCCGTGCAAGGGGCCGAGGCGGCGAGGCCCATGAGCGTGTTGCCGTAGGTGGGCGTCATGTAAATGCCACTCTTTTCAGGCGGGCCTCCGAAGAGTTCTTCGACGCAAAATCGCGTCCATTGTGGCGTAAACTCAGTGCCGCCAGAAAAAATGCCCGTAATGCCTTGCTCCGCCAAGCTTGTGCCGCGCTCTTCCAATTCAAGGCATAGCGATTCAATCAGTTTGGGCGTGCCAAACATGCACTTCACATCGTGCCCAGCCCCCAGCACGGTAATCGCCTGATCGATGCAATGTGTCTTGTAAGCTTCTAGATGCTCCATCCACCCCTTCTTGATTAGTTTGATCACCCAACGGGGATCAAGGTCGATGCAGAAACAAATTCCGCCGCGATGCTGTGCCAAGTGTTCTACGGCCAAACGCAGACGCCGCGGTCCCGAAGGTCCGAGCATCAGCCAGTTGCTACCCGGCGGGAAGTATTGGTCCGGTAAGGTGTCACTGAAAAGCGAATAGTCCGTGCGAAAGTCGTCGATGGCAACGCGACTCTTGGGAACGCCGGTGGTGCCGCCGGTCTCGAAAACGTATACGGGCTTGTCAGCTAAACCTTGGGGCACCCACCGCCTGACGGGCCCGCCGCGCAGCCACTCGTCTTCGAAGTGCGGAAACTTTCTTAGATCGTCAAAGCACTTGACCTCGGTGAGAGGATCGAATTTGAGTTCCGACTTTTTTTCTAACCAAAAGGGGCAGCCCGTCGATTCGTGAAAATGCCACGCCACGACTTCAATCGTATGTGCATCAAGGGCTTCGCGGGCTGACAGCACCGCTGAACCTGAGGCGCTCGTACTCATCTTCATGTCGACGATGTTGTCGGCATTGGGGCGCTGCTAAGTTGCGCTAGAACTTGAATCACGCCGTTGAGATGCGCGAGTCGCGGGCCAAAGCGGTCAACGAATTCGTTGAGGATAAACTCGCCGTTTTCCATGTCCTCTGCCGTGTCGCATATTTCATCCGTGATTCGTTCCAGGTATTGAAGCTGGACGCGGCTGAGCGACTCAGCCGCTTCACGACAGTTTTCCGACAAACGAGGATTGGCGCTCCGCCATTGATGGAGCTCTTGAGCCCGCTGCTTTTGACTGGATGCCATGACGCCGACCAGTTCTTCTAAAATCTCATTCGTGCGATCTTGCGCAGCTAAAACTTCGCGGAGTAAT
>Ga0115002_10008639_pt1 | contig 11250 bp, 13 predicted proteins | sample ArcticOcean_MG_C_8_FD_89576 | JGI IMG/M metagenome (GOLD analysis project Ga0115002, IMG submission 89576) | Marine microbial communities from western Arctic Ocean - ArcticOcean_MG_CB11_86 | ecosystem: Environmental > Aquatic > Marine > Oceanic | place: Arctic Ocean: Canada Basin | collected... | reverse complement strand
CTCGGCCAGGTTAAATCCGGTTAGCCCTGGTTTTTGCTGCGGATCAGGCGTCGGGCGCCGAGACCTAAAACTGTCAGCGCGATAAATGCACCCGCCAGCACGCCGACCGGCGCGTTTGCTAGCAGCGCGAGCAGATGATCGATCCCGCTGATCGGGTGGATAAATCCAACGCCGATTTCCGAGCTGGTATGGGCCAGCGCCGTTGATGCGGTTGCAACTGTCGCCAGCACGGCGCTCGAGAAAATACCGATCTTGTTGTTCATTTGGGCTCCCCAGATAGAGTTGGCGGTGACCCCGTCACCGTTCGAATTTCGATATGAAATATCGGTAACGGTTTACGATGCCGTCCGCCGCTTTGCAAGTCGCCGGCTGACCGAAGAGAGTATTGATGGATAGTTACGCACAGACGCAAGCGGTTTCAGACGACGACATCGCTTCGGATGCCATTCGCGACGCAGAGGCTGCCGTCGCCGCCCTCGCCCTCGCCGAGAGTTTCCTGGAACGGATCACCGAAGATATCGGCCGTGCCAGGCAAGCGCTCGAGGCGGCACAGGCAAACCCGGGCGACAACCGTCAGCAGCTTCGCGACGTTTTCGAAGTCGTGCACAACGTCAAGGGGCAGGGCGGGTCATTCGGGTACGACCTGCTTACCAAGATCGGCGGATCGCTGTGCAACTATCTTCGCGACGAAGCCGCCTCGGCCGACGACAAGCAGCTTCGGGTGATCGCCGCGCCTTTGTATCGAATCACACAAAGGGTGCCGCGGCCGGAGCCGGGCGGCACTGCCTGTCGGCTGCAAACTGCCGGTCGGCTAATGCGTCAGCTCGATTTCGACCCGGCGATTGCGCGCCTCCCGGATGCCGTTGACGGTCGGCACGGCAGGTTTCTCCTCACCATAGGCCTGGGTGGCGACCTCGATTTCCGGCAAGCCGAGGCGCCGCAATGCCCGGACGACTTCGCGTGCCCGGGTCCGGCTGAGGGTCATGTTGTGACCGCCCGATCCCGCCCGGTCGGCGTGACCGGTGATCCGGATCATCGCCGCGCCGCTTCGCCGTGCAGCATCCGCCGCCCGGATGATTTCGGAGACCGATCCCGTGGTCAGGGCCGCGGCGTCGAAATCGAAATAGATCACGAACTTCGTCGTTAGCGGCATCGCGCGCCGCGGCGCCTTCACAGTCGCCAGCACCGGACGGGGCGCGGTGGGCGTCGCCCGGGCGAGCGGCCTGGCCGGGATCTGCGCAATCGCGGCATGGAACCGCGCGCGGCAATCGGCGATGTGGGCGGGTTGGAAGTTTTCCTCCTGTTCCTGCAGCCAGCAATCGAAGGCGAGCTGGGCGCGTCCGGCGTCTTCGGGCCGGTTCCGCCGGGCGCCGCCGTCGAGCGCCGACATCAGCCGCGCCCGGGCTTCCGCCAGTTCCGGCAGTTTTTCAGGCGGCAAATGCCGGTTGCCAAAATTTTCCGGCGCCGGCGGTTTTCCGGAAGACGCCAGGAGCGCGCGCCGGGCAAAGGCTTCGGAATCGGCGAAATCGCTTTCGTTCAGCTCCGCGCGGGCAAGATCGGCATAGCCGGCATGCAGCGCGCGGGCGAAACTGTCCGCCGGCGGCACGGCGTTTTCGGCCCGATCCAGCGTCGCCGAACAGGCCGACAGCAGCCCGGCGGCACAGGAGGCAATAATAGTGTTTTTTATCAAAGACATAACGATTTTCCTTTCGTCTTCGGACGGGGTCAGTGAGGCTACAATCGCCACTAGGCGGCCCGATTGTGGCGCGGGGAGGGCTAAAATGTGGAAATATCGGGGCAGGTGCGGTTTAATCAATCGAATGGACGCACCGATTTCGCGCGCGCTTACCCCGGCGCAAACCACCTGTCTCAAATTTGAAACAACATGATCACCCGTGAGACACTTTTGACGCTCGACATCCGGTTTTTCCCGGAGCTGTGGGAAGTGCGAGCGGTTTTGTGACACAAGACGGTGCCGGCTCTTCGTCCGCTTCGCGGCCTCATCCCCTCTCCGATAGACAGTCCCGCCGCTGCTTCGCTATCCTCCCGGCCAACAGGAGATCGATCCCATGACCAGCCCGCAAACCGAACCCCTCGTCCGCAACGCCTGGTATATCGCCGCGTGGCCGGAAGAGCTGGCCGAGGCGGAATCCGGCGTCGTCGGGCGCACTCTCCTGAACGTGCCGGTGGTCCTGTTTCGCGATGCCGACGGCAAGGCGGCGGCGCTCGAAGACAGCTGCTGTCACCGCGGCGCGCCGCTCAGCCATGGCTGGACGGTCGAGGCCGGGCTCGAATGCGGCTATCACGGGCTGGTCTTCGACGGCAGCGGCGCCTGCGTCGACGTGCCCGGCCAGGACACCATTCCGGCCAGCGCCAAGGTGCGGAGCTTCCCGGTGGTCGAACGCCAGCAATGCATCTGGATCTGGATGGGCGATCCGGCGCGGGCCGACGAAGCGAAAATCGTCGACTACCCGTTCCACGACCAGCCGGAGAAATGGCCGCACCGGAAATCGGTGTTCACCATCGGCGCCAATTACATGATGATGATCGACAATCTGATGGATCTCAGCCATCTCGCCTATGTCCACCGAAACACCATCGGCGGGCTGCCCGAGGCCCACGCGGCCGCCGAGATGACGGTGGAGGCGACGGCGGCAGGCTGCCGCTACGAGCGCTGGATGATGAACGCGGCGGCGCCGCCTACCTATGTGAAGGCGGTCGGGTTCGAGGGCAATATCGACCGCTGGCACAAGTTCGAATATGTCGGCCCGTCGACGGTGATCCAGAACAACGGCGCCATCGACGTCGGCAAGAATGCGCGCGACAACCAGGACCAGCCCGGCCTGCATTTCCAGCTCATCCACCACGCGACGCCGGAAACCGACACCTCGTTCCACTATTTCTTTTCGGTCGCTAACGGCTACCGCCAGGACGACCCGGCGGCGACGCAGCAGCTATTCGACGAAAGCCTGCCGACCTTCCTCGAGGACAAGACGATCATGGAGGTCCAGCAGCAGCGCCTCGACCGCGACCCTGGCCGCACCCTGATCAGCATCAAGGCCGACAAGGCGCTGTATCTGGCGCGCCAGGCGCTGCACCGGATGATTGCGGAGGATGGGGCGGGGGTGACGGCGGGCGACGGCGCGGCGGAGTAGTAGGGGGGCGGCGTTGGCCGGAGACGTTTAGACAACGCTCCGGGGGAGCGATCCTGGCGGGCTCTCGAGCCGATATCCTATGGCCATTTTCTCTTTGCCCGGCGCCGCCACCTCTTTGCCTGGCGCGGAAAACCCGTTAAACAGCCCTGCATTCACGGCCCGAACGGTTCGGGCCCCGGTCGCAGCCTACCCGGAGAAAACAAGGATTATCGGCATGAAAACTATTGTCGTGTGCTCGGGCGGGCTCGATTCCGTCTCCCTGGCGCATAAAATCGCGGGCGAGGCTGAGTTGCTGCGCCTGGTGACGTTCAATTACGGGCAGCGTCACGACAAGGAAATCGGCTTTGCCGAGGCCTGCGCCGACCGGCTCGGCGTGCCCTGCGATGTCGTCGATATCCGCCCGATCGGCAAGCTGCTCACCGGCTCCGCCCTGACCGACGATGTCGAAATTCCTGACGGGCATTATGCCGAAGACAGCATGAAGCTGACCGTGGTGCCCAACCGCAACGCCATCATGCTCAGCGTCGCGTTCGGCATCGCCGCCGCCCGGCAGGCGGATGCGGTCGCGACCGCGGTCCATGGCGGTGATCATTTCATCTATCCCGATTGCCGTCCGGGCTTCGTCACGGCGTTCGAGGCGATGCAAAAGCAGGCGCTGGACGGCTATGCCGATATTCGTCTTTACACGCCGTTCGTGACCGTGCCGAAATCGGCGATCGTCACCGAGGGCGCGCGCCACAACACGCCGTTCGCCGAAACCTGGTCGTGCTACAAGGGCGGCGAAATTCACTGCGGCCGCTGCGGCACCTGTGTGGAGCGGCGCGAGGCCTTCGATCTCGCCGGTATCGACGATCCGACCGTCTATCGCGACCCGGATTTCTGGCAATCGGCAGTCGCGACCGCGGCAGGCGGCGACTCTAAATAACGCGTCTATAGGGGGGATTAAAACCGCTCGCCGGTTGTTTCCGCTATGGGGAATTACATCAATTCCCGCCGCCGCGATGGGACTACCGACGGACAAGCCTCTCTATCGCGGCGCGATCCTGATCCGGGTGAGCCAAAACGACGCGAATGGATTGGCGGCGGCAGTGCTCTGGAGATACATGCTGGCGATCCTGGCGACGGTCATTGTGACCCTGCTGATCGCCTATGCGGCGTTGGAATACCAGGTTCTCCGGCCGGTCGGGACCATCTACGCGGCGATCAACCGGCGTAAATCGGGCGACATGGCGGCCCGGGTGTCGTTGATGCGACGCGACGAAATTGCCGCTGTTACGCAGACGCTCAATGAAACGCTCGACAACGAAGATAGGCACGGTCGCGAGCTGTCTCAGATCAACGAGCAGCTCAATCAGGCGGTTGTCGAGGCGCAAACCGCCAATAGCGCAAAATCCTCGTTTCTGGCGAATATGAGCCACGAACTCCGAACGCCGTTAAACGCGATCATCGGTTTCTCGGAGATTATGAAAACGGATGCGAGGGGACCGGTCGGGAGCACGCAGTTCCGGGTATATTCGGAGGACATACATGCGTCGGGCCTTCACCTGCTCCGCTTGTGAACGACATACTGGATTTATCCAAGATCGAAGCGGAACAGGCTGACCTGGACGAACAGGATTGCGACATCAGGTCGATTGTCGGTTCCGCTCGAACGCTGGTGGGACTGCAGGCCGAAAAAACAACGTCGGGCTCGATATCCGGATTGAAGGGTTCCATACGACATTCTGGGCCGACGAGCGCAAGATCTTGCATATTCTCGTCAATCATCTGACCAACGCGATCAAGTTTACGCTGCCCGGCGGGCAGGTGACGCTATGCGCCTGGTGCCGCCCCGATACCGATGTCGGGTTCGAGATCAGCGATACCGGTACCGGAATCGGCATCGCGGCGCGCGATATTCCAAAGGCGCTCTCCGCTTTCGGCCAGGTCGACAGCGACCTCAACCGAAAATACGACGGCACCGGCCTCGGCCTGCCGCTCACCAAGGCGCTCGTCGAACTGCATGGCGGGACGTTCGAGCTCCGGAGCGAACCTGGCGCCGGCACAACGGTTACGGTGCGGCTCCCGGACTGGCGAATGCCCCCGCTGGCCGCCCGTCAGGTGTAATCGCCGCGCAGTCCGCTGCCGGACTTGCCGCCTGCGCCGCCTTAAGGCAAAATTCCGACAACACATCCGTAATCGACAGGAACTGCGCATGCTGAGCGCCGAAGACAACGAAACCCTCGTCCGCACCGGCGCGGACACGCCGATGGGCCGGATGATGCGACGGTTCTGGCTGCCGGTCTGTTCGGCGCATCAGGTCGCCGAACCCGACGGCGCGCCGCTGCGCACCCAGTTGCTCGGCGAAAATCTGGTAGTGTTCCGCGATACCGGCGGCAATCTCGGCGTGCTCGACGAATTCTGCGTTCACCGCCGGGCATCGCTGGCGCTCGGGCGCAATGAGGAAGGCGGTTTGCGCTGCCTGCTCCATGGTTGGAAATTCTGCACCGACGGCACCATCGCCGAGACGCCGAACCATGCTGCACCCAACGTGCGGGACAAAATCAAACAGCCGTCCTACCCGGCGATCGAGGCCGGCGGCATGGTGTGGACCTATATTGGCGACGCGGCGAAACAGCCGCCGTTCCAGAAATACGGCTGGTTCGACGCACCGCCGGAAAACTACGTCGTGCTGCGCATCAACACGCCGGTGAACTATCTCCAGCTTTACGAAGGCGGCACGGATTCCGCCCATGTCGGCATCCTGCACATGAACATGATGAATCCGGGCTGGAAAGATTCGGCATTTGTCGACGGCAAGACCGACCAGGATGACGGCAAGGGCTGGGGTGTTGGCGCGGCCGCCGAGAACGGCGCCGGGGACGGCATCAGAAGCAAGACCGGCATGTATATGTCGTCGACCGTGTTCGACACGACCCCCGATCTCGGCATCGAGGACACGCCGTACGGGTTTCAGTACGCGGCGCTGCGCGAAGACGCGCCGTTAGCCGACGGCGCGCCGACCTGGAGCGTCCGCATCACGCCGGTGATGTTTCCGACCGGGCGCATCATCCCGGCCAATGCGTTCCAGTTCTACGTCTTCGAGATACCCATGGAGGACGAACTGACGGCGACCTATCTGGTGTTCCACGGCCCCTACAAACAGGACCGTCAGCTGATCATCGACACCATGGGCATGGCCGATCCGCGGTTCTGGAACGACAATGACTGCAATTTCACCGCCAGCTGGGACGACCGGCTCGGTCAGGACCGCGCCAATATGGACGGCCGCAACTGGTCCGGCTTTGCCGGGATCGAGCAGGAAGACGCGGTGATCGCGATGTCGATGACGCCGATCGTCGACCGCACAAAGGAATATCTGGTCCCGAGCGACGAGGCGGTGATCCGGCTGCGCCGCCGGCTGATGGAGTCGGTTGCGCTCAACGAGGCGGGCAAGGATCCGCTCGGGCTCGAAATCGAAGATTATTCCTCGGTCGCCGCGATCCCCGACACGGTAATCCCCCAGACTGCACGCTGGCAGGACCTCGCCCCCGGCAATATGGGCTCCGGCGTCGCTGCGAAGGAAGAAGCGGCGGAGTAGGGACTACAGGCCTGTCGTCATTCCCGCGAAAGCGGGAATCTTCTTGTCATCCCGGACTTATTCCGGGATCCAGTATTTGGGATTTCAGGCCTTCTGGACCCTGGAATAAATCCGGGGTGACAGTTTGAGGGAGCCGGCTTAACCCGGCGGGCGGATTACTCCGCCGCGCGCACTCGCCCGCCGTCCGCCGCTTCCGCCTCTATCAATTCGTCGATCACGCGCCGTGCGCGGATGGCGCCGCCGTCGACGGCGAGGTTGACCACCGGCAAATGGCTGTAGCGGTTGAGGCCGGCCTGCACCGCCTCGATCACAGCGACGTCTTCGTTGAACGTCGCGACGAAATTGGTCCGTACCATGTCGGTGACCGCCTGGTCGTCGGTGGCGAAATTGCGGACATGCGTCCAGAAATAGTAGCTCGACTGCGCGGTTTCCGGGGTGACCAGATTATAGGCGCGCAGCTCGATCCCCTGGCTGCGGTCGCCGGCCTCCGCGCCGGTATTGGCGACGCTGCTGCCCATATCGACTTCGACCATCGACGGCGGATTGAAGGTCATGATCTGCCAGCGGTCGACATGGCCGGTGAATTTGCCGAGCTTGGCGTAAACCGGCGCGGGCTTGCGGTCGAGAATCCAGCGGGTTACCCGGACCGTATTGCCGTCCTGCGAGGCGTGCTGGGGGATTTCCGCGACGTCGTCGGTGCCGAGCGTCGACCGGTGGACGAATGACACATGGCTCGGGTCCATCAGATTGTCGGCGACCAGGCGGTAATCGCCCTTCATGTACAGCGGCTCACCGACGACGCAGGCCCAGCCCGGATCGTCGTTGCGCCAGATATCGGGGATCAGGCTTTCGTCGGCGCGTGCCGGATCGCCGAGCCATATCCAGACGAACTGCCATTTTTCCGCCAGCGGGAATGTACCGACTTTGGCGCCGTCCGGGATCGTCTTCTGGCCCGGCACATGGACGCAGGCGCCGGTGCCGTCGTATTCCATGCCGTGATAGCCGCATTGCACGCGGTCGCCGACCAGATAGCCCTGCGACAGCGGCAGAAACCGGTGCGCGCAGCGGTCTTCGAGGGCGACGGGGGTGCCGTCTTCACGCCGGAACATCACCACCGGCTGGTCGAGCAGCGTGCGGCCGATCAATTCACGGCCGAGCTCCGGCGTGGTTGCCGCCACATACCAGCAATCGCGGAGAAATTGTCCGGTCACGATCCTGCGTCCTCGTCTCGCCCCATTCGGCGCGGGTTGTCGGGGTGGGCACCCCATTCCGCCCAGGACCCATCATACACCGGAACGTCGCTGCGTCCCGTCAGGAATAGGCCGAGTGCCAGGTGGCAGGCGCTGACCCCCGAGCCGCAGGTTGCGACGACCGGTCGGTCGAGGTCGATTCCCCGGTCGCGGAACGCCTGTTCGATCTCGGCCGCCGCGCGGAACCGGCCGGAGTGATCGTCGATCAGATCGGCGTAATGCAAATTGACCGATCCTGGAATGTGACCGGACAGGAGCCCGGGCCGCATTTCCGGCAGCTCGCCCGCGAAACGGTCCGGCGGCCGCGCATCGACCATCTGTTCCCTGTCACCCGCATCTCGGCCGATATTCGCCAATACGCCCGCCATGCTGCGGATCAGGCCGGGGCGGAAGACCGCCTTGAAAACCGCAGGTGCCGGTGATGGTGCCGGCGCCGGTGTCGCGGTCTCAAGCCCGCCGCCGGCCGCGCTCCATCCGGCAAGCCCGCCATCGAGCAGCGCGACCCGGTCATGGCCGAAGACACGAAACATCCACCACAGACGTGTCGCGGCGTATTCGCCATTGTCGTAGACGACGATCCGGCAATCGCCGTCGATGCCGGCCGCGCCGATAAAGTCTGCGAACAATTCCGCAGGGGGCAGCATGTGGGGGGCAGAATGGCCGGGATCGCAGACGTCGCTGATGTCGATATAAACCGCGCCGGGAATATGCCCGGCCGCGAATTCCGCCCGTGCGTCCTTGTCGTCGATGGGGGCGTACCAGGTGGCATCGATAACGCGCAGATCGGCGGCCCCGGGACTGGCCACAAGCCAGGCCGGACCGACGAGCGGTCCGAATGCGTCGCCCATGGCTATTCTCCCGTCACTCTGCCGCCACTCGGTCGGACGTCTCGCCGAGCGCCGCGTTGACCCGCGGCATGACCTCTTCGGCCATCAGTTGCAGCGAGCGCTTGGACAGGGCTTCGTCGACCCAGTCCATGCCGGCGACGACAAGTTCACCGAACGGGCCGGTGACCTCGCGTAAAGCCAGTATCTGGTCGACGACGCTGTCGACACTGCCGCAGATCACCAGATCATCGAGCACGCGGTCGATGGTGATTGCCGCGTCGGGCTCGTCGCGGTCGTGCTTGAACACGGCCTGACGGCCGCCCTTGGTCAGCTTGTAGACGAGTTGGCTGTAATAGAACCGGTAGGGGCTGTTGGCGTCGGTCTTGCCATAGGCCTCGGCCACCTTGTCGTCGTCGGCGACGAAGATCGTGCGCGCGATGCGCCAGTCGGCAGGGTCGGCGACGCGATTTGCCGCCGCGCAGCCTTCGACGTAATTTGCCCAGTGGGTCGCGGCCCATTTGTCGAACAGGAAATTAGCCGATATGGGGTGGAAATCCTTTTTGCCCATTTCGACCACGCCCTTGGAGAACGGTGCCACCACGGTACCGATGATTTCGGGGCGGGGATCCTGATAGGGCTTCTGCAGGATGCCGGTACCGTAGGCCGCGTCCAGCGTGGATTCGGTGGTCACCGCCCAGCGGTTGTCCGGAAATTCGATCTTGTAGGGCGGCTTGCCGTCCCAGATGGCAAGGATGACGTCGATGGATTCGGCGAACATCTTGTTGATGTCTTCGTTCGCAATGCCGAGCACTTCACGATCGGAGCGCAGCGTGCCCGGGCTGATGCCGAGGATGAACCGGCCCTCGGCCAGATGGTCGAACATGGCGGCATGGCTCGCGACCAGCACCGGGTGGGTGTGGGTCAGGTTGGTCGTGCCGGTCCCGAGCATGATGTTTTCGGTGCTATGGATCAGCGTGCCAAGAAACAGCATCGAATTGGTGATGTTCTCGGCGTCGTCGGTCAGATGCTCGCCGACGAAGGCGTCGTAATAGCCGAGCTTGTCGCACAGGATGATCGCTTCGCGGTCCTGTTTCAGGGTCGTCGTGTAATCCGTGTCAAGCGGATGCATGGGCATGGTGAAATAGCCGAGACGCATCGGGAAATCCTTTTTCGGTTTGAGGTCAGGATAGCCGAAACCCCGGCCGGGTGTCTGCGGTCAGTTAATTATCGTGTTGGGCAGGAACAGAGCGATCTGGGGAAAGGCGATCAGGATTGCCAGGCATACGACCATGGCGAGCCAGAACGGCAGGATACCGATAAAGATTTCGCTCATCGGCATGTCTTCGGCGATGGCCTTGACGACGAACACGTTGACCCCGACCGGTCGACGCACCCCCAATGTGCGGATGCTGTCGGGAAGGTGTATTCGGCCCCAATGTTGTCTCGAATATTGTCCCGAACGTTGTAGTGTAATAGAACGCGGTGGATCGCCGCGGTGGCGATTGACGGGGTGTTCCGGTCAAAATATAATTATGCTTAGATATCGAAGCAATTTTCGGATTTGGAGACAATCATGGCCATTTCAGTGGAACCTTTGTCCAAAGCCATTGGCGCGCGGGTGACCGGCGTAGATTTGCGCGGTGGGCTCGATGACGCGGTGATGAATAAAATTCGCGCGGCGTGGCTCGATAATTTCGTGATCGTGATCCCGGGCCAGGATTTGTCGGGCGACGACCAGATCGCCTTCACCGAATGGTTCGGCCCCCGCCAGGTGGTACGGACCGTGAAGGTGGTTGACGAGGGGCCGCAGAATTTCATGTATGTCGCCAACAAAAAGATCGACGGCATGGACGGCGTTCTGCCGGAAGGCGAAATGCAGTTCCATACCGACCAGTGTTACTACGAGAACCCGTCGCGGGCGACGATCCTGTTCGCGATCGAAATTCCCGCGGAGGGCGGAAATACCCGGTTCGCCAACGCCTACCGCGCCTATGAATCGCTGGACGACTCGATGAAAGTCCGGCTGAAGAGCCTGACGGCGCTGAATGTCTATGACTATGACGCGAACTCCACGGTCAAAACCAAAGAAAGTTCAGCCGACGCACCGCGCTACGCGCACCCGATGGTGATCCGGCACCCTGAAACCGGGCGCGAAGTGCTCTATATCAACCGGCTGATGACCGACTACATCGTCGGCATGGACCGCGCCGAAAGCGATGCGTTGCTCGAAGAACTGTTTCAGGTGCTCGAAGATCCGGCGCACTGGTACGAACATGTGTGGGCGCCGGGCGATATGGTGATGTGGGACAATATGTGTACGCTGCATGCCCGCACCTGGTTCGATCCGGCGCAATCGCGTGTGCTGCGCCGGACCTCGGTGGCTGGTCAGGCGCCGGTGGCGGCGTTCGCGACGGCTGCGTGAAGTGTCAGGAGACGCT
>Ga0115002_10008637_pt1 | contig 11252 bp, 11 predicted proteins | sample ArcticOcean_MG_C_8_FD_89576 | JGI IMG/M metagenome (GOLD analysis project Ga0115002, IMG submission 89576) | Marine microbial communities from western Arctic Ocean - ArcticOcean_MG_CB11_86 | ecosystem: Environmental > Aquatic > Marine > Oceanic | place: Arctic Ocean: Canada Basin | collected... | reverse complement strand
CGACTTTGTACATACTTCTGCCTATGGTCAGTGGGGAAAGGTAATGGTTGAACTGGTACGTCAGGAGGACGAAAGTCCGAATACGCCGTTCAGGGACATGTACACCAGAGATCAGGAAGGGTTGCACCACACGGCGATCTTTGTTGACGACTTTGACACTGCGGTCAGGCAGTTTGACGACTCGGGACTGGCTCTTGCTACCAGATGCAAGACAAAAACCGGGGGTGTTGAGTTTGGGTTTATCGACGCGACGGCGACATTGGGTCACATGATTGAGATCTACGAATCCAGCCCAACATTACTTGATTTCTACGAGCTGGTGAGAGTCATGTCGATTGACTGGGACGGTAAAGAACTATTTGCCGCCCCCAGGTAACGAGCGCCGGTATCACTAGGACCCTGCGCCAAGCGTCACTGCGCGATTCTTTTCTTCCAACTCCGCTCTCATTTCCGCGTGTCGTTCTTCAGTGATCGGGTAATTCCAGATTATTGCACAGGCGCTCAGGTAGAAAATCGATGGGAACATCGCAAACAGGAACTTAAGTCCCCACAGCTGCATCGGGGTGTTGAGTGCCGGCTCCATCGTGTTGAACCCGATGAGGGCCAGGGCAAAGAGTCCAATGCTGCTACCAATAGACGCCGCCGCTTTATAGGTAAAAGAATAGGTTGAGAAAAACAGCGCTGCCCTGTTCTCCCCGGTCGTCAGGGTATCAAGGTCAATCACGTCGGCCTTCATTGAGTTCGGCAATGCAGCAAATCCACCTGCAGCGAAGCCTGTCACGATGGTAATGGGCAGCATGTACCAGAAGTCTCCCTCGCCAAGGAACAGATAAAATGGATGTGCCAACCCAATCAGCGTGAAACAACCGACATAAGCCCTGTGCTTCCCGATCTTAGTGGACAGCCATACCCAGAATGGAACCGCAGCCATATTCGAGAGGTAGAAAAAAGTCAGCATGTAGATGGCTTTGTCTTCGGCGTCAAGAACGTAGGTAATAAAAAAGAGGTAAAGCGGGGTTGTTATCGATAGCGCTGTTGAGCTCACCATGAAGGCGATGATCAATCGCAGAAAAGGCTTATTGCTGACCATCAGCTTCAAACCTTCCATGATCGGTGTGCGCGAACTAACGTACTCAGTCGGCTCGGGCACCTTTGTCACTGTAAAAAACACACAAATAGGCATGATCACCAGCATCGTGATTCCAACAACCTGTAGCACCGCTGAAGTACCCGTCATCGCGAAGAAAAAGGCGGCAATGACTGGGCCCAGCTGTGCCGCAAGACTCCCGACCACGCCCATCATCGATCTGACGCCAGTGATCTTTGATCGCTCGTTATAATCTGGTGAAAGTTCCGCCGCCCACGCGTAATAAGGGATGATCATCATCGTCGTGGCAATCGACAGGACAAACATCCATATGCCCATGTGCCAGGGTCCAGCGCCTTGCGGCGGCAGAAACAACTGGTACACCGACAACATCATGATTGGCGTCGAGAGTACAATCCAGAAACGCCGCCTCCCCCAGGGTGTTGGAAACCGATCTGTTATATACCCAAAAAACGGGTCCGTAAAAACATCACTGACCCGGACAGCCAGCATGATCATCGCAGCGAGGCCCAGCGACACTCCCATCTCTCCGGTATAGTACATAGGAATAAACACAACGACAGGGAACAGCGACATTGTGATCGGAAGATCAGTAAGTCCGTAATAGAAGAGTGTCTTGTTCTTAAGCGCCATAGGTTCAGCCCGCTAGTCGATGTCCCTGGATACAGTCTTCAACAAGATCACACATCAAGGCAGGGCAACAACCAACATCAATATGAGTGCTACCGGGTTCAAAGCCGCATCCATGGGAAATACATCTGCGATTCCACCCGACCGTGGTCACTAAAGACGCTCGATCGACACGGTTGTGTAGTCAGTCGTCGAGGGGTAGCACCAGACGAACCAGACGCTTAGCAGTCATCCCAAATCAAACGCCTGCTCAAGTTCATTCGCTCGACACACCCAGGCTTCATCAAACTCCGGGCGCCAGGCACGACCCACAATTTCTTTTACGGCAATAGCAAAGGCATCGAATAGTTGACGATACATCTTGCTTTGAACGCTATAGGCGGTCTTGTGATTATTGTATTCAAACGCCACGTATACAGACTCTGCCCCAAGGTCGTCTACCATTAACAGGCGAGTGACTTCTTCCAGCATCCGTCCGAGCGTCAATTCATCCATGTGGGTCATCAGCTCTTCTGCGCCCGGATTCATGCGAAAGAAATGCTCGTAAACCCTTGCGTAGATATCCGCATCGGTCTCACTGAGCAATTCCAGGGATTCTGCAATAAGATCGTTCATCAATTCGCTTCTGCTTACGATAATCGCTCCTTATAATACTTTCTTTAATCAAAAAAGGCCTGATCTATGGCAAGGAAACAATCACGAGTGCTGGTACAACAGAAAATAGCCGCAGCCTCACTCTCCGGGGTCGTTCTGGCCGCAGCAGCGTATCTATTCTGGATGACCGTAGACGATGCGCCACAAGGTGAATTCATCGAGGGTGAACACTACCTGTTGATAGAGAATCCACGAAGGATTCGGTCCGACCAGATCGAGGTGATGGAGTTTTTCGGCTACGCCTGCATCCATTGCTACAACTTTGACCCTATTCTGGCTGATTGGGTCCAGGAAAAGGGCGGTTCCATTAAATTCATACAGACACCCGCCATATCCAGCAAATACTGGCGCCTGCTCGGCCAAAACTTCCTGACTTACCAGGAATTAGGAGAACATGACAAATACCATACGCCTTTTTTCAGGGCCGTACACACTGGCGGAAGAGCATTCACGGATCAGGAAAGCCTGTCAGAATTCTATGAACAACTGGGCGGAGAGAAGCAGGCTTATATAAACGCCTTCAATTCAGTCGGGGTTGCTTCAGAACTCTCCAAGGCAGACAGCATGGCTCGCCGATTGAAAGTTGCCATGGTCCCTTCCATCGTGATTCAGGGAAAATACCTGGTGCGTACTTCAGGCAGTGTCGGTCCTAAACGAATGCTGGACGTGATGGACTACCTGCTGGCGAAAGAGCTGGCTGAACACTCGAACAACGAGTCCCAGAAGGAAACGCAGAAGAACTAGCCAGAAATGTTGAGCCTGCTATCAGGGTCAAAGCGTTTGATTTTAATTCAGGCCCGTCAGCTTTTCACAGGACATCGACCGATTACAGGTAGCATTTCACTTCTAATCGCTTAATCGCTGATTTTTTTGTGAAGGTGTGGCATTGAACTCGGATCTTTGGGATCGAGAAATCTTTTCTCGGTACCGGTACGAGTAACGTTCTCGTAAGTACCATCGTAGCGTTTCTCAAGCTTGGTGAACCCCAGGTTTTTTAATTCGCTGTTACCAGCCGGTGTATTAGCCATCGGTGCCGTGGTAATGATTTTCCTAACGGGCGAGCCCTCATCCGTCTCACCTATATCCGTGCCGGTCAATTGACACAATTCAGCCCAACTGGTCACCAGCTCAGAGATACTATGGACCACCTCAACGGTCTGCCCATTCGCATCACAATAGTAATCGTATCTTGCCAAGCGTTAACTCCTTTACGATCCAAACCGATATCGGATCTTCAGCACCAGGTAATCACCCAGCGGGTCATCATACCCATCAGAGAAGGTATCTGAGAAGCTCTTTAGCGCTGAGCCTTCATCAACCAACCGGGTATAGACCAGAAACAAATCTGATAACGGCGCTATCTCCCACCGGTACCGCAACTGAAGCGTCATCTGCGACAAACTGAAACTGTCTGTGGGACCTTCTGGTTTGGCGGTTGGAATCAGATCACCCGGATTGCCCGGGACCAGATAGAACTTGTCTTCCTTCGCCCGTACCCCGACCCATTGAACCGAGAACCGTAATTGCTGTTTCGCAGACAGGAAGTAGTCTGCACTGATCCTTGGAGACCATTCTTCCGCCTGAAATGTGGTGAAGTTGCGATCTTCCTGATAGAGCAGCCAGCCATCGCGATTTCGGTATCCAAATTTCGCTGATAGTGCGAACCGGTCGCTGGGTCGCCAGTTCGCGATAAGTTTGACGAAGTCTGTTCCGCCACCAAGGTCTTCTTGACTATAACCGGCGCCGATAGCATAACTGAATGGTTGGGACGAATCTGATTCCCAAATAAAACCACCAAAGTGACGCCTGGCCAATCGATAAGCGCCGTTACCAAAACTGTTCAGATCATCATAGTACTCGGGATTAAAACTGGCGCGAAACGTCAATTTAGACAGGTTTTCAAACGTCATGCGGTTTGAAACAAATACTGCACCACCGGTGAACAAGCCATCACGGTTACGCTGCACAAAACCGCGAATATCGAACTCATTGTTACGAGCCCAACTGACATTTGAATTCTGGCGTACATGGGCAGTACGAATTCTGAAATTGTCTTTTCTGGAAAGAAACCCTAAGTCATTAAGATCAACATGATCATCCAGGTATTCAATGCCGACCCGCTGGACCACGCCCTGCCGGAATGTGTACTCAAGGTCAATAAATCCACCGAATCCGGTATCTACATCATCGATATCCGACATAAACATCTGGCTATCGAGCTTCCATTTACCATCCTCTGACAGGTAATGAGCATCGACGCCATGAGTTTTTGCATCTCTTCGATCATTTAGGGTAGCCGTAGTCATTACGCCTACGGCCTTGTAACTTCCTCCTGGTGCATCTTCTAGCAATACCCTCGCGATACCATAATCACTCGTCTCAGCCGCCAGGTGGAAAGGGTCTCCCGATCGCTTAGCATCAAACTCAAAATCATCTTCGAACGCCGCAAGTAGACCATACCGCAAGGGTCCCGACTGACCGGTCACTTTTACTGCACCGATCAAATCTACTGGTTGGCGCAACTCGCGCTCATGAATCGTGATATCCGAACCCGTCACCGGTTCCAACGGTCGCCCACCAATACGTCGGGTATTAACCATCGTGGTTGGGGCACCGCCACTTCCTACGCCATCCCCCCGAGTATCTGCTCGGGGGGATGTGACAAAAATCCCCTGTCCTTCAAGAAAAAATAATCGTTTTTCGGGAAAAAAAGTCTCTGTCGCCGACAGGTTTACAACCACCTCATCAGATTCGACTGCGCCGAAATCAGGATTGACGGTCGCGGTTAACTGGAAGTTTGAAGAAGGCCGCCAGAAAAAGTCTGCACCGGTTTTGTAGCGAACCTGATCATCAACCCTGTCCTGGGTCACCGCCGTAAAAGGGAAGATACTGAACTGTTGCTTTGGGTTAACGCCAGAGACCCTCAAGCTTTGTAGTTCGGAAATGAATTTGGGTTTGGTTTTCGGCAATGCCGGCCAGCCATAGCGCTCATCGACATAGGCAACTTTTCGAGACATGTAGAGCCCAAGACGACGATGCTCGTCCACACTCGGCATAGCCACCGATCCCCAGGGAATGTGAATCTCGCCTGACCAGCCATGGCTGGTTAGCTGACTAGCACCTCTCCAGGCACCATCCCACTCGCTGGAGAAATTCTTCTCCGGCAAGAGCGTGCCGTCCATCAGGGAATCACCCAGGTTCAGACCAAACCAGTAGCCGTAGCGCCCTTCACCCGAGGTATCCAGCGTTACGTTGATAGAGTCTCGATTCAGGTCCCGATTATCCCTGCCGGACAATCGGGAAATGATTGTTTCAGCAGGTTGCTCCATGTCGATACCGAAATAAAGACCAGTGTTATCGTAGAAAATTCGAACCCGAGTTGCATGAACGCCGTCTGCAAGTGTATCCGGGTCGATGACAACAAACTCATCATAGGCTGTCAGATGACCCCAGGCATCTTCATCCAAATAGCCGTCGATTTTAATGGATGCGTCCTCAACCCTCTCTAGAACAAGCGTTTCTTCTGGGCCTATTTCAACCACCATGTTGCTGAGGAGCGAGTCAGAAAATGCTGGCGCGCACAAAAAGGCTAGAACAACGAATAATGTTTTTTTCATTGGATGTGTCTGCTACCGAGGTGCTGGGCCGGGAAACTGTTCTCGGAGTAACCTTTTCAAAACCTTGCCATTAGCATTTCTGGGAATAACATCGATAAACGTAGCTCCAACCGGGAGTTTGAATCGCGCAAGCTTGCCGTTACAGTGGTCAACAACATCAGAATCTGTGAGTGATTCACCTTTCCTGACAACAATGGCATAGGGTGACTCGCCCCATTTCTCACTCGGTTGTCCGATAACAGCCACCTCGGACACATTCGGATGGCTAAGGATGACATTCTCAATTTCCGCCGGATAAACATTCTCACCACCAGAGATGATCATGTCCTTGATCCTGTCCTGGATATAGACATATCCGTCTTCGTCGATTGTTGCCACGTCACCCGTTCGGAGCCAGCCATCCTGGGTAATGGTCTCCGCAGTAGCCTCCGGGCGATTCCAGTACTCCTTCATGATATGTCTGCCACGAACCCAGACCTCGCCCTGCTCATGGTGCGCGGCATCGGAACCATCCTCAGTCACAATCCTGATATCCGTATGGAAAAACCCCCGGCCGGTTGAGCCTATCTTTGCGATCGCATCTTTCCCTGTGATAAGACACGCAGGCCCACAGGTTTCGGTGAGGCCATAGATCTGGTGGATGTCTATCTCTAAATCAGCGTATTGCTGGATAAGACTTACCGGTAGCGGCGATGCGCCACTTTGAATCCAGCGAAGTGAAGAATAGTCGTATTTCTCCCGCCCCTCTACTTGAATCATAAAGTTCAACATTGCCGGGACAAGCAGAGCAGTTGTGATTGCCTCTTCCTCAAACAATTCCCACGCACGGACAGGGTCAAATTCGCGCATCACAACACTTGTCGTGCCATTGTAAACATTCAATGTGATAGGCGTCAGAGAACCGACATGAAACATGGGTAACGCTGCGAGATATTTGTCCCCCGCATGCACGTCTGCTGTCGCCATAAAGGTAATAAGCGCCCAAATAGTTGTTGAATGAGTATGGACAACGCCCTTGGGTAGCCCAGTGGTTCCGGAGGTATACATAATGTAGAGCAGGTCATCATCTACTGCAGTAATTTCCGGCTCTACAGTGGATGATGCCTGACGCAGCGACTCGTATTTATCTGAAAAACCAGATGTACCACCATCCATACCGTCGGAATGAAGCCAGCATTCGATATCCGTTTTGTCACCTCGACCATGGAGGTCTGCAGCCAGGTCAACAAACTCATCACCAAACAACAACACCGTCGAACCGCTATCTTTTATAATGAATTCCAGTTCATCCGCGACCAGCCGCCAGTTAAGCGGAACCACTACTCCACCAATTTTGGCGATAGCGAAATACGCTTCAAAGAACTCAGCACTGTTCATCATCATGATGGCAACGCGGTCGCCTTTCGCTACTCCTTTCGACACAAGCATGTTGGCGACCTGATTACAACGAGAGTCCAATTCTCTAAACGTTAGCCGAAGACCAGATTTACTATCGACATAGGCTTCGGTCGACCCGCTTAGCTGAGCCCTTTTGCTTAATATCAATCCAATGTTATTTTCCATTCTTCCCTCTGCTGAAAATTATACTGGTTGGTTCGCAACGTATCGCCTCTTTCCCAGTGACCACTACACAGCCGCATTTCACGAGCCTGCAGGCTAACACGAAATTTTAAGCGGTTCCGACCGTCAGGGCGATAAAAGCGCGTTAAGAAACACCACATTGATCATCGACTCAATGAAAGCCACGAATCCAGCGCCTCACATGAAAGCGCCGATAGCCAAAATCCCCACCGCGGGAAGCCGAGACGTTAACCAACCATCTGGAATGCTCAATTTATTTCTTTGTGTTTGTCATCAACGGATTAAACCAGGGCAAGAAATTCTTGCCTGGAGGGCTGGCCGCTCATTAAGTTCACAAGGTGCCGGCCGCACTGGCTGCTCTCAGATGTCCCTATCTATCAGCTCTAAACGAACGTTTTATCAGCCTCGGCCAGAATTGCCGCCAGCGTCGATCGATGCACCTTGATCTCGTCAACGTTCAGACCTTCCAGGGAATGAGGAAACTTCAACCACTGCTCAGTCTCATGCAGGAAATAGTCAGGCACGCGACCAGAAAGATTCCGGACTGGTTTGTAGTACGGTACCGCGATCCTGATATCTTCCGGCATATTAAGCCTCGCCTTTTCCCGCAGGTGATCAATAACAGCTTCTATACTGCGACCGGTATCAAACACATCATCGACAATCAAAACGCTGTCATCATGACTGACGTTCTTGATCAGGTAGTTCATTGAGAACACCTGAACCTCGTCATCACGACCATCAATTCCCTGATAGGAGGCCGTTCGAATAGCAATGTGGTCAGCATCAATACCACGTGCCTTGAGCATTTCCTGAACTGCAACACCTATGGGCGCCCCGCCTCTCCAAATGGCAACGATAAACGTCGGCTGAAATCCGGAATCAGCAACCATCGCCCCTAGCTGCCAACTGTCTTCTAACAAGGTCTGTGCATCGAGATAAAGTTTTTCCGTCACTGAGCTGGTATTCTCCATTCTAAGTATAGCAACAGCGTAAAGTGAGTCGGTTGTGAGAAACAAGCAGTTTCTGACTGAACAGGACATTATGGAAGATAGCTTTCGGCTCGGTGTCCGAATTTTTAACTCGGGCTTCAGGCCAACGTTCATTGTCGGATTATGGAGAGGGGGCAGCACCGTTGGGATCTACGTCCAGGAGTGTTTGCAAACTCTTGGCGTCATAACCAATCATATTTCCATAAGAACCTCCTATGAGGGCCTGAGTGCCTATAACAAGACAGTTAACACCCCGGACCGACAAGTTCGTGTTCACGGCACCCAGTACCTGCTGGAAAACCTTAATACGATTGATAACCTGTTAATCGTCGATGACGTGTTCAGCACCGGCATGAATGTTCAAGCCGTCATCTCCAGGCTGCAATCACGTCTAAAACGAAATACGCCACAAGCCCTCAAGGTTGCCGCTCTGTGGTACAAACCAGCATCACGTCGAACTGAGCGAGCCCCAGACTATTTCCAGCATGAAACCGATGACTGGCTGGTATTGCCCTACGAGTTAACCGGCCTCTCATCGTCAGAGCTTGAACAACACAAACCCAGCGCTTTTGAGCTCCTAAGGGATCATGTTAGCTAGACGCGGATTTTTAGCAGCAGCTGCGATATTTAATCGTGGCATCTGCAAATACAAACGAGGACAGGTCCAGGTTGAACTGGAAGAAGCTGAGCTTCTGGGTGTGACTCACTTTCAATCCAGCCAGGCCGGCAAGATAAGAGCTGCCGAGTCCATCAATGCTGAGAGATTTTTCCAGGAATACTTCAGTGTGTTTTCAAACCACGACAGCAGTTCAGCCGGACAAACGTCCTGATGTCGGTCGCCGTCATTATCGTTAATTACAACAGCGGAGCACTGCTCGACCGATGCCTGCAATCCCTGCTAGCCCAAACCCTTTGTGCCGACGAACTGGTCGTCGTGGACAACGCATCGACTGATGCAGAATCACAAAGCATTCTTGACGCAATTACAACGGCGACCATTCTCAGAAGTGAAACAAACCTTGGGTATGGTGGGGCAATAAACCTGGCTGTCCGGAAGATCGACACCACCGATTACATTGTGTGCCTGAACCCGGACGCCTTCCCTGAACCCGATTGGCTGGAGGCCATGGTAAATGCCGCAGACAGTCACCCTGACTATGGCTCCTTTGCATCCCTAATGCTGAGGGAAGATGACACCTCTGTCGTAGACGGCGCAGGAGACGAACTTCATTTCACGGGTATCCCCTGGCGGCGCTTCCATCAACGGAAGCTGCATGACAATCTTCAAACAGAACCGGTATTCAGCGCATGTGCGGGTGCGGCCCTTTATCGAACAGTTTTGTTCAATCAGCTTGGCGGCTTCGACGACGTGTACTTTATGTATGTTGAAGACATCGATCTTGGCTTCCGACTTCAGCTAGCAGGTTATCCCTGTCTTTTCGTGAGAGACGCCATCGTCCATCACATCGGCTCTGCCGTCACCGGTGAAGGCAGTGATTTCTCTGTTTATTTTGGGCACCGGAATCTCGTTTACTGTTACTTCAAGAACATGCCGCTTTTACTATTACTCACCACGCTACCCTTTCATATACTGGCGAATCTGGTCACCCTGATAGTGCTTGCTGTAAAAGGCCGTGGTGGCGCGATTGGGAAAGCTAAGTTGGATGCCCTTAAAAAACTACCATCGGCTATCCGGGCAAGAAATAACGTATCCAGAAAGGTTTCAAGTCGAGACATCTGGAAACTGTTGAATAAATCCATTACACAATAATAGTTTGGACTTCCGCCCAGACCTACTGTCAAGGAAGGGTCCATGGCCGAAGGTCATCATAAACTGGTTCGACATTATATTTAGAAAATGCCAATGCCACTTATTCCTTTCAGCCTGCCGTTACACCTAACGGCGACTCTGTGGACCTTGTCGGTTTTCTCTCCTCGAGGTTCGGGAAAGAAGATATCCCAAGTAAAACTTAATGCTATCAAGTGAGTGCAGTCAGCACTGATAGCCCACAAAGGTGCCAATCGTAGTATATCCGTCTGGTATATATGGCGCCTGCTTTCAATACTCGGTAAGAACTCGTCTTTCAGGTAGTATTGCGGCGTATCCTAAGGAAAAAACATGACTCAAAAACTATATGTCCATATAGGGCTTCATAAAACAGGTAGCACCTTGATACAGAATTTTTGTACGGAGAACAGAAACCTTCTTGCCAGCCAAGGTATTTGCTATCCACAATCAGCCACTAAATGGAACGGCCATCATCTGCTTGCCTGGTCCTTCGGAATCAAACATCCAAACTACAGCGAAGCAGATGGGTCAACTGAAGAACTTACAAAGGCTATCAGGGAAGAAGCCGATGGCTCTGACATTTTGATAAGTTCAGAAGATTTTGAGTTCATGGGCGCTTTAGAAATGAAAACACTGCGTCAAAATTCAAGGAGTATGAAATAAAAATTATCGCCTATCTCAGAAGGCAGGACAGCTATCTGGAATCTGAATACGCCCAACATGTTCGGATGGAATCTACACAATTTTGAGGTGACATTAGAGACTTCTACATGAAATTCGATTTCATGCAGAGATATAACTACCTCGCCCTGCTACGCCTCTGGGAAAGCCACTTTGACAATAAGGCGATCGTTGCAAGACCGTTTCAGCGTTCCCAGTTT
>Ga0115002_10008636_pt1 | contig 11252 bp, 8 predicted proteins | sample ArcticOcean_MG_C_8_FD_89576 | JGI IMG/M metagenome (GOLD analysis project Ga0115002, IMG submission 89576) | Marine microbial communities from western Arctic Ocean - ArcticOcean_MG_CB11_86 | ecosystem: Environmental > Aquatic > Marine > Oceanic | place: Arctic Ocean: Canada Basin | collected... | reverse complement strand
CAAATCAAGGAGGGATTCATCATGAGAATCCAGTCAATCGCAATTGCAATCACTGCCGTTTTTATGGTGTCGCAGGCCTCGGCATTCTTCGTATGGGACGGCGCCGGCGATCCGGCAGCCAACGGTTTTACGGCGGGGGGCGGCGATCCGGCCTCGATCTGGTCCTTTGATACGCCGTCGGCGGGATTTCTGAAACAGAACACTGGCATCGGTCAGTCCGGAAATCTGGATCTTATTACCGCGTCAGAGGAACTGGTCTATGCCGGTGGCTGGTCCGTCGAGTTTGGCCTCGAGGTCATCAGCAGCCCGGGACAAACGAGTTATGCCGTATTCAGTTCGGCGACGGATGACGCCGGCGGTGTCCTGGTCAGACACAGCCCGACGGAAGTGCGGATATCGAAACCGAGCGAAAGCACACATCTCGACGTGGCCATCTCACCCGGGCCGCATGTGTTTCGGTTCAGCCGACCGCCAGGTGCCTCGTATATCAGCGTCTTTATTGATGGCGTACTGGCCCACGGCGTGCGCGGTGACGATGCCGCGTTCGGGCCAAGTCGTCTGGTTTTCGGTGACGGTACCGGTGGCCAGGACGGTGAAGCGATCTGGGACTACCTCATGACCAACGGCAACACCAGCACCGCGATCACCGCTCTTGGGCAGGCAGAGGAAGATGCGGCCGCCGGGTCTTCCGCTTTGCTGTCCTGCGAGTCCGACCTCGCCACGTGTCAGGCCGACCTCGCGTCCCTCGCCACCTGCGCGTCGGACCTCGCTGACTGCCTGGCGGACTGTGCCACGTGTGCCGAGCTCGAAACGGGCATTGTCGATGCTGTCTGCAACGTCCTCGCCCCCTATCCCGCGACGTCCCCGCAGGCGTTGGAAGATGCGGTGACAGCCCTGGCGAATTCGGTGCTGGACAACGCCAACATCTGCGACACCGATGCGGCGACCTGCCTGGCGACGATCATCGGCAACCTGCCGTTGAAATAAAAAGCGCGGTGCCTGCGGGTGCCGTGCTTTTTGTTGCACCGATTTGACTTCGAACGGACACGGTGTTCCGTTCTGCCATGACCGCTGCCCAGCTCGAACAGAAAGCATTGCGCCTTCAGGCGATCATCGAGGAGCATACCCTGCAGGCGCATGGGATGGTGCCGACGTTGGTGCGCCGCGACGATTACCAGTTACCGACGGCCGAAGACTACGTGGGCATGGAACCGCACCGCCACCTGCAGGGCAAGTCCGAGGCGGAGCTGGGACTGCCGCCGATGCACGTGTGGCGCGCCTGGGAGAACACCTCTGCGGACACCGCATTCTACCTCGGCGCCGCCAGCCGCAAATACCGCTGCACGCAGGATGCTGCCGACCTCGCTGTCGCCCGCCGCACCTTCCGCGCCTTGAAACATATCTATGATATCGGTGCCGAATTCGACGAGCCCGGGTTCCTGACCAAGCCATATGGTGGCGTTGCCTCCACCCAGACCTCCGGCGACCAGCTGCAGTGCGTGACAATGGGGCTCGAGGCGTTTCGCGATCTGGCTGATGCCGACGAAGCCGCGATCATGGACGAAATGTTCGTCGGCTTCGCGGATTACCTTATCCGTCACCAATACCGCCCGAAGCCCGGCGGCTATTTTGCTGTCACCTGGGGACCGTGGGACTGGGACAACGCTGGCTGGGGGCATGTCCTGATCTACGTGCCGGTTCTGCTGCGCGCCTGGCAGGCAACCGGCGAGTCGCGATACCGGGAACAGGTCGACAGGCTCTATCACGCCTGCCGTAACGATACCCGCTACACCAGTGAACGCCGGTACACATTCGGCTGCGCCCATCGCATGCTGTATCTGCCGGCACTGATGATGGAGCTGGAGCCGGAGCGGGAAGCGAAGTGGCGGGAGATCATGACCGGCGAATTCCGCACGATCGGCCCCGGCATCCTCGACGACGGCACGTCCTATATGAGCGTCGCCATCGATCCTGACAGCGGCGAGGTATCCCCGGTCAAGACGGCGTGGGGCCTTGCAGTGCGCACCGGACGCTACACGATTTTCGGCTGGGGCTGCGTCTACACGCAGCATTGTCTGCCGAATGAAGATATGGTACGTGTTGCGAAACGGATTCTCGAAAACCAGGATCTCGACACGTTCCACTTCATCATGCCCGCCGACCCCGACGACGAGCTGCCATCCAACTGGCGGCTCGAAGGGGAGCTGCTCGATCACGACTCGCTTGTCGGTTGGCTCGTCATGTACTGGGAAGGACGGTGGCGGGGGTACTGGTAGGAGGAGGTTCCAGGTTTCAGTGTCTGGTATCGACGGGCGTCGACTCTCGTCGATTCTGGTCGATGCCAGTCGAGGGATAGTGGAGGAAAATTATGCTGACTGACGAGCAAATCGAATCATTTCATCGCGACGGGTATCTGGTCGTCCGGAATGCCGTAGATCCGGACACACTGGCGCGGCTGCAGGACGAGACGGCGCGGCTGCAGGACGAGTCCGAGAGCTCCGACGAATCGGACGATCGCTTTGTATTCCAGTCGATCGAGGACGGGCGACGGCTGGAGCGCATCAATCATCCTGTGGCCGTGGCGCCGCTGTACTGGGAATTCGCGACATCCGCCGCTGTACTGGACATCGTGGACGGTCTGATCGGCAGCGACATCTCTTTTCATCATTCCAAGATCAACCTGAAACAGCCCGGCGGCGGTGCTGAGATCGGCTGGCACCAGGACTATGCTTTTTTCCCGCACACGAACTACGACCTGCTCGCCTGCGGTGTCGCACTCGACGCGGCGAGCGCGGAGAATGGCTGCCTCATGGTTGTCCCCGGCAGTCACACTGGGTCTATCTACTCTCACCGGGAACTGGACGGCGACTTCGTCGGTCTCATCCCGAACACCAGTGTAGAGGGTTCGTGGGCCGACGACGCGGTGCGGGTCGAGCTGCAGCCCGGCGACATGAGCATTCACCATTGCCGTACGATTCATGGGTCGACCGCCAATACGAGTAACGCAGGGCGGCGGTTGCTGATCATGCAGTACAGCGCCACCGATGCCCTGCCTTTCCAGCCGAAACCGAAGATCAACGAATACAATGACACCGTCGTGCGCGGCGCACCCCGTATCCACGCGCGCATGACGGAGTCCGCAACCATCGAGCTCCGCGGTGTCCCCGCCCCGGGCGGCGGCTCCATCTTCACCGTCCAACAAAAATGAACACGTCCAGGAAAATTCTCTGTGCAACGCTGTTTATCGCCGTCGCCGTGGCCGCCGGCCCGGTCGTCTGGGACGGCAGCGGCAGCCCGGCATCTGCGGGCTTCGCAACGGGCGGCAATCAGGAGGCGACGGTCTTCAAATACGGCACACCGGAACCGGGACTGACGAAGCAGTTCAGCAAGGGTGATCCTTCCTGCCACTTCTCCTACGCCAGCGAGCAACAGTTTCAGCGAGCCGCGGGCTGGCACGTGGAATGGCGGGTCGATGTCAAGTCAGCATCGGGCAGCGACGGTTTCGGTGTGAGTGTGGTAGCGCAGGACGAATTCGGCGGTGTCGGGATTCTGCACACCGCCAGCGCGATCCACATCTATCCCGCCGATTTCAATAACCACACACACGGGCCGGGCGGCGAGATCGCGAAAGTCCCGATAGCTGCCGGATTCCATCGTTACGAGGCCACGGTCGCGCCGGGTAGTGATTTTGTCTCAGTGCTGGTCGACGGTACGCCCGTCGCCCACATCGAGGCGGACCGGCGAGACGGGCAGCCACGGCTCACCTTCGGCGACGGCGGCCGGAGCGGCAGCGACGCGATCTGGGACTATGTCTACATCAACAAATCAGCGCCGCCGGAAAAATCGCTGAGACCGGCCGAGGCGGTCAAGCGGTTCGTCAATGTCACGCAGGAGCTGGGTCTCGAGGGTATTGGCGATGCCAACGGCGCCTGGATTGACTACAACGCCGACGGCTGGGTGGACGTACAGACGAACACCGGGCTGTGGCGCAACGAAGAAGGCAAACGCTTTGTTATGGTCGGACCGGCGAGCGGCCAGGGCGGGGTCGGCGATTTCAACAACAACGGGTACCCCGGCTTCTTCAATGCGCTCAACGGTATCGTCGAGTTCGGCACCGCAAAGGGGCTGGTCACCGTCACTGAGCTGCGTCAGCGTCCCCATGGCGTCAGCGATGCCGGTGCCCTGCTCGACTTCGACGGCGACGGACTCCTCGACATCTACTGGGCCGGCTACGAGGACTGGGGCAACGTCGCGGGGTATCCCGACGGACTCTACCACAACGTCGACGGCAACAGTTTTAAACTGAACTGGGCCACAGAGGGCTTCCCGTACGCCTCGCATGCCGTCACCGTGTGCGACTTCGACCAGGACGGCGACACCGACATCTATGTCACCAACTACCGGCTGCAGCCGAATCTGCTGTGGATCAACCAGAACGGAGACGGGTTTGTCGAGAGCGCCGGTGAATACGGTGTGATCGCGGACAGCGGCCACGGCATTGGATCGGCATGGGGCGACATCGATAACGACGGCGACTTCGACCTCTTCGCCGGCAACTTCGCGCATGCCGGCCAGCCCCAATCGGTCTTCCTGCGCAACAAAGGCGAGGCCGGCGATTTTCACTTCGAGAGCCTCGGTTCCTGCGGTGTGCACTATCAGGAATCCTACGGTTCCCCGGCCCTCGGCGACTACGACAACGACGGTGATCTCGATCTCTTCTTCACGACTGTATACAGTGGCGACAGCCCGGTGCTCTTCCGCAACGACACGCCGCCCGGCCGCAGATTCCGCTTCAATGACGTCACGAAAGAAGAAGGGCTGGCACGCCTCGGCCCGACCAAGCAGGCGGCGTGGGGCGACTTCGACAACGACGGCGACCTCGATCTGCTCACCGGCGGCATGCTGCTGCGCAACAGTACATTGTCTCCTGCCGACCCCGAGCATTTTGAAGGAAAACGCTCGGGGTCACAATCGGCGACCAACTGGCTGAAGGTGCGGCTCGAGGGTGCCCGTTCGCAGACAGGGCAGTCGGTCAACCGCTCCGCGATCGGAGCGCAGGTGCGACTGCGCCCCGCTGCCTTCGTTCCCAACCCCGGCATCCTGTCGCGCCAGGTCGAGAGTACCACCGGCCGCGGCAACACCAATGACCTGACCCTCCACTTCGGTCTCGGCGATCTCACCGGCGACGTCCAGCTCGAAATCACGTGGCCCTTCACGGACGACAAGCAGATTGTCACCACACCGGTGAACCGCCTGGTCGTTTACCGACTCACGCCGGTCCGTACGAATCCCGCCGACGCGCCATGAAGATCGTTGACGTTCGCATCCACAAGATTATCGTGCCGATGAAACCGGACACGGTGCATTCGACCGGCGTCGACGACAAGCTGTGCGCACCCGATCCCGAGACCGGACGCAGTCTGAGTTTCTGGGAGTTCCCGAAATGGATCATCGAACTGGTCGCCGACAACGGCCTGATCGGTCTCGGCGAGCCGCGCCGCGGTGATCTGCTCGAGCCGTTGCAGACGTACGCTGACCTGATCGTCGGCAAAACGCTGCCGGAACTGCCTGTCGGCAACCTGCCCCTGCCGCACTCGGATGACTACGAATCGTACATCATCTATGAAGCGTACGAAATGGCGTGGCTCGACCTGCTGGGCAAACACCTGGGGGTGCCGGTGCATCATCTGCTCGGCGGCAAGCTGATCGACCGCGTGCCGGTCGATTACTGGATGGGGCGAGCAACGCCGGAAGAGACCGCACGACGCATCGGCCTGGCACTCGAGCTCGGCTTTCGCGGGGTCAAGATGAAGTGCGCATACGGCGACCCAATCGCTGAAAGAGTAAAGGCGGTGAGGGACTGCGCACCTCATTTCTCCATCGTTTGCGATCCCAACGAACGCTTCGAAACGATCGAGCAGACCGTCGAGATCTCCCGCACACTGGAAGGCTTCGACAACATCATCTTCGAAAGTCCCGTGCCGCAGAGCCGCCTCGCCTGGTACGTCGAGCTGCGGCAGATAGTGCCGCAGAAGATCGCCCTGCATCTGACCTCGATCACCGAACTGATCCCCGCCCTCCGCGCTGACGCCGCCGATTACTACAACCTGCTGGGCCCGCTCAGGGAATTCTCGGAATGGGCGCGGCTGACCCGGGCCGCAGGGCATCCCACCTGGCGCGGCACTGGTATCGACCTCGGCATCCGCGACATGTCGAGCGTTCACTGCGCCGCCGCCGCCGGCTGCGAGCTGCCGGGCGACATGATCGGGCACCTGTTTCGTGAGGACGACCTCATTGTCGACCCCATCGAGATGATCGAGGGCGCCGCGGTGGTGCCTGATCGTCCGGGGCTCGGAGTCGATCTGGACCGCAACGCCGTGGACAAATACCGGGTACCCTGAATGTCGAACGAATCCGCCATGCAGAAACTGACACTCGACAATAACGACTGGCATTATGTGAACGGCAGCTGGCGCGCCAGTGACGACGGCGTGCTCGATGTCGAGCATTGCGACGACGATACCGGCATGCAAGGCATGCATTTCGCCTTCAACACAGCGCTCTGTCAGCGGGATACGACCATGCAGTTCGAAGTCAGGCTGCCGGCACACTCAGATGCAGGGATTGTCTTCGGGGCGCACGATGCCGGCCACTTCTATCTGCTCCACTTCCCGAACTGCGCTCAGGCCAGCCGTGCACAGCATTTCTGGGTGGCGCTGTCAAAGATGGACAACACCGGCTACCTGCGCCTGATCGCATTCGAATTGGTGCGCCGGGTACAGAGCACTCCCCCGGCATGGCTCGCCGCCGAGCTCCGGCTCCGCGGTGCCGGGGTTGAAGTCGAGATTGGCGACTACGGCCGCTTCACGACCACGCTCGACACGGTTCCGGAGCCGGGACACATCGGCCTTTTCACCTGGTTGAGCGGCCAGCTTCGGAATGTTCAGGTTGCTGCTGAAACCGCGCCGGCCGTCTGGCGGGACGGCATACGGCAGCGCCGTAACTGGCAGTATCCGCTGCCGCTCGACGAACCGGTGTGGCAGCAGCCGCTCGACATGAAACGCTTCGATAACGGCGAGCTGCTGCTGCTGCTGAACCTCCCGCTCTCGCTGAACCAGGGCGACGATGCGAAAGCCGCGCCGCATCTGTCGAGATCCGACGACGACGGCAATAGCTGGAGCAAGCCGGAGCCGTTCGCCGCAGCCGGTGTCACGTCAGCCTGGGGCGGCGCCCGCATGCATCTGACACCGCAGGGGCGACTGCTGGTGTACCTGCCGCAGCCGGCTGGCAAGTCCGTCTACGTATCGACCGATCGCGGCCGCACGTGGAACGGCCCGGAATCGACCAGCCTGCACGTCGGGCCGCGCCGCGAGGAACCCGTACAGTCGTTGTCGCCCCACGGCTTTCTCAACCTGGCGGACGGCGGGATTCTGGCCTTTCAGATCAGCCGTGCCGAAGACTTTCCGGCGGACTATCCAATCTTCACCTGGGGCTCGATGCACTGCAACGCCTGGGCCGCACGCAGTGACGACGACGGCATGACGTGGTCCGGCGCAGTCAACCTCGACAATCACGGTAGCGACGACGACGGCAATCCGATCCCCGGCAATCTCGACCTTACCGAAGCGGCGGGGATCCAGCTTGCGAGCGGCCGCGTGCTCGTTTTCATTCGCCCGATCTTCTCGCCGTGGATGTGGCAGACCTGGTCGGACGACGGCGGTCGCAGTTGGGGACCTTGCCTGCGCGGGCCGTTCCCGGGTTACGCCGCGCCGAACATGCTGCGGACGAGCTCCGGAGCGATCCTCATCGCCCACCGGCTGCCGTGTCTCACGATCAACTGCAGCCACGATGAGGGCGTCACCTGGGATGCCGGCACCGTGATCGACGGCGGTCTCTGGGCCATGGGCAGCATGTGCGAAATCGCGCCCGACCTGGTGCTGTACCTGTACTGGGACAACGACAACGCACTGACACGCCAGCAGCGGTTCAGAGTGACACCCGACGGCCTCGCACCGGTGTGCATTTCTTCAACGCATTGACCTGCCTGCAAAGGGCACCGGCAAAGTCGGACTGGATGATTACTTGGTCAATGGCGGCAACGTCGAGAGCTTACGCGATATGATCGCTGCGGTACCAATCGTCGAACCTTACCTGTCAACGACGACGGCGATGGAATTGATGACTACCAAGTTTGATGATCCAGGGTGGGCGGTGCCGAAAATCATACCAGAAGGCGTTTCCCTGCTTGTGGGCGCGTCGAAGATCGGCAAGTCGTGGCTCGCGCTCGACCTGGCCATTGCCGTTGCCAGTGGAGGGCGTTTCCTGGGGCATATCGAGGTAGAGGCCGGTGAAGTGCTGTATCTCGCTCTGGAGGACACGAAACGACGATTGCAGAACCGTTTGAAGACACTTCTGAACTCTAAAAAACCGGCACCCGAAAGGATGCACATCAAGACAGAGTTGGAGAGCAAGAAGGAAAAGAGCCTTGACGATTTGAATGGTTGGCTGTCTCAGCACCCTGCCTGCCGTCTGGTAATCATCGATACACTTGTTCGCATCCAGCCACCCTCTAAAAGCCAACGAGACACTTATCGCGTGGACAGTGAGTTCATGGCAGAGTTGCAGGAAATAGGCGCTGAGCATGGCGTGGCGATTGTTCTTCTCCATCATACGCGCAAAGCACCGGACGATGACGTATTCAACACGGTGCTGGGCAGCACGGCGCTCATGGGCGGAGCTGATACCACCATCATCATCAAACGTACCCGTGGCAACGCCGATGCAGAGCTACATATCACGGGGCGGGATGTCGATGAAAAAGAACTGGCTTTGCGTTTCGACGGCGGGCAATGGAGCTTGATGGGCAATGCCGATGAGTACCGCATGAACCAGGCGCAGCAGGCAGTGCTGGAGGTTCTGCGCGATGGCGGCGGGTCAATGAAGCTCAAGGACGTGGCCGAGGCGGTAAATAAGTCGAAACAGAATGTCAACAAGATTCTGAAAGGGCTGGTGAGGGATGGTAAAGCCACCAATAATGGGGGTACTTACTCTCTCTCCACTAATACTCATAATAATAGTTTACTTGGTGAACAGGGTTTACCGAGTTTACCGGGTTTACCGGGTTTACCAGATGGTGAGAATAGTAAACCGGCAAACCCAGAGCCAGGCACAGAGTTTACCACCTTAACTGCCAATAGCTGCAATGAGTTACAGCAAACAGTAAACCCAGTAAACCCAGTAACCACAGGCGATGACATGGAAGCAGATCATGGGGAGTGGATGCGCCAGGTGGAAATGCAGCGGGAGGCAAACGCCAACGAAGACGCAACCTGACAGCCTCCTCACACCCAATCCGCGACGCCGCGAAGATCGAGCGCTTTGCGCAATAGAACTTTCAACTCGGTCCGCTACGGGTAGTCACGGATAGTCGATCCGCACCCAGTCGAACATCACCACGCCTTTCGGCAGCCGCTGCGCGTCGACCGTGTATTCCTTCATCGCCCACGCCGCGTGCTTGTCCGGCACGTCATCATGCGGCTCGAAAGACAGCGGGAACAGCACGAAGATCAGGTCGACGTTGACGTTCCTGAGCACCTCGGCAATCGGTGCATAGCTGTACTTCTCCTGGAGTTCGTTGCGTGCACCGAGGAACGTCCACTGCGATTCGTCGTCGGTGAGCGTGACGCTCTGCTCCGTCCAATCTTTCGTGACGTTGAACGGCTGCCCGGTGAGCACGTAATTCGGCCCGGCGTTCGCATATCTCGATTGCACCAGCAGCACCATTTCGGGGCGCTCTCCAAGCTGCCATTCCGGACGAAACCCGGAATTATTGCACAGCGGCCCGGTCGGCTGGATTTGTCCACGCGACCGGATTGTGATCGTGGCGCCCCGCAGATCGGTGGAACACTGCTCGTCTACAAAGCGGTTCGTGGCGCCGACCTCGGCGAGGTTGTCGGAGTAGGATTCCCCGCTCGTCACCAGGTACATCAGCAGGTGCAGGTACCCCGCACCCGGCGGCGCATGATTCGCGTCCAGCGTCCACGGACCGTGGCAATACGCAACGTTATCCCAGATCGGGAGGGGGATGCCGGTGTCCGCAACCCAGCCGCCGGGGCCGTTTTCAAATGTTTCGAGGTAGGTCATGTTTGGGGTGGTGGTCAGAAAGTTCGGTGCTTCCGTCATTTACTGTTGGTAACTTGCACGTAATTCCTTGATGTCGCAACTCTTACGAAGCACTTTTTGGGTAGCACATTTGGAGATTGCCCATGCGACATACGATTCGAAACAGAACATGCCCGAACACCGATTGCCGGCTTTGTAGTGCTTCCGTCATTTACTGTTGGTAACTTGCACCTAATTTCTTGATGTAGAAATAGTTACGAAGCACTTTTGGGGTAGCACATTTGGAGACTCCCCATGCGACATACGATTCGAAACAGAACATGCCCGAACACCGATTGCCGGCTCCATGGTCAAAAGGATGCTGGAAACATTATCCGCCACGGCTTCATTGTTACTAAGCGCGGGCGGACGCGCCGTTATCGGTGCACTGCCTGCGGGACAACCCGCTCCTCGTCGGGAGGCACCCCGTACTTCCGGCTTCAGCATAGCCGCAATGCCTTCGATCACGTCGCCGCTATGTGCGTAGAGGGGGTCAGCAAGTCCTCCATCGCCCGCATCATGAAGATCTCCTGGAATACTGTTGCGCGCTGGGAAGAAAGAGCGGCAGCTGCGGCCAGAGAATTCAACAAATGCATGACTTTGAGCTACGAGCTGACGGAGTTGCAGCTCGACGAGATCCGGTCGTTCAGTGGTGGTAAGACCCATCCCATGTGGATATTCACCAGTATCGTGGTCTGGTCGCGGCTGTGGGCCGCCACTACCGTTGGGCGCAGGACATACAAGAACACTTACCAGTTGCTTGCAGACATCCTCAAGTCCGGCGTGATTCTTAGGGCACCCTTTATCACGACCGATGGTTTCGAGTACTATGGTCGAGCCATTCGGGAGCTTCTGCCCGGCGCCTGTATCCATGGCCAGGTCATCAAGCAGTGGCGAAAGAACCGAGTTGCAAGTATAACGAGATCTCTTCGCAGTGGGATGCCCAATCAGCTCGACGCCGCGCTGATGAACAGCGAGGACTCCGAGATCATTAACACCTCCTTTGTCGAACGGCTGAATCTGACGATCCGCCGAGGCTGTGCTTATCTGCAGCGCAAGACGCCGTGTCATAGCAGGCGCCCGGAGCGTCT
>Ga0115002_10008631_pt1 | contig 11254 bp, 9 predicted proteins | sample ArcticOcean_MG_C_8_FD_89576 | JGI IMG/M metagenome (GOLD analysis project Ga0115002, IMG submission 89576) | Marine microbial communities from western Arctic Ocean - ArcticOcean_MG_CB11_86 | ecosystem: Environmental > Aquatic > Marine > Oceanic | place: Arctic Ocean: Canada Basin | collected... | reverse complement strand
GAAACGGACCGTTTCCGAATTCTTGGAAAGCGAAATACTGCCTATCGCGTCAACGTCTTCGCTCGCAGCATTGGAACTCCACTCGACCCGCAAATCGAAATCGTGCATGTAGAGTCAGGGGAAGTTGAAGCCGCGGGTGACGACGCGACACACGCAGAACGCGATTTGTGGGCAACGGCGAAGTCATTTCAGTTGCCGACCTTGCTCGATCCGGCCATTATCTGGACTCCAAAACACGACGGTCCGTACGAACTGCGAATCAAGGATATGCGTGGCCTCGGCGGTGCCAACTTCGTCTACCGAATAGAAATCGAACCAGTCGAAAATGCCGTCCACACTTGGATGTATGCTCGGGTAATCGACAGCGCCGAGTGTTCCAAGATTACTGCGATTGCTATTCCGCAAGACAATCGCTGGACTCTCAACGTGCGGTTAGCCGATGGGCACGGGAGTCCTTGGAAAGGAAAAATTCGGCTCGTACCGTATGGACTGCCTGTGGGCATCCACATGAACGCGCCGATCGTTCGCGAGGGCCAAAAGGAAGTGCCCGTCGAATTTACCGCGTTGCCCGGTGCCAAACCACAAGCGGGAATGTTTACAATTGCTGCTCAGCCTGTGGATGACAACGTTGAGCTCTTATCCCGCTGCCAACAAGCGATGCCCTTTTTAAGCCACTCGGGTGCTCGCGCCTGGCACACCGTGATCGTCGATAAATACGCCTATGCCATCACCGATCCCGCGCCGTTTCGTTTGGAAGTGAAGCAGCCCAAAATACCCTTGTCGAAGAACGGCGAGTTGTTTGTCAAAGTCCGGCTTTATCGGGCCGCTGGATTCGACGAACCAGTGGAGGTGAATGCCTATTGGGTTCCAAGTGGCGTAACCGCTCAGCCAGCCGCCCGTTTTGAAAAAGGCGAGACGGAACTGGATTTTAGTTTTCAAGCGAACTCCAGTGTGAAACCGGATACTTGGCCCGTCGCGTTGCAAGCCACCACGTTGCGCGGATTGTATTTCAACGGAGTCGGCGACGTACGAGTTTCCTCGCGATTTTTCGATTTGGAAATTGCCGAGCCCTATGTCGAGTTGCGCAGCCAGCCAGTAGCAATTCGGCGCAACCAAACTGGCGAGTTCACTTTCCAAGTTTCCCACAAGAAGCCAATCAATGGCACGGCGACGGTAGCTCTGTTGGGACTTCCCAAAGGAGTTACTGCGGGGTATGCAGAATTAAAGTCTACCGATCAGAAGTTGACGTTTCGAGTTCGCGTTAGCGACGAAGCACTCCTGGGCCAGTACAAACAATTGAGTTGCGAGTTAAAAGTTCGCGAAGGCGATCAAGAGATTCGGCAGCGCAGCGGAAACGGTACATTGCGGATCGATCCCGCAGTAACTCCATAAGAAATCATAACGCAGTAGAAATAAGCTTCGTCATGAAAACGATAACACGAATCTTCATTGCCTTTCTGTTCTCGATCCTATCGACGGTCGCGATTTGCGCTGCCGAAACTCCCGCCGCAAAGTCCTCCCCCAGTTTTGAACAAGATGTGATGCCGATCTTGTTTCGGTCTGGATGTAATGCCGGGACCTGTCATGGTTCGGCACGTGGTAAGGATGGGTTTCGACTGTCGCTATTCGGTTACGATGCGAAAGGGGACTACTTCCGGCTGACGCAAGAAATGGTCGGGCGTCGAATTAACGTATCCGCGCCTGCTCAAAGTCTGCTCCTTCTGAAAGCTACTGGGAAAGTGGCGCACACGGGCGGCGAGTTATTCAAAGTGGACTCCGAGTTTTATCGAACGCTCCACGATTGGATTGCGGCGGGCGCGCCGGCTGATGATCGCGAAATCGCCCAACCTGTTGAGATTATCCTCGAGCCGAAGAACATTGTTTTCGATGGCACTCGCGCTGAAGCGGTCACTAAAGTCAATGCGCGATACTCCGATGGGACGACCCGCGATGTGACGAGTCTTGCACTCTTCCGATCGAACAATCCGTCAACTGCTGTGATCGATAAGTTCGGCAAAGTGAAACCCGGAAATCGTGGTGACACTTTCGTCTTTGCCCGATTTAATCGTTTCACGATCGGCACCGAGGTGATTGTGTTACCAAAGGATGGTGGATTCGAGTGGAACGATCCGCCATCTGCCAACTTTATCGACAATGTTGTTCATCAACGATTGCGGAAATTACATCTGCGGCCGTCGGAAATATGTAGCGACGAGACGTTTCTTCGGCGAGTGTATCTCGACCTATCGGGGCTGCCGCCGACAGTTGAGCAATACCATGCCTTCATGAAGAACCCAGACCGCAAAACGCTGATCGACGAGCTGCTTAAGAAAGAAGAGTTTGCAGATGTATGGGCGGGTCTTTGGGGTGAGTGGGTTCGGTTAATGGGCGGCGGTTACGCACCGACGGCGACGGATGTAAAGGCAGCCGATGCTTATTACAAATGGATTCACCAGCAGTTTAAACAGAACCGACCGATCAACGAATTCGTGGCGGAGCAGATCACTGCGACTGGAAGCAATCTAACGAACGGGCCAACGAATCTTTACACAATGTTGGTTCATAAACCGAGATTTGAACCGAAGAACTTTGCGGCAGATTTTTCCCAGCTCACAACTGGAATTCAAATTCAGTGCGCAGAATGCCATAACCATCCATTTGATCGTTGGACGGTCGACGATTATTACAGTTTCGTTAGTTTCTTTACGGGCATGAAACGAAAGTTGGGAGCGGAGCCGCGCGAGTATTTCGTTTACAACGACTTAACTGCGGCACCGGCGAGACACCTCGTCGATCAGCGTCCAATGCCCGCTCGAGTGTTGGGCGGAGAATCGCCAGTTCCAAGTGGAATCGATCAGCGTCAAGCGCTCGCCAGTTGGTTGACTTCACCAGATAACGAACTGTTCGCGAAGAATTTTTCCAACCGCGTGTGGGCACACTTTTTCCACCGGGGACTCGTCGAGCCAATTGACGATATGAGAATCAGTAATCCTCCGACAAATCCGGCTTTGCTCGATACTCTGTCAAAGCGGTTCGTCGAATCGGGATTTGATCTCCGCTCGTTAGTTCGCGATATTTGCAATTCGAACACATACCAAAGGGCTTTCAAACCCAATGCGACCAATAGAACGGACAGCCGGCAGTTTTCTCGCGCGCAATTGCGCAGACTCCGTCCCGATATTTTTCTCGATGCAATGTGTGCGGCAACGGATAGCGAGCACAACTTCAGCTACTTCCCGGCGGGAACGAAGGCGATCAAATACTATCCTCGAACACCTGGCGATACGACGCTAGGAGGTTTTGGGCATTCTTTCTTCGAGACTTTCGGTCGTTCTAATCGCGCGTCGATTTGCGCCTGCGAATCGAAGCCAGAGCCGACGTTGTCACAAACGCTTCATCTCTTGGTCGGAAGCACTGTGGGCGGCCGCATTGGAGGTTCTGGCAGAGGTTCAGGTGTTGTACCAGCATTACTAAAAGCCAAAAAAACTCCTGCCGAAATCATCGAAGAACTCTACATTCGGACGCTGTCCCGCAAGCCCAGCGCCGAAGAAATGCAGGGCCTGTTAAAGCTGGTGGGTGATGAACAAAAGAGCCCCCATCCTTACAACGATATCTTTAGCAGCTTGATCAACAGCACTGAGTTTGGATTTAATCACTGACCAAGCATTGATCAAATGAGACCGCGCACCACAAATCACATCGCTTCGGTTTCGATGACGCGATCATCTTGAGATTCACGAGTGTTATCGTGGTCATTGCTGAAAACTTGGTAACCCAAGAGCCTGAAGATGACCAGAGTCGCCAAGGTCGTTCCGGTAAGTCCAATTTCATAGCAAAAAATCGAGAAGATCGCTTCCGAATCGACTTGGCCGGCGAGCATTTTTGTTAAACCAAATAAGAGAAACGGTGCAACGGTTATTGTAGCCGCTAGGGTCACTAGGGAAGGTGTCTTCTTTCGTTCGCTCAACGCAATCCAAACGCACGGGATGGAAAGGAGCGACGAAACGGCGATGTAGATTATCAAATAAACACATGTTTCCAGTATCTCGCCAATCGAGAGGAATTGATGTCCATGAGGCATTGAGGATTGAACCACGACTAATAGAATGGCGAAAAGCGCCGTCAGAATCATGAGATAGCCAACACCGAATTGTTTTTGTTGCGGAGATTCGGATTGATCGCCTTTGGAAAGAGCAATCCGACTTTGGGAAGTTCGGCGGATTAACCACAATGGTAATTGCATGACTGCGAACAGGCCGATCGCCGCTCCGGTAAGAAGTGCCGCGACTAACCAGGGCATACGGCTATTGGGCTCTGGCAATTGAAGGCCGAGGCAATAGGAACACGCTCCGAAAATCAACAACGTGACTGTAACGGGCAAGCGGTACTTCAGTGACCACTGTCCCAAGCCGCACCAAATCGCCAGTAGTGCCACTTCGGCCACTAATACTCCGGACGCGAAAATGGCACAATATTCCAACCAGTCGTATCGATGTGACCGCCAAAAGAGCGCTGGGACCAGTAGATTACATGTGAAGGCGAATAGGCATAATCCAGCAATGACCGCAATTTGTACAATCGGATTTCGTTCGGTGTTATACATGTACTCTATGACTCATTAAACTCGCGGCTCTCACGGCACCTCGACTCGAAAGACGTACTCTTACGACAGTACGTAAGTGTCGAATTCATTCTGACAAGGTGTGCCGCGGGAAATGTGCATCCGTCGTACACTTGGCTCGATGATCATCGCAAATACCGTCGTCCAAAAACCGTTGTCCTGGTCGTCGTTCGGGTGACGACAAATCGATTTCGGATGCCCGTCGTGGTCGCTCAGAATCCGCTTCAATTCCTCCAATGTCCCGTCAGTGGACATCATCAGTTTGTCGATTCGTTGTTTGCGGGCTTGGGATTGGATTAAATCTGGAAAATCTTCGTTAACGCAGACCAATTCGGGATGAACGCAATGATTGGAATGAGCCAGCCAGTTGGCATTTTGGGGACGGAGAGTTCGGACGTCGTCGATCGTAATTTCTAAATTGGCTGGGCCTTGGGGAGTCGCAAGCATGACGTTTACTGGAATTGCACGATGGGCTCGGCGAACCGAGTTTACTGCCTCGTCCAGCGACGTTGCTTCGAAGAGTTCGCGCAGCGTAAAGTAATGCGGGACGCCAATGCCTCGACTGGGAGCGGGTAACGTATTCACGCAGGCGCCCATTCCCGTTTCGCTGAATCCCATGTAGGAAATGAGCCCCGCCTGAGTACACGCGATAGTTGCAGGCTTCCCTTCGGGTCGTCGAGTTAACACGACTGTGAATTCGTCGAGCGCTGGATCGTTGTCCCAAGTTTGAGCAACAATGCACTCGTTATCCGGCTGCTGTATCGACAAAGATGTACAGCCGCCCTCCTTTTCGGGAGCAAATTGATTTCGGACTTGAAGAAGCATGAGGTCGTCGAGTGTGACACCTGCCGCTTCAGCGGTACCGCGAAGTTCGTCAACCAAATCGGGGCGATATTTCTCTGCGAACTCGGTGCTTTGCCGAGCGATATCGATTGCTCGTTGCCGCGAAATGTCGACAGTTTTGTTAACTCGTTCCAAAGCGACTTCGCAAAAACCGCGAGTCTCCTCCCGGGCTTGTTCGCCGATTTGCCGCCCCAGTTCGCGAGGGGGACCAACTGCTTCAATTTCCCGATAACGCGATTGGTTTTGAGCTGTCATCAATTCGTCCAAGGTGAACAGGACAGGGGCGCGACAATCGCGAAACTCAGGATTATTTATTGATGGCGATTACGAGTAGAACTAGGATCCAAGCGATGACCAGCGCAATTCCAATCCGCAACAGTAGCCGGCTACCCGTTCGTGGATCCGGTTCGAAAATCAATTCGTCAGTCGACCCCGGTTTTTGGGCTGGCGATTTGGCCGGTTTTGAAGAGCGGCCCTTTTGTTGCTTCTTGCGTTTTGCCACGAATGTAAACCGATCGTGCTAATTCATTGGAATCTAGCCAAGACAGATTGGCGGAGGTGAATTTAGTCAGGCATCGTGATTTTGAACCGTTGTTTGAAAACCTCTTCGAAATCGTAGACATCGTTAAAGTCTTCGCGGCGGTCCGAATCCGATTTCTTCATTAACTCGACGCTTATCAAGTTGTAGACAATGTCGCCAAAGTCGCTCGTCGAGCGAAGTCCCCAACTGCCGAGGACGGTTTGAGCCATATAGCCGAATTGCTCGACAGCATAAATGCGGATAGCTTCGCAAAGTTGTTGACCAGTGAGATGCGATTCGCTTTGTTCCGACACGTCGTCGGCTTCTTCGAATTGAACTTCGTCAAACTCGCTATCGAGAGCATCGGGGTCGAAGTCGTTGCTGGCCAACTCGTTGCTGGCCAACTCGCTGCCGTATGGATCATCGGTTTCGAGATCTTCAACGCCCATCTCTTCGATGAAATCTTCATCCATCATTTCACCGTCGCCAGACAGTCCACCGCCCATTTGGAGAACTTCCTGGGCATAGGACAGCGCTTCGCGAACGAATTGGTAGGCGTCGATCTTGTAACGCGGATCGCTTTCCAGCAGCTTGAAGATCGGATGTCGCTCCATGTTCATTGTATACTCGCGTTTACTATTATCGCGGCCGCTTAGCGACGCCCCGATCCTCGCTTTGTGACGGAGAGGATTTCGGAATTGTCGATGAGCATCCTGCGGTTATCTTCTGTTTGAATGAGTACTTGGCTGGCCAATATTTCGTGGTTCAGAATTCGAGCATTGCCAAGCTCCGTGACGATGTCAGAGCCGATGGGAGGGAGTTCTTTGCGCAGTTCTTCGTAAGTATCGTATTCGTAACGAAGGCAACACTTCAGACGACCACATCGGCCTGAGATTTTTGTGGGGTCCAGAGTTGCCTTTTGAAGTTTCGCCATCTTCATGGAAACGGGTGGCATTTGGTCGAGGTGAGTATTACAGCAAACGGGTTTGCCGCAATCACCGTAATCAGCCAACAGCTTCGCTTCGTCGCGAACTCCGATTTGCCGCATTTCAATCCGAGTTTGAAATTCGCTAGCCAGTTGTTTTACCAACTCGCGGAAGTCGACTCGATTTTCCGCTAGGTAGTAAACAACAATCCGCTCGCCACCAAAGAGATGCTCGATGTCTACCAGTTGCATATCGAGGTCGAGTTTAATGACGTAGCTTTGGCAAGTTTCAAACTCGCTGCGCTCCGACGATTCAATGTGCATTTGTTCGTTGGCATCTTCGGGCGTCATCTCGCGAAGAATCTGCCCAGTTGGCGGGTCCTTCAATTGAGCGACGACCGATTCGGTGGCCTCGGAAAGGACCTCGCCGACTTCGAGCCCGCGAATGGTTCGGGCTACGACGTTGGCACCTCGCGCATAGCGATTGTCGCTCCGCGTCGTAAGCACGCCGATCGATCGCATCGACCCATATCGAACAACATATTTTGGCATATTGATATCACATCAGGTGAAAAGCATTTTGCGTAAGTTCAACGCTCAAATAAGTATAATGCTGCTAGAGTTGCAACGAAAGAGAGACAGCGGCGAATGCACCAAGTAGCTTCTGCTTCAGTCCATAAACGACGTTGAACTAGCCCAATTTATGCGAGAAACATGCCAATCGGCAACGAATTGTCTTAAGGCATCGAAATAGGCGAGCGATTTAGTTGGGATGTCGAGTGCAAGACTTGAAGTGTCGAGTTACTTTTGCGGCGGGGTTTTTTCTGGCCGAGGTTTTTCTGGCTTTTTGGCCAGCGGTGGACCGAGCCGCTGCTTTCGACTGGCCACGTCCCAAACAATTGCCGAGTTTTTGTGACTGCCTGCGGCCAGGCTATCTCCTTGCGGTGAAAATGAAACGCTCCAGACACTGCTGGTAAATCCGTCCAACGAAGCCTCGTTTTTCAGAGACTCTGTGTTCCACAACTGCACGGAACCGTCGTAGCAACCACTGGCTAACAAGTTGTCTTTGTTCGAGAAGCTCAATCCGGTCACCCAATCCTTGGGGCCACTAATAACACCTTGCTCTTTCCCGGTATGGTCCCAAAGCCGAATCTTCTTGCCCGCTCCGGACGTGGCCAGAACGTCGTCTTTTGGAGAGAAAGCGACGCACCAAACCGCGTCGTCATGATTAAGCGTTGCGATCTCTTTGTCGGAGTCCCAAGCGACCAGCTTCGAAGTCTTATCCACACTCGCCGTGGCAAGTAGCGAGCCGTCGCGGGAGATTGCGATTTGATAAATTGCCGAGTCGTGAAGTTTGAGCGTTTTGACGACTTCGAGTGTTTCCGCGTCCCACACAATTACACTGCCGTCTTCACTGGCAGTTGCGAACTTGCTGCTATCGGGAGTATGAACCACCGAACGGCACCAACGACTGTGCTTGTCCAGCGTCTTTACCAACGACTTTTTCTCGACATCCCAAACCAAGACTTTGCCATCGTAGGAAGCAGTCACCAATTGCTTTCCGTCGCGCGAAAAACTGGCTGACCAAACGTTCGTCTTGTGCCCTTCGAAGGATTGGATCAGGTCGCCATTTTCCGCATTCCAGAGGTTTACCTGACCAGGGCGAAATTGCAGACTCTCTCCTCCAACGGTCAACAACTGTTTTCCATCGGGAGTAAACTGAACGAACGTGACCCAACCTTGGTGCTTAGCAATCGCCGGAATGGCGATTTCTTGGGCTAAGACCCTTTCTTGGACAATGAGTGCTGGGAGCATGGCAGCTGCAATCAGCATAGAAAGCGACATCACTCCAGCGACAATGGATTCCGACCGTTCGGTTTCATTTGAATTCATGACAGCTCCTTTTACACCAAGCTTTATTATGGTGATTTGTGGAGCGAAGTCCAATTTTTGCGCAGGCTGATTGCTGAGCTTAGGGATACTAAGCTGATTTTGTCCCGCTGTGACCCGTTAAGCTAACGACCTGTTAAGCTAACGACCTGTTAAGCTGCGACGCGTTGGCTATTTGCAGTAAGAGAGGGCCATTAGGCAATAGGCTGATACCAAGTTGGCGTCACCTTCTAGCCAGCGAGCATCGCTGTTAATCCACGAACCGTCCTTTAATTGACGTTTCGACAACTCTTGCACGAGCTCGTCTTTCCAGTTGTGAGTCTTACCGTCTTCATCAACCAGAGTTTCGACTTTCGCAGCGTGCAGTGCTTTGGCGAAAGTGTGGTAATAGTAGTACAGACCCGAAGTGCCCATACCTGGATTGCTATTGAGATCGTAGTTCTTTCCGATCCACTGCATTGCGGCCTTTACTCGTTTGTCGTCGGGTCCGACGCCAGCGTAGATCATGCTCTTAAGGCCGACGTAGGTCATCGAAGCATAGCTGCGTAGACCGCCGTTGGCGTTTTTTCCAGCTTGGCTCGATCCACCAGCAGCGGGTGTGTAAAAGAATCCGCCGTCTTGGACCTTCGCACTGAATTCAGTCGTGTTGTGCTCGGACTCAAGGTTTTGGCAACGCGAGATGAACTTGAGGGCTCGTTTGACGGCTTCGCTGTCCGCATCATTTCCGGCAGCTTTAAGCGCCTCGACGAGAAAGCCTGTGTTGGAAAGGTCGGGTCGCTTATGCTTCCCATAGCCAGCTCCACCATGGGAGTAGGAACTCTCGTCGTGACCTTCTTCCTCTGTCCATTGAAGGCCTTTTATAAAAGCGTCCGCCTTCTTAATGACTTTGGTATAGCGACCATCTTTGTTCGCTTCTGTGAAGCAAAGGATTGCCAAACATGTTTCGTAATTTCGATAGAGCGTTTCTTCTTGGTGAATTCCACCATCTTCCCGAATGAACTGCTCCAAGTATTTAAGCGACTTGGCAACCATCGGATCTTTCACCGTGCGGCCATGCTGCATTAACGATGTGGTGACCAGCGACGTAATGCCAGGACCAGCGAAAGCGCTGTAGGAGCCGTCTGCCGCTTGTTGCTTTGCTAAGAAAGCAACGGCTTTGTCGACTGTCTGTTGCCGCGCTTTATTCGTGCTCGGTTCAACTGCATGAGCGACGTTGGAAATAAGAAATGCTGCAAGCAGGCAAAAAATGGCTCGACGATACATAATTAATTCCTTGTGGCGGCGTAGTGTACGTTTGTCTATGCGGAATGCGAAAAGCAATTTTTGGGACTAGCGCAGATTCGTATTACCTGGACGAGTTTATTCCCTTCGCCTTCATTATTCCCATTTGAACCTCAGAAGGGAACCTAAAAGCGATTTGCAAAGGCCCAAAGTTTCGCGGCCTCGCAGATCGATCAATTTGTTCGTGCTAATCCAGAATTGCGAGAATGTTGTCCTCGCTCATGATTAGTAGTTTTTCGTCATCAACGATGACTTCATTACCAGCGTAACTGGCAAACAGGACTCGGTCCCCTTCGCTTACCTGCGGTTCGCCCCGATTGCCGTTGGGCAACATTGGACCACCACCGACCGATAAAACGCGACCTTGCTGAGGTTGCTCTTGAGCGCTGTCTGGAAGAACAATCCCACCCGCAGTAGTCTCTTCGGCTTCGACGCGTTTAATGACGACTTGGTCGCCAAGCGGCTCTATTCTCATTGTGCTAACTATTCTCCACCGCAGTCTGCGGCAATGCTGGTTGGATGCCAATTTTGGGCTTGGCTAATTGGTTCGACGGTGAGCCAACTCTTTGATGTCCTTCAGCGTCTGTCGATAAATTCCAGCACATGATTTTCCCACGCTCTTTCGGCCCCTTCAAGTGGAAAGAGCCCTCCATAGTGAAATATTCAAAGCCGTTTTTGTCCCACTTTGTGCCCCTCAGATGGGGATCGTAATCAAACGATTTCTCGTTTGACGTTGTTATCAAACGACTTAACTATCGATGCACATTCCCAAAACGACTCAACTTTCGAGCCTCACACTGTCGATGAAATGATTTGGTAAACCTTGCCGAATATGCCGGTTATTTGGGTAGTTGGAGTCAGGTAAGTAATCTAATGAGCAAAAAAAAGAGACCAGCGGGCAACTCGAAAGAGGGAAAATCTCCCCAAACACGAATCGATTCCGCCCATTCTAATAACTCGAAAGCCAATGCTGGCCAGACGTTATTGGCTGCGCTTGCCAAGAAAACGGTGAGTTCTGACAGCGAAGCTAGCTCTAACTCTACCACCGATCGAGATACGCAAAAAAAGTTTGGCCTATTTACCAGCGAGTCAGCTGAAGAACCAACTGACCAAGGCCAGGTCAAATCACAAGATCAAGCCGAGCAACAAAACGAGACAGTGCAAGACGAGACAG
>Ga0115002_10008630_pt1 | contig 11255 bp, 9 predicted proteins | sample ArcticOcean_MG_C_8_FD_89576 | JGI IMG/M metagenome (GOLD analysis project Ga0115002, IMG submission 89576) | Marine microbial communities from western Arctic Ocean - ArcticOcean_MG_CB11_86 | ecosystem: Environmental > Aquatic > Marine > Oceanic | place: Arctic Ocean: Canada Basin | collected... | reverse complement strand
GTTACTGGCCGAGGACGAGAAATTCCGTTCTTCAAAATCGGGCAGCTCGTTCTTAACAAAACTGGCAACTCAAATTGGAGCCGCTAACCGCACGGCTGAAATTGCCACGGTCATCAAAACGATCAACGGCTTAGCTGAGAAAGACAAATCGCTTTCACAGCTTGTTCTGCGAAGTTTACTTAGTAAACAGACCGGTAAGGACCGCGAGAAATTGGCCGCTGCAGGGGGCGGGAAATCATCGGACCTGCTGAAAGACTTAATCAGCTCGGCTCAGAAAACAGCCATTGATACCAAAGCCAAACCGGCCGACCGGGCCGAAGCAATTCGTACGCTGGGTCTGGCCAGTTTTGCGGACAATCAAAAATCGTTCACAAAATTCCTCGACTTACAGCAGCCGCAACCGGTGCAATCGGCGGCTTTAGAAACACTCGGACGCTACAACCAGCCCGAAGTGGCCGATTTACTTATTACCACCTGGCCACAACTCAGCCCTTCACTACGGGCCAAGGCGGCGGAGACATTGTTTTCGCGATCCGCCTGGATTCAAAAGTTTCTGACTGCTCTGGAAGAAAAAGTTGTCAGTCAGAGCGAAATCGATCCTGCGAGAATTCAGTTATTGAAATTGTACCCCGACGAAAAAGTCCGCACTCGTGCCGCCAAGCTGTTTGCCAGCCGAGGTCTGAACAAACGGGCCGACGTCGTCAAACAATACCAACCCGCGTTGCAACGTGCTGGCAACGTGGCCAAGGGCAAGGCCGTCTTCAAAAAAGTATGTTCTGCCTGCCATAAATTAGAAGGCGTGGGAACGACTGTCGGTGCCGATTTGAAAGCCATCAAAGACCGCGGCCTCTCGGCCGTCCTGTTAAACCTGCTTGACCCAAACCGCGAGGTGAAGCCGCAATATCTAAGTTACGTGTTAGTCACCACCGAAGGCTTGGCTCACGCCGGGATGATTATTTCCGAAACAGCCAACAGTTTAACCCTCCGCCGCCCCGATGGCACGAACATCACCGTCTTAAGAATCGACATCGAAGAACTCAAAAGCACCGGCCTGTCGTTCATGCCCGAGGGGTTAGAGAAACAAGTCGATGTGAAATCAATGGCCGATTTGCTGGCGTATTTGAATTCGATTCAGTGAGTGGAAAATCGGAAATCGGAATGAACCCAAGACGACGACTTGTCGTCGGCACCGAGCGTTTTTTATAACCACAGAGGACACGAAGAGCACGAAGTTGTTGAGTAGTTAGAAGTGGGTAGCCGAGATTGCTTGTCAATCTCGGTCAACGTAGTTGATCGGAGGAGTGGACGTATTTATGACACTGCCATCCCCTGTCCCGCATCTAGTAGAAGTCATGCAGTTTTTCAACAAGGAAGTTTCCAGCGAAACACTGTATGAGGCCTGCTTAAGGATGGTGCTTGATTCAGATCTTTACAACGTGGTACTCACACCGTACTCAGAGAAGGACCGTGATGCGATTGCAGAGGCAATATTCCTCTATATCACCCAACCTTTTGAGAGATCGATGCGGGTAATTAAGTTAGAGAAGAGACGCCTTATCATTGGAAAGGAAATCGAATACGGTGAGTTCGCAAGCCAGTTTTCGTCAGATATGATCTTTGAAAATTGGAAAATAAGTGACGATTTGCAAGAACCCTCGGAAAGACTGAAGAAATTAAACGCGTGCTTCACAGCACTTTGTTTTCGATATCGATGGTGTGTCGCATCAGATTTAGGCGTTTTTTATATCTCTTACTTAAACCAATTCATTTTTACCGCAAATGAGTTTCTTCCAACTGAAAATCGCGACACTCAATCGTTAAAACTTGAACGTACTGTTTTGAGAGCACTTCAATCTCTCGAAGGACTCGGTTAGCTTTTTAAAGAAATCTTGGATTCTCGTTGAACAAGAGGAATAGAGTGAGTACCATCGCAGTCCTTACCGAGGACTTCGAGCGCGACGCTAAGTTTGTTCTTGAAAAGAACAACGAATTTTATCGACGGCTAAACTAGAGGCAGCCCAACCCCATGCAACTTTTAAAAAAACTGTTTGACAACAACAAGACCTGGGCAGCCAAGGTTAAAGAATCCGTTCCTGACTTTTTCTTGAATCTATCGAAACAGCAAAGCCCCGAATATTTATGGATTGGTTGTGCCGATAGCCGGGTGCCTGCGAATGAGATCATTGATTTGATGCCTGGCGAGATTTTCGTGCATCGAAATATTGCCAATGTCGTCGTGCATACCGATTTGAACTGCCTGTCGGTGATCCAATACGCGGTCGATATCTTAAAAGTCAAACATATTATTGTTTGCGGCCATTACGGTTGCGGGGGAATTCAAGCTGCCTTAGAGAATCAAGAGCACGGGCTGATTGATAATTGGCTACGCCACATCAAGGACGTGTATCGATTCCATCAAGAAGAAATTGACGCAGTTGCCGATGAGCGAGAAAAAGTCAATTTACTGTGTGAACTCAATGTCGTCGAACAAGTTTCCAACATCTGCAACACCACTATTGTGCAAAACGCTTGGCGAAACGGGCAGCCGTTGGCCGTGCATGGTTGGATTTACAACATTGTCGATGGCATTCTGAAAGACTTAGACGTTTGCGTCACCAACCTGGATGAAATCACCAACCTGGATGAAATATCGCACGATTAGAAATCGAACAAAGCATCGACGAAACTAGCAGGGTCGAACAGTTCTAGGTCGTCGATTTGTTCGCCGACGCCGATGTATTTGACTGGGATTCCCATCTCTTGGCGAATGGCGACCACCACGCCTCCCTTGGCCGTGCCATCGAGTTTGGCTAGGACGATTCCCGAGCATTCCACCGAATCGGAAAAACTTTTAGCCTGGCTGACACCGTTTTGGCCGGTGGTTGCATCAAGAACCAGCAGGCTTTCGTGGGGTGCCCCGGGGATTTTGCTATTGATGACCCGATAAATCTTTTCGAGTTCCTGCATCAAGTTGGTCGCGGTTTGCAGTCGACCGGCGGTGTCGATGATCAGGCAGTCAGCGTTTATTTCAAGGGCCTTTTCGCACCCGGAATAGGCAACGCTGGCCGGGTCGGTTCCGCTGGGACGTGTGACAATTTCACAGCCAAGCCGTTCGGACCACAGGGTGAGTTGTTCGACGGCAGCTGCTCTAAATGTGTCGCCTGCAGCAAGGACTACCGTTTTGCCTTGGTTCTGTAAGAAGTTCGCCAACTTGGCAATTGATGTGGTTTTGCCGACGCCGTTCACCCCGGCGACTAAAATGACCGTAGGGCCGGACTCGGCAAATGTGAGTGGGGACAGTGGATTATTGACGTCCCAATGAACGTTGTCTTCGCCTTCTAAAAGCGATTTGAGTTTGGCTTTGATCGTTTGCCAAATTTCATCAAGGACCACGGTCCGGCCGCCGTGCTTTTCTCGGACTTCATCGACAATTTGCATTGCGGCTGAGACGCCCATGTCGGTTTGAATTAAGCCCCGCTCAAACTCTTCGAGCTTTTCATCGTCGAGAATTTCGCCCGCTTTGAGTAAATCGCGAACGTCGGTTCTTAGCAGTTCTTTGGTTTTTTGAAGCCCTTGCTTGAGCTTGTCGAACAGTCCCATTACGGTCCCTTTGGTAACAAGTCGGTTGCAGTCAGCTCAGAATCATATTCTGTCCCCGGAATTCGAGCAAGCAAGCGATTGCATCCAGTCCTGCCCTGGCTGACGAAGGTAGAGAGCCTAGAAAAGATCGAGTTTACGACCGACGTTGCCGTTTACGTTCGTTTTCGGTGAGGTAGATTTTCCGCAAGCGAATCACTTTCGGCGTGACTTCGACGTACTCGTCAGTTTCGATGTATTCGAGAGCAGCCTCTAAGGATAATTCTCGCGGTGGTTTCAGTATAATGTTGTCGTCAGAGCCTGATGCTCGGACGTTGGTCAGTTTTTTGCCACGAATTGGATTGACCACCATGTCAGAATCGCGAGAGTTCTCGCCGACAATCATCCCTTCATACACGTCTTCGCTGGGGGCAACAAACATTTCGGCCCGGTCTTGCAGTCTCCAAAGGGCGTAACCGATGGCTTTGCCGTTCTCTTGGGAAACGAGGACGCCGTTGGATCGATGAGGCACATCGCCTTCCATCGCTTTGTAGGCATCGAAGCGATGGTGGATAATGGCTTCCCCACGGGTAGCATTTAACAGCCGAGTTCGTAAGCCGATTAACCCACGTGCAGGAATTGAAAATTCCAAATGGGTCGAACCGTTGGCCCCGGAAGTCATTTCTATGATTTGCCCGTGACGCGTGCAAACCAATTCCATCACAGAACCGACATTTTCTGTGGGAACGTCGATGACAAGCTGCTCGAATGGTTCGTGCCACTTTCCATCGACTTCTTTGCGAATGACTTCGGGTTTTCCGACCGATAGTTCATATCCTTCTCGCCGCATTTGTTCGATGAGAATTGAGAGATGTAAAATACCGCGGCCAGAAACTTTGAAGCAATCTTTGTCCTCAGTTTCTTGCACACGTAAGGCGACGTTGGACTGTAATTCTCGATACAGTCGATCACGCAGGTGACGACTGGTGACAAATTTGCCGTCTTGACCACACAGCGGAGAATTGTTGATGGTAAAGACCATCGACAAAGTTGGTTCGTCAACACTGATACGATTTAACTCAACCGGCGATTCAGCATCGGCTATTGTGTCACCGATCTCCGGGTCGGGCAATCCGGTCAGTGCCACAATATCTCCGGCTTCTGCCGATTCGGTTTCCACCCGGCCCAGTTGGTCGAAAACCTCAACCGTCGTTATTGTCGCACGATCGGTACTGCCGTCTTCTCTAAGGATGGCAATTTTCTGTCCTGGAGATACTTTACCGGCACTGATTCGACCGATCGCAATTCGACCGACATACTCTGACCATTCCAGCGTAGTTACCATCATTTGAAATGGGGCGTTTACATCGGCCTGTGGCGGGGGAACCTGTTCAAGCACCATATCCAACAATGGTTCAATCGAATTGGTTTCTTGTTCAGGATCGATTGTTGCGTAACCGGCTTTGGCACTTGTGAAGATGTAAGGGAAGTCAAGAACGCTGTCTTCGGCTCCTAGTTCGATAAACAAATCGAACGTTTCGTCGAGCACTTCTTGTGGACGGCAATCGGGACGGTCAATTTTATTCACAACAACGAACGGCTTCAGACCACATTCAAGAGCTTTCTTTAACACAAAACGCGTCTGTGGTCGGGGGCCTTCAAAGGCATCGACTAGCACCAAGGCACCATCGGCCATTTGGAGTACGCGTTCAACTTCGCCCCCAAAATCGGCGTGGCCCGGTGTGTCGATGATGTTGATTTTTACCCCCTTGTAAGTCAAGGCGATGTTCTTCGACAAAATGGTGATGCCGCGCTCTCGTTCGAGATCGTTCGAATCGAGAATACAATCTCCCATGAGTTGCGACTCTCGAAAATCGCCACATTGGCGTAATAGACAATCGACCAAGGTGGTTTTCCCGTGGTCAACGTGGGCGATGATTGCGATGTTTCTAATTTTGTCTTGCGGCATGATGGACTGTGTACTTTGGTTTTGAACTTATAGTTGATGGAAACCGGACGCTAACTTGGGAGGCTGGACTGGGAGACCTCAAAGGTGGGATGCCGGGTGCAGGTGAGGAGTTTATCAGTTCCGCAATTTAGCGGAATGTGGGCATTTCTAGCCCGAGACGGTTACTTGAACCGGTTTTTCGCTCCTCATTCGAGGTTGTAGTCTACGAGACCATCCCCCCTGAGACAACAGACTTTTTCCGGTTCTCCCTCAGTTTATCGAGTTATCACGTATAAAAACTGAGCAGATCTACATTTCAGCGGGCCGTTTCCTTAGAACCGCTAAAAAGACACTCTTGACAGAGGGTAGCCTGTCCAGACACCATAGAGTGGAAGGGTGATTGAAACTGAGATTTCCCCCACTTTGATAATCACCGTAACCAGCTAAAATATAAAGAGTTACGGTAACAAAAATTATGACATTGTTTTACCAAACATTCTATGATGAACCATCTTAGACTAAAATCTCGCCGAGAACGAAAGAATACCTCAATGCGACAGGTCATGATCTTTACAGCCTGTCTGATTTTGGTTGTTTCTGCTGAAACACGTGCGGCTGACCGCATTCCGAAAGCGGACATTTTGCTAACCGGAGGTACCGTTTTCGACGGAACTGGCTCGGTCGGTCAAGCAGTCGATGTTGCCATTCTCGGCGACCGGATCGTTGCCATCGGCGATCTTGAAGTCGATCGTGTTGGCCAAAAGATTGATTGTTCAGGGTTGGTCATTGCGCCGGGGTTCATTGACCTGCACAATCATAGTGATAACCAAATCATTCATCCTCGAACCCGCGCCAACATGAACTACCTGACGCAGGGTTGCACGACTGTGGTGACTGGGAATTGCGGTTCCGGTCCAGTGAATGTCGGCTCGTATTATGAGCAAATCGATAAGCATGGTGCAGGCACAAATGTTGCGCACCTGTTACCGCAGGGTGCATTGCGAAACGCCGTCATGGGAACAGCCGACCGAAAAGCAAATGCCCAGGAAATAAAAAACATGCGAGCCTTGGTCGGTCAGGCAATGGCCGATGGTGCTTGGGGCATGTCGACCGGTTTAATTTACGTCCCAAGTTCGTACGCTGATATTGATGAGCTGGTCGAAATCGCAAAAGTCGTTTCCCAATCGAAGGGAATTTATGTCAGCCATATTCGGAACGAGAATATTGGCGTTTTAACGGCCGTTCACGAAGCTTTAAATATTGGACGACGGGCCAACCTGCCGGTCCATATTTCTCATTTTAAATCGAGTGGTCGAGAATCGTGGGGTTTGGTACGACGCGCAGCGGAAATGATTGAAACCGCACGAGCAGCAGGAATGGTAGTGACCGCCGACCAATACCCGTACATTGCATCGAGTACGTCTCTTGATGCAACGCTGATTCCGACTTGGGCCAGAGCCGGGGGCCGAGAAGAATTGATCAAACGGTTTAATGACCCCTTGGCTTCTTCTCGCATTCGAAGCGCAATGATAGAAAGCCTCAGGAAGCGAGAAGATGGAGCCGTTTTACAAATTGCCCGATATGCTCCTCGCCCCGATTTTGTCGGTCGAAATCTATTAGAAATCGCCCGTTCCGAAAAGACAGACCCGCTGAGTTTGGCTGTCGAAATTGCAAAAAATGGCGGAGCCTCCATCGTTAATTTTTGTATGGACGAGCAAGATATCAGATACATCATGAAATCATCCTGGGTGGCCACAGCGTCAGACGGTCGAGCCTACCTGCCCGGTTCTGACCAACCTCACCCGCGCAGTTACGGGACATTCTCTAAGAAAATCGGACACTACGCAATTCGCGAAAAAGTGATCTCTCTGCAACATGCACTGCGAACTTCGACCGGGCTGCCTGCTGACATTTTAGGAATGACAGACCGAGGTTACCTGAAGAAAACTTTCATTGCAGACATTGTTGTTTTCGATTCTGAAGAATTCATAGATCTCGCCACATTCAAAAAACCTCATCAGTATTCAGCAGGCGTGAAATATGTTTTTGTGAATGGAGAGGTGGCCATCTTCAACGGTCAGGCAACCGGGGCATTGGCAGGTCGGGCCTTGAGGCATAAAAAAACGAGTCTGAACAAAGTCCAACAGCCGGCCCCCATGAAATCGGGTAATTGATCGCTCACTATCAGTTGCCCTCGTAGCTTGAAATGGGTAATAGAGAAGCTAGCCGAATTCATTCAAACGGCGTCTTTCCGCATCAGTTACAGGGAGCTGAACTCAGTAGATGGCCTCAATGCCCAAATTTCTTGTCTCTGTGCGCAACGTGTTGGAAGCCGAGCAGGCGGTCTCTGGCGGTTGTGATTTGCTGGATGTCAAAGAGCCCAACCACGGTTCGCTGGGAATGGCGGCAGAACACCACATTTTCGAAGTCGCCCAGTTTGCACAAGAGAATAAAATTTCTGTGAGTGCTGCACTGGGGGATTATTCCGATTGGAGTTGCCGGTCGGACAGGCCACAGTTTGGTAGTTGTCTTGATTTTGTAAAACTCGGGCTGGCGGGGTTAGGAAAAGAATCGAACTGGATTGCCCACTGGTCAGAACTTCTGGACAGTTTTTCCGCCGACGAGAAGGCCTCTCCCAATTGGGTGGCCGTAATCTATGCCGACTGGAATCAAGCAAATGCCCCTGAGCCGCAGGCAATTCTTACTGCCGCGGTTAAATACGGTTGTGCTGGGATTTTGATTGATACCTGGTCGAAAGAATCCAAAACCCTGTTCGATTTTTTACCAGAATCTGAAATCGAATCGATTGGAAGCCGTGCCCATTCCGCTGGCCTGTTTTTGGCATTGGCAGGGGGCATTCATCTACGACAGCTACCGCAAATTGTCGGGCTTGAACCCGATATCATCGCAGTTCGCTCAGCCGCGTGTGAGGATCATGACCGGACAACCGCCGTCTCTGCCCAAAAAGTTCGCGGGTTTCGTAAAGAACTTGATCGAGTTTGCGGATTACTTTCGGTGAAGTGAGTCAACGAACGTTCCAACGAACCGATGCTTGGCTTTCACTTCGCAAATTGACCCAGTCTATTTTGTGAAGGTTCGCCGAGTATTCCGGAAAGCACTCATCGACCAAACCAATTTCTGCAGCCTCCGTGACATTGAGGTCGGCAGGCAACTCAGTTGATTTCACAAGCACAAGCCGATCAGCCGGCCATCTCTCGGAAACCCAGGCTGAGATCGAATCGCTGGTCAATTCCCAAGTTGCTGGCAAGCTGGTGGCCGAAGCGTTTTCTTCTGCATCGATGAAATTGACAGCATTCAAAACGGGAATCTGCCGGTTGTTCCAGGCTGCTGTTGCTTCGTCACGAGTTTGAACCAATACCGAGCCACCGAGGATTTCGAGCAACAGCCCTTCGTTCAATTCCATCGCCTGTAACGCCAGCCGGTGAGAGCAATCATTGGAAAGTTGAAACCGGTCATCCCATTGCCGAACAAGATTGGCCGCTTCACCGCCCCCCGCGACGATTAACGGAAATTCATCGCCGTCTCGTTGAATGATTTGGCCAAGTCGAGCCGCCAAATCGGGAAGTGAAAATAAGCTTCCTCCGACTTTATAGACGGTCACGGGCATAATTCAGTCCGCATGAAGAAAAAACTTTGGGTGGCAGGGTCAGAGCATCGCGATGGCCCTGATGGGTGACGCAGGACCAGGGCCATCACTTCGTTCTGACCCTGCCACCCATTATTTATCTCAACTTCCGAACTTCAATCAATAATTTTGTTGATCTGGAATTCGACAATTCCCTTGGCTCCGGCGGCTTTCAATTGAGGGACAATGCTGCGAACAACTTTCTCATCCAAAATCGTACTCACTGCGACCCAATCGGGGTCGGAGAGCGACGAAACGGTTGGTTTTTGCAACGCGGGAAGCTGGCCTAAAACTTCTTGCAAAGCAGACCGGCTGACGTTCATCATCAAACCCACTTTGCCTTCCGCGGCCAAACACGACTGCAACATCAAGGCAATGTTGTCAATCTTTTGCTTCTTCCATTCGTCGGCGTAGGCGTCTTTATTGGCAATCAATCGCGTTGTACTTTGCAGAAGTTCTTCAACAATTCGCAAATTGTTCGCACGTAATGAAGAGCCCGTTTCGGTCACTTCGACAATGGCGTCGGCCAATTTTGGCGGCTTCACTTCGGTGGCACCCCAGGAAAATTCGACGATCGCGTTCACGCCGTTTTTCTCGAGGTACGATTTCGTTAACCCCACAGCCTCGGTGGCAATCCGTTTGCCTTCCAAGTCTTTCACCGATTGAATGGGTGAGTCTTCGGGAACACACAACACCCAGCGGACTGGCTTTCTGCTGACTTTCGAGAAAATGAGCTCGCACACCTCGTGCACGTCAGCCCCGGTTTCCAGAATCCAGTCGTAGCCCGTCATGCCTGCATCGAGAATTCCCTGGTCAACATACCGGGCCATCTCTTGGGCCCGGATCAGCAGGCATTCGATTTCTTCGTCATCGATGGTCGGGTAATAACTACGCGAGGCAAACTTAATTTTATAACCCGCACGGCGGAACAACTCAGCGGTTGAATCCTGCAAACTGCCCGCAGGAATTCCTAATTTCAGCACTTTTTCAGACATGGGTTTGGCTTAACTTTTCTTATAAACTTCTTGTGGATCAAAAACTCGTTCGCCTTCAATGGCCAATTCGCCGGTTTCCGGGTCGAGTTTCCGATAGAAACAACTTTGGTATCCCACGTGACAGGCGGCTCCGCCGATTTGGTTCACGCGAATCAGCAACGTGTCAGAATCGCAGTCAAAGTAAATGCCTTTGACTTCCTGCACGTTGCCACTTTCCTCGCCTTTTCGCCATAACTTGTTACGGCTACGGCTGTAATAGCAAACCCGCCCGGTCTTCACGGTTTCATCGTAGGCGGTCTCATTCATATAGGCGAGCATCAACACGGTGCCCGATTTGTCATCTTGGGCGATGACGGGGATCAGTTCCATTTTGTCAAAATCAGGACGGCTCACACAATTTCCTCTCGCTTATGTATTTCAGAAGCAGTCTAAATTATCAAGATCCCAGGCTGGAAACCAGTGGTAGCCGGACAGTTTTTCGGTGCTTATTCACTCTGGACACCCGGAACGGCGGGAGGTTCCGTCGGTTTCCCGAACCGTGAGCGGGTTCGTGATTAGCGGTGCGGGAAGTAAGGTTGGGAATGAGCCACCAACTCCCCTCATTTACCTACCAGAATTCAGACGACAGGTCGTCCGAGCTATCTGCTAGAAAATTGAAGATGGGGATGAATTCTTATATCATTCCAACTCGATAAGAATCCTTTCCAAATGTTTAACTTCATTCGATGCTTCTGGTCCTGCTTCACTCTCGTATTTAGCGATTGCCTCTCTAACAGACGTTTTCAACTCATGAAGTTGACGTTGGCTAGTTAAGAATCGTGCATCATATCGCAACCGGTTATCGTCATCAATAAGCCACTCAGCGAGAATTGAATGGATAACACTCAGTTCTTTAGGTGAGAGAGCATCATATGCTTCCAGTAGGCCGAACGCGACCATTTGACTATTGCGACTTACCTCAGCTTCCTTGGAAAGTCGATTATGTATTGCCAGCCAATGTGCTCTGATTTTAGAATCTGTCATCCACATTACCTTACATACTTTCCTAGAAGACTTTTCCCCAAAACCGCCCTGCCGATGGTGGTTAATC